>Ga0247727_10006765_pt1 | contig 22310 bp, 25 predicted proteins | sample WisWelCaveWW1625_FD_202498 | JGI IMG/M metagenome (GOLD analysis project Ga0247727, IMG submission 202498) | Biofilm microbial communities from Wishing Well Cave, Virginia, United States - WW16-25 | ecosystem: Environmental > Aquatic > Deep subsurface > Groundwater > Cave microbial mat | place...
CAACCCTTTCTACAACAACAAGAAAAATCAAACTTTCAAAAACTGAAGTTCTAATATCAGATACTGTCGGATTCATAAGCAGACTTCCTGCGTACATGATTGAAGCTTTCAAATCTACACTTGAGGAGCTTATCTATACAGATGTGGTAATACTTGTAATTGATATAAGTGATCCACTTTTTGAACTAAAAAAGAAATTTAGAAGTTGTATAGGTACATTGGAAGAACTTGGTGTAGAACAAGATAAAATAATTTTTGCATTAAATAAATCAGATCTTGTGTTACCAGATGAAATCAAAGAAAAAGTGGATTATTTGGGATTAAGAGAAAATAAGAAATGGCTTTCTATCTCTTCAGTAACAAAACAAAATATTTCACAATTAAAAGATCTTTTGTTAATCATTTTAGAAAGTAGACCTGTAATAACAGAAAAAGAGAAACCACACCAATTAGAATCCAAGATTAATTATGAAGATTGAAGTGTTGAGAATAGGTCAGAGACTAGTACGTGATGACAGAGTAACAACGCATGTTGCACTTGTTTCAAGAGCTTTTGGAGCCTCGAAGATACTTATGCAAGAAGTCAATCCAGAAATCAAAAAAACAATATCTGACATAAACAGAACGTGGGGAAGTACGTTTGAAGTGGAAATCATAGATAATTGGAAAAAAGTTTTAAAATCAAAAAAGAATTCTTTCAAAATTGTTCATTTAACAATGTATGGTGAAAACATTGATTCTGTAACAGATAAGTTGAAACAAGAAGAACAAATCCTCATTGTTGTAGGAGCAGAGAAAGTCCCGCGTGAGGTATACGACCTAGCAGATTACAATGTGGCTGTTGGTAATCAACCTCATTCTGAGATTAGTGCCTTGGCAGTATTATTAGATAGGATTTTGCAAGGAAGACAATTTCTTAAAAAACATGAAAATTCTCAGAAAGAAATTGTTCCTACTAAACGAGGAAAAAAAGTATTAGATAAAACAATTGATTAAATATAGAATCTAAATCAAAAGATGATAATGGCAAATAGTCATGAAGATCCTTTTGTAAAAATAGCAGCTTTGATTGGTGGGGATGAATATCTCAAAGTTGCTCGCTCACTTTTAAATACAGAGGATGCTACTGATGAAGAAATTGCAAGCTCTACTGGTCTGAGAATAAATATAGTAAGAAAAGTGTTATACGATCTTTTTGGAAAGGCTCTGATCACAGGCATTAGGGTAAAAGATGAAAAAAAGGGTTGGTTTGTTTATCGATGGCGTGCACGAAAGGATGAGGTAGATAACTTCATAGAAAACCAAAAAAAGAAAATTACTGAAAGGTTACAACAAAGATTAGATTATGAAAGTTCTGCTGAATTTTATCATTGTGGAAATGAAGACTGTACAAAACTTACATTTGAGAAGGCATTGGATTTGTCTTTCAAATGTCCTACTTGTGGAAAGCTTGTGAATATAATAAAAAATGACAAACTCAAGAAAGCGTTTCAGTATAAAATTGATGAGTTACATGAAGACCTAAAACACTAAACGACATATCTAAGTACTAACTCGTTTTTTATACGGTGTATATTTTTTAGTTTGAGGGAACAGGATTGTGAGATTTTGCTAAAACCATCTCCTTCTACTAATGAAATTGCGTTTTTACCACCAAGTATAAAGGGTGTAAGTGTTACTATAATTTCATCAACAAGATCATTTTTGAAAAATGACCAGTTAGTTGTTCCACCACCTTCAACTAAGAGTTTTTTGATATTTTTCTTTTTTAGAATATATAGTAATTTTTTCAAGTTTATTTTTTTATGACCGCATTTTATTACTTCTAGACCATATCGTTGTAATCTAGCAATGTTTTTTTCAGAGATCTTTTCAGATACAACAATTATTGTTGGAATTGTTCTGCATGTTTGAATTATTTGTAAATTAGATTTTATAGAACCAGTAGAATCTAAAATTATTCTGATAGGATTTTTTCCCTTTACGTATCTGACCGTCAAAGAAGGATCATCAATCATCATTGTACGTTTTCCAATTAGTATTGCATCTACATTTGATCTAAGTTTATGTACTCTTACCAGATCTTTTTTTGAAGATAATTTAGAGTCTCCAGTTTTTGTTGCCATATTTCCATCTAAGCTGATGGCTGCACTAAGTATTACATATGGTCTAGATTTTACCATGTATTATTTTACCACCAATCATTACTGCTTTGATTACGGTTTCAGATGCTCTATGCACAACTGAAGCATATGGATCATGCATTGGTTCTAAATCTATATCATGTTTATCTATGAAAATACAGTCTGCTAAATTATTAGGTTGAATTGAACCCAGTTTTTTATTTTGAAGCATATATGCTGCATTTACTGTAGCCATTTTTAGTATGGATTTTGGAGAAACTCTCTTTTTTTGCGTACCCATAGAGACTTTCCAAAGATAATCCATTTCTCTAAACATGTCTGGTGAGTTTATCATGACATTATCTGTCCCTATGGTTATATTGCATCCACTTTGAATCATTAAATTCACATCAGGAATTCCTTCTGCCAGAGAGGCATTGGCCCTAGGACAAATGACAATACTTGTTTTATGTTTTGAAGTAAGAAGAAGATCTTTTTTTGATGCGTGTGTCATATGAATTAAAAAATGTGGTTTTAAGATCATAGCTCTTTGAGTTTCTGTTTTTCTTGTTGTTTTTTTTGAAATTTCACAACTTTCAATTGTTTCTGCGGAATGAATTGCCCTTAGTTTTTTGGTTTGTGAATAATATCTTAGTACTGAATTACTGTTTTCATTTGGACCACTTATTCCAAGTCCATCGCATTTTTGTAATAGTGTAAAAAGTTCCTTCTTTTTAGAATCAGGTAATGATGTGTTTTTTTTAATTAGTTTGTGGTCTTGATAATAATCTATTCTACCTAGAATGATGGATCTTAATGAAAGATTAGATATTGCTTTTTGTAAGATGTCTATTCCTTCAAGTCCACCTTCTCTGAAATCAACAAAGGTTGTTATTCCTTTTTTCATCATAGAGATGCATGAATTTCTGATAAAACTGGTAAGATGTGATGGTTTAGTATTTTGCAAAATCTTTTGTTTAAATCCCATAACTGGATGAATTTTTTCTTCTACTCCATAATCTATACCAATATCTTTTGCAATTGAATCACCTACATGAGTGTGAGCATTAACAAATCCCGGAATTACTAAAAGTCCTTCACAGTCATGAACTTCTTCTTTTTGTACTGGTTTGAGAGTAGTGTCTAGTTTATCAAAAAATTGACCAGAAATACGCATGTTTGTGTGTTGGATATATTCTAGTTCTTTGCCGTAAAGCACACTGACATTTTTTATCAGCATGTCAGTTCAAGCACTCGCTGCTTTTTGCCAGAATCCCTCATTTCTCGTATAGTATCAAGGGATTTTGTTGCAAGATTAGCAGCTTCTCGTGCTGTCATTGCAGTTCCTATTCCACAATTCATAGAAATACCATATTTTTTTTCTATTAGTTCCAAAAATTTTGTTACATTTTCTTTTGCAGTTGAAGATGAAATAATCATAAAGTTATCTCCACCCATAAAGAATGTGAGTGAATTTTGTATTAGGAAGAATTCTGACATTTCAGAATATAATTTGAATATTAACGAAGAAATTTCATATGGTGATTTTTTTGCAGATATTGATGTAGATCCGTCTATGTCCATGTGAATTATGCTTACTGTTTGTTCTGATTTTCCATCCACAAAACCAAATATGTCAAGTTCTTTGTTTAAGATAGTCTTTGATTTTCTTGCGTTATCTGCTTGAAGATTTGCATCAAATGGAGACTGTCCATATCCTATAGTCATAGAAAATTCGAGTTCAAATGAATCTTTTAATTTCTTTTGAATTTCCATATGATCATTTAGGGAAAGGCCATTTGTAATTACAAATAACTCATCAAACCTATTAGCAAAAACAAGACAGTTTTTTTCTGAGAAGAGTTTTTGCATTTCTTTGTATAGAGAGGATTGAAGTATCTGGAGTTTGTGCTCTCTGTCACTTCCAAGAGTAAGTGTCCATGGTCCGTATCCTGTTATTTTTATGATAGTAAGCTGGATCATTTTATACTTCCTAACTGACTTGCTATTTTTACTATGGCTTCCACTGCTCTTTCTGCTACAGGTCTTATTCTTGCCTGTGCTTGTCTTTCTGTCATGCCTGGACCTGTGATGCCCAGAGTCACTGGTTTTTTGTATTTTACCGCAAGTTCTGTTAGAGATTTAGCAACTGCATTTGCAATGAGTTCATCATGCTTTGTTTCTCCTTTTATTACAGCACCAAGCGTTACAACAGCATCAATCTCTTTTTTTTGTAATAATGCATCAATCATAATTGGCATATCGAATATACCAGGAACTTTACAAATGAATTTTATGTTTAGTTTAAGACTTTTTGCCTTTTCAAGTGCCACGTCAAGCATTTTTGAAGTCACTTCTTGGTTAAACTCAGCAGTCACAATTGCAATATTCAAAATTAATGCACCTTAGAGAATTCTAAAAGTTCTTTTCCTTCTAGAAACGGGATTGCGTTTTCTTTTGCATATTTTTTAGCTTTTTCAACTGATAAAGCGGTATACAATTCTGAATCCAGCATCTCACAAATTGCTGCAACAGGTGATAATTTTGAGAGATTCATCAGATATATCGACATTTCTGTGTGACCTAATCTATTTGATAATAATCCATTTTTTGCTATTAACACAGGTACATGTCCTGGGGTTTTAAAGGAAGAGATGAATTCTTGTTTTTTATTTCCATTTAGATTTTTGTAAAGACTGGCCATTTCTTTTATTGTTAGAGATCTGTCTCTATCAGTTATTCCAGTGTAAGTCTGGATATGATTTATTGAAATTGAAAAAGATGGTTGATCACCATATGGTGCTTTTCCCATAATCATTTTTTTAAATTCGTTATCAACTTCTTGCGAATTAGAAAGAATATCATGCATATAGTGCAATCCCAAGTTTTGAGCAAATGAGTGATTTATCGTAAGACAAACAAGACCCCCTGCATGTTGACGCATTCTTGCTATGTGTGCGGGAGTAACAAACTCCGCTGCGACTACCATGTCTACCTCATTCTCACGTTTTCCTGCATCATGAAGTAGAATAAACTCGCCTCTTTTTAGTGAAGAAATTGTTTCGTCTAAAGACATTTAATAAAATGATCATTTTAGTAATTATAAAGCTTACTACTAAATTAGTTACTACTACAAAAGTAGTAAATTGTCATCTTCTAACAGTTGTGTATTTGCCAAGTATATCGGTTTCAATATTAACTTTGTCGCCAATTTTTTTAGAATCAAGATTTGTAGTTTCCATTGTATGCGGTATGATGCATACGGAAATTTTATTTTTTATTACATCAACTAGTGTTAAGCTTATTCCATCTATTGCAATTGATCCTTTTTTAACAACATATTTTGTTAGATCATTTGTAAGTTCGATCCAGAGTTTGATTTCTTTTGGTAATTTTTCTATGTTTATTATTTTTCCAGTACCATCGATGTGTCCTAGAACAAAATGACCTTCCATTCTATCACCGACCTTCAAGCTACGTTCTATGTTTACTTTATCTCCAGATTCTAGTTTTCCAAGATCAGTTTTCTTTATAGTTTCTCTAATCATTTCAAATTCTGCTTCGCCCTTAGAAATTTTTGTAACAGTAAGGCAAACACCATTTATTGCAACACTATGACCAGCTTTGAGTCCTTTTGCAAGATTACCTAGATCCACTTTCATCTTGGCAGCACTTCTAGTATTTGTTTTCTTTTCAAATTTCTTTATTATTCCAATACCTTCTACTATTCCTGTAAACACTTGATAAAATTGTTCTAAAGCGTATAAATTACTTATTTTATTGTGCTACTAATTTCGTGCCTACGTTTGTTCTAGATGTTCCTCACTGAATCTAATAGAGTTTTAGCTCGCTTAAAATGAACTTCGTCAATCATCTTTCCTTCTACTACTGTTGCTCCCTTGTTTTTCTTTGTTGACTCTAGGTAGACTTGGCATACCTTTTCTGCCCATTCTACCTCATCTTTGGTAGGATGAAATATCTTGTGTACTGCTGATATCTGATTGGGATGAATTACGCTCTTTCCTATGTATCCTAGATTTCTTCCTATGATACAATCTTGTTCAAGACCAGTTTCATCATTTAGATCTTGCCAGATAGCATCTATTGCATATTTTCCAGCTGCTTTTGCATCTAGTGGAATTTTGGTTCTTGCATATTTTGCACCATCAGCTTGTTTTGTATATTCTATACCCATATCATTTAACAAATCAAACACACCAAACACCACAAAAGATATTCGCTTGCTTGATGATGCAATATTGTACGTGTTTACCACTCCTTCAGCAGATTCTATTGATGGTATTAGTTCAATTGGTTTTAGTTTACGTTTTTTCTCCAAGGCCACAAGAAGTTTTTCTATTTTTTTAAATTCTTTTACATTGTTCACTTTTGGAATAACTATACCATCAATTCCTTTCTGAACTATTTGTTGTAAATCATCAGGAATTAACCCAGAGATTGGTGAATTTGTTCGTACATATACTTCAGCTTTGTATTCAGAGCGTTTTGTCAAAGCTTTTTTGATAAGATTTCTTGCAGAATCTTTTTCATTTAGTGGGACAGAATCTTCTAAATCAAAACACACTATATCTCCAAGTATAGTCTTTGCCTTTTCTAAAAATCTGAGATTGTTTCCTGGAACAAAAATGAGACTCCGCAAAAGTCTAGCCATGAAATAGACTAGACTTAGGGTTTCATTAAGATTTTACCGAATAGGCCTTTGCCAGTCAGCATCTTTGTGTGTGCTTCTGCAGCCTGTTCAAACAAATATACTGAATCAATTACTGCTTTTATCTTACCTTTTCCCATCCAGTATAATCCTTGTTCTAATTCAGCTTTAGTTCCTTGTGTAGAGCCTAATATGTTAGTTCCTTTGAAGAAGATGTGTCTTAGATCAGTTTTTGCATCATAACCAGTTGTTGCACCACAAGAAACAAGTGTTCCACCGTACTTTAGTAAAGTTAGTTGTTGATTCCAGTGTGTTTGTCCAATGTGATCAAATGAAACATCAATTCCAGGAATTACACCTGTTTTAGCACTAATTTCTTTTGTAATCTTAAAGACTTCTTTGCCCCAATCTTCTTTTCTGTGATCTACAGCATAATCAGCACCAAGTTCTTTTAACTTGTCTAGCTTGTCAGGACTTGCCGTTGAAATTACTGTACAGTTGTAAAGTTTTGCAATTTGAATACCAAAACTTCCAACACCAGAACCACCGCCCATGATTAGTACAGTTTGACCTGGTCGTATCTTCGCTCTACCTACAAGCATGTGCCACGATGTAAGTAGTGTCATTGATGCAGCTGCTGCATCATCAAAACTGACTCCCTCAGGAATCTTTGCAACATTTACTTCTGGTAAATGAGTGATTTCAGAAAAAGCTCCCCATGTTGGGCCTGTTTGAAATCCCCAAATAGTTCTTTTAATACAATCAAATTCTCGTCCATCAGTACATGCAGAACAAACTCTGCATGACATGTTTGAATGAGAAACGACTTTATCACCTACTTTGAAATTTCTAACATCTTCACCAACTGCAATAACTTCTCCTGCTGCATCGGAACCAGAAACATGAGGCAATGGTACTGCAACTGGTTGTCCTCTCATTCCCCAAATATCATTATAATTCAAAGCTGCTGCTTTAACTTTGAAAACTACTTCGTCAGGTTTTGGTTTTGGTTCAGAAATATCTTTTACTTTTAAAATTCGCTTATAATTGTCATCAGGCTCATATTCTTCATATACTACTGCCTTCATATTTACAGACGCTTAATTTGCCCCTAATATATTTTCGCTAATCTATTTTCGATTAATTTTGAAATCACGTTTTGGTTGTTGAACTGATTGTAGAATTTGTTTTAGTTGATCATCAGAAATTTGTGTGTTTAGTTTACCTTGTGATGCCATGCCAATAAGATAATTTTCAACCATTGTAGCAAGTTCAGGTTTGACCATCCTGACGTTGTTTAACCTAAGTCTTGCTTGTGGTTCAAGTAAAGTTCGTAATGCTTGTTCTTTCATTGCATTAACTTCAGCTTCGGTAGGTTCTCTTTCATTACCTTGGTTTGGGTTACTCATAAAACTACACTAGGAATATTTCTTAAGATTTGGATTTTTTACAACTAACTCGTTTAGAATTTCTGTGGCAACTCCGTCGATTTTTTTCATTCCTTGATGTGAGATAGTTCTTCCTTTTCCTTCCACTTTGTCAATGTAGCCAAGTTTTTCTAGATTATGGATGGCTGTTCTAATTATGGCACCACCCGCATCTCGGTGATGATTTCCACCATATCCAACTGCTTTTACTCCTCCATACATACCCCGAAGATCTTTTACACCAATTGGACCATGAAGGTATATTTTTCTAAGAAGTGACGCACATCTTGTATACCACCAGTCATTTTTTTGTGGTGGTTTTTCTGCATGTGGACCAGTCTTAACAAATGGAATCCAGTTTGGGGTTGAGATTTCTTCATTTTTTAGAATCTCCGATAGTTTGTTAATCAGTACATCAGCTGGTACATCGTATGCCTTTGCCATGAAAATGAAAGTTTTCAGTTCGTCTTATAAATCATTGAGCTTTGGAAATGATCTTTCTATATGTATGATTACAGAACCCGCATGTAATGCGAATTGATTTTACAGAAGATCGACCCATTCTGATTCTTGCACCAACTCCTGGAGCAATAAATTTTTTACATTTTTTACAAAAGTTCATCCGTATATGATAAGGCATTCTTATTCTATATTTGGTACTAATTTTTTTTGCAAGAGTTGCCTGTCTTTGCGCTAATGATGGATTATTTCTTGAGTTTGATATAGCGTTTCGAACCAAGATTTCCATTCTTTCTAATGCAATCTGGCGTTTTGCTGCTTTCATGGAAGTTAAATAATGTCTTACCTTTAAAATACGATCTTGCTGTCATTGATACTGGCCGAGTCTGCGCTTGAATTAGTTCCTAAAGAACTACAGAATCATAATTCTGTGCTTACATATAGTAAAAAGATGGGCAAAAAACCATCTAAAGTTATTTTAGATATATCTTGGCATTTTGCTGCAATGAAGGGAATCAAAAATGAGATAAAACGTGGCAGACCAGATTTGGTCCATTTTTGTCTTCTTGAATGCTGTACTATTCCTTTGTATTTTAAGAGAAAACTTCATGTTTATGTTCATACCATAGATGACAAAGTAATTTTCGTTGGCGATAATGTTCGCCTACCAAAATCTTATCATAGATTTGTTGGTTTAATTGAAAAACTGTATTCTGAGAAGAAAATAGAGCTAGATAGTAAAAAATTACTTGAGATAAAAGATATGACTTTTAGTGATCTGGTTAATAAGATTGGTGCAAAAAAAGTAATTGGTTTTTCTACAAAAGGACAAACAAGTTCGTATGATAAAATTGCAGCAGATGTTGGAAGAGATTCATGTATCGTTGTTGGTGGATTTTCAAAAGGACATTTTTCTGATGAAATATTAAAAAAGATCGATAATCTAGTTTCTGTTGACAAAAATCCTTTGGAAGCTCATGTAGTGGTTTCTCGTCTATTATATGAGTGCGAAAAAAGAATTATTATGTAGGTTAAAGATTCGCAGTGTTAAGCGGTCGTAGTATAGTTTGGTTAGTACACTGGCCTTCCAAGCCCGTTACCCGGGTTCAAATCCCGGCGACCGCATCTTTTGTTCTAAACTGAAATAATTCCTATTGATATCAAGTGTTGAATACCTGCGGCAAATGTTTTATCATCTATCTTTCCTTCATACCATAAAGCGGCATTTTGTTTTACCCAGTTTGGGATTTTATCGATACTTTGTTGTCTTTCAGTATGAGGTATAGATATTATTTCTTGTTGTATGAGATATTCAATTCCTTTTAGGAAATCCGTGCTACTTATTGTACCATCTACCCACCAACCAGCGTTTTTCTTAATCCAATCTGGAATGTGTATTTTAGTTTCTACTAATTGTTTATCCCCAGATTGCTCTGGCTGCATACCAAATATGTAAAGCCACGCAATACCAGACTCTGTCTTGTTTATGAGATTGCCGTATAGGATGATATCAGAGTCTTGTGATGAAAATTTTGTTTCGATAAGATTTGTTCCACGTAAACTAACACTAATTCCATTTTTTACAAATTGTGGAAAGTCATTTAAGCTTCCTACTTTTTTTGCAAATGAACCATTATTAGTTTCTCCTACTGTTATTTCTTTAACAATCATTTTACCTCCAGCTTGTTCTATTAGTTGAGCAGCAAATTCTTGTTGAAGTGGATTAATTATTTTATGGGTTTTGTCAGAATACGAATAATCAATTTTTTCTCCTGGTGGTTTGTTACATGTATCATCTCTCCATTTTTCAGATGACTTTATGGCATCAATCATTAGTTGTCCATGTAAGAATTCATGGTACATCATAATTTGATTTTCAATTTTTTTTATTCTTGGATCTTTTTGCACATCCTGTGTTAGATAATCAGAATTTATCTTTAATTCATTATCACAGTCTATAGTTATCTTACCTTCTGAAGTTGTAACAGTACATTTCCATGTGTATGTTCCACCTGTGATTACTCCTTCCTCATGAGTTTGAGTTTCATCAAATCTTGTTAATTTTGTTTTGATTACACTAACTACTAGATTGTTTAGATCAGTATAATCACATGGAAAAGAAATTATCAATGGATTTTCAAACGTCTCAAGTATCTCACTTACGTTCTTTTTTTCAACATTGAGTCTTTCAAATTCTGAAAGTAATTTTTTGTATAATTGTTGTTCCTGTGAGGTGGGAGAAACATAATCATCACCAAATACAGGAATGGTATTCGCTAATAGTAATGATATAACAAGAAAGGCAGAGTATCTCAAGTATACAGAATCTCCTTTGTACAATAATTAAGAGTTAGGATTGAATTGTACTTGCTTTTTAAATTCTTCCCATGCAGGTTTTGCATTTTTATCAATGTCAATTAATCCAGCACCGCAAATGTATTCAGCTGTGCGTTGTAATACAAACTCATTTCCAAAACTGATATCAAAACTTGTGTTAAGACTCTTCATGCAACTTTCTATTGGTCGATCATATTGCCTAAACCAAGAAAGAAACTCAAATCGCGGTTCATTTTTTCTGTAAAAATCATATACTACTTTCATAAATTTTACCTGTCCATCTTTGCTTCCACCAACGGATTCTGACGTGGTCCAGCTTATTTCCATTAAAGCAAATTGTTTGTTACCTACAAGATCTAAGATTTTTTCGAGATTTTTGTCTGCTTCTTCTGGAGTTTTGTCTATTTCATTTAATACATTTACAGGAAAATATGTAAAAGCAACAAAATCTCCCTGATTTAGCTTACCAACAAGATCTTCTTGTTGATGGTTTAACACACCGTGAAGTGAAAACGAGTTTCCAAATTTTGCGTTTGGATGTTTCTCTTTAAGTTCGTTATATACGCCTGTGAAAAATTCCTCATATTTTGTAATCTCATTTTCATGTTCACGGAAATATACATCAATTTCTCCACCTATTATCACATGATCAACAATATTATATCTTGATAAAATGTCATCAAGAACTTTGACTGTTTTTTCCTTTAGATCATCATCAAGTTGTGGTTCTCCCATCCAAGTTGGAAATGGACCAAAAACACGATTGTTAATTATTGAAAAGTATAATGTTACTTTGAGATCATTTTGTTTGTTAAGACTCATAAGAGCATCAGGAATTTTCCAATCATATTCTCCTTGTTGCGGTTCTAGTGTAGACCAGAAAAGATAGACATTGCTTCTCCCGATTCCTGTAGATGTGGCTTCTGCATACGCATCTTTTAGTTCTGAAATGGTGGGGGTTGGCGATGGAGTCATTATGTATAAACCGAGTTTTTCATTTTTTTGCATTACAGTAGTTTGTGTTAATAAAAATATTGTTACCATAATAACAGCTATTACACCTGTTACTGTTACGACTCCAAGAATTTTTTTATTCAATAAGGATATCATAAGTGATTGATAGTAAAAAGTTATAATTAATACGACTAACCAGATGTACAGCCGCTATATCCACATTCTATGCAGAGGTTACATCCTTCTGCAAAGACAAGATTATTTTTGCATGTAGGACACAATCTTTCTTCCATTTGTTCTTGTGTAAGTTGGTTTTGTTGTAGTTTTACCTCGCTATCAGGAATCCTGATTTGTAGTGCTTGTTCAATCTGAGCTTTCAGATATGGATTAGTAACACCTTTTGCAATGTAATCTGTTAGATATGTACTTGGCACTACTTGGAATGTTTTTTGCACATTGTCACCAGTCATGTGAAGAACTTGTTCATGTCTTGAACCATCTCTAAATACGGTGATTCCTTTTAGTCCAAGCTCATGTGCTAACAGATATGATGCTTTAACATCATCCGCAGTTACGTCATTTGGCATATTGATTGTTTTAGCTATTGCATTTCCAATCCATCTTTGCCATACAGCTTGTGCCATCAAGTGATCAGTCCAGTGTATGTCCATCGCAGTCACAAATATTTTCTGTATCCACTCTGGAATTTCTGGAATTCCTTTAACTGATCCATAATTGTTTGCAATCTTTTCTAAGATTTGATCATTGTATAGTCCATGTTCTTTTAGAACAGATTCAAAGATCTTGTTAGTATAGAAGAACCTACCAACAGTAACACGCTTTTCAAATACAAGTGCAAACATGGGCTCCATTCCATTAGAACAATCAGCTATCATAGAAAGTGTTCCTGTAGGAGCTACTGTAGATGTAAGCACATTTCTTATTCCATGTTTTTGAATTTTTTCAATAAGGGCATCCCAATCATAATAGTGCGCACTTTTTGGTTTTTCATAATAACCTGAAATTGGAATTTTTCCTTCAGGATATTCTGTTTTTCCGCAAAGCGGGAATGCACTACGTGTCTTTGCTAAGGCTACACTTTCTTCCATTGAATAATAGCTCAGAGCCTCTGCTAGTTTTTCTTGGAATTCATAACCCTCTCGTGAATTGTACGGAATTCGCAGCTTGAATAGAAGATCAGCAACACCCATCACACCAAGTCCTATTCTACGCGAATCTTTTGAGGCCTGATCGATCTCAGTTATTGGATAATTGTTTACATCTATTACATTGTCTAGGAATCTTGTAGTCTTTCTGATTACTTCTTCATATCTTTGCCAATCAAATTCGTACTGTCCATCGGCTTTTCTTTTCACAAAGTTTGAAAGATTGATAGAGCCAAGATTACATGATTCATATGGATACAAACTTTGTTCTCCACATGGATTAGTTGCTCGTAATGGTCCACCGCGTGCTTTTGCAAATACATTGTACTTGTTAATTTGATCAAAGAAGATCAGCCCTGGTTCAGCACTCTTCCAAGCTGACAGTGCTATTAGATCAAGGAGTTGATTGGCATTTACTTCACGTACTGGGCTATTATCACGTGGACTTCGAAGCATGTATTTTCCATCGCTAGAATTTACAAGTGCACTCCACAAGTCTTCCCACACTCCTACACTCACATTGAAGTTTTCTAAAACTCCTGCCTTTGTTTTTGCAGTAATGAACTTTTCAATATCTGGATGCCATGCTTCAATTATTCCCATGTTTGCACCTCTGCGTTTTCCTCCTTGTTTAACAACTTCGGTTACTGTGTTTATGATATTCATGAAAGAAACTGGTCCTGATGCAACACCAGATGTAGATGCAACCATATCACCTTCTTCTCTAAGATCAGAGTAATTGATTCCAACTCCTCCACCTGATTTGAAGATTAAAGCAGCGTCTGAAGACGATTTCATTATTTGTTCCATGTCATCAGGCATTGCAAGTACAAAGCATGCAGACAGCTGTCCTAACCTTCCACCAGCATTCATCATGGTTGGAGAGTTTGGTAGAAAGTCTTGAGATACCATCATGTCATAGTATTCTGCAATTCTTTCTGCATGATGCTCAAATTGTTTTGCTGCAAGCATGGTGAGAAATTCTTTTATACTTACTTTCATCTGACCTTGCTTTGCCAGATCAATGTAGTGAGAGATTAATCCTCTAAAGTGCCACTTGTTAAGGTGGTATTTGCCTATCTTGAATTTGTAGTTAAAGTCACCAAGTTTGTCAAGATATTTTTTAGCGTCATCTATGTTTTGGGTTCTTCCACCGTTAACTTCAAAAATGGAATTATCTTTTAGTACATCTGCAATTCCAACTAAGACTGCAACGCGTTCAAACATATCTCCTGGGCTTTCGATTATTTCGCCTTTGTTATTACGGAATAGATATCGTGATGCTAAGACTCGCAGGCAATTAATGTCAAATTTCTTTGATACATCGTCAAGTAATTTTGCATTTAGAACTTTCATTTTTTCTTCTCGAATCTTTCTTCGTTCGTGCCTGTAGAGGATGTAGGCTTTGGCAATTTCACCTAGTCCTTCATCTATTAATATAGATTCAACCATATCCTGAACATCTTCTACGCTTGGCGGAGCAGATGTTGAAAATCCTTGTTTTAAGAGTCTCATCATAACTCCTTCAGCCAGTTTGTCGGCCAGGCTATGATCTGGCCTGCCACAAGCAATTAGCGCTTTGTATACTGCATTTGAGATTTTATCCTTCTGGAAATTTAATACTCGGCCATCTCTTTTTTTAACTTCGATAATCGAGTTTTCTATTTGTGTAAAGTCCGTCAAACGTCTCCCCGCAACAGTAAGAAAATATAGTATAATAAAGGTTGAGGCAAAAAATATTTTTCTAAAATTGATTTTTGCGTCAATTTTGTTGACACCATTTCAATTTGCAAGAGGATATTAGATCGATTCAAAATAAAACAAAAATATTGTTATAAATTTCAGAAAAATATAATCGCATTTTTCAATTTTTTTAAAAAGATCTGGTATTAACTATAGGTAGCTACGATTATCGGCAAGTTTATGCCAATATGTATGGAGCTTTGCAGGTAGGACATTTGTCTGTGATCTTTTCGTCTTTTAGACCACAGTTACCACAGATAGGCACTTTTCTGATCGGCCTAAAAGATCCTACAAGTTCACTTGCTTTTTCTATTGTCTTTTTGATTCCTACCATGTCCATATCATCAGATATTTTTAGTTTGATCAATAATCCGCCATTCAACATCTTTGATATGTGATTACATTCTGCAATCTTGTCAGTCTTTAGAGTCATATCCTCTATTTCTGAAGCATTTAACACCATACCAGCACTATAGGCATCTCCTTCAACGAATTGGTGAATAGACATTTTACCATATTTTTCCCCATCTAGTGTAGAGAATCTTGTAGCAGCGTCGCTTTCAGTCATAGATATGGTAATGTTATCGCCCATTTCTTTTCCCTTCTTGGCTGCAACCTCTATGGCAGTTTCAAGTACCTTGGTCATTATTTCGTTCCCAGCCTTGTTGTTTTCATAACCAAGTATGCCTAATACGGCTTCTTTTAGGCCTATTAGATTAACCACAAGCGTGACTGATCCTTTTTGCATGTACTGTGTGTTACTTGCAAGAATTGGATTTAGCCCACGCCTAGTAAGATCTGAGATGTCTTTCTTTCTAAGTGACATTGCTGCAAGTGCAGGTTTCATCAAAATTGCAAGACGTGCTCTAAAGTAAGTTTCATCCTTATTGGATTCAAACGCAAGTCTAGGCAGGTTTATGGATAGTGCTTGTAAGTTAATTGATGTACCAGTGTTTTTTGTATCTCCACGTAATATTCCATGGTTCGATATATGACCCTTGGAGAAGATTACTCGCCCTCCTAATGCTATAATCTCAGAAAGTATATCAGAAAACTCGCTGACTTTGCCTTTTTCATAATCAATTATCAACCCAACATGTGGAAGTGGTGTTGATTTGATGTATTTCTTGTAGCCAGCAAGTATAGCGCCTATAACTTTGGAATCAGAACCGAGTTGGATTCTAAATGATGCCAGTGCTGAATTTTTGTTATATTTTGGTGCAGTCGATGTTATTGCAAATGCATTTGCAATTTTTTCTTCAACTTCTGAAAGATTTTTTGAATATTTTTGCAAAACTGTTACTAATCCATCGATAATTACTTCTTGTGATACCTCTTTGAGAAGTAAGGATGTAAGTAATGAAAGTGATGTTGTAAGATCATCAAGTGTCTTGATCGGTGGCATCCTTGTTACTCCAAGGAATTTCCCACGTAGATCAATTCCATCTTCAAATAGTTCTTTAATATTTACAAATATTGTATCTGGTAAGAGTGACCAGATTCCAGTATTTGTTAGGTGTATATCACCTGAAAGATGTGAATCTGCTACATCCTTTGGTAATGTGTTGAGGATAAGATGCTCCCCAAAGACTGTTTGACCAGTCTTAAAGAGTAGCCCTTCTACGCCATTATGTACACCGTCAACGTTTGTAATCATTTCATGAATATCATATGCAGGAAGACCTAACCTAGCAAGCTTATGCCTGTATTCCTCATGACCGTGCTCCAAAAGAACAGCGTTAACCATTTCACGAATGAGTGAAGATGTGAGGTAAGTGGTTTGGAACTTGTAGATGCGATTTTCTACCTCTTCTGTTATCTTTTGTGCTAATTCTAAGGGAAGACTACCCTCTCGTACAAGGGATTGTATTATCTTATGAGAGTTAAATTCCTCTATTGCTTCGTGCGATGTTCGTACATACATCTTTCCGCTTTCTATTATAGAACGTTCCTCGATCTGTCTTGCAAGGCTTAGAACCAGTTTCCCAAGGTTTGTGATGGTATATCGCCTTTCAGATTTATTTAAAGCTACGAGAGATTGCCTTAACAGCTTTCTAAGGTGATATGCAAATTTCCCACTTTCCTTTTTGGATTTGAAGCCTGCAAGTGATTTAAGTTCAGAATAAGTAAGTGGTCCTTTTGAGTTTAAAATACGTAGTATATCGATCCTGTTTGGACTTGCCATAACAGAAAAGATCATTCTTACCCGCTTTGATGCTGATTGTAAAATTCCGCCACGCTTTTGATCCTCAAAATCTTCCTCTAGTTCCATAGGCATGTCTAGATAGCATCAGTAAATAAGATTTGTGACGAAATAGATCGTATAGTTACATTTTTAATCAGTTTTTTTGTACATCTATAGAAAATTCTGATGTAGAAAGAGTTTGTCCACAAGATGGACATTTATTATTATATGGTCTTACGACTTCTTTGACAGATTTTAACATTCGCATGTTTGCTATCTTTGTACCACATTTACCACAGACAACGTCAACTGACATTTGTGATCGTTTTTTGTTAATGTTATAAAAGACCTGTTTTGGGTTTTTTTTAATCAGTTTAATAAATTTGATTTACAGTTTTTCTAACAATATGCCACGTTCGTCATAACCAGCAACTTTGGTTTTTGCGCCAATTGGAAGATTAGATGGGGAAGTAATATTTTGCATAAAGCCAGATATTTGAAGATCCACCCCATCTAATTTTATAACAACCCAAGCATATGGAGTATATTTTTCATATCCTGCTGGAGGAACTGTGATTATAGTATAAGTAACAACCGTACCTTTTCCTTCGATTAAGGCATTCTCAAATCCCTTATTACCACAATTTTGGCAAAAATAGGTCGTAACAAGGTGCAAATAACCACATTTTGTGCATTTACGGGCAAGAATCTTGCCTGATTTTGCGTTATTAACGAATTCTTCTTTTGCTGACAAGTTATACACTTTTGAAGATATGTACTGCACAGCTTGCACCTGTTGCGCCAAAGTTATGTGTTAGACCAATTTTTGCATCTTTTACTGTTCTTTCTCCAGCTTTTCCTGTAAGTTGATCAAATACTTCAACTACTTGACCAATTCCAGTTGCACCAATTGGATGTCCTTTTGATTTTAGTCCTCCAGATGGATTAATAGATATAGCACCATTTAGCTTTGTCATTCCTTGTCGTACTGCTTCAACTGCTTTTCCTTTTTCAAAAAATCCCAAATCTTCAGTATCAACTAATTCTGCAATTGTAAAACAATCATGTACTTCTGCAAAGTCAATATCTTTTGGTGTAACACCTGCCATTTTGTATGCAGCTTGAGCTGCAATTTTTGTGCTGGGTATTGTTGTAATGTGTTCACGTCCTTGTAATGCAGCTGGCGATCCACCTCTACCTGATCCAATAACTTGAATGTAATTTTTTGTATGTTCTTTTGCAAATTTTTCACTGCATAGGATCACTGCACTTGCACCATCAGAAAATGGACAACAATCATATAATTTGAGAGGACTGGCAACAACTGCAGACTTCATTACATCATCAACTGTAATTTTTTTTCTCAAATGTGCTTTTGGATTTAGAAAACCATTGTCGTGATTTTTTATTGCAACCATTGCGAGATCTTCTTCAGTTGCTTTGAATTCTGCTAGATAAGCTCTAGCCATTGATGCAAATAATCCCGGAAATGATGCACCAGATCCACCTTCATAAAAGAAATCAGAACAATATGAAAAATATGTTGTAGTCCATTCCGTTCCAGTATGAGTTACTTTTTCAACACCTGTTGCTAAAACTGCGTCATAAAATCCTGCAGCTACATTAGCATAAGCTTCTCTGAATGAAACAGAACCGCTTCCACATGCAGATTCAATTGACAGTGATGGTACTTCAGGAATTCCAAGATTGCTCATTATAACAGGTCCTAGATGAACCTGTTTATCTGCGATACCAAAGACGTTTGATATGTATCCTGCTTGGATTTCTTTTGGTCCAATGCCAGCGTTCTCTATAGCCTCTACGGATGCCTGAACAGCAATGTCTGTAATGCTATCTTGTAATTTTCCATATTTTGTGCTTCCTGCACCAATAACACAGACCTTTTCCACAAATCTCGCTGACTAGATTCCATATAAAAATTCTTCATTAATCTTCAATTATAAGAAGATGATTAGAACACTATGACTGTAAATCTAGAGAAATCTCTTGTTGTAAAAAATGAGATTTTAGTTTCAAGAAACTCTATTAAAATTTCAAAAAGAAAAATTGCTAAAATGAAAAATGAAATAATACAATATTATGATAAAAATGGATATCTTTCTTGGTCTGAGAAAAAAAGGAAATATGTCATACTTGGAACAAATTTGCCTAACAATGGATTAGTGGAATGCCCAGAGTGTCATATGGGAAAATTAATGGTGATTAGATCTAGAAAAACAAAAAAAAGATTTGTTGGGTGTTCAAATTATTATAATGGTTGTAGAGCCTCAGCTCCCTTAATACAAAGAGGTATGATTTGTGCAACAAAAATTTCATGTAATACTTGTGCATGGCCGATAATTCTTTTTAGATACTCTAGAAAACAAAAATGGTCAAGACAATGTTGTAATATAAAATGTAAAAGCAGACAAATTAAAACTTAAAGTTTGTATAGATATCAGTTCTTCTATTTTTCAAAAGTGGAAGTTTTTCTCTTACTTGCTTAATTCTCTCAAGTGAAACATCTACTATTCCAATTCCTTCCTTCTTTTTCATGTCTAGTAATATTTTTCCATATGGATCAACTACTAAACTTCTTCCGCAGTAAATATTTCCAACTTGATCAGGGGCAACAACATAACAACCATTTTCAATTGCACGAGTCCTGTTTATGGTTATCCAATGTTCTTCTTTCATCTCACCTTTTACCCAAGCTGATGGAACAACTAAAAATTCTGATCCTGCGGATGCTAATGTTCTTGACATCTCAGGAAATCTGAGATCATAACAGATCATCATTCCTATTGTACCTAGTGTTGTCTTGATAGGTTTTGAAATTTGAGAGCCAGGATACAATTTTTTAGATTCTTTCATTCCTAATGCATCATAGAGATGAATCTTGCGGTACTTTGATACAACTTTTCCTCTCTCATTGATTAGAAAAGAAGTATCATAAACTCGATTTGCCATTGGGCTTTTTTCGTAAATGGTTCCTACAACTTGAATTGAATTTTGTTTTGCGCTTTTAGAAATTGTCGAAACGAATTCTCCAGTAATTGTTTCAGCTAAATTTGCTAGTTCTTTTGGTGATTGTGAAGAAGATGTGTAACACATCATAAATTCAGGAAAGGCACATAATATCGCTCCTCTTTTTGCTGCCTTAGTTATGTAATCAGTTATTTTTTTTAGATTTTTGTATTTGTCAACATCAGCTTTGAATTGCACTAGAGCGATTTTTGTCATGAATCATGTAAATTGATTTAAAATAAAAAGGTAGTTTAAAGAGGATTTCCTGCCATGTACCAATTTTCTTTTGGATTTTCCTCAAAGACTACTATTACATGATTTTCTTTGGTTTTCAGAATTTCCACCGCAGATTTTGTAATTGCTTTTGCGAAATCTTCTTTTTGTTTTTCTGTCCTGCCAGGATACATTGAGACTGTTATCAATGGCATAATTTGAAATAATTAGTGATGAATTTATTCTTTTGAGATAATAAGTAATTATGAAATAAATTAATGTTATTGATTTCCTTTCCAACCATATCTGGTTCCATAAGTAAATTCAGAACGATGTGTTTTTTTGTAAATATAGCCACTTAGGAGGCCTATCAAGAAGCCACCAATATGTGCTAAAAATGCAACGCCCGAACCACTTGAACCAATCAAAGCTGGTAATACATTTTGAAATATGAACCAAAATGGGAGATACCACTTTGCAGATATGTGCAACATTCTCATAAAAAATCCGAAGAACATGAAAGTCATGATTTTTGCATTTGGATACATTACCAGATATGCACCAAGTACGCCTGAAATTGCACCTGATGCACCAATAGCAGGAATTGGACTTTGTGGATCTGACATTATATGAGCAAAACCAGCTACTAGCCCCCAGAAAAGATACAGAGCTAAATACTTTCCTCTGCCAAACCTAAACTCAATATTGTCTCCAAAAATATAGAGAAACAACATGTTACCACCCAAGTGCATTATTCCAGCATGAAGAAACATCGAACTGAAAAGCGGTGCTATAACTCCGTAATCTCTATCAATCAATCCTTTTGTTATATCAGCTGGGACTGTTCCATATTGATGGAATAACATTGCAGCTCGTTGATTTGTAAACTCTAAGAATTGTCCGGTTGCTGCAACTTCCCAGAAAAATATTATTACATTTATTGCTATTAATGTATAAGTTAGTTTTGGTCTGTAACCTGCAGGTTTTGGATTTTCATCACGTATTGGAATCATCTAATGATTAAATTCACGTCTTAGTTTGTATAATAATATTTGTTGATTTAGACTAGACAGAAATTATTCCTATTTTGATCATGTATTGAATTCCTGATGCAAAGTCCTTATCACCAATAGAACCTTCTGACCACCACTTTGCATTATTTCTAACCCAGTCAGGAATTTTTATCTCATCACTTGCTACGCCATTTTCTGATGTAGGTATTACAATTATTCCTTGTTTTATCATGTATTGAATTCCTGATGCAAAGTCCTTATCACCAATAGAACCTTCTGACCACCACTTTGCATTATTTCTAACCCAGTCAGGAATTTTTATCTCACTTGGAACAGAAGTAATTGTAGAAGGAATCACAACATATCCTCTTGCGATACCAGGTCTGCTTGTGTCAGTCTTTCCATTTATCGTGATTGATTTTATATCTATTTCTAGATTGTAAACGCCATTACTTTCAAAGTTGACTGATTGAGTACCTACTGCACCAACTGCATTAAGATTTGTCTTTGAAAAGGCAGCATTACTACTTTTGTCAAGTATTTTAAGATCATATTTTACATCACCTGCTACTTTCTGTCCTGAAAACGCATCAAAGAAGGTAACTGTGAGATCAGTTTTTGAGTTTGCATTTAAATCGAGTGGAGACCACTCAAGTTGAGCTCTAAATCCTCCAAAGTCAGTTAATATCTCAGTAGATGTTACAACATCTGCATTTCCTGGAGAAAGAGTGAAATCCATTGTCTTCTTGTCTGGCGAAATTGTTTTTGCCATTTCTAAAATGTCGTTTTTGTTTATTAGATAATGCAGAATTAGAGAATCTTCTTTTGAATATGGATCTACTGCAAGCATTCTTCCTATGAGTGGAGTTCCATTTACTTTTGCAGTAAATGTGGAAGTATCAGTAAATTCTTTGAATGATTTTGGAATTTGAATCTCTTCATGTACAAAGATGTTTTGATTTTCTATTCTCGACAAATCCCAGTTAAATGGCAT
>Ga0247727_10006766_pt1 | contig 22310 bp, 15 predicted proteins | sample WisWelCaveWW1625_FD_202498 | JGI IMG/M metagenome (GOLD analysis project Ga0247727, IMG submission 202498) | Biofilm microbial communities from Wishing Well Cave, Virginia, United States - WW16-25 | ecosystem: Environmental > Aquatic > Deep subsurface > Groundwater > Cave microbial mat | place...
AGCAAATAGCGGCTTGGCCCATGTTCTTCCTTTCTCAGATAGTTCAGACAATGGACTTTGCCTATAAAGTTAACTCAGTAATCGCTAGAATTCAAATAGTTCAATTAAAAATCACGTAATGCACCCCCTCGGACATTGGACAAATGACATCGGACTTCCATGTTTAAAAGCTACCTCAAAATCGCATTACGCAATTTGCTCAAGCACAAACTGTACAGCCTCATCAATATCACGGGACTGGCGCTGGGCATCGCCGGCAGCACGTTGATGCTGCTCTTCATTTTCGACGAGCTGAGTTACGAACGCCATCATGAAAAGGCCGAGCGGATTTATGCCGTGTTCAATCACTGGAATTTCGGCAACTACGAAATCAAAGGAGAAACCATTGCCCCGCGATGGCGCCGGCGTTGAAGGAGGAATATCCGGAAATCGCGCGAGCCGCGAGATGTTGGCGTTGGAAGCGGCCATTAATTATTTACGAAAACCAGCGCTTTTATGAAGATCGATTCGTGTTTGCCGATCCCGAGGTGTTTGAAGTGTTGACTTTTTCTTTCATTGCCGGCGATCCGCAAACCGCGCTGCGCGAACCATATTCCGTTGTCGTGACCGCAAGCGCCGCACAAAAATATTTCGGCGACGAAAACCCGCTCGGCCAGCGCATTTCATTTTGGGATAACGCTGATGAAAGCGTGCTCCGGAGTCGCGCGTTCAACGGCAATGCGTTCGATCTCACCGTCACCGGTGTCGTCAAAGATTTTCCTTTCAATTCGAGTCTCGAATTTGATTTTCTCGCTTCGTTCAGCACTTTCGGCGACACCTATGAAAAAGAAATGTGGAGCACGGGGCCGGTTACTTATCTTTTGCTCGATGAAGGCGCTTCGCCCAAAGCCCTTGAAGCAAAGCTTCCCGCATTTGTGGAAAACACATTGGCAAAGATTTGCAAACCGCCGGACAGCAGGCCAGACTTTTTCTCGTGCCGCTCAAAGAAATTCGCCAATACTTTTTCGGCGGCAATGCTTACCTTTTTGCGCTGGCGGCGCTGGCCGTGTTTATTTTGGTGATCGGCTCCATCAATTTTATGAATCTCGCCACCGCGCGTTCGGCGCATCGCGCCAGAGAAGTCGGCGTGCGCAAAGTTATCGGCGCTAATCGAGGCCAGCTCGTCAAACAATTTTTGGGAGAAGCTCTGGTCATGGCGTTTGCGGCGCTGCCCATCGCATTGGTGCTCGTCGAATTTGCTTTGCCGGAATTCAACGCGATGACCGGAAAGAAATTGGCGCTCGATTTTTTGCAAAACGCGTCGTTGTCGGTTGGGTTGATCGCGATGATTTTTTTGACCGGCCTCATCGCCGGCAGTTATCCGGCTTTGTTTCTTTCCAAGTTTCAAGCCGAAAGTGTTTTAAAAGGCAACTTTACGCTCGGCAAGCGCAGCCGCATTTATCGCGTTCTCGTCGTCGTTCAATTCGCCGTTGCGATAGTTTTGCTTATTGCGGTTTCGGTGCTGCAAAAGCAAATGGAATATGCTCGCACCAAAAATCTGGGATTCGAAAAAGATCAAATCGTGGTCATCCCCAACTGGCGAACGGAATTCATTCAAAAAAATTACGCCGCGTTTCGCAATACAGTCTTGCAGAATCCGCGCATCCTCGGTACAACCGTGACCGCGCAATATCCCGGCTACGCCGCTTCCAATGAACAGTTTATGCCCGAAGGCCTGAATGAAAAGATCAGAGGCGACGCGCAGTGGGGCGATCCGATTTCATCAAAACCTTTGGCTTCGAGTTGGTGTCGGGCCGTGATTTTTCGCGCGCGCATCAAACCGATGCCGAAGAAGCAATCATTATTAATGAAACCGCCGTGCAGCGATTTGGCTGGGCGTCGCCGGCGGAAGCTCTCGGCAAACGCGTAAATGAAACCAGTGCCATCATCGGCGTCGTCAAGGATTTTCACATCTTTTCATTGCATCAAAAAATCGGGCCGGCGGCAATTCGTTTGGTGCCGGCGGATCACCCGTTCGAAGGATGGAATAATTATTTTGTCGCGCTCAAAATTCGTCGCGATAACATCCCACAAACTATTGATGAGCTGAAGCGCACGTGGGAAACTTTTTTTCCAAACCGTCCGTTTGTGTATTCGTTTCTGGATGATCAATTTGCCCGTTTTTATGAAGCGGAACAAATCGCCGGTAAAATGGCGAATATCTTTTCGATTTTGACGATCTTTATTGCGTGTTTGGGATTGTTCGGTTTGGCCGCTTATGCCACCGAACGGCGTACCAAAGAAATCGGCATTCGCAAAGTGCTCGGCTCGTCGGTTTCTAATATCGTGACGCTGCTTTCCAAAGAGTTTATCAAACTGGTGCTCATCGCCAATGTGATCGCATGGCCGATTGCGTATTTCGCCTTGAATCAATTCTTGCAGATTTATGCTTATCGAATTTCGATCAACTGGCTCACGTTTGTCGTGATTGGCGCATCGACATTTTTGATTGCGCTACTAACGGTGAGCACGCAGGCGATCAAAGCCGCGCTGGCGAATCCGGTTGAATCCCTTCGCTATGAATGAAAACTGGTTGCTGGCGTCTTGTTGCTGGAAACTGGTAAACAGCAGCCAGCGACAAGCAACCAGCTGCCAGTAACAAGGAACGAGACAATGTTTAAAAATTATTTGAAAATCGCCGCCCGCAATTTTCTGAAATACAAAGCCTACTCATTCATTAACATCACCGGTCTCGCGATTGGAATTGCCTGTTGCATTCTGATTCTGCTCTACGTGCAGGAGGAGATCAGCTATGATCGCTTTCACCAAAACGCCGAGCGAATTTATCGCGTCATTGTCGATGAGAGTAATGAGGGCAAAGTCCGGCATCTAGCGAATACATATGCGCCGATGGCGCCGGCGCTCCAAGCCGCATTCACCGAGATTACGCATGTCGTGCGATTATTTCCCAACAGCGTGACCGTCGCGCGCAGCCAGGAGAAACGTTTTCAGGAGACACGCTTCTTTTTTGCCGATTCCACTGTATTTGAGGTTTTTTCATTTCCTTTTTTGCACGGCGATTCTCGCACGGCATTAATGACGCCCAACTCTTTGGTGATAACTGCGGCTACAGCCCAAAAATATTTCGGAGCTGAAAACCCCGTCGGCCAAATTCTGACGGTTGAAAATCAATACGACTTCAAAATCACGGGCGTTTTGCAAGAAGTTTCACATAATTCCCATTTTGATTTCGATTTTCTCGCCAATATTAATAGCCTCAACACGTTGATGGGAACATGGTTGCTCCAACGCGGCTGGTATTGGCCGCCGCTGTATACTTATATTTTGCTGCCGCCGAATGCTCCGATTTCGTTAATGGAGAGTCGCTTGCCGGAGTTTGTTCGCAAGAATTTTCCTCACGATCTGGCTCCCCTTCAAGCCTTGCGCCTTCAACCGCTGACCGACATTCATCTCCATTCCGATCTTGAAAACGAAATTGCCCCGACCGGCAACATTGCCTACGTTTACACTTTCTCGGCGATCGCGGCATTCATCCTGCTCATCGCTTGCATTAATTTTATGAATCTCGCCACTGCCCGCTCGGCGAGTCGCGCCAAAGAAGTGGGCTTGCGCAAAGTCATCGGCGCGCAAAGATCACAATTGGTCAAACAGTTTTTGGGAGAGTCGTTGTTTTATGCCGCACTGGCTTTATTGTTGGCGATTGCTCTCGTCGAGTTCTTTCTTCCACTTTTTAACGAGCTCACCGGCAAGCAGATCACCTCGCGTTACCTAAACAACTGGAGCGTGATCTTCGGCTTGCTCACGATTGCCGCTCTCGTGGGGATTTTGGCCGGAAGCTACCCCGCCTTTTTCCTCGCGCGTTTTCGTCCGGTGCAAGCTCTACAGAGAAAAAATATCGCCGGCCTCGGCGGTCGCACGCCTCTGCGCCTGCGCGCCATTTTGGTGGTGATGCAATTTATCATTTCCATCGCGTTGATTGCGGTCACTGTCGTGGTCAATCAGCAATTGCACTTTATCCAAAACCAACGCCTCGGTTTTGATAAGAAACATCTCATCGTGATTCCGATTCGTGATGAAACGGTGCAGCAGAACTTTGATGCAGTAAAGAACAGTTTCTTGTCTCAAACCGGCATTTCGCAGGTAACGGCGATATCGAACTTTCCATGGGAACGAGGGTATTACGATTTTTTTATTCACGCCGAAGGCATGCGCCCCGAAGCCAAGTTTAATATGCCGACGTTTCTCGTCGATCAGGATTTCATTCGCACGTTTGGCATGGAAATCGTTGCCGGCCGCGAGTTCTCAACGGATTATGCCACCGATGCACAAGAAGCATTTATTTTTAACGAAGCGGCGGTCAAAAAATTGGGCTTGGATTCCGCCGTGGACAAAAAAATTAAAATGGAAAGCGTCGCCGCCGGCAAGCCGCGCGAGGGCAAGGTTATCGGCGTGGTCAAAGATTTTCATTTGCGGTCGCTGCACTACGCCATCGAACCGCTGATATTGCTGATTTCTCCCGCTGCGCATTTCCGCGACAACATGGTCATTCGAATTGATTCTAAAAACCGCTCTCAAATATTAGCCACGCTGGAGCAAAAATGGCGTGAGATCGCGCCGCAGCGTCCGTTCGAATATTTTTTCCTCGACGACGCTTTCGACCGGCTCTATCGCAAAGAGCAAAGGCTCGCGCAAATTTTTAAATATTTTGCCGCCATCGCGATTTTCGTCGGCTGCCTCGGCTTGTTCGGTTTGGCCTCATTTGTGGCGCAGCAAAAAACCAAAGAAATCGGCATTCGCAAAGTGCTCGGCGCCTCGGTCGCCGGCATCGTCGGATTGATGTCGAAAGACCTCATCAAGCTCGTGCTCATCGCGAATTTGATTGCGTGGCCGATTGCTTATTTTGCCATGAATCGCTGGCTGCAGGAATTTGCTTACCGCATCAACATTGGAATGGAAATATTTTTCTTTTCCGGCCTGCTGGCGCTGGTGATCGCTTTGCTCACGGTGGGCTTTCAATCCCTCAAAGTAGCGTTGACGAATCCGGTGGAGGCGTTACGTTATGAGTAAAGCACAAAGATAAATAGATAAGAGGAGGGAGGATGAATAAGAATGAAAACTAAATCACTTGATCTTACGCTTGGGGAAGCGGTTGTCTTTGGCCTCGGCAAAAGAGCGCGGCCTGAATTTTTTGTCGTTCAGAATGCGCAGATTGTCGCCGGTTTGGCTGATGACAAACAAACCTTTTCGATAGGCAAAACGATCTACCCCTTTGTCTATGCTCAAGCCGGCGACGCCACCATACAAAGCGGGCTGGCGAAAGCTCGGAAAGAAATCAAAAAAACGCGGCAGCTTTTTTCCCAAGAACTCTTCAACATCGGCTTGTCGCAAGCGCAATTTAACTTCGATCAACACGGCGCTTTCCAATCCTAAGCCGATGACATCGGTTTCCATGTTGTCACCGTTGAGATGCGCCTCGAAATTGGCATACAGACGATTCAGCTCGATGCCGCGTTCGCCGAAAAGCTGTTTGGTTGCCGGAAACACCGTTTGCTCGGTGAACCGGCTCAACGAATCCGTGATGCCGCCGATTTCCTGATGCAGACGTTCGATGCGCCTATCGGTTTCACGCCATTGCCGCTCGGTTTTTTGCCGTTCTTTTTCGATGCGTTCGTCACTTTCGCGCCGCTCTTTTTTTAGCTGCTCATCGAGCTCGCGCCGATGCTCTGCGATGCGTTCGTCGGTTTCTTTAAAACCTTTGTAAACCAATTCTTCAAGTTTTTTAAGTGTCGTCATGGCTTTTATTCTAATCAATTTTAGCAGCCTTAAATAAGGTTTGATCAATTTACAACGCGCCAACAAAAAAGTCAAGCGTCATCTGCACAACGACCAACTAACTACAGACAATAAAAATGTTCAACCACTATCTCAAAATCGCTTTTCGCAATCTTCTCAAGCAAAAAATTTATTCGTTTATCAACATCTTCGGCCTGGCCGTTGGCATTTCCTGCTGCCTGCTGGTGATTTTATTCGTTCGGCATGAGCGGAGTTATGATCTCTTTCATGAAAACGGCAACCGCCTCTTCCGCGTGAATTTGGAGAAAAAAAATCCGGCCGGCAGTTTTGAGTTGAGCGCGGGGCAGCCCATTCCGCTCGCGCCAACAATACGCGCTAACTTTCCGGAAGTGCAATATGTCACGCGTTTGAAAAGAAGTTCCGTCATTATCCGCGCTTCCGAGGACAACGCGGCGCGCGAAACCATATTCTTTGCCGATAACGATTTCTTCAAAATGTTTTCTTTTCCTTTTATGCATGGCGAGGCGGCCTCGGCATTAGCCAACAAATCGGCAATCGTCTTGAGCGAAATCGCGGCGCAAAAATATTTCGGCAACGAATTGGCGCTCGGAAAAACCTTGTCGCTCAACTTCGGCGACGGTTTTCAGGATTTCGTCATTGCCGGCGTCGTGAAAAAAATGCCGAGCACCTCGAGTATTCAATTCGATTTCATGCTGCCATATGAAAACTCGCCGAATTACGCCGATCTTGAAACGAGCTGGACTTCGTGGGGCGCGGTGACTTTTATTCAATTGGCGGAAGGCGCGACGCCGAAAACTTTGGAAAGCAAGCTCGATCCCTTTATTAAAAATTATTACGGCGATCTCATTCAAACTTGGCAAATTCTCGGCTGGATGGCGAAAGAAGACGGCGCGTTGAAATTGCGCTTGCAGCCGCTCGCTGCCATTCATCTCGAGCCGAATGTGCAAAATGGTTTGCTGCCGGCCAGCAACCCCACTTATTCCTACATTCTCGGCGGCATCGGTTTGATGGTGCTGCTGATCGCCTGCATCAACTTCACCACGCTGGCGATTGGCCGCGCTGCCAGCCGCACGCAGGAAATCGGTGTGCGCAAAACTCTCGGCGCGTTTCGCCTGCAACTGATGAAACAATTTTGCGGCGAAGCGTTGCTGTTCAGTTTGCTCGCATTGTTTTTGGGCATCGCGCTTGCCGAAGCTTTTCTGCCGGTTTTCAATGCGCTCGCCAATCGATCGCTGGCTCTCAATTATTTCGAAAGCTGGGAAATGCCGGCGATTTTCGCGGGATTGATATTGTTTGCGGGACTTGCCGCCGGCAGCTATCCCGCTTTCTTTTTGTCGCGCTTCCAACCCGTCGAAACGCTGAAGAACCGTCTTCATCTCGGCAGCAAAAACCGTTTGAGCCAAACGCTGGTCGTGGTGCAGTTCTCGCTTTCCGTGCTGCTCATCGTTTGCGCACTGATGATGTCCGCGCAATTGCGTCTGCTGAAAAATTTCAATCACGGATTTAATGAAGAGCAAATCGTCGTCATTCCCACCAACTCGAAGCAGGCCGAAGGCGAGAAATTGCTCAAGCTCTATCGGCAAAAATTGGCCGGACAAAAAAATGTGCTCGGCCTCACCGGCAATTCCGACGGCTTCAACAAGGAAATGGGATGGAAAGCATTCGGCACGGTGGACGGCGCGAATTGGCAAGTGAATCTGATGCGCATCGATCCGGAATTCATCAAAACGTTCGGCATGCAAATCGTGCAGGGCCGCGATTTCTCGCCAACAATGGCTTCCGATGCGACGAATGCCGTGATTGTGAACGAAGCGTTGGTCAAGGAATTTGGCTGGCAGAAAGTGATTGGCCACCGCTTCGAAGGTTTCGATTTGCGCGGCGTGAAAGAGCCGGCGATCATCGGCGTGGTGAAAGATTTCAATTATGCCTCGCTGCACGAAAGCGTCAAGCCGATGGTTCTGCATCTCGATCCGACCGAAGAAATCAAATATCTCTTCGTAAAAATTTCGCCCAGTGATTTTGCAACGACGCTGGCCGTGCTGCGTAATACTTGGCAGGAGATCGCGCCGAACCAGCCGTTCGATTATTATTTTCTCGACGAAGATTTCGACCAGCAATATCGCACCGAAGAGCGTTGGGCGCAAATCGTGACGTATGCGATGCTGTTCGCGATTTTGATTTCGTGCATTGGCTTGTTCGGCCTGTCGGCGCTCACGGTCACGAAGCGCACCAAAGAAATCGGCATTCGCAAAGTGCTCGGCGCCTCGGTTTTCTCCGTCGTGCGCCTGCTCACCAGTGAATTCGCGCTGTTAATCGCGCTCGCCAACCTACTCGCTTGGCCGCTGGCTTATTGGGCGATGAAACAATGGCTGCAAGATTTCGCCTATCGCATCGACATCAGTTTATGGCCGTTTATGGTGAGCGGAATTTTCGCGTTGTTGATTGCTTTATTGACGGTTAGTTTTCAAGCGATCAAAGCGGCGCTGGCAAATCCGGTCGAGGCGCTGCGATACGAGTAAGGCAAAAAAGATAAACAGATAAAAAGAGAATCACAATCGTTTCGTTTTGATCGTGACTTCGGACATCGGACACAAAAACTTCGGACTTTGCCATGTTCAAAAACTATCTCAAAATCGCGCTGCGCAATATTCTCAAATACAAAGGTTACTCGCTCATCAACATTCTCGGCCTCGCGGTGGGAATGGCGAGCTGCATTCTTATTTTGTTGTATGTGCAAGATGAGCTGAGTTACGACAAATATCACGAGAAAGCCGATCAGATTTTTCGCGTGACGCGCGAGTGGTTCAACTCCGACGGCTCGTCGAGCTTGCATCTCGGCCATGTCGCGCCGCCGATTGCGCCGCTGCTCAAGAATGATTTTCCCGATATCATTCATGCCGTGCGGCTCAACGATAATGGCAATACGCTGCTGCGTTATCAAGATAAAGTCGTTCAAGAAACGCGCTTCTTCTTTGCCGATCCCAACGTGTTTGAAGTTTTCACATTGCCGCTGTTGAAAGGCGATCCGAAAACGGCGTTGTCCGATCCGAACAGCGTCGTGCTTACGCCGGCGATGGCGAAAAAATATTTTGGCAATGACGAATCGTTTGGCAAAATTCTCAACATCGACAATCAGGCCGATCTGCAAGTCACCGGCATCATGAGTGAAATTCCAACCAACTCGCATTTTCATTTTGATTTTCTCGGCTCGATAAAATTGTTGGAGCAGGCCTACGGCGAGCAGGAATTTAAAAATTGGGGCAGCAACAATTACGCGACTTACTTGCTTTTTCCCAAAGCTTACGCGGTGGAAAATTTTCTCAAAAAAATTCCGGCTTTTATCGGAAAGCATCATCCCAACGGCGAGAAAGCGATTACACAAACCACGCTGCATCTACAGCGTTTGACCGACATTCATTTGCGCTCGCATCTCGATTCGGAGATCGAGCCGAACGGCAGTATTTTGTACGTCTACATTTTTTCGGCGATTGCGTTTTTTCTTTTGCTCATCGCTTGCATCAACTTTATGAATCTCGCGACCGCTCGCTCGGCAAATCGCGCCAAAGAAGTGGGTTTGCGCAAAGTCGTCGGCGCGGAGCGTTGGCAGCTCATCAAACAATTTCTCGGCGAGACGACCGTGCTGGCGTTTATTGCGCTCTTTCTCGCCATCGTTTTTGTGGAAATGGCTTTGCCAAAATTCAACGCCTTTGCCGGCAAGGAGCTCGCGCTGATCTCGCAAAGCGCCGTCTTTTTATTCTTGAGCTTGATCAGCATCGCACTGTTCGTCGGCGTCGTCGCGGGTAGCTATCCGGCTTTTTTTCTGTCGCATTTTAAACCGGTGACCGTGTTAAAAGGCGGCAAGCTCGGTTCGAGCAAATCAATTTTCCGCAATGCGCTGGTGATTTTTCAATTTGCCATTTCGATCATTTTGATTATCGGCATGGGCATCGTGCACAATCAACTCGAATACTGCCGCACGAAAGATCTCGGCATCAATAAAGAACACGTCGTCGTGCTGCCGGCAGGACAGGAAATTGTGGAGCGCTATGCCGATATTCGCAACCAGCTTTTGCAGCATCCCAACATTACGAATGTTGGCGCTTCCAAACGCGTGCCGTCCGCGCGATTACTGGATTCATCGGACGGCCGCATGATTGATGGCGAGAAAGCCGAGCCGTTGAATTTTCGCATTGCCAACGTGCGCGTCGATCATAATTTCATTGATACCTACGGCATCAAAATGGCCGCCGGTCGAAATTTTTCCGTCGAGTTTCCCACCGATTCGACGCAGGCGTTTATTCTCAATGAAGCAGCGGTGAAAAAAATTGGCTGGCCTTCGGCGGAAGCGGCGGTCGGCAAGCCGTTTGAATACGGCAATCGCAAAGGCCGCATCATCGGCGTGGTGAAAGATTTCAATTATGAATCGTTGCATCAACCCATCACGCCAATTATCCTTTTTATTAATCCGCCCAGCTTCAATAGCGTTTCCGTTAAAATTCGTCCCAATCGTCCCGAAGATATTTCAACCACGCTGGCGTTTCTGCAACAAAAGTGGCAGGAATATCGCCCGCAAAATCCGTTCAGCTACTCGTTCGTTGACGAGCGCTACGAGCAGCTTTATCAAAACGAGCATCGCCTCGGCCAGATCTTCGGCGCGTTCTCATTGCTCGCGGTGTTCATCGCCTGTCTCGGCTTGTTTGGCTTGGCTTCTTACACTGCGGAGCAGCGCACGAAGGAAATCGGCATTCGCAAAGTGCTCGGCGCCTCGGTGGGTCATGTGGTGTTTTTGCTGTCGCGCGACTTTACTCGTCTCGTGATCATCGCGACATTGGCGGCGTGGCCGATTGCTTATTTCGCGATGAACAAATGGCTGCAGGAATTTGCTTATCGCATCAACCTCAATCAGCAAACCGCGACGTTTTTGCTGGCGGCTTTATTGGCGCTGGCCATTGCATTGGCGACGATCAGCTATCAAGCGATCAAAGCGGCGTTGAATAATCCGATTAAAGCGCTGCGGTACGAATGAGCAGAGCGCAGAGGGCAGAGCGCAAAGCGGCGGAAATGTCTTTCGCGACGTTGTTGATATTCAGAAACGAAGCATGTAAGAAGCTCACAACTTCCAAAAAGCGAGAAAATTTTTTGAGATTCCGGACAAGCCCATCGATCTGGACTTCTTCTCGAAGAAGATACAGAGAAACATAAGACTGAAGAGCATCATACGGATCCGAAGAAGTAATGACAATGGGCAAAAGGCCAAATTGCAAAATCTCATCAAATGCAGGTGGATTGGCCAGTTCCGAGAGCAGGAACGGATGGAGCGTTCTCAACAAAACTCTTCCTGCTAGCAAATCAATGCCGGTGCGTTTTAATTTGCGAGCGCTGGAACCGGTTAGCACAAAAATCTTACCGATTTTTTCTTCGATCAAACTGTGAACGGCGCTGAGAATTTCCGGAACTTTTTGGATTTCATCGACGATGATGATTTTTTTATCCGGATTGCCGTGTACCAGCTCGATGAGGCGTTCCGGCCGCGCCGCGTAGGCGCGAAAAACATCCGGCTTGAGCAAATCGATCCAAATGGCCGCCGGATAATGTTCTTTTAAGAAAGTCGATTTGCCCGTGCCTCTCGGGCCAAACAGAAAAAAACTCTGTTTTGGCGCTTGAAAAAATCTTGGAATATACGTTTCCATTTTGCTATCCTTTTTGGAGTTGTTTCTTCCAAATTACAAAATGGGCGATGATTGTCAAGCTTAAATTTAAAAGTGGGTTCGCGCTAAACTCTGTCCGTCGCCGGTTGTGTTGTTTTTGGTTTGAATAGAACAACGAATCAGTGACGACGGGCAACGGACAACCAACAACGGACAACAACCATGTTCAAAAACTACTTCAAAATCGCTTACAGAAATTTGCTGAAAAACAAGCTCTACAGTTTCATCAACATTTTCGGATTGAGCGTCGCCGTTGCTTTTTGCATCGTGGCGTATTTGAATCACGATTACAATTACAGCTTCGACGCGTTTCACAAAAATTTCGATCATATTTTTCGGCTGAAGACGGTGCGGTCGCAAAACGGCCAAGAGCGCTATTGGGGCGCAACGCCCAGACCGCTCGGCCCGGCGCTGGCGCAGGATTTTCCTGCCATCGAACGCGCTGTGCGCCTGACCAGCAATGCCGCGATTTTCAAATATGGCGACAAGATTTTCAATGAAACCGTCCTTCACGCCGATCCGGAATTTTTCGCGATGTTCGATTTCCCGCTGAAATATGGCAGCCCCGCTGCTTTACAGGATAAAAATAAAATCGTGCTCAGCGAAGCGCTCGCGATCAAATATTTTGGCAATGAAAATCCTCTCGGCAAACAAATCACTTTGCGCTATCGCAACGGCCAGTCGCGCGAATTTTTCGTCGGCGCGGTGACAGAAAAAATTCCGGATAACTCCAGCATTCAATTCGATGCTTTGGCGGCATTTGATATTCTTTTGGATGTCGGTGTGGACAAGCCGAATGATTGGTCGGATTGGGCGCATGTTTTGTTCGTGCAAGTTTCCGATCCGGCGCAAATTCCCGCCATCACCGGAAAAATGGATCGCTATCTCGCTGCGCACAATGCGGTCATGCCGCCGCAATTTCACGCCAGCCGCTTCAATATCGAACCGCTGGCCGGCATGGGTATGCGAGCCCGCGAAGCGAGCAATGATATTTTAAAAGAAGCCATGCATCCGGCCGGCATCCTTGCGCCGAGCATCATTGCCGCGCTGTTGCTGCTCATGGCCTGCTTCAATTACCTCAACACTTCCATTGCCTACTCGTCGCAGCGGCTGAAGGAGATCGGCGTGCGCAAAGTGGTGGGAGGAGTGCGCCGCCAATTAATCTGGCAATTTCTCGGCGAAAATCTTTTGCTGTGCGCCATCGCGATGCTGTTGGCTGTGGCGTTGGCCGAAATCTTCGTGCCGGCTTATGACAGCCTGTGGACTTATTTCGAGCTAACGCTGGATTATTCGGAAAATCGCGGCCTGCTCTTTTTTCTTGCCGGAGTGCTGGTGTTTTTAGGTATCGTGGCCGGAACTTATCCGGCGTTTTATATCAGCGCTTATCATCCGGTGACGATTTTGCGCGGCAAGCAAAAATTCGGCGGCACGTCGTGGTTCACGCGCGCTCTGCTCACGTTTCAGTTTGCGATTTCCATTCTTGCGGTGATTGCCAGCATCTGCTTCATTCAAAATGCCGGTTTTCTGCGCCAACTGGATTTGGGATATGGCAAGGATATGATTGTCGTCGTTCCTTTGCGCGAAGCGAAATTTTTCGAGCCGTATAAAAATGCCGTGATGGAAAATCCGGATATCATCAGCGCGAGCGGTGCGTTGAGCCACGTGGGCTTCAACTGGGGCGGTGCGACAGTGGCGAGCGCCTCGCAAAAAATCGAAGCCGTGTTGCTGAGCGTCGGGTACAATTATCTTGAGACGATGCAGCTTCGTCTCAACAAAGGAAGAACGTTCGATGAAAATTTGCCGACGGATTTACAAAACACTGTCGTGGTCAATCAAAAATTTGCGGCGGAATTTGGTTGGGAGAATCCATTGAGCCAAACCGTGACCATCGATACGCTGCGTTACTCCGTCATCGGCGTCGTGGAAGATTTTTATAACGACGGCGTGTGGCGGCCCATCACGCCATGCCTTTTTCGAATGGCCAAGCCGGAAGCTTTTCGCCATCTCGCCGTGCGCGCGCGCGCCGAAAATTTGAAAAGCACGAACGAGTTTTTGAGCAGCACATGGCAGCGCATCGTGCCCGATTTGCCATACGAAGGTTTTTATCAAGACGAAGTGATGGCCGAAGCGATTGAAGTGAGCGAGAATATCAAAACGATGTTCATTTATATCTCGATTCTCGCCATTGCAATTTCAGCGATGGGATTGTTCGCGCTGGTGTCGTTGAATATCGCGCGGCGCACGAAAGAGATCGGCATCCGCAAAGTGCTCGGCGCCACGGTGATTCACATTATGAACCTCGTCAACAAAGAATTTGTCCGGCTGCTGATTGTGGCTGCGGTGGTGGCTTCAATCGCCGGATATTTCGCGGTGCAAGCGCTGTTGCAGAGCATCTATGCTTATCACGTCGGTTTCAACCTGCTGCCATTTCTGCTTTCCGGCGTTATTGTGTTCGTCATCGCCGCTTTGACTGTGGGATCGCAAGTTCTCAAAGTGGCAACGGCGAATCCGGTCACCGCGCTGCGGTACGAATAACAAACGCATAGCGCAGAGAGCATAGCGCAAAGCGCAACACCCCACACAACACGTTATGCGCTCTGCTCTATGCGCTATGCAACTCACAACCAAAACTTAAAAGGAAACTTCCATGATCCGTCTACAAAACCTCTTCAAATACTACTCCAACAAATTCGTCAAAACCTATGTTCTGCAAGATATCAATCTCGAGATTACGCAAGGCGAGTTTGTCACCATTATGGGGCCGTCCGGCTCCGGCAAATCCACGCTGCTGCATATCATCGGCATGTTGGATGAGCCCAACGATGGCGAGTATCATTTTCTCGACCAGCCGGTTCACCAACTGAATGAGAAGCAGCGCTCGGAGCTGCATAAAAATTACATCGGTTTCGTGTTTCAAAGTTATCATTTGATTGACGAATTGACCGTGTACGAGAATCTCGAAACGCCGCTGCTTTATCAAAAAGTCAAAACCACCGAGCGCAAAAGCATGATCGCGGATATTCTCGACCGCTTTCAGATCGTGGCAAAGAAAGATCTTTTTCCCAATCAACTTTCCGGCGGACAGCAGCAGCTCGTGGGTATTGCCCGTGCGGTTATCGTCAATCCCAAACTCATTCTCGCCGACGAGCCGACCGGCAATTTAAATTCGCAGCAGGGCGAAGAGATTATGGAGCTTTTTAAAAAGTTGAATCAGGAAGGCACGACGATCATTCAGGTAACGCACTCGGAGAAGAATGCCGCGTACAGCAGCAGGGTCATTCATTTGTTAGATGGGAGGATTGCACGAGAAGAGATCAGTAAACAGTGAGCAGTCATCAGTTTTTGCGCTACGCTCTCTGCGCTATGCCTTTTGTGCACACAGCAACTCCAAATAAGCATGAATTCTTCCGGCAAGGAAATAAGGCAGGTTGAGCAACTTATAGGTTTTGCCTTCGGGAGTTTGAGTCTCGATGATCTCAAAGTCTCCTTCGTAAAGACGAACCGCATAAGGATGCGTCGATGAATTGACAAACTGATGCAAAGATCGCAACGCGCCGGTCTTGCCGGATTTGACTTCCACCGGAATCGCATAATTTTGATATGGCAACAAAATATCGACTTCGGCGTTCGATTGTTTTCTCTCGCGAACCCAAAACATGATTTTCTTGTTGTCTTCCGCATTTTGCCCGATCAGCTCTTGCCGGACAATGTGCTCGGCAATGAGGCCCTTGTAAAAAGAATGGAGATCGGTGTACTGAAAAAAGGCCGGCTGCAATCCGACAAAATAATTCAGCAAGCCGGTATCGATAAATTGCAGGACAGGAGCTTTTTTATGATCGGCAACGAGGGGAATTTGCTGAGAAGTGGAAGGATAGATCAGGTAAATCAGCATGGCTCTTTCAATCGTTCGCAGCGCTTCGCCGGCTTCTCTGGAGCGATAGTTTGAATTGCCAAAGCCTTGAAACTTGATGCGCTTGCCGGCTTCAAACGGAATCGATTCGATGCAATGTTTCAAAACTTGCCGCATGATTGGATTGCGTGCATACTTGTCGGCGTCATCGAGATAAGAAGTCAGCAAGGACTCATAATGCGTCTTTAATGATGGAATGTCCTTATTCTTTAAATACTGCTGCACGATTTCCGGCATGCCGCCAATCAGCGTATAGCGATGAAATAGCGTGAAGAATTTCGCGGTGGCAAAGGTTTTGGCCGGCGTCGTTTGATAAATTTTCAAAAGCTGTTCTTCGCCGCTCGCTTCGAGAAATTCTTCGAAGATCAAAGGATACATGTAGGCGAATTGCACCCGGCCGACAGGGAAGCTGATCTGGTTTTTCTCCATCATAAATTCCAGCAGCGAGCCCGCGGCTATAACGTGCAGGTCTTTCAGCTCTTCATAGAAATACCGGAGCATTTTCACGGCGGTCGGCGAGTTCTGAATTTCGTCGATGAAAATCAGCGTGGCGCCGGTTTTCAAGCGAAAATTTTTAATCACCAAAATCGCCTGAAAAGCTCTTCAATTAAACAGCTTTTGTCACAAAGTCAACCTTATATGTGACAATTTTTGTAACAAAATAAGTGTTATTGCGATCACCAAAAAGTGGAAAGAGGCAAATGAATTATAATTTGGAGGGGCTTGAGAAAGGGATTTTATTCGATTAATGATTTGTCGGGTAGCGGCAGACCCTCGAAAATTTTTTCGACCGGCAGCTCGAAACCCGGCAAAAGTTCCGGCGCAGTCAAAACGTCGCGAACGCTGTGCTTGCTTGCCGCCGTGCAAACCAGCACTTCGCGCGTGTCGGCAATGACGACCCAAACGATTTGTGTGCCTTGCTCCAGATAGGCATCGACCTTGTTCATGACTTTGAGAAAATTGTCTTCCGGAGAAATAATTTCAACCGCCAAATCCGGCGCGAGGTCTGCGAAGCGCCATTGATCTGCCGGCACGCGTTCTTTTTTCACGAAGGCAATATCGGGAATACGCGATTGATTCCGGCGTTCCGGCCAAAGCTGAAAATTAGTTTCAGTCACGGCTTCACCGATAGGATTCGACTCGAGGTAGGAACCTAGTTTCATCGCGATTCGCAATTGAATTTTGCCATGCGCATAGGCTGCCATTTTAAAAACCACCTTTCCGTTGTAAAGTTCGGCGGGATAAGGAAGCGAAAGTTTTTCCAATTCATCGACGGTGACATCGGTGCGCTGCTCGAGGGGGATGGCAGGTTTGACGGGAGCAGGAGTTTTCTTGCTCGGCGGTGTTTTAATTTCAAGGATGTCGGTGGCTTCGGCCATTTTTTCTCCTGCAAAAGGCGAAATTGATTGCTGAATTATTTTTCAAAATATATAGAGATTTTAGAGCAAAAGCAAGCTTGCGTATCAAAATTTTTTGGAAACTTTTGTTAAATTACAATTCAATCAGGAGAACCACCATGCCCTCCATTTCCATTCAACTACCCGCCATCGACGCCGACCAGCAGGTCGAAGTCGAAGTGAAAATCAACGGCAAAAAGAAATCGTATCATTATCGCGTCGAAATTTTTGCGTGGGAGCAATGCCCGAATCCCGCTGAAGAACGCGCGCTGTGCTTGAAAAGATTGATCGAAGGCTACGACCAGAATTGGCAAATGATTCAAATCGGCGCGCCGACCGAGACGACGATTCCGATCATGTTTAAGCAGAGAGCCTAGCGCATGGAGCATGGCGTATTAAAGGCCAGCTATTCTCAGGACGAGACATTAATCACGCTATGCGCCATGCGCTATACAACTGGCCACGGACAAAAAACCACGGACAACTAAAATGCTCAAAAACTACCTCAAAATCGCCCTGCGCAATTTGCGCCGCCAAAAAATTATTTCTCTTATTAACATCGTCGGGCTTGCCATCGGTATCGCCTGTGCCGCGCTCATTTTGCTTTATGTGCGTCACGAGCTGAGTTATGATCGCTATCATAACAACAAAGAACGAATTTACCGGCTGGTGGCGAAAGTGCAGGGCGCTTCGTATGAAGCCATTGCGAAAGTGCCCGGCCCGTGGAGTATTGCTGCCCAAAAAGATTTTCCTGAAATTGAAAAGGTGGCGCGATTCGTCTTTTTCAACGAAACATTAGTCGGTCGCGGCGAGAAACGCTTTTATGAGAGCGGCGGCTTTTACGCGGATTCGACGGTATTCGAAGTTTTTAGTTTTCCGCTGTTGCAGGGAAATTCCAAAACCACGTTGACGCAGCCCAATGCCGTTGTCATCACCGAAGCTTTTGCCAAAAAATATTTCAGCAATGAAAACGCGCTCGGACAAACCTTGATTTTTGATAATCAAAGTTCCTATCAAATCACCGGCGTCATGCAAAACGTCCCGAGCCATTCGCATTTCACGTTTGATTTTCTCGTATCGATGGCGACGTATGCGAACCCGCGGCGCGATAATTGGCAATGGCTGCAATTCTACACATATCTGTTGTTCAAAGACGGTGCTTCGCCGCAGACGGTGGCCGAGAAATTTCCGGCGCTGCTGCGCCAAAATCTCGCGGCCGATGTAGCCGCAACTTATTCACCATATCTCCAGCCGTTGACGGACATTCATCTGCGCTCGCATCTGTTCCGAGAAATGCAGGCCAATTCGGATATCGCTTACATTTATATCTTTTCCGCAGTGGCCGGTTTCATTCTTTTGATTGCCTGCATCAATTTTATGAATCTCACGACCGCGCGTGCGACGACTCGCGCCAAAGAAGTCGGCGTGAGAAAAGTGACGGGCGCCGACCGGCTGCAATTGATTAAACAATTTCTCGGCGAATCCATTTTCATCAGTTTCATTGCACTATTGCTGGCGCTAGTTTGCATAGATTATTTACTTCCCATATTTAATTCATTGACCAACCGGCAACTGGCGACTGGCTACTTCCAAGATAAAATTCTTTTGCTCGGACTCGTTGGCATTACACTTTTAGTAGGAATTATTGCCGGCAGCTATCCGGCATTTGTGCTGTCGGCGTTCAAGCCGGTCAACGTGCTCAAAGGCAAATTGCCCGGATCGAGCCGCACGTGGCTGCGCAAAGGGCTGGTCGCGTTTCAATTTGCCATGTCGGCGTTTTTAATTATGGCCACCGGCATCGTTTACAATCAGCTCGAATATATTCAAAACAAAAAACTGGGCTTCAATGCCGAGCAGTTGATCATCATGCCGATTCGCGAAAATGAGATGCGATTGATGTATGAAATTTTTAAGCGCGAGCTGCTGGAAAATCCGAATGTCGCCAGCGTGGCGGCTTCGGGAAATTTGCCCGGCGGCGGTGATTGGGGCATTCCTTATGAGCCGGAAGGTTTTCCACCCGATAAAATTCCGCCGATGCGTATACTCGTTGTCGATCACGATTTCATTCAAACTTTCCAAATGGAATTGGCGGCGGGCCGAAGTTTCTCCAAAAATTTTTCCGCCGATACCTCCGCCGCATTTATGATCAACGAAGAAGCGGCCAGGCAGCTTGGTTGGAACGATCCTACCAGCAAGATGATTGCGATGCCGGCCATTCAGCGCCAGGCCGCGCCGGTCATTGGCGTGCTGAAAGATTTTCATTTTCGGTCGATGCACGAAAAGATCGGCCCGATTATGTTCTTCATTCCGCCGCCGGATTGGTTCACCGTCTTTTCGGTGCGCGTTCGTCCGGAAAACTTTTCCGGAATGTTGAAGTTTCTCGAAAACAAGTGGCAACAGTTCGATCCCAAACATCCTTTCGACTACACGCTTTTTGACGAGCAATTTGCCCGGCTTCATCAAGCTGAAACGCGCATGGGAGAATTGCTGCGCTACGTTTCCATTTTGGCGATTCTCATCGCCTGCCTGGGATTATTCGGCCTCGCGGCTTTCACCGCCGAGCAGCGCACCAAAGAAATCGGCGTGCGCAAAGTTCTCGGCGCTTCGGTCGGCAGTATCGTGATGCTGCTGTCCAAAGATTTCACCCGGCTCGTGTTGATCGGTTTTATCATTGCCGCGCCGCTGGCGTATTACGCGATGCATCGTTGGCTGCAGGATTTCGTTTATCGCACTGAAATCGGCGCCGGCGTATTCATTCTGTCCGGTTTATTAGCGCTCGCCATCGCGTGGCTCACCGTGAGTTATCAGTCGATTAAAGCCGCGCTGGGAAATCCGGTGGAAGCGCTACGTTATGAGTAAGCAAAGAGCGAAGCGCATAGAGCATGGCGCAAACGCTATGCGCTTTGCCCTCTGCGCCATGCAAAGGAGACACCATGCTTAAAAATTATTTAAAAGTCGCGCTGCGCAATTTGCGCAAGCACAAGGAATATTCGTTCATCAACATCGCGGGTTTGGCATTGGGACTCGCTTGCTGCATTTTGATTTTGCTCTATGTTTTTGATGAATTGTATTTCGATGCTTTTCATAAAAATGCGGATAGGCTCTATCGCATCGTTGAGATTAAAAAATCGCCCGATCTCGGCGAGCAGCAAGTAGCGCAAACCGCTGGAACTGTTGGCCCGGCTTTGCTTGCTGAACTGCCGGAAGTTGTCAAATCGGTTCGACTTCTGAGCCGATGGACGATCGGACGCTTGGCAGTCGAACACGGTGAAGCGCGCTTTTATGAGGGCGATCACATTTTTGCCGAACCGAGCTTTTGGGGAGTGTTTGATTTCGCCTTGGCGGAGGGCGATCCCCAAACCGCTTTGCGCGATCCCAAATCCGTCGTGCTCACCGCTGAATCGGCGCGAAAATATTTTGGCAACGAAAATCCTTACGGCAAAACGTTGACCGTCGAGCGTTTCGGCGATTTCAAAGTCACCGGTGTATTGCAAGAAATGCCGCGCAATTCGCATTTAAATTTCAGCCTGTTGTTTTCTTTTGCAACGCTGGAAGCCAATGAAGGCTGGAAGCGTTTCAGCGAGATGTGGGATTCAGAGGGATTTATCACGTATGTTTTGCTGAAAGACAAAAATTCAATCAATAGCCTACAAACCAAGCTTTCTGCTTTTATCAATCAACACAAGGCGAAAGAGTTTGGAGTGACTCGAACCTTTTATTTGCAGCCGCTGCGCGACATTCATTTCCGTTCATCGCATATCGAGGTTGATCGCAATCAAAGCAAAGGCGAGATCGCCTACATTTATATTTTCTCGGCCATCGCGCTGTTTATCGTGTTGATTGCCTGCATCAATTACATGAATCTCGCCACGGCGCGCTCGGCGCATTTTGCCAAAGACGTCGGCATTCGCAAAGTCGTCGGCGCTTATCGCGGCCAGTTGATCGGACAATTTCTCAGCGAGTCGATTCTGTTTACATTTATAGCATTTCTTTTATCGGTGGTACTGGTCGAGCTGGTGCTGCCGAGATTCAATGCGTTTACCGGCAAAGATTTGCAGCTCGGTTTTACCTCGAGCAGCGTGTTGTTGTTGATACTTGGATTATTGACTTTGCTCGTCGGCGTCATTGCCGGCAGTTATCCGAGTTTTTATCTGTCGCGCCTGCAGCCGGCGATGGTTCTGAAAGGCAGTTTCAAAACCGGCTCCGGCAATATCGGATTGCGCCGCGTTTTGGTGATAACACAGTTTGCTCTTTCAATTGTGATGATCGTCGCGACGCTGGTCGTGGCGGAGCAAATGAATTACATTCGCAGCAAGCGTTTGGGGTTCGACAAAGAGCAGATGCTGGTGATCGACATCAACAGCGGCAATGCCCGACGCAATTTTGCCATGATGAAAACCGAATTCGCGCGAATCCCGGCGGTGCGCAGTGTGTCGGCGTCTTCACGCGTGCCCGGCGATTGGAAAAATATTCTCAGCGTTGAGGTGATTCCCGAAGGCGCCTCAACCAATGAAATTCGCACGATGTCATTCCTCGGCATCGACGAAGATTTTTTGGCGACCTATAATGTTGAATTGGCAACCGGACGAAACTTTTCGCTGCAAATGGCGACCGACTCGTCGGCTATTTTGCTCAATGAAACCGCCGCGAAAATGCTCGGCGGCGAGGCGGTTATTGGCAAACGCTTGCATGTTCCGGACTCGAAATTCCATGGAGAAGTTATCGGCGTGGTGAAAGATTTTCATTTTCGTTCTTTGTATGAGAAAATCGGCCCGCTGGTGATCGGCCATCGCGACAATCCGATTCAAGCCATCGATTATTTCACTTTGAAAATCAGCGGCAGCGATATTCCGGCGACGCTGGAGGTTCTCAAGCGCATCAACGAGCGCTTCGATCCGTCGCATCCGTTTGAATATAATTTTCTCGACGAACGGTTGAATGATTTTTATTTGGCGGATCAAAAAGCCGGCGCGCTGTTCGGCGCGGCGGCGACGCTGGCGATCGTCATTGCCTGTTTGGGCTTGTTCGGCTTGTCTTCGTATACCACCGAGCAGCGCACGAAGGAAATTGGCGTGCGAAAAGTGTTGGGCGCTTCCGTGCCGCAGATCATTCTGCTTTTATCCAAGGATTTTGCCAGATTGACGCTCATCGCTTTTTTGGTGGCGAGTCCACTGGCGTATTTCGTGATGAACAAATGGCTGCAGGATTTTGCTTATCGCATTAACCTCGGCTGGGAAACATTTTTGATGGCAGGAATTTTGGCGCTGGCGATTGCCTTGCTAACGGTGAGTTATCAATCCATCAAAGCCGCGCTGGCGAATCCGGTGGAGTCGTTAAGGTACGAGTAAGCAGTATTCAGTGATCAGTATTCAGTAAACAGTGATCAGTTTTCAGTTAATTCGTCAGCTTTTTTATTGCGGATAAAGTATTCATCTGCTTCTTCGCGAATGACGTTAGTGGGTACTGTCGAACAAAATTTTT
>Ga0247727_10006767_pt1 | contig 22304 bp, 22 predicted proteins | sample WisWelCaveWW1625_FD_202498 | JGI IMG/M metagenome (GOLD analysis project Ga0247727, IMG submission 202498) | Biofilm microbial communities from Wishing Well Cave, Virginia, United States - WW16-25 | ecosystem: Environmental > Aquatic > Deep subsurface > Groundwater > Cave microbial mat | place...
ACCTATCCTCATGATGTCTTTTTCCAATAGAAATTTTAAGGAATTGATTAATTCAGTTTGTGAAATTTCTCCTGCGCCATACCACTTGAATACTTGATCAACCCAAGTCGGTATTGGTTTTGAGTCAAGAGCACTCCATAACTGTCCTGATGCGGCGAGTCCAACTTGATCAACCCAAGTCGGTATTGCTTTTGAGGAAACATCTGCTTTGATACCCTCATATTCCATGAAGATAGGACCATGGACATTTTGAATCGATGATGATGCTGCCAAGATTGTTAGAACTGCTATAACAGAAGTGGTGAATATTGGGAACTTCACCATTGTATAATTTGTTTTTGTTGAAGTATTTATCGATATTTATTCGAGGATTAACAAATGATTAATTGTTCACAATAACAAACTGATTTTTGAAAGTTTTATAGGATTTCTTGAATCATAAATCATACACTCCACACACACACGAGATTTTTGTTAACCTACCACGTATTGCACACCAAATCTGATGTGAAGTTTTTTGATGACATTATAAAGTTAACAAGTTTAGTTTGCTTCTAGTTTGGAATCTACTTTGATGTGTATCTTTTCGCCACTGTGCTGGTCATGATACATCATTTTCGTTTTGAATCCTTTCTTGTTAAGATAGCCATTGAGGAGCATTGCCCAAGGAAGTGAATGCCCACTATTTAGTTTTGATTCAATAATTATGTGATTTCCTTGTGGTTCATACCGTGCTTGACCAGAACAGGTTATCTGCAAAGTAGAATCAACAAGTGTGATTATCTCATCAATTGTCTTTGATTCCAAATCTATGCCATTTTTTTGCAAAAACTCTAGTATGTTGATTTCTTTATTTTTTGAGCGCAACATAGAATTTAGAACAAAACCAAGACCATCTCCATTTATTACTTCAATTATCTTGAGTACTTCTTGTGCTTCTATCTTTGTCATGGTAGTAAGATTATTGATTTTGATAGCATTCTTCCAAGTCTGCTCAAAGAGTTTTGCTTGGTTTGTTCCCAAAACCTCGGTTGATAGAAATATTGCACCTTTCCCATTGTTGCTATTGATCATAAGTATCTCTGAGTCATCAAATGTAATTGAATTGTGGGAAATATCGGAAGTTTTTATCTTGACTCCATCTGGAATTACTTGAAAAGATTCTGAACCTACGAGACTTGAAGGGATTATTATTCTGATATCAGTATTTTTTCTGGCAGCATGAATAAGGCTGTCTTTACATTGTGAAAAAAGACTTAGGCCCCATGAATCAATCATTGCATGAATTGAAGTTTTTGAACCTTCTATCATAGTTTCAAGCTGTTTGAACACATAATTAGGTGTAAGATGAAAATACCTTTTTTCTTCAGAACCACGTGCCTTTTTGCTGTCTTCGCTTACTTGTTTTAGCTTTGTTACAAGGCTGTTCATTCCATTTACTTTGTTAATTTGTTCTTGAACTATTTCATCAAAAGCATCCTCAGGAGAAATGCCAGTACACATTATTGGTTTACTTTTTGATATTATTGCAAGTTTTTTCTTTACAAGCTTTAGTAAAGTTGGATATACCTTTGTCCTTGGAAGATTAGAATAGTATGCAAGTTCGCCAGCAGAAATTGTTCCCTTTGTTATCAAGGTAACATATGCATGGGCTTCATATTTGCTTAAACCAAACTCTTCTAGGCTTACTGCTAAGTCCTGTCCTTTTACCATTGTCAAACTTTTGTTACTTATAAGGTAAGTTCAATAGCTAAATTCATTGGACCAATGTTTGAAAAAATACTAAGCTGTATCTGCAGATGGTGTCACTATAGTCACACAAAACAGTGTAACACGAGTTTGATATACAAAAATCATTCTTTTTATTTTGTATGTTTGTGCAATCAAAATGGCAAGTAAACCACGTGACAACTGACACAATTGTGCGAGCAAGCACTTTAAAGCCAAGACTTGATTACGCTACCTCACTTGTTGATAAGACACTTGATATGCTCATTCAAAAAAGAGCTGATCTTAGCAAAATCAATCTGTCTCTTTATGCAAAAACAAACAAAGGCATTTCGATTTCAGAATTCAAAGAAAAACTTGTTTACGAGTTAGAAATTTCTCGTGCAATCGAATCATTACGACAGGCTCGAAGATGTTTAGATTCTGTTTTTGGATTAGGAAATATCATGCTGGTGCTTGCTCCGACCATATCTATTGTAAGAACAGTGCGCTCACAACTGTTTGGTTTACCTGTTGATACAGATGTATCTCTTGGTGATCTATCCTTGGTACTTGCAGGCCTCATCATAGATGCCGGTCATCTTTCAGGTGCAAATCTGAACTTTGAAGAGGCGAATCGGAAGTCTTGCATACTCTTGGATGAAGCTAAATTGATTGCTGACTCTAAAATTTACAAGCAGTTCCCTAATGTAGATTTCTTGTAAGCATGAGTCGTTATGCTCAATTTTAAAAAAACTGAGTCAGTAAAAGATATTCCAAACCATATTGACCAGATAAGATTTCTTTCATCCAAAATAGAACAAAAAATTGCACAAAAGGGCATAGACAAGGATGATCAATTCGTAGAAACACTATCTGTAGAAGAGCTAAAAGACCTTAGACAAGTCATGTTAGCAGCTGATTACTTGTTATCAAAATATCAAGATAAAAAAGACATTAAAGAGTTTTTGGAGGAATTTATAGGAATTATAATGCATGCAGCAAACTCTGTAAACATACTGAGAGACGATATGGATGATCTTCTTATATCTGCAGAAACTGCTCTAAAACAGATTCAAGATTTACATGAGGATGTTACTCAGAACCTGGCCTTAGGAAGATTGGTACAAAAGAGTCTCGACGAATATAAAGAACAAAAAATAGATCCTCTCTCTAGTCCAATTAATTTAACCAATACTACTACACCAGTTTACACACAAGCATACCTAACAAAAACCGCAGTGGAAATTTAGTTGTGGTATGAGTCTAGCTCCTCAAGAATTAGAAAATAGTGCAAGCAGATTTGCCGCTGAGGCAATCAAACTTGATTCACAAGGGGCACGAGGAATGGCTATAACAAATTATCAAAGAGCCATAGAATCTCTTGTAAAACTAATACAGCTATACCCTGATAACAAACTAAACAAGGTCTACATGGAGCGTTCTGCAGCGTACCAAAATAGAATAAAGGCATTACAACTCACTAATGTCGCATTAGAACCCGTAGTAGATCCAAAAGCAACTCCTGAACAACAAAAACAACAACTTGCCAAAAATGAGTTTGATGAAATGGTAATGAAAGAAAAGCCCAACGTTAGCTGGGAGGAAGTAATTGGTCTTGATGATGCAAAAAGCGCACTACGCGAGTCAATAGTATATCCTAGTAAGAGACCGGATCTTTTTCCACTAGGATGGCCAAGAGGAATGTTGCTTTATGGACCACCTGGATGTGGAAAAACAATTCTTGCTGCAGCTACTGCAAGTGAAATTGATGGTTATTTCATCAATGTTGACGCCGCATCGATGATGAGCAAATGGCTTGGCGAAGCAGAAAAAAATGTATCAAAGCTTTTCACCATGGCTCGTGGTTATGCAGAAAAAGAAGGCTTACCAGTAATATTATTTGTCGACGAGGTAGACTCGCTTTTAGGAAACAGAAACAGTGAAGTTGGTGGAGAAATTAGAGTAAAAAACCAATTCCTTACAGAAATGGACGGAATTAACGGTAAAGGAAAAGACTTAAAATTATACGTAATTGGCGCAACAAACAAACCTTGGAGTCTAGACTGGCCATTTCTTAGAAGATTTACAAAAAGAATCTATGTTCCACTTCCGACACTTGATGCAAGAACAAACTTGTTTGAACTTTATAGTGCCCCACTAAAAATGGATGACAAAGTAAAACCATCTGAGCTTGCAAAGCTTGCAGATGGATACAGCGCAAGTGATATCAGAGACATATGTCAATCTGCACAACTGATGGTAGTAAACGAATTATTTAACTCGCCAAATTATTCGCCAGATCCAGTCGTTGGTGAAGAAAAACAACAACCACGAAACCTTACTATGACAGACTTTAAAACAATTCTTGAAAGAAGAAAACCAAGCGTAAGTATGGAAATGATTCGCGCCTATTACAAATGGAGCGAACAATTCAGAGCACTGTAAAACATTACCAAAATCTGATCGCTAAAACTTTTTCACAACAACTGCATTTGTTCTATCAAAAAACTTAAATCTCTAATAGAATTCACATGCTGAGGGTTCAAAATTCCGATAAAAAAAGCCAAACATGTAAACAAGTTTGGTAAGCTCATTCTTGAGGATGGGACCGTTTTTGATGGGATGGGTTTTGGTTATTCAACTACTGTCTTTGGCGAATCTGTATTCAATACTGGAATGGTAGGTTATACAGAAGCTTTGACAGATCCTTCCTACAGCGGGCAAATTCTGACACTTACGTATCCGCTTATAGGCAATTACGGTGTACCTGATCCATCAAAAAAGGACAAGGATGGAATTTCTGAATACTTTGAATCTGATAGAATTCAGGCACGTGGTCTTGTTGTACATAATCTTTCAATTACTGCAAATCACTGGAATCTCTCTCTTACACTTGACGAATGGCTGTACAATGAAAAAATTCCTGGAATATCAGGAATAGATACAAGGGAACTAACTAAAAAACTCAGAATAAATGGCGTAATGATGGCTGCACTTGCAGTTTCTGAAAAGGAAATTGACGAAAGTGATTTGAAGAAGAAACTTGCTTCTGCACAAAAATACGTAAACGAAGAATTTATGAATGTTGTATCAACAAAAGAGCCAAGAGTTTACGGGACAGAATTCGAAGTAGTCGTAGTTATTGATACTGGAGTAAAAAATGCAATTTTACGAAATATACGAAAAATTGGATACAAAGTAATTCAACTTCCTTGGAATGCTTCAATTGATAAAATACTTTCATACAAACCAAAAGGCGTCGTATTAAGTAATGGTCCTGGCGATCCGCAAAAATGTTCTGACACCATGAAAACTGCAAAGGAACTTTTAAACAAAAACATACCTACTCTTGGAATCTGTCTTGGGGCACAAATAATGGGGCTTGCAGGCGGAGCAGATACATTCAAACTAAAATACGGACATCGAGGACAAAATAAATCGTGTATCAATTTAGATAACAATCGAGTTTATGTGACAAGTCAAAACCACGGATATGGAATAGATCCTGATTCATTGAAAAAATCAGACCTCGAATTATGGTTTACTAATGCTGATGATCAAACTGTAGAAGGAATAAAACACAAAGAAAAAAAATTCATAGCAGTTCAATTTCATCCTGAAGCATCGCCTGGACCTTTTGATTGCAAGTTTGTTTTTGAAGAGCTAAAGCGCCTTATGGAGGAGGAAAAAACTGCCAAAAGATGAATCGCTAAAAAAGATTCTTGTTCTTGGAAGTGGGGCAATAAAGATCGGAGAAGCAGGCGAAAGTCGCTAAAACGACCGCAAATTCGACTACTCCGGTAGCCAATGCCTCAAAGCCATTCGAGAAGATGGAATCAAAAGCGTACTTATAAATCCGAATATCGCAACCATACAGACAGACACTAGGTTTGCAGATAGGGTATACTCTATTCCAGTGAATCCCGAATATGTTGGGTCAATAATAGAATCAGAGCGTCCAGACGGACTGATGCTTGGATTTGGCGGACAGACTGCTCTTAACTGTGGAGTAAAACTCGAAGAATTTGGAATTTTAAAAAAATACGGCGTCAAAGTACTTGGTACTCAAGTTGATGGAATACACGCTACGGAAGACAGGCAACTTTTCAAGGATTCTATGATAGCATGCGGTGTTCCAGTACTAAAAAGTAAAACTGTTTACAACTTTGAAGAGGCAAAACAAATTGCAAAAGAACTTGGATATCCAGTAATTGTTCGAGTTGCATATACTTTGGGAGGAAAAGGAGGAGGTGTAGCACATAATGAAATCGAATTGTATGAAATAGTATCACGTGGGCTAAATGCTAGTCTTGTTGGTCAAGTCTTAATTGAGGAATACATTGGTCACTGGAAGCAAATAGAATATGAAGTGATGCGCGACTACCTTGGAAACAATGTAATAGTATGCAACATGGAAAACGTACTTTCAATGAGGGTACATACAGGTGACAACATAGTTGTGGCTCCATCGCAAACACTTGATAACAATGAATATCATATGTTAAGATCAGCCGCGTTACTTGCAACACAACATGTTGGAATTGTTGGAGAATGTAATATCCAGTTTGCACTTGATCCAGAATCTGAAAAATATGTTGCAATTGAGATGAATCCAAGGCTTTCACGTTCATCAGCACTTGCAAGCAAAGCCACAGGATATCCAATTGCATACATGGCAGCGAAAATTGTTATGGGTCACTCTCTTCCAGAACTAGTTAATCGTATAACAAAGACAACTACCGCATGCTTTGAACCTTCACTTGATTATATTGTGTGCAAGCACCCGCGATGGGATTTTTCAAAGTTTGAACTTGCAAACCGCAGTCTTGGACCTACCATGAAATCTGTTGGAGAAGTGATGGCAGTAGGCAGGTGCTTTGAGGAGTCTCTACAAAAATCAATTAGGATGTTGGAGATTGGAAACGACGGTCTTGTAGCAAACCGAAATAATGGCAAAGTTTACGATATTGAAGAAATTGAAAATAAACTTCAGAACACAGATGACGAAATTTTGTACTATGTTGCAGCTGCGCTGCGACAAGGCATGTCAGTTGAACAAATTTACAAACTCTCTGTAATAGATCCATGGTTTATTGAAAAAATCCGAAACATAGTAGAGATGGAAAAGAGTCTCAAAGACTCAAAGTTCACAACACAGTTGTTACGAGATGCAAAAAAGCTAGGGTTTTCAGACAAGCAGATTGGAAGAATAATAAGTAAAGATGATCTTGAGATTCGAAAAATCCGCAAAGATGCAGGGATTGTTCCAGTCGTAAAACAAATAGATACTCTTGCTGCTGAGTGGCCCGCAAAAACAAACTATCTGTATCTGACATATGGTGGTGACACTAATGACTTTGAAGCACAATCAGATCAGGAAAAGATCATAGTTTTGGGTGCAGGTCCTTACAGGATAGGGAGTAGTGTAGAGTTTGATTGGGGGACAGTAAACATGGTTTGTGGATTACAAGAAAATGGCGTCAAAGAAGTTTCTGTAATTAACTGCAACCCAGAGACTGTGTCAACCGATTATGATATTTGTAACAGGCTATACTTTGAAGAGCTAACACTTGAGAGAATACTTGACATTGTTGATTTTGAAAAACCAACTGGCATAATTACTGCAGTAGGAGGACAAACAGCAAATAATCTCACCCCAAAACTTGCCAAAAATGGAGTTAAGATAATCGGTACATCGTTTGAAGACATTGACAGGGCAGAAAATCGTTCTAAATTTAGTCAGGTTCTTGATGAATTACACATAATGCAGCCACTCTGGCAGGCATTCATAAAACTATCTGACGCTAAAAAGTTTGCAAACAATGTAGGCTTTCCTGTATTGGTTAGGCCATCGTATGTCCTAAGCGGTGCTGCAATGAAGGTTGTGTGGTCGCAAACGCAACTAAAAAAATACTTGGAACAAGCAACAAATGTATCACCAGATTATCCTGTTGTTATCACAAAATTCATGGTAAACTCACTTGAAGTTGAAGTGGATGGTGTCTGTGATGGAAAAAACGTAGTAATTGGTGCAGTGATTGAACACATAGAAAGTGCTGGAGTACACTCTGGCGACTCAATGATGTGCATTCCTCCATGGAGATTAAGTAACAAAGTGATTGAAACCATAACTGATTATACAACAAAGATTGCAACGGCATTTTCAATAAAAGGTCCATTTAATTTGCAATTCCTAATTAATTCTGATCAAGTCTATGTAATAGAATTAAACATACGAGCATCTCGTTCCATGCCTTTTGTTTCAAAATTCGTAAAATTGAATCTGATCAATTTAGCGGCACAGGCAGTTCTTGGAAAAACATTGCCAAAGATACCAAAAGACAGATGGCGCAAAATTCATTCCTATGGAATTAAAGTGCCACAATTCTCCTTTATGCAACTAGAAGGCGCTGACATTATCCTAGGAGTTGAAATGCAGTCTACTGGAGAGGCGGCATGTTTTGGTGACAGCTTTTATGATGCGCTTTCAAAAGGCCTGATATCTGTAGGTTATTCATTGCCAAAAGAAGGTAATGCTCTCATAACAGTGGGTGGTGCTGAAAATAAGGAAAAACTGCTTCAAACTGCAGTATTGTTAAAAAATCTTGGATACAAGATACTTGCAACAGAACACACTGCAGAGTTTTTGTCTGATAAAAGAATAGGAAATGTCGAAGTCGTCTACAAAATCAGCGAACCACAAAGAAAACCAAACATTGCAGATTTACTTTACGAACACAAGATAAATTTCATTGTGAACGTTCCAAGTACTGCAACTTTAGAAAAGTACGTTGGAATGCTTTATGACGAATACCAAATACGAAGAAAGGCAGTGGAACTTGGTATTCCAGTGCTTACAACTACCGAATTGGCAGATTCATTTGCAAAAACACTTGAATGGTTACTACACAATGAAACTACAAAAAAACCTCTTGAGCCATATGAATCAATTATTTAGATTACACTGTCAAGTAAAGACTCGTTTCCGATTATAGAACCGTCAAGAGTTACAATTTTTACTGAATAGGATTCTTTAATTCGCTCAATTATTGGTGAAGTTGATTTTTTATATTTTTTATGACTCGCATAAAAATATTTGTTAAAAGTAGGTACAATTATAATTTCAATCTCTCCTTGTAAAGATGGAAAAATCTTTCTTTTTTCTGTCTTCATTGAAACCCAAACCCTCTGACCATCTAATACTGAACCTTCACTAAAAAAAACAGGATGTACGTGTCCCATAATTATCTTATTTACATGCGAAAGATTTTCAGATGGCATAGTGTGACCATGGGTTAAAAGTGCATCTTCTATAACGATTCCTGATGAACTTGTTAGTTTGACATTATCAGGCAAGAGTTTTTGTATACTTCCATCATGATTTCCAGGAATTAGAATAGTATCAATTTCTTTTGCAATCTCAAAAAATAATGGAACTGCCTGCCATTCTATTTTTGATATTGAATCTATGCTTGATTTTATGTCGCCTAAGAGTATCAGCGAATCTGGTTTTTCAGTTTTTATAATTGATCTAAGTTCCTCTAATGATTCACGAATGATGATAGTCGGTTCAACAAATATATCATTTACAGCAAGAGTATTCTCAAAACCAATATGTAAATCAGTAACAACAAGGTAACGATTTGTATCTTCTAACATTAAAGCAGGATGAGATTGAATTATTCTGGTCTTAAGCATTGATAGACAGTAGTTTTGAATTATTGCTTAATTTTAGGTAATTGAATAAGAAAAATCATCTTTTTCATATCCTCTTTACATCAATAATTATTACATTGTCCTTTGCTTCTACCCGCTATATGCAAAACCAATTCAAATCTTCCACATTATTTTTTATATGATAAAAACACTCCGGATTCATATGAAAAAAGACAATGACAATTTGACGGCAGTCGTATCTGGAAAAGCTATAAAGCTCCATTATTTTGAACCCAGCCAACGTAAAATCTGGACAGTCGTAGGAAAAGAAAATGAACACTGGCTTGATCCGGAATTGGGCTTTTGTTCATGTGAAGATTATTTTTTTAATACACTAAATGGAGGCGATGAATGCTATCATCTCAAATCTGTTAGAATTGCTAAAGAACAAAACAAAGTTGAAGTTATACGATTCTCAGATGATGAATTTGTAAATTTTGTATCAGCATTGATCTCTGATTTTTAAATTTATTTCAGGTTTATTTGTAATATGTCTTCTTTGGAGACTCCCTTCCATAATCCTGTCATTCCTTCAGGGATTACCTGCTCCACTTTTGTTATCTTCTGAATCTTGATATGATCCGGATTTGGTGGCATCCAAAGCATAGCCATGTAATCTCCTACGTCTCCAACTTTATCTGGTCGTGCAGATGTGATCTTATCTTTTGAAAAACCATTTGATACTAGTGCATTTATTGCAACAGGCTCAAGATCTATTCTGCCATGAACAAAAAGATAGACTTGTTTTTGGTTATCTATTTGGCTCATCTGTCATGATTATAATGCAATGTTAATCAACATTTCTAAAACCAATCTTGGATTATATACTAGATGAGAAAAGACTGACTATTGACTGATGTTTTAGTTGTTGGTTCTGGCGGAAGAGAACACGCTCTTGGTTGGAAGCTCTCGCAAAGCAAAAAAATTGGCAAAATATATTTTGCGCCTGGTAACGGAGGCACCATCAATAATGTGGAAATAGCGGTTGATGACATTGACGGTCTTACAAAATTTGCCTCTGAAAAAAATTGTTTGACGGTAGTAGGTCCAGAAATCCCTCTTTCTTTAGGCATAGTTGATACTTTTACACAAAAAGGATTGAGAATATTTGGGCCAAGAAAAGCAGCCGCACAGCTTGAATCAAGTAAAGTTTGGGCAAAAAACTTTATGAAAAGACATGGAATTCTCACAGCACCATTTGAAATATTTGACGATGCAAAAGAAGCAAAAGAATATGCAAAATCAATTGATTATTCCCTTGTAGTAAAAGCAGATGGTCTTGCATCAGGAAAAGGTGTAATCGTCTGTAACAATTCTGCAGAAGCAATTAACGCAATAGATGAAATGTTAATTAAAAATAGATTTGGTACTGCAGGATCTAAAATAATTTTAGAAGAGCGAATTGATGGAGTAGAAGCATCATACATTGCACTTTCAGATGGAAATACGGCGATTCCTATGGCTACGAGTCAAGATCATAAGAGAATTTATGATGATGATAAAGGGCCAAACACTGGTGGAATGGGTGCATATTCGCCGACTACAGTAATTAACGATTCTCTAGCAGAAATGATTCAGAAAGATGTGGTTGATAAAACAGTTAATTCTATGAAAAAAGAGAGTAATAATTTCAAGGGATTTTTGTATGCTGGAATAATGTTAAAAGATAGAAAACCATATGTTTTGGAATTTAATGCAAGAATGGGCGATCCAGAATGTCAACCAATTATGATGCGGATGGATTCTGATTTGTATGATTATATTAACGCAAGTATAGACGGCACTCTCACAAAACTTCCTCCAATATCATGGAAGAAACAAAGTGCTGTTTGTGTTGTGCTTGCCTCAAAGGGATATCCTGGTTCGTATCCAAAAAACGAAGAAATTTCTGGTCTTGATTTACAAGATAAACACTCGTTTATTTTTCATGCAGGAACAAAACGTGAAAATGACAAAATACTCACAAATGGAGGACGGGTTCTTGATGTTACGGCTTTGGGTGACACACTAGATTCTGCAATATCTAATGCTTATTCAAGAATTGAGAAAATTTCCTGGCAAAACATGTACTATAGAAAAGATATTGGTAAAAAGGGCCTTACTTATTCTTTAACCTAATGACTTGATCTTCTGTAACCATGCAATCCATTCTAACATCATGGTCAGAGAGGGGAAATGACTTGATAATATGTTTTGAATAACTCAACGCAATAGTTTTCAATTTTTTACCCGAAAGATATCTGTCATAATATCCAAAACCATACCCAAGCCTGTGTCCGTCTCTTGTAAGTGCTATGGCAGGGACTATCATGGTTTCAATTTTTTTTACTTCTTCACAGTAATCTTTTGGCTCCATCACAGAAAAGTTTCCTTCCTCAAGATCCGAAAGACTATATATTTTTTTGAAAACAAGATCTTTTTTAACAACCTTTGGTAGTGATATTTCTCTTCCTGATTTTAATAATTCTTGTAATATATCATGTGTCTTTACTTCACTTCCTATTGAATAATAAACTCCTATACTTTTTGCATTTCTAAAAAAATCTACTTTTCGTAGATTATCCTGAATTTGTTTACTAGTTATGTTGATAAAGTCCAGTGATAGAGAATCCCTTGCATCCAAAAGTTGCTTTCGCAACCTTGTTTTTTCAACCTGAGACAAAGCCTTTACTAATTGAAGCTGCGGTTACTGTATTTTTTAAAAGCATTGCAACTGTCATAGGACCAACTCCTCCTGGTACCGGCGTAGCAAACGATGCTTTTTTTACTATCTCTTCATAATCTGCATCTCCAGCAATCTTTCCCTTCTCTCTACTTATACCAACATCGATAACAACAGATCCTTCTTTTACCATGTCTGCGGTAAGAATGAATTTGGTTCTATCACCTATAGCCGTGATCAAAACATCTGCATTTTGACAGTGCTCTTTGAGATTCTTTGTCTTAGAATGACATGTAGTAACGGTAGCATTTTTTTCAAGTAAAAGATGGTATAACGGCTTACCGACTAGATTGCTTCGGTTAATTATCACTGCATGTTTTCCTGCCAAATCTATCTTGTAATAATCAAACATTTCCATGATTCCTGATGGTGTGCATGGTTTAAGGATGGCCTTTCCAGACGACAAGAGACCGACGTTATATGGAGTTAAACCATCGACATCTTTTATCGGAGAAATTCTTGATATCGTTGAAAACTCGTCTAGTTGTTTTGGCAATGGTAGTTGAATTAGAATCCCATGAACAGAATGATCTTTATTTAATAAATCAACAAGTGAATTCATTTCTTGCTGGGAAAATGACTCTGGAAGTTTGTGGTCCTTTGTTATAATACCGACTTCAGCACATCCCTTTTGTTTGTTTTTAACATATGTGGCAGATGCTAGATTCTCACCAACAAGAATGGTGGCAAGACACGGTGTAATGCCTTCTGATTTCAGTTCTTGTACAGCTTTTCTCACTCTTTCTTTGACTGTGTTGGAAACTGTAATGCCGTCTATTTTTTGTCCTGTCACAAGCTTGGATACTATATATGATATTTAATCTTTGGAGTATCCTAATTATGTACAAGAAGATATGATTTATGTTGGAAAATTATGAAGATTGAATTTGATATAAATGAATACCTAAAAAATATTCCAAAAAGTGGATCTTACTATCGTACATTCATCAATAGGAATAACCTCGCTGCTGGAGTTTTAAGATTGCAGCCAGGTGATGAAGACACTCAAACTCCTCATGATAGTGATGAAATTTATTATGTAGTAAAGGGAGACGGTTTTCTAAATATCTCAGGAAAGGATTATAAAATTTCAGAAGCAAAAGCATATTTTGTTGGTAAAAATATTGAACACCAATTTCATGATAACAAAAAAGAACTAGTAGTATTGTATTTCTTTGGAGGTCCAGACTCTTAAGAAATTATTGTCTTTCTTCCTACTATTTTGATTTTTCTTTCTGCAAAAAGTTTTACAGCTTTGGCATAAATCACGTGTTCTTTTGCAAGAATTCTTTTTGATAATGTTTCTATAGTGTCGCTGTCTTTTACTTTAACTACTGCTTGTAGAATAATTGGACCAGTGTCAACTCCTTCATCGACAAAATGAACTGTGCAGCCAGAATATTTTACGCCATAATCAAGCGCCTGTTTTTGTGAATGCAGTCCTGGAAACGAAGGTAAAATTGCAGGATGAATGTTCATGATTCTACCTTTGAAATGTCTGATAAACTCTGGGCTCATTATTCGCATGAATCCTGCAAGGCAGATCAGTCCATTTTTTGGTGTCACGTTATATTTTTCCATTGCCAATATGATTTTTTTGTCATATTCCCAACTTCCGCCCTTGATTCCTTTTGATTCTATTACTTCGGTTTTGACTCCAAGTTTTTTTGCGATACCCAGTCCTTTTGCATTAAAATTACTTGATATGACTATGACAGGGGTAACTGGGATCTTGTTCTTTTTGATTGATTTCAAAATATATTCCATATTGCTTCCTCGTCCTGAGATTAGGATTGCAAGTTTGATCAACTAAAAAAATTAATTTTGCATTCAAATAAAGTATACGAGGCAATTTTTCAATCTTTTAAACCAGTATTATTATACAAAAATTTGGTGATAAATCGTAAAATAGATAAAGAAATTACATATTTGTGATGTAAGAAGTTCATGTTACAAACACGTTCCTATTAGGACAGGATTTTATTAGATTTTGTATGCTAGACTCGACAGATGAACAAATCAAAAAAGCGTTAATCACGATTACTATTGAAAAAATTCTTCTTGAGATGGGAAAACCTGTTCTTGATAAATTTACTAAAAAACTATACACGAATTACAATTGTTATATCCCTGACTGTTTTGACCATCCGGAATATCTATCTCAGATATTAAAAGAAATGTATGGAAATTCCTCCAAGACTCTAGTTTCTGAGATAATGGCTGATCTAGAAGAGTTTTCTGAACAAAAACCAATTGCAAATTTTATTAAAGTAATTTGTAATTAAGGTCATAAATATTACAGAGACACTTTTTTTATATTTTCAATTTATGTCATTTGTATCTTGAATGCTACAGGTGGACAGTATCCAACAGAAATTTCTAATCAGAAACATATCGAAAATATTTTTAAAAATTATTGGTGGCTAATGTGCAAACCCTATTAGAAAAAATAGGATTGCACAAATTTCTGTTATTATCCTTATTCTCTACTGGCATCATAATGCTAGTTGCAAATTTTCTTACTGATAATATTAGAACCCTTGTAACTGATTTGTTGTATGTACCAATACCCGCCGTAGTGCTAGTTTTATCTATAATAATTACGCTGAGATTCAGAATGTCTGGTAAGCATGGAAAAGCCTGGATTGTATTTGCTATTTTTGCAGCTTCATGGTTTGTCGCTGAACAGATATGGCTAGTTTACGAATTGATATTAAATATTGATCCCTGGCCTTCGATTGCTGATTTTTTTTATATTCTTGGATATCCCCTTTTGTTTGGATTCTCCATTCTCTATCTGTATCCGGTAAGAAAGGCAATCTCAAAAAAACTCATCATCTCCTCATCAATGGCATCTTTGTCCTTATTGATAGCCACTTTTATTCTTGCATATCAACCTGATTCATCAGAAAATGATTTTGAAGTTGTCTTGGCAGCAAGCTATCCTATATTGGATGCAATCGTCTTTTGTCCAGCATTGATAGGGGTTTCATTATTTTTCAGGAGCGAGGTGAGTTTTTTGTGGTCACTAATGTGTATAGCTATTATACTAAACGTAATTGGAGATGCTGGCTTTCTATTGTCAAGTATGAATGATTCGTATTATACCGGACACCCGATAGATCTGCTTTATGTTTGGGCCTATATTCTCTTTGCATTTGGAGTGTACAGTCACATTAGAATATTCCAGAGTCGTATAGACGAACCTTACAAAAACGCAAGTGAACTTAGATAGTACTTTGATATTTAATATTTTTTATATTGACTTCTCTTAAAATTGTAAATGGTATTGACTGCGATTTATCCAATGCATTTATTGTAGGATCAGTAAAAATATCGATTTTTTCTATTACTTCACTGAACTGCTTGTCATTCTCTAACATTTCCAAATATTTTTCATTCCATGTCCAATCACTATCAAGATTACATGAATAAACTATCCATCTGTATTTGCCATCAATAAAACGAATGTCAAATGGATAAGCTCTACAATCAAAAGGTTTTTTGTTGTATATGGAACAGCGTTTTGTATCTGAATCCCAGAAAATACATTCTTGTGACTTTTCCTTTTTTCTGATAATATTTACCTCTTCACCATTAATCTGAATTTTTTGTATGAACTGGGTTCCATCCTTTCCTATTGACGCCAAGTCATCTAAATCATGAGAAAAAACTACGGGTCTTGCAAAGTTCGTACAACATGACTGGTGTGTGCAATTGCCACATAATTTATTAAAATTGACGTTTTTTGATCTGGGGTTCATGGTTTTTTGATTTATCTCATTCTTGCCTAGTCTGTGTCTGAGAATGTACAGTCCTGCAGATACTAAAACTATCGAAGTCACATTTGTTAAGGTTATACTTTCATGTAATACCAGATTGGCAAAGATTACTCCAAATACTGAAGTTGTAGAAAAGAGCAGCATTGTTCTAACTGTACCGATGACTCGCAAGGCGATCAGAAATAGAAAAGTGGTCATTCCTGTGCCAAAAAGACCTATGATCGCTATGCTTGGTAACTGCTGTAATTCGATGTTAATTGGTATTTGAAGTATAATCATCAACAAGAACGCAAATCCTGCGCCAATAAAAGAAACCCATTGGGTGATCTTTCTTGGGCCCAACTTGTGAGTTATGTATCTGCATAAATTGATATCAAGGGCTACAAATACTCCGGATAAAATGAGCAATATGTCTCCAAAAACCAGATCAGTAATGACTAATCCTGTGGTATACAGATCATATCCTATTGGCAGAAGAATTATCCCAGTTATTATCATTGAAAATGGCCCCATCTCTTTTTTTTCTATTCCATCTCGATAAATCGCTACAGCAATTAAAATTGTAAAAAGAATCTCTCCATTAGTAAGAATTGATGCATTAACTGCAGTAGAATCTTTTAAACCAAAAAAATATGTAATTATCGCGGAAATTTCTAAAATACCTAACAGTGTTAAAAAGAAAATATTTTTTCTATTTAGTACGCCTTCTGATTTTTTTTCTCTTTTTATTGGTGTAAAAAATAATCCATTGAAAAGAAACATTATTGCAGCCAAAGTTATTGGATTTATTTCAGTAATTCCAGAAACAGAAGAATCTAAAAGTGGTTTTGAAATGGTATGTAACAATGCAGCAAGCGCAGCAGCAACAAGTATTACTGCATATCCAAAGAAAGATGAATTTGCAAGTTGATTTTTTTGATTAACAATTATTCCCATTAACGACATTATATTCCCAAATTTGGTAATTCACTTGTTACTAATATCCTATATGATGATGTTACATTTGACTTTTCAAAAAATTACTTCCCTACTTTAATTACCTCATGTAACTTGAAAAAATTTGACCTAGGTAAACAAATTTTGCTTTATAAGTAATATATCCACACTCATCTATATTTAATAATCATAGAAAATCTTCACATTTCATGAAAAGTAAATTTCTGTTTTACATTATTTTTTCATTAGGAATCGTATTTAGTTTATCGCTTTTGACAAATGTTGATGCAGCAAAAAAAAATTCTGGTCTTCTTCCAGATTTACAAACCGTAGTCCCAGATCATTTGCAATTAGTTAATGAACAACAAAGAGAAATTTTACGATTTTCAAATGGAATCGCTAATACTGGTGATGGGGATTGGAGACTGCGTCCTGATTTTCAACCAACAGTAACAGTTGCCATTCAAGAAATCCTTGACGCAAATGGCAATATTGTATATGAACAACCAACTAGCACATTTGAATTTCATCCAGAACATAATCACTGGCATCTTGCTGACATTGCTCTTTTTGAAGTACGACAAGGTTCACCCGCTGGTCCTGTAGTTGGAGACAATTCCATAAAAGTAACATTTTGTCTAATAGATTGGTATAAGTTAGTCGGTAACTCTCCATCATCTGAAAGGACATACTTTGATTGCGAAACAAGCTACCAAGGAATATCTCCAGGCTGGGTTGATCAATATCACCAAGCCACAGTTGGACAGCAACTCGATATAACTGGGGTTGATGAAGGAACTTACTATCTTGTAAGCACTGCAAATCCAGATGGAATATACATAGAAGAAGATACCCAAAACAATACTGCATGGACAGAATTTGAACTCACGCGTAAAAGCAACGGAAATCCGAAAATCGAAGTTACTAACCATTCTCCATGTGTGCTAGGTTCAGGCATGTGTGGCGAGAACTCTCCAAATCGTTAGGCTGGTTAATAGCATCATATTCTCCTTCAAAGTATACGGTAGGTTTTCTAACCTAAAACCACATAGGTCTGGCATACATAGTGTATAATTTATTACAAATTCGTCATTTCTATTTGTGACTAACAAAGATTTACTAGGTAAATCCATCTAAAAAATGTAATTTATCAAATGTTTGGCAAAAAAGAAAAAGAACCAGAAAAGGTACCATTGAAGCTAGTAAATCCTATTGATTATAAGCTCATCTTTGTAATTTTTGGTCTAGCAGTAGCATTTCAAGTTTTTGTAACTCTTGCTCAGGGTGATATGGAGGCAGACCTTACAATTGCGGCAGTATCGTTTGGGTTCCCACTCTCTGGCTCAATTGCGGCTTTTGTTGTTGCTAGAAGATACAAAAGTTCAAAAGTTTTTGGTAAAGCATATTTTGCATTAGGGTTAGGAATGACAATGAACTTCCTTGGCGAAGTTTCATTTTACATACTAGAAACAATGGATCTAGTGACTTATCCATCTATTTCTGATGTTTTCTATCTTGCATTTTATCCCTTGGCATTTTATCATCTTGTAAAAAATATTCAATTCTTCAAACCAAAAGTTAAGATTGATATAAAGATTTTGATCGTAACAATCCCGGTCGCTTTGATAGGAACATATTCTGTTCTGTCATACGGATTGATTGGCGAGATAAACAGTGACTACTTTTATGGTCTTTCATATGTTGTAGGCTCTTCAGTACTGCTATCTGGTGCAATATTTGGCGCAATGATTTTCAGACAGGGTGTTTTAGGAACAGCCTGGCTTGTACTTGTAATTGGAATGGCACTTTTAACACTGGGAGATAGTTGGTATGCATATCTCGGAACATTTTCTGAGTACAGTTCTACACATCTTGTGAATCTGTTATGGTATGTTGGTTACATGGTAATCGCATACGCGCTTTACAAACATCAAGACACAATTTGATTACTGCTTAACTAATTTTATAACCATCTATGTTTGTTTTTTTAATTACTTACTTTATTTTATAGTGAACAAACTGTGACTCGATATGATTTGAAAAATGCAGTTCATTCTTGCCAATCTGTATCGATAATCATAGCTATGTCTTTTTGTTTCACAGGTATTGGATTGTTTATTCATTCTTATTATTCTGGTTATCAAGAACAGCAACTTGCTATGAATTTGAATCAACAAACGCAATCAACAATACAAGACACCACAGTATACCAAGCAACAAACAATCTCATTTCGGATCCCACGAATTTACCGCTAAAAATAGAGATAGTGGGAGAAGAAGATTATCAAAAAAATAGCGTTTCCTATGATATGTCCCAGTTGTCATGGGTACCATTGTTAATGGTAGGAATTTACATTTTGGTTCACTCAAGAAATGGCATTGAATCAAAAGCAAATCTCTAGCTGTCAATCATGTGTATACAAATAATGTATTTCTCATTTATGACATACTAGTCTCTATAATCAAATCATAATATGAGATAACATATGATGATAGGAGTAGACAGCCTAATTGCCAAATCACTGTGTAATGTCATTCAGGACAACTTGAGTGAACAAACCATAAAAAAACTAGACGACAGGCTAGTCGAAAAATACGGTATTACACTACGTCAAGCTGCTGAAGATTTCCAAAAGATAGACGAGGTTTTAAGAGAATTTTTTGGAGAAGGAGCAGTTGGTCTAGAAAGAAAGATCTTTGAAAGAATTTGTACAGTAACCAAGGCAAAGAACACTGATGAAGAATGGATGACAATTAGGGATCCAAGCATATCAAAGATTGTCCTTGAATCATTTGGAGACGAAGACAAAAAGAAGATAATCAGTGTATTGATGAATGAACCTCATATTGTTTCTGAGGTTCTAGAAATCTGTAACTTGCCACAAACTTCTGGTTATAGAAAGATGAATAAGATGATATCTGACGGTTTATTGACAGTGGAAGGCTATATCACTACAATTGATGGAAAGAAAGTAAACAAGTATGTCTCCATATTTGAAAACATAAAAATAGATATCATAAAAAATAGCGTTACAGTCAAGGTAAAGCTGAAGACTGACTCTGTTAAGAACAGCTTGATGATTCCTCTGTTAAGAAATTAAGAGTTAATACTACTGACCTACAAGTATCACTAAACGAGAAATACTTTTTCTATTAGCTAAGAATCGTTCAATCTAGAAACTTATATTCTATCTCTCTGTTGTGATTTCTGTTTTGCCAGCAAGTGTTAGGATGACTAGTAGAGGGATTCTAGTAAGACAAAAGGAAATGCAAGTTCATCTTGATCCAAGGCGTGGTGCGAGTAAAGGGTTTTCATTTATTTCACATGCTCATATGGATCACTTGCATAACCAAAATGGAGGTTTAATTTTGACTACCAAACTGACAAGCGAGATAGCTAAATTGCGTGGGTATTCTATAGGCAATTTTGTTGAAGAATTTGAGAATTTTTCAATGGTCGATGCAGGCCATATTTTAGGCGCACGTGGCCTTTTGTTTAGTGATGATGTATTTTACACAGGGGATATTTGCACACGTAATAGAGGGTTTCTAAAAGGTGCTAAAGTACCAAGATGTAACACTCTCATTACAGAATGTACATTTGGCACGCCAGAGTTTATCTTTCCAGGAATAGATGAGACAATAAAAAAGGTAAATGGAATCATTTCTGAAATGTATTCAAAGGGAATGCCAGTGATTTTACATGGATATGAACTTGGGAAAGCACAAACCCTTTCTTACCTGTTTGGTCACTGGGAGCCACTGTACTATCATGATTCTGTTAAAAAAATAAATGATTTACATAGAAATTTTGGCATTAATTTAAAAGATGCAATAGGACACACCGAAGCTGAAAAAAGTGGATTACTTGACAAGAAACCATGGGTGATGATTGCACCAAATATGAGTGGTAAAAGTCACTTTGTAAATTATATGAAATCAAAATATGGTGCGGTAACAATAGGGTTTAGTGGTTGGGCTCAATCAGGTAGATACTCGTTTGCAAGACAACATGATTATTCTATTGTGCTTAGTGATCATTGTGATTATAATGATCTTATTGCTCTTGTGAAACAAGCAAAACCAGAAAAAATTTACACCGTGCATGGGTTTGTTGATGAATTCGCAAATGATCTAGTTAAAATGGGTTTTAATGCGCAACCGTTACGCGAGGCCTCGCTTGATGATTATCTCTAATGTAAATAAAAATTAGATCTTACGTAATAATCTATTATATGATAGTCCAAATCGATGTGCTTCATCTCTTGCATGTTGTAAAATTTTTAACGCATTACTGTCTTTTGGTATTATGATTGCTTCTTTTATTTTTGGTAAATAGACTTCTTCGTTTTCTTTAGCTAATGAAAGACATGTGACTCTTGTGCCTATGCTTTTTAATGCGTTTAAAGCCGCATTGAGATGTCCTTTCCCGCCATCTATGAGTATGAGATTGGGCATTTCTGCTTTCTCTATTCTTATCTTTAGATAGCGTCGTTTTATCACTTCTTGAATCATGGCATAATCATTTCTCCCCTCAACACCTTTAATCTTAAATTTCCTATATCCTGATTTAGACGGTTTTCCATCTAAAAATCGTGACATGGCACCAACCGCATATGAATCCCCATGGTTTGAAATGTCAAAACATTCTATGATGTGTGGGATCTCTGGAAGGTCAAGCTTCTCTTGTAGTTCAACAAGTGCTGGTTCCGCGCCTTTTGAATGATACATTGCAATATTTCGCATAATGAGATCTACCATCTCTTTCCTTTTGCCGCTTGCAGGGACGATGATGCTGACTTTGAAACCAGCCGTTCGAGAAAATAGGTCTTCTAAGATTTCTTTTTTGGCAGGAATTTCATTTGTAACGATGAATCTTGGAATGGGATTTGTACTATAATATTGAGATAGGAAATTTGAAAACGAATTATCACCAACAAGGTCAAACAAAAATCTATTCCTGTCTTTAATTACTCCATTGACCTGTCTTAAACTCATAATAAGAGCTGTCTGTTTTTTTATTTTTATCCCAAAATATTCTTCGTCATAATTTTTTGTTACTTCCATTTTTTGTTTTACTTGAAGATTTTGTAATCTTTGTAGCGTATCATGAATTTCTTTAGCTTTTTCATATTGTTGTGAACCTGATGCATCTCTCATTTCACTTTCGAGTTTTTTTTGGAAATCTTTTAGGTTCTCCTTACCTTTAAGAATTGACTCAAGTTCTTCAACATGTTGTCCGTATTTTTTCTGCGCATCAATAAATTGGCATGGAGCTTCACAATTTCCTAAGTGATATTCTAAACATGCTTCTTTTGGAAGTTTTTTACAAATTCTTATTTTGAATGTTTTACGTAATAATCCTATAGAGAGCATCTTTGAACTCCCATGAGTAAAGGGACCATAGATTCTGCCCCCGCCGATAAATTCGCCTGTCC
>Ga0247727_10006768_pt1 | contig 22304 bp, 22 predicted proteins | sample WisWelCaveWW1625_FD_202498 | JGI IMG/M metagenome (GOLD analysis project Ga0247727, IMG submission 202498) | Biofilm microbial communities from Wishing Well Cave, Virginia, United States - WW16-25 | ecosystem: Environmental > Aquatic > Deep subsurface > Groundwater > Cave microbial mat | place...
GACCTACAGGGCGAGGCGCACGTGCTGCTGGAGGATCAGACGGGGTCCTTCTCCGCGACGAAGCCATCCCCCGACGGGCGTCACCTGGCGTTCGAGAAGACAACCCCGGAGACGAACGCCTGGATGATCGAGAAGTTCTGACGCCCAGACGGGGCTCCACACATCGCGTCCCAGGTCGAGTCCTGCTGGACCCACCATTGCAACTGTAGTGCTCCTGGCCGAACGGGGAATCGCGGTCCGATTCGGACATCGTCCGGCCTATGCGACGCGTTTGAGCGTGTCGAGCGGCAGGGCTTCCGGCCGGCGCGGTAGCCGACGTGAAGCTCGACGCCCACACCTGGCCGACCACGAACGAGCGCCTTCCCCCGCTGACCGTCGCCGGCGAAGGCGATCGTTCTCGGCCTGGATCCGCACGCGGGCGTTGAAGTGGTTCTCGGCATGGCAGGGTCGCGGCGGGGAGGCCCCAAGAATCTCTGGACCCCTTGGAGCATCTTCGGGCGCGCGCCCTGGCGATCGATTTCCTTCCGGCCGACCTGGCGCGTCATGGGTTTCGTCGCTCGGGTCGACGTTCCCATCTCGGCCCGCGCGTACCGTGCCGGCGCCGCGCTCCCGGCGTTGGTTCTGGGTGGCCTGCCGATCGGGCTGGGGTTCGCGACCGGCTCCGGGCTGTTCGTTGCTTGGGGTCTGTTCTTCCTGCTCGAATGCTTCACCGACGTGGCCATCCTTCTCGCCACGCGCGGGGTGCCCGCGCGCGCCGGCGTGCGGAGTCATCCGACGAAGCTCGGTTTCCGGGTCGTCGTGGACGAGCGCGACGTCGCGCGTCCGGGCTCACCCCGACATCCGGCCGACAGGTCGCCGACAGAAGGCCGGCGCGTGACGCCGGCACCATGAGGATCGCCGCGGCGACGGCAACGGGACTAGAATCGGCCTTGCATTGGATAATGGACCGGTCGGTGCGACGGCTGCCGAGGCAAGATGAGTTCCATGGACCCACTCTACGAAAGACTCCAAGCCAGCGTCGAGGGCAACGTCCTCACGCCGGACCAGTTCACGAACGACCTCCTGACGAACTTCGGCCAGATCCATCACTGGACGCCGCGGTTCGTCGTCGAGCCGCGCCACGCGACCGATGTCGCTGCGGTCGTACGCTTCGCCCGCGAGCACAGCATCCCCGTGTCGACGCGTGGCTCGGCACACAGCCAGAGCGAGCTCGCGATCAGCGACCGCGGGATCCTGCTCGCGATGCGCTCGATGGGCGAGATTCACGGGGTCGACGCCAAGCGCGAGACGGTCGACGTCTCGGGCGGGACCGTGTGGCGCGATCTCGTGCACTACTTGAAGCGCTTCGGCCTCGCGCCCCGCGTGCTGACGAACAACCTCGGCGTGACGATCGGCGGCACGCTCGCGATCGCCGGGATCGGTGTGGCCTCGTTCCGCTACGGAACGCAGGGCGACAACGTGGAGGAGCTCGACGTGGTGACCGGGGCGGGGGAGACCGTCACGTGCCGGCCCGACGACGAGCTGTTCTGGCACGTGATCGCGGGTCTCGGGCAGGTGGGTATCGTCACCCGCGCGCGGCTCAAGCTGCGCCGTGCGCGCGCGATGACGCGCACGTACTACCTGCTCTACGACGATGTGCGCCGGTTCCTCGCGGATGCGAAGGCCGCGATGGACTCGGGCATCTGGGACCATCTCGAGAGCTGGGCCTCGCCGAGCCCCCAGGGGACGAAGCCCGTCGCCGGGCGGCGCCAGGTGTTCGCGCGCTGGTTCTACCCGTTCCACCTGACCGTCGAGTTCGACCCGGGATCGCCGCCCGACGACCGCGCGCTCCTCGGCGGGTTGCACCCCTACGAGCATCTGTACACGGACGACGCGCCGACGATCGACTTCTTCGAGCGCCTCGTCCCGGTGTTCGAGCTGTGGCGTAAGGCCGGCACCTGGGAGCACGTGCATCCATGGATGGAGGTCGTACTGCCGTACGACACGGCCGCCGACTACATCGACCAGGTGCTGCCCGACCTGCCGCCGGGGATGCTCATCGGGGGTCACACGCTGCTGTGGCCCGCCAAGGGCGGCACGTCGCGCTCGCGCCTGTTCATGCGCCCGCCGGGCGACGATCTCGTCGGCTTCGGGATCCTGCCCGCCATCCCGCCGCGCTACTGGCCGCAGGTCCGGCCGCTCCTCGACAACGCGAGCCGACTGAGCATCCTGATGGGCGGGAAGCGTTACCTCTCGGGCTGGATCGACTTCACCCCCGACGAGTGGCGCGCGCACTTCGCCGAGCGCTGGGCGCCGTTCTGTGCGGCGAAGCGGCGCTTCGACCCCGACGGGATCCTCAACCCCGGGTTCGTCCCGCTGCTCGGGGGGGCGTGATGGCTCACGCGTTCGGAGCTCCAGAGTGGGCAGCGTCCCTGCGCGACACGATCAACGGGTCGAGCGAGTACCGGAACGCCGCGGCGCAGTGGGGCGTCGGCTTCGATGGCAGCCTGTTGCTCGTCTTCGAGCCCGACCCCGGTCTCGACCGGCCGCTCCGCCTGCGCCTCGGATTGGCGGGCGGGACGTGTCAGTCGGCGGAGTTCGTCGGCGAGGACGCGCCGAGCGCCGCGTTCACGCTGCGTGGCCCGTTCGTTGTGTGGCGGTCGATCCTCGAGCGCAAGACGCTCGCGGCGACGGCGATTCTGACCGGGAAGCTGCGGGTCGAAGGCGACACGATGGCGCTGCTCCGGCACACGGCGGCGAGCCGCGCGCTGATCCATTGCGTGGCCTCGGTCGATACCGCCTGGTAGCAGGGCGTCGCTCGCGGCGCCTCACGGGGTCGTGCCCCGACGGGGGAGCCCCAGTCGCTCGCGCACCCGGTCGAGGTCGTACGGCGGCCCGAGCTGCGGCGACGGCTCGCGACGCTCGAAGGAGAGCAGAAGCGCCTCGACCATCTCCCGCCCTTCCTTGGTCTTGACGACCTGAACGGGTTTCCGGTTGCCGAGCGCCGGGATGCGCTCCTTGACCCACGTTTCCCAGTGCGCCTCCTCTTGCTGGCGCATGAACGCCACCGCCTCGGGGCTGTCGAGCCAGGCTTCCTGCTTCGGCTCCGGCGCCTTGCCCCGCCGGGAGCGCACCTGCGGCTCCGGCTGGCGCAGCGCATCCTCCACCGATTGACGCTGAATGGAAGGGCCGAAAGCCTGGCCTCCCAGGCGACGGGCCACCTCGGATCGAATGCGCTCGGCGCGCTTCGCGGAGTTGACGCTGATCCTCAGCTTCGAGCCCTCGATGGTGATGTGCCCGAGGATCGTGTTCGTCCAGTGGGCGTGCAGCTTGTTGCCGGACCGGCTCCATGGAAACTCGGCACGCACGACACGGCCGGCCTCGTCGAGCGTCGCCTTCTGGCGCAGCTCCTCCTCCGAGCACGTGACATCCGCGAGGGAGGCGAGCGCTCGGAAGGCCTCGTCGGTCGAACCGATCTTCCACACCAGGGTCTGGAACTCGAACGGCTCCCCGTCGGTGTTCTGCGTCGGCGGAGCCGGGTTCAGGATCTCGTCGCGGAAGGCGAAGTAGCCTGTCCTGCCCAGGGGGCGCTCGTTCAGACGGTCGGCTCGGCCGCTGCCCCGCCGCGCGCGACGACGGCCTGGAGCAGCTCGACCGGCGTCACGTCCGATCCGCTCAGGTTCACCCGGACGGTCAGGGTCGCAGACGCCGGAGCGCGACCGGGGCGGAGCCGCCGCGCCGCGCGGGCCTCTGGGCGCAGCCGGAGCGCCACGCCCGGCCGCGATTGGTAGGCGCCCTCGATCTCGTCCCAGCAGATCCAGCCCACGCCCAGGCTCCGGTCGAGGATCCCGCGGTCGGTCACGAGGAGCCGCGGGCGGGATCGGACGAGCCAGGACGCGACGAAGGCGATCGCTCCCGAGATCACGAGCAACAGAACCCAGCGCATCGACGCCTCCGATCGCACCCCTCGCTGGCGACCTGCCCCTGATACGGATGAGGGGGTCCGAGCGCTGAGTCCTTCGCGGGAGTCGTGCGGCGTATTCGCAGCAGACTAGGGTCGGCGTCCGCCTCTTACGATCTTGTATTCGGTTCCCGGGCTCAGGAGGTCGCTCTCGAGCACCTGATTGATGCGGGCGAGGTTCGCAAGCGGGACCGTGGCGCCGAAGCGCCGGGAGAATTCGGGCACGCTCAGAGAGGTGGCCGGGGTGACGACGCCGATCCGCCAGGGCTCGACCGCGAGCGCCTTTTCGTCGGTCAGGCGTCGAAAGCTGCCCAACGCCGCCCCGATCGTCGTCCGGCTGTTGGGCCACGCGGCGGCCGTGGCGTAGCCCAGGAGTCCGAGCACGCGCTGGTCGTAGGAGAAGAACGCAATGAGGCCGAGAAGCTCATCCTGGCCGCTCGTGAACGCGAACTCGCGCGAGACGACGGCAATGTCGCCGACGCGAGCGAGCCACGCGCCGGTCGGGCGCACGCCGCTCTGCTTCAGGAACGCGGCGAGCGCCTCGTCCGGCGTCTTGTGATCCGCGAGCGAGAGCTGCACCACGCCATCCTGTTCCGGGCTTGCCGCGGCGACACGCCGCTTCTCGTTCCGCGCCTTCCAGCCCGCGGGAAAATCGAGCTGGAACGCGAGCCCGGGGTGCAGGAACCGATTGGGCTCGACGAAGTACCCCTCGCGCGGATCGTCGCCGAACACGATCCCGTCGATACGGACGTGATACGGCGAACGACCGATCGGCCGCCCCGAGAAGTCCTGACCGAGTCCGGCGATGCTCGATTCGAGCCGGGCCTTGCGATTTTCAGGTGCGGGGTGCGTGGAGAGCCAACCCGGCACGCGCTCGCTGCCGCTCGACTCACCGACCCGGCGCAGCATCTCGTACACGCCGGGCAACGGGCGAGCGTCGTATCCCGCGCCGACGAGGTAGCGCAGGCCGAGGTCGTCCGCCTGCCGCTCGTCGTCGCGACTGAACTTCAGGAACAGCAGCCCGACGCCCTGGGACGCGAGCCAACCGAGCTCGCGCCCGACATCGCCGCCGAGCGCGACCCCGAGGCCGAGGCCGAGCTGCGCGAGCTGGGCCTGGCTCATCTGGGTGACGCTGTGCCGAGCGGTGACGTGGCCGATCTCGTGGCCGAGGACCGCTGCCAGCTCGGCCTCGCTCGTCAGGTACGCCAGGATCCCGCGGGTTACATAGAGGAAGCCGCCCGGGAGCGCGAACGCGTTGACGGTCGGGTCGTCGACGACCCGGAAGGTCCATTTGAGGTCGGGGCGCTCGGACACGGCGGCCAGGCGCTGCCCCACTTCCTGGACGTAGCGCTGCAGCGCGTCATCGGGATAGAGACCGAGCGAGGCCACGATCTCCTGATCGGCCTCGCGACCCATCGCGACCTCATCGGACTGGCTGACGAGAGAGAGCTGCCGCTTGCCCGTGGCCGGGTTGATCGCGCAGGCCGCGGCCGCAAGGCACGTCAGGACGGCTGCGGCTAGGACGGCGCGGGTCACGTCGGCCCGTTGCCGCTCGCGGTCGCCGCGCGGTGGAGCACTTCGCCGCCGACGATCGTGTACAGCACGTGGGCCTGCCGGATCGCGTCGTCCGGAACGGTCAGGATGTCCTGCGACAGCACGACCACGTCGGCGAGCTTGCCCGGCACGAGCGAGCCGAGTCGCCCGTCCTCGAACGCCGCATACGCCGCGTCGAGCGTGTACGACCGCAGGGCCTCGAGGCGCGTCAGGCGCTGATCCGGATAGAACGTCGTGCCGTCGGCGAGACCGCGCGTGACCGTCGCGTGGAAGCTCGCGATCGGATCGACGTCCTCGACCGGAGCGTCGGTCCCGTTGCAGATCCGCACCCCCGCGTCGAGCAGGCTGCGCCAAAGGTAGGCGCCGGTGCGGGCCCGATCCGGTCCGATGCGATCGGGGACCCACGGTCCGTCCGACGTGCAGTGGATCCCCTGCATCGACGCGATCACGCCGAGTTGCGCGAACCGCGGGACGTCGGCCACGTCGAGGTGCTGTGCGTGCTCGATCCGCCAGCGCCGGCTCCCGCCGCCTGGGAGGTCCGCCAGTACGCGCTCATAGACGTCGAGCGTCTCGCGGTTGGCCCGGTCGCCGATCGCATGAACGCACAACTGCAGCTCACGCGCCGCGCAAATCCGCGCCGTGCGCTCGAGCTCGGCGAGGGGATAGGTGTTCAGGCCCGAGGTCCCGGGGAGGTCCGTGTACGGCTCGAGAAGCCACGCGCCGTGGGAGCCGAGCGCGCCGTCGAGCACGCGCTTGACCGCGCGGACGGTGAAGCGCCCGCTCGCCGCGCCGATCTGGCGGTACTCGGCCGCGGAACGCTCGAGGGCGTCGTTGTCCTCGTTCAGCATCATCCACAGCCGGGGTCCCGGATGGCCCTCTTCAGCCATGCGCCGCAGGAGGTCCACCGTGGGAAAGTCCGACCCGGCATCCTGGAACGTTGTCACGCCCTTCGTCAGACACTCGCGCGCCGCAAGCTCGGCCGCTCTGCGCCGCTGCGCCTCGACGCGGTCCGCAGCGAGGTTCGACAGGGAAGTCGCGTGCACGACCCCCACGAGATCCTCGGCCGTCTCGCGGAGCAGGCCGGTCGGCTCGCCGGACTCGTCGTGCAGGATCGTGCCGCCCGGAGGGTCGGGCGTGTCCCCCGTGATCCCCGCGAGTGCGAGCGCTCGCGCGTTCACCATCACCGCGTGACCGGAGGCGTGTGCCAGAACCACCGGATGATCGGGCGCCGCACGGCTCAGAGCCTCGTGGGTCGGATAGCCCTCGACGCTGGGTCGCGGAGGCGAGTCCCACTTCTCCTGGTGCCAGCCGCGGCCGAGGATCCACTCGCCAGACGCTGTCTCAGAGGCTGCCCCGGCAATACGCTCGACGACCTCGTCCCACGTGCGCGCGCCGCGCAGGTCGAGGTTCAAGAGCGACTGCCCGAGACCCAGGAAGTGCGCGTGGCTCTCGATGAAGCCCGGGATCGCGAGGCGCCCCTCGAGGTCGATCACCTCGGTCGACGGGCCGCGAAACCGGGCGATCTCGGCGTCGCTTCCGACGGCGACGATCTGCCCGGCTCGCGCGGCGAGCGCCCGTGCCTCGGGCCGGTCGGGGTCGAGCGTCACGATCTTGCCGCCGAGCAGGATCAGATCGGCTGGCTCCGGCTTCTCGCCGCAGGCGACGGTGATCACCGCGACCGCCGCGGCGAGGGCCGCCAGGGCAGAGCCGAGGACTGCCCGCCCGCTCATGGCGCCGTGATCTCGAAGTCGAGCCGCAGCGCGTCGCGGGTCATGCCGATCTTCGCGAGCCGGCTGACCAAGTCGACCTCGCCCGTCCCGCTGGGCAGCGAGAAGACGTTTTGCGCCGGATAGCGCAGTGGCGCCACGAACCGTGCGAGGTCGAGTCGGCCGACGAGCGGCACGGCCAGGGGCACTTCGTCGAAGCGTAGCTCGAGCATCGGCTCTCCACCCTCATCCGCGAGTCCGAGCGACAACCGGGGCGCGACCGCCGCGTCCAAGCCGATTTCCGGGGCTACCAAGCGCAGTGCGGTACGGATCCCGTCGCGCGGCTGCTCCGGCGTCGCCGGCTCGAGAGCCGTGACCCGGATGCCCCGCAGCTCCACGCGCAGGGTCGCCCCGCCGGCGATCGGCACGTCGACCGCGGTCGGGGCGACGGCCGAGACGATCTCGCTCAGCGTCTGCCGGTCGATGTCGATCCGGACACCAGCCGCGACGCTGCCGCCGCCGAGCGCGGCGATGACCAACACCACCCATCGACCGAGGTCGCGCATCGTCGCTCCTTCCGGCCCCTCGCGCCCGCCAGAGTGTACCTGAGCCGGTCGCGAGGGGCGCAGCACGGCGTGTTGCGCCCCGTTCGAGCGCCGCGCTACGATGGCGCGTCCTCGCGATGCAGGACCACGGGAAACGTCCGCTCATCTTTCCGAAATGGGTCGATTCGCTGCGCCCGGTCGTCTTCGGCGTGGCGTCGATCGTGCCGGTCTACGCCCTCGTGCTCCTCTACTATGGCGGGTCGCCACGCACCACCGACGTCGGCTACATGCCCGCCCAGCCTGTGCCGTACAGTCACACGGTTCATGCCGGGGACCTGGGCATCGACTGCCGGTACTGCCACACGACGGTCGAGGACACGGCGCACGCGGCGGTTCCACCGACGCAGACTTGCATGAACTGCCACACCGGCATCCACCCGGAGAGTCCGCAGCTCGTGCCAGTGCGCGAGAGCTTCTCGACCGGGCTGCCCGTGCGCTGGGTCCGCGTCCACGACCTGCCCGACTACGTGTACTTCGACCACAGCGCGCACGTGAGCCGCGGTGTCGGCTGCGTCGAATGCCACGACCGGGTGGACAAGATGGACACCGTGGTTCAGGCGCAGCCGCTCAGCATGGGCTGGTGTCTCGACTGCCACCGCAATCCCGACCCGCACCTGCGGCCGCTCGATGAGGTGACGAACATGGTCTGGGAGCCGCCGGGCGACCGCGCCGAGCTAGGCGCCCGCCTGAGGGAGCGCTACGGCATCGCGCCGTCCGAGGACTGCAGCACATGTCATCGCTAGACCCGACGACCGATTCCGGCAGGCCGCGCTCGTTCTGGCGCAGCCTCGACGAGCGTGCCGACACGCCCGAGTTCCGCCAGTTCGTCGAGCGCGAGTTCCCGGCGTGGGCCGACGAGATGCTCGAGCCCGCATCGCGCCGCCGGTTCCTGCAGCTCATGGGAGCGTCGATGGCCCTCGCTGGGATGACGGCGTGCCGCTGGCCGGCCGAGCCGATCGTCCCGTTCGCCCATCGGCCCGCCGGGTTCGTGCCCGGCGAGCCGCTGCACTACGCCACGGCGCTCGAGCTGGCCGGAGCGGCGGTCGGCCTGCTCGTCACGAGCTACGACGGCCGGCCGATCAAGGTCGAGGGCAACCCGGACCACGCGTACGGTCTCGGCGGCACGCTGGCCTGGCATCAGGCGGCGCTCCTCGATCTCTACGATCCGGACCGCAGTCAGCATGTGGCGCAGCGCGAGGCCGGGCCGGCGAGCTGGGACGACTTCGTGGCATTCGCCCGCCCGCACTTCGACGCCCTGCGCGCCGTGCGCGGCAGCCGGCTCGCCGTGCTGGCCGACGCCAGCTCGTCGCCGAGCCGCGCCGACATGCGGGCGCGCTTCACCGCAGCGTTCCCCGACGCGCGGTGGTACGAATACGAGCCCCTGTCGCGGGACAACGCGCGCGAGGGCGCCCGTCTCGCCTTCGGCCGGCCGCAGCGGACCCACGTCGCGCTCGATCGCGCCGAGACGATCCTGTCGCTCGACGAGGATTTTCTCCTGCACCATCCGGCCGCCGTGCGCTATGCGCGCGACTTCGTCCTGGGCCGCGATCCCGATGGAGCGACGTTCAGCCGTCTGTGGGTCGTCGAGACGTCGCCCAGCCTGACCGGGAGCGTGGCCGATCGGCGGATCGCGATCCCGAACCGTGCGATCCAGGCGTTCGCGACGTGCGTTCTGGCCAAGCTCGTCCACGAGGCCGGTGCGGATCTGCCGGCGGCGCTCGACGGGCTCGGTCCGGTGCTCGACGCGGCGCGGCGGCATCCGATGTACGGGCGCGTCGATGCCGATCTCGTGCTCGACCTTGCGGGCAAGGCCGGACGCACCGTCGTGCTCGCCGGGCCGCGCCTGCCGGCCGAGACCCACGCGCTCGTGCACGCGCTGAATGCGACGCTCGGCAACGTCGGGCGGACGGTGACCTATACCGCCGAGCCCGACCCCGATCGGCCGTCGCACGCCCAGGCGATTCGCGACCTCGCGCGCGACATGGGTCGGAATTTCGTCGACACGCTCGTGCTCGTCGGCGGCAATCCGGTGTACGACGCGCCGGCCGATCTCGGGTTCGGCGATCTACTCGCCCGGGTCAAGACGTCGATCCGCCTCGGCGCGTACGAGGACGAGACGTCGCGCGTGTGCACGTGGCACGTGCCGCGGGCCCACATCTTCGAAAGCTGGGGCGATGCCCGCGACTTCGGCGGGACGGTATGCCTGATCCAGCCGTTGATCGAGCCGCTCCACGGCGGACGGACGGACCTCGATCTCTTGGCGCAGCTCCTCGGCGAGGCGCCGTTCGCCGCGTACGAGATCGTCCGTCGCACGTTCGCCCGCGGCGCCGCCGAGCCAGACCCGCGCGCGTGGCACGAAGCGCTGCGCGTCGGCGTCGTGGCCGGCACCGCATGGCCCGAGGCCGGTCCCACGATCGGAACGGCCGGATGGAGCAAGCGGCTCCGCGCGGCGCTCGACGCGCCCGCCTATCCGGAACCCGGGTCGTACGAGCTGGTGTTCGGTCCCGATGCCAGCGTGATCGACGGGCGATTCGCGAACAACGGGTGGCTCCAGGAGCTGGCCGATCCCTTGACCAAGCTCACCTGGGACAACGCGGTGATCGTCGCACCCGCGACCGCGGCCGAGATGGGCGTGCGCCATGGCGACGTCGTACGCGTGACGCGGAGCGGGACGAGCGTCGAGCTGCCGGTGTTCGTCCTGCCCGGGCAAGCGCCACGGACGGTCGGGGCCACGCTCGGCTACGGCCGGACACGGGCCGGGCGCGTCGGCAGCGGCGCGGGGTTCGACGTGTACCCGCTGCGCGTGGGCGACGACACCGCGTGGGCCGACGTGAGAGTCGAGCCGACCGGCCGGACCTATCGGCTCGCCACGACGCAGGACCACTTCGCCATCGACACGCTCGGCGCGCAGGAGCGGGCCGAGCGGGCCGTGACGCTCGTGCGCGAGGTCGAGCTCGAGGCCTGGCGCCACGATCCGCAGCACGCCATGCCCGGCGAGCACGCGGTCGCCCCGGTCGAGCTGTGGAAGCCCCACGAGTACCCGGACGAGCGCTGGGGCATGGCGATCGACCTCAACGCCTGCACCGGGTGCGGCGCGTGCGTCGTCGCCTGCCAGGCCGAGAACAACATCCCGATCGTGGGGAAAGCGGAGGTCGCGCGCGGCCGCGAGATGCACTGGATCCGCATCGACCGGTACTTCGCCGGCGCGCCCGACGCCCCGGAGATCGTGCATCAGCCGGTGACCTGCCATCACTGCGAGAACGCCCCGTGCGAGCAGGTCTGCCCGGTCGGGGCGACCGTGCACGACGCCGAGGGTCTCAACGTGATGGTCTACAACCGCTGCATCGGCACGCGCTACTGCAACAACAACTGCCCGTACAAGGTGCGCCGCTTCAACTGGTTCAACAATCAAAAGCACCAGTCCGATCTCGAGGTGATGATCTACAACCCCGACGTCACCGTCCGCTCCCGCGGCGTGATGGAGAAGTGCACGTTCTGCCTGCAGCGCATCCAGAGCGTGCGCATCCAGGCGCGCAACGAGCAGGTGCGCGGGGAGAACGGCCGGGCCGCGGGGCGCCTGATCCGCGACGGTGAGATCGTCCCGGCGTGCGCCCAGGCCTGCCCGACGCGGGCGATCGACTTCGGCGATCTGAACGACCCGGAGAGCCGCGTGCACCGCAAGCACGCCTCGCCCCGCGCGTACCGGATGCTGGCCGAGTTCAACGTGCGGCCGCGGACGGCGTACCTGGCGCGGGTGCGCAACCGCGGTGGTCACCCCGAGGGGGCGGCGTGAGCGTGGTCGGGACGACGGCGCCCAGCGCCGACCCGTGGGACAACACGTCGGACGATCCGACGCGTCGCGCGCCGCTCGTTCTCGGCGCGGCCGACTACGCCAGCGTGACCGAGAAGGTCGCGGAGCTGGCCGAGCGGCGCCGGCCGCCGCGGGCCTGGTACATCGCGTTCGGGGTCTCCTTGGCCCTGACCGGGCTGCTCGGCGCGATGATCCTGTACCTGTTCACCACCGGTGTCGGCGTGTGGGGCCTGAACTCGCCGGTCGGCTGGGCGTTCGACATCATCAACTTCGTCTTTTGGGTCGGGATCGGCCACGCCGGCACGCTGATCTCGGCGATCCTGTTCCTCTTCCGCCAGAGCTGGCGCACGGGGATCAACCGGTTCGCCGAGGCGATGACGATCTTCGCCGTCATATGCGCCGGCCTGTTCCCGGCGATTCACGTCGGCCGGGTGTGGCTGATCTACTGGGTGTTCCCGCTGCCGAACCAGATGCAGGTCTGGCCGAACTTCCGCAGCCCACTGCTGTGGGACGTGTTCGCGGTCAGCACGTACTTCACGGTCTCGCTGCTCTTCTGGTACATGGGGATGATTCCGGACCTGGCCACGCTGCGCGACCGCGCGACGAGCCGCGTGCGGCAGAGGGTGTACGGGCTCTTCGCGATGGGCTGGCGCGGCTCGAATCGGCACTGGCAGAACTACGAGCGGGTGTACCTGATCCTGGCCGCGCTGGCGACGCCGCTCGTCTTGAGCGTCCACTCCGTGGTCAGCTTCGACTTCGCCGTGTCGATGGTGCCCGGCTGGCACACGACGATCTTCCCGCCGTACTTCGTGGCCGGGGCGATCTTCTGCGGCTTCGCCATGGTGCTGCTGCTCGCCGTGCCGGCACGCCAGTGGTTCGGCCTCGAGGCCCTGATCACGCTGCGCCACCTGGAGAACATGAACAAGATCATGCTCGCCACGGGCATGATCATCGGCTACGCGTACTTCATCGAATTCTTCATCGCGTGGTACGGCGGCAACGTGTACGAGCATTTCGCGTTCGTGAACCGCGCGCTCGGGCCGTACGCCTGGTCGTACTGGATCATGGTCACCTGCAACGTGATCGCGCCGCAGTTGTTCTGGTCGAAGCGGATCCGCACGTCCCCCTGGGTGGCGTGGGGCATCTGCGTGTTCATCAACGTCGGCATGTGGTTCGAGCGGTTCGTGATCATCGTCACGTCGCTGTCGCGCGACTACCTGCCGGGATCGTGGGGCGCATACAAGCCGACCTGGGTCGAGCTGTGCACGCTCCTCGGGAGCTTCGGCCTGTTCTTCACCCTGTTCCTGCTGTTCGTGCGCTTCGTGCCGATGGTCGCGATGGCCGAGGTCAAGGCGGTCCTGCCGCAGGCCGACGCCCACGCGTCGCCGAACGAGCCCGAGCGCCGCGCGACCGGGACGCTCGCGGTGGAGAAGGCATGATGGACCCGAGCCCCGTGGCCGCCTCGACCGAGCGTCGCGCCCTGTGGGGCGTCCTGGCCGAGTTCGACACGCCGGCGGCGCTCGCTCGCGCGGCTCGCGAGGTGCGCGATCTCGGCTACACGCGCTGGGACTGCTACTCGCCGTTCCCGGTCCACGGGCTCGACCGGGCGATGGGCCTCGCGGACACGCGGCTCCCGTGGGTCGTCCTCGGCGCGGGGATCACCGGCGCCGCAGCGGCGATCGGCATGCAGGGCTGGATGAACGCCGTGGACTATCCGCTGATCATCTCGGGCAAGCCGATGTTCAGCCTGCCGGCGAGCATCCCGATCGCGTTCGAGATGACCGTGCTGTTCAGCGCGATCGCCGCGTTCCTGGCGATGTTCGCGTTCAACCGACTGCCGCAGCTGTACCACCCGACGTTCCAGAGCGAGCGGTTCCGCCGCGTGACGAACGATCGGTTCTTCCTCGCCGTCGAAGCGGCCGACCCGCGATTCGACGCGCAGGGGACCGAGACGCTGCTGCGCCGGCTCGGCAGCGCGCACGTCGAGTGGCTGGAGGACTGACGCCGTGCCGCGCTGGATCGCGCCGCTCTTGATCACGCTGGCCGCGCTGGCCCTCGTTCCGTTCGCCTGTGTGGCGCGGGCCCGGGTCACGCGGAGCGCCGAGCCGCGACTCCACGCCGCCCCGGATATGGACAACCAGCACCGGTACAAGAGCCAGCAGACCAATCCCTGGTTCGCCGACGGTCGGGCGATGCGGCCGCCCGTCGCTGGAGCGGTCCCGCGTGAGTCGGTCGAGGGCGACGAGGCGTTCGCCCGCGGGCTGGTCGGCGGGGACTACGCGACCGCGTACCCGGACGCCGTGACGGTCGACGCGCGACTGCTCGCTCGCGGACGCGAGCGCTACGCGGTGTTCTGCTCGCCGTGCCACGGCCTCTCGGGGTACGGGGACGGGATGATCGCGCGCCGTGCCGACCGCTTGCAGCAGGGCACGTGGACCCCGCCCTCGTCGTTCCACGACGAGCTCGTGTCGACCCGCTCGGTCGGACACCTGTACAACACGATCGCGAACGGCATCCGGACGATGCCCGCGTACGGCTCGCAGATCCCGATCGGCGATCGGTGGGCGATCGTCGCGTACGTGCAAGCCCTGCAGCGCAGCCAGCACGCGTCGATCGACGACGTACCGGCCGAGCTGCGATCGACGGTGCGGTGAGCACGATGCCACAGGACGGCTTGCGCCCGGAAGACGTCCGCTGGTCCGCCCCCCGGAAGCGGCGGGTCGCTGTGCCCGCGGCGATCGGGGTCGTCGCGCTCGGGCTCGCCGGCCTCTCGTCGCTGTCCGACGCGGTAGCCCGGGCTGACTTCTTCCGATCGTATCTGACGAGCTTCGTGTTCTTCCTGAGCCTGGCGCTCGGGGCGCTCGTGTTCGTGCTCATGGCCCACCTGATGCGCGCCGGCTGGAGCGTGGCGCTGCGACGTGTGGCCGAGGTCGTGGCTTGGACCCTCGTGCCGCTCGCGCCGCTCGTGCTCGTCGTGCTCTTCGGGATGTACGATCTGTACGAGTGGTCACACGCCGAGGCGGTGGCCCAGGACGCGCTGCTCCAGCACAAGCAGGTGTGGCTGAATCCGACGTTCTTCGTCGTCCGCGTGCTCGTGTATCTGGCGACGTGGACTTTACTCGCCACCCTGTTGCTCCGGCGCTCGTTGGCCCAGGACACGACCGGCGATCCGCTCTTGACCGAGCGCAGCGAGGCGCTCGCCGGCCCGGCGACGATCGTGTTCGCGTTCACGGTGACCTTCGCCGCGTTCGACCTCGTGATGTCGCTCGACCCGCACTGGTACAGCACGATCTTCGGTGTGTACTTCTTCGCCGGCGCGTTCCTCGGGTTCTGCGCACTGCTCGTCGTGATCCTCGCCGCGCTCGGCCGCCACAGCGACATCGGCCGGATCGTCGGCGTGGAGCACCGGCACGACCTGGGCAAGCTGATGTTCGCGTTCGTCGTGTTCTGGGCCTACATCGGCTTCTCCCAGTACATGCTGATCTGGTACGCCAACCTGCCCGAGGAGACGATCTGGTACGAGGCCCGGCAGACGGGTCCGTGGACCGCGGTGAGCCTGCTCTTGCTCTTCGGGCACTTCGTCGCGCCGTTCTTCGTCCTGATGTCGCGCCACCCCAAGCGACGTCACGCGGTGCTCGTCGGCGCGGCGGTCTGGCTTCTCGCCATGCACTGGCTCGACCTGTTCTGGCTCGTGATGCCCGGAGCGCGAACCGCCGGCCCGCTCTTCCGGCTGGTGGATGTCGCTTGCTTCGTGGGGCTCGGCGGCCTGTTCCTCGCCGCCGTGGCGTGGCGGCTCGGTCGGGTCCAGCTGATCCCGGTGCGGGACCCGCGCCTGGCCGAGTCCCTGGAGTTCGAGAATGCGTGAGCCTTCCTCGCACACGATCGACCTCGCGGAGAGCGATCCGAAGACCGGGCCGACCGTCGTCGCCGCCGCGATCGGGACGTTCGTGCTCGTGGCCACCGTGCTCTGGCTCGAGGCGCTGTACCACGGGACCGTCGAGGCCGAGCGCAAGCGCAAGGTCGTGGCCCAGGTACCGGTCGAGCTGCGCACGGTCGAGGCCGCGCAGCTCGATCAGCTGCGCGAGTACCGCTGGGTCGACCGCGAGCGAGGCATCGTCACGATCCCGATAGAGCGCGCGATGGAGCTCGTGATCGCGGAGCCGCGCGGAGCCGAGGCCAGTGGACGGAGCGCCAGGTGACGATCCGCTGGATCCCGATCCTGGCGGCGCTCACGGCCGCGCTCGCGCCCGTCCCCGGCACGGGTGCGCAATCGGCAGGCGCGTTGCCGCAGGACCTCGAGGGCGTCGGTGTGACCGAGCGGCTCGACGGGCCCGTGCCGCTCGACCTGCCGCTCGTCGACGAGGCAGGCCGGCCGACGACGCTCGGCGCGCATGTCCGTCCCGACCGGCCGGTCGTTCTCGTGCTCGCGTACTACGAGTGCCCGATGCTGTGCACGCTCGTTCTCGACGGCCTCGTCGAGACGATGCGCGGGATCGACTGGGTGCCGGGGGGCGAGTTCGACGTCGTCACGCTCAGCATCGATCCGGACGAGACGCCCGATCTCGCGCGGCGCAAGCGCGAGACCTACCTCGCTGCGTACGGGCGCCCCGAAGCGCGGGCCGGCTGGCATTTCCTGACCGGGCCGCAGGCGTCGATCCGCGCGATCGCCCAGGCGGTCGGGTTCGAGTACCGGTATCTCCCGCAGCAGGACGAGTTCGCCCACCCCGCGGTCACGTTCGTGCTCACGCCCGGCGGCCGCGTGTCGCGCTACCTCTACGGCGTGAAGCACGAGCCGCGGACGTTCCGTCTGTCGCTCGTCGAGGCGTCCGAGGGCCGGATCGGCAGCACGATCGATCGGATCCTCTTGACCTGCTACCGCTACGACGCCGTGACCGGCCGCTATACGCCGGTCGCGATGCGGATCCTGCGGATCGCCGCCGTGCTGACCGTGCTGCTGCTCGGGTCGGTCCTGGCCACGCTCTGGCTGCGCGAAGCCAGGCAGAACAGGCTCGTCTAGATGGGCGGAACGTTCTGGCTACCGCGCCGCGGGTCGACGTTCGCCGCCGACGTCGACTTCGCCTGGGATCTCGTTTTCTGGATCTCGGTGTTCTTCTTCGTCTTGATCACGTCCCTGCTCGTGTGGTTCGTGCTGCGCTACCGCGAGCGACCGGGCTACGTCGCCCAGCCGGCGTCGTCGCACAACACGCCGCTCGAGATCTTCTGGAGCGTCGTGCCGACGCTGATCGTGGCCGGGCTGTTCTGGACCGGCTACAAGACGTACCTCGACATGGCCACGCCGCCCGCCGGGGCCTACGAGATCCAGGTCACGGGCCAGAAGTGGAACTGGCTGTTCACGTATCCCAACGGGTACGTCGACGGGCAGCTCCACGTTCCCGAGGACACCCCGGTGCGGCTCGTCATGACCTCGCAGGACGTGATGCACGCGTTCTTCGTCCCGACGTTCCGGGTCAAGCGCGACGTGCTGCCCGGCCGGTACACCGATCTGTGGTTCGAGGCGATCGAGCCCGGCACCCACGAGGTGCTGTGCGCCGAGTACTGCGGCACGAGCCACTCGACGATGCTGACCAAGGTGGTCGTGCACGAGCGGGCCGACTACGAGCGCTGGCTCGCCGAGGCGTCGGACTTCCTGCGTCTCCTGCCGCCGGCCGAGGCCGGTCAGCTCCTGTACGCGCAGCGCGGGTGCAAGCAGTGCCACTCGGTCGACGGCAAGGCCGGAATCGGACCGACGCTCCAGGGACTGTTCGGTCACGACCAGCCGCTGACCGGGGGAGGGAGCGTCCGGGTCGACGAGAACTACATCCGCGAATCGGTCCTCGTTCCGCGGGCCAAAATCGCCGCGGGCTACGAGGCGGTCATGCCGTCGTACCAGGGTCGGCTGCGCGACGAGGAGATCGCGGCGATCGTCGAGTACCTCAAGACCCTGAAAGGAAGTCCATGAGAACGTCCGAGACCCAGCTCGGCGCGGCCGGTCCGGCTGCGGCCCCGGGGCCTTCGCGCGGCGACGACTATCTGCGCCACGGCACGGGGATCCGCTCCTGGCTGTTCACGCTCGACCACAAGCGGATCGGCATCCTGTACCTCGTGTCGATCCTGAGCGCCTTCTTCCTGGCCGGGATGTTCGCCGTTCTGGTCCGCACGGAGCTGTTGACCCCGGGCAAGACGATCGTCGACGCCGACACGTACAACCAGTTCTTCACGCTCCACGGCGCGGTGATGATCTTCCTGTTCATCATCCCCGGGATCCCCGCGGCGCTCGGGAATTTCGTGCTCCCGCTGATGCTCGGGGCCAAGGACGTCGCGTTCCCCCGGCTCAATCTGATGAGCTGGTGGCTGTGGGTCACGGGCGCCGTCTTGTCCGTCGCGTCGATCGTGATCGGCGCGGTCGACACCGGCTGGACGTTCTACACGCCGTACAGCACGACGACCGGTCAGAAGGGGGTCGTCCCGATCGTCCTGGGTGTGTTCATCCTCGGGTTCAGCTCGATCTTCACCGGCCTGAACTTCATCGTCACGGTGCACAAGCTGCGGCCCAAGGGCATGACCTGGTTCCGCATGCCGCTGTTCCTGTGGGCGATCTACAGCACGGCGGTGCTGCAGGTGCTGGCCACGCCGGTGCTCGGGATCACCGTGGCGTTGCTCGCCGCCGAGCGGCTGATGGGCCTCGGGATCTTCGACCCGGCCCTGGGCGGCGACCCGGTGCTGTTCCAGCACTTCTTCTGGTTCTACTCGCACCCCGCCGTGTACATCATGATCCTGCCGGCGATGGGCGTGATCAGCGAGGTCATCGCGGTGTTCAGCCGGAAGCACATCTTCGGCTACCGCTTCATCGCCATGAGCAGCGTGGCGATCGCGATCCTGAGCTTCCTCGTCTGGGGCCACCACATGTTCACGTCGATGTCGCCGTTGGCGAACATGCTGTTCAGCGCGTTGACGTTCAGTGTGTCGATCCCGTCGGCGATCAAGGTGTTCAACTGGCTGGCCACGATGTACAAGGGCACGATCCAGCTGCGGACCCCGATGCTGTACGCGCTGGCGTTCATCTTCCTGTTCACGATCGGCGGCCTGACCGGACTGTTCCTCGGCATGCTCGCGGTCGACGTGCACCTGCACGACACGTACTTCGTCGTCGCGCACTTCCACTACGTGATGTTCGGCGGGACCGTCATGGCGTTCCTGGCCGGGCTGCACTACTGGTGGCCCAAGATGACCGGCCGGACGTTCAGCGAGATCGGCGGACAGTGGGGCTTCTGGCTGGTGTTCTGCGGGTTCAATCTGACGTTCTTCATCCAGTTCCTGATGGGGAGCCGGGGCATGCCGCGCCGGTATTACGACTATCTCCCCGAGCAGGCGATCTACCACCAGATCTCGTCGGTCGGCTCGTATCTCACCGCGGTCGGGTTCTTCGTCGTGGCCGGGTGCCTGTGGCGCTCGCTGCGCCAGGGCGCGCCCGCGCCGGCGAACCCGTGGGGTGGGAACTCGCTCGAGTGGTGGACGCCGTCACCGCCGCCGCACGACAATTTCGCCGAGACGCCGGTCGCCGACGATCCTTACGACTACGCGAATTGGACGTACGACCCGGCGCTCGGTGGATACGTCCGCCCACCGGGGCGGCCGGCCTGAGGAGTCGCGGCATGGCCCATCCAGCCGAAGCCACGTCGGAGCACGGCCCGGGAGTCGGGCACGTCGTGCCGATCCGCACGCTCCTCGGGGTCCTCGCGGTGCTGCTCGTGCTCACGATCGCGACGGTCGCGATCACGCTGTTCGACCTCGGCCGGATGAACATCGTGGTCGCTCTCGCGATCGCGTTCGTCAAGGGCGCGCTCGTGCTCCTGTACTTCATGCACCTGCGCTGGGACCGGCCGTTCAACGCGATCGTTCTCGTGTCGGCGATCCTGTTCGTGGTGCTGTTCATCGGGTTCTCGCTGCTCGACACGTTCCAGTACCAACCGGAGGTCATTCCGGGATACGCCCCGGCCCTCGAGCCATGACGCCGCGCTCCGCCGCCGGCCCTCGCGCCGGTACCCCGGGCGCGGCGCGCCTCGGGATGCGCCTTTTCCTCGCGTCCCTGGCCGTGCTGTTCGTCGCCGGGCTCGTCGCGTTCTGGGTCATCCGTGCCCGGGCCGCGTCCTGGCCGCCCCTCGGCGCTCCGGCCCTTCCGCGAGTGCTGTGGCTTTCGACGGCGCTGACCGTGGCGACGAGCGCCGTGGCGCAGGCGGCGGTCGGAGCGATCCGCCGCGGGAACGAGCCCGGCCTCCGCCGCCGGCTCGTCCTGGCCTGCGGCCTCGCCGTCGCGTTCCTCGCGTGCCAGGCCGTGGCCTGGGTCTTGTTCTTCGACCGGGCGACGTTCGAGCGGCATCTGTACGGGTTCACGTTCTACGTGCTCACCGGCCTGCACGCGCTCCACGTCCTCGGCGGGCTCATTGCGCTTGCCGTCGTCGCGCTCCGCGCGCACCGCGGCGCCTACTCGTGGGCCGAGCACACCGCCGTGCGCGCAACCGCCGTGTATTGGCACTTTCTCGGCGCCGTCTGGCTCACCATCTACGCCACGCTCGCCGTCTGAATTCGGGGGACAGCCACCCGATTTCCGGCCAACCGGGTTGCTGTTCCCCGAATTCCGCTTCTGCTACGGTAAGGGGCCATGCACGAGGACGACGCGAGCGCCGCGAACCCGTATCTCCAGCACCACTTCGAGACCCCGGCCCAGCAGTTCGACTCGGCCAAGCTCGGGATGTGGCTGTTCCTGGCGACGGAGATCCTGCTGTTCGGCGGCCTGTTCTGCGCCTACGCGGTGTACCGCGGGAATCACCCGGAGGTGTTCCTGTGGGCCCACCATCTCCTCGACACGAAGCTCGGCGCGATCAACACCGTCGTTCTCTTGACGAGCAGCCTGACGATGGCCTGGGCGGTCCGCTGCGCGCAGCTCAACCATCGGCGGGGCTTGATCGTGCTCCTCGCGCTGACGTTCCTGGGCGGCTGCGGGTTCATGGGGATCAAGTACGTCGAGTACGAATCGAAGTGGAAGCACGGGCTCCTGTGGGGCAAGCGGTTCGGACCCGACGAGCATTACGTGGCCGAGCACTTCGGCCTGCCCCAGGGCGTCCCGCACGCTGCTGCGACACCGCCCGGGGTGAAGCTGCTCCCGCCGCAGCCCGCCGCCGAGCCCGGGAAGTTCGTCGTGCAACGCTCGGTGATCCCGCCCGCGGCCACGGGCCCGGCAGGGCGCGCGAGCGACGCGCCGCAGGCAAAGCCGCTCGAGGCGCGGCCCGAGAACGTGCACATCTTCTTCGGGATCTACTTCCTGATGACCGGCCTCCACGGCTTGCACGTGCTCGCCGGCATGGGCGTGCTGGCCTGGCTGCTGCGCCGCGCGGTGCGGGGCGACTTCTCGAGCGCGTACTTCACGCCGGTCGACCTGGGCGGCCTCTACTGGCACCTCGTCGACCTGATCTGGATCTTCCTCTTCCCGCTGCTGTATTTGATTCATTGAGCGCGGACGCCGGGCGCCCCCGCCGGCGGACGCACGGTGGACGGGAAGGGACCGCCCACGGTCATCGCCCGCAGCGACAGAGAGCCGACAGGCCGGAATCCGGCCTGAGACGATCGGGCACGACGATGGCAATCCGCCCGCCCGATGCTGGGCGCCGCGACCGTTTCCTACGAACCGCGGCGTCCCGAGGAAACCGTCCTCTACCGCGTCCTGGCCCGAGAGGTCGAGACGTTCCTCGTCCATCAATCGAGGCGCGACCGCATCGTGCCGCGCTTTGTCGAGCGCGAGCTGCGCGGGTTCCTCGACTGCGGCATCCTGGCCCACGGCTTTCTCCGCGTGCACTGCGACGCCTGCGGCCGGGACCGTCTGGTTCCATTCTCCTGCAAAGGGCGGGGTTTCTGTCCGTCGTGCGGCGGCCGGCGCATGGCCGACACCGCAGCGCACCTCGTCGACCGCGTCCTGCCCTCTGCCGCGGCGCGTCAGTGGGTGCTGTCGCTGCCCGTCGCCCTGCGCTACCGCCTGGCGTACGACGCCCGCCTGGTGCAGGACGTGCTGCGGGTATTCCTGCGCACGATCGCGGCCTCGCTCCGCAGGCGAGCTCGCGCGAGCGGGAAGGCCCAGTGGGGCGCCGTCACGTTCGTTCAGCGCTTCGGCAGCGCGCTCAACCTGAACGTCCACTTCCACACCCTCGCGCTCGACGGCGTCTACGTCACGAGCCACGGCGAGACCCGGTTCCGCACGCTGCCGCCGCCCGACGACGCCGAGGTCGCCCGCATCACGACCCTTGTGGCCCGGCGAATCGTGCGACTCCTCGAGCGTCGAGGCCTCGGCCCGGATTCCGACGCAGAGGACGCCGATCCACTACCGCGCGACGAGCCGCTCCTGGCCGAGATCTACGGCGCCTCGGTGCACCAGCGCATCGCCGCAGGACCGCGCGCCGGGCAGCGCCTCGGACGCCTGGGCGACCGGATCGAGGTCGAGGATCTCGCTGCCCCGCTCGGGCCGCGCTGCGCGTCTGTCGCCGGTTTCAGCGTACACGCCAACGTCGCCGTTCCCGCACGGGACCGCGCACGGCTCGAGCGTCTGTGACGCTACGCCGCCCGCCCGTGGCGACCGAGCGTCTGTCGCTCCTGCCCGACGGCCGCGTGACGTACGGGCTACGACACCCCTGGCGCGATGG
>Ga0247727_10006769_pt1 | contig 22301 bp, 19 predicted proteins | sample WisWelCaveWW1625_FD_202498 | JGI IMG/M metagenome (GOLD analysis project Ga0247727, IMG submission 202498) | Biofilm microbial communities from Wishing Well Cave, Virginia, United States - WW16-25 | ecosystem: Environmental > Aquatic > Deep subsurface > Groundwater > Cave microbial mat | place...
TTACATCCAATAACGGCGCTATTGCCCTCACAACCCTCGTCGTCACTCATGACAACTTCCTGCGCCCTCACATGTCTCTCGACTATCAAACGCCTATCACCATCCCTGAACTCAAAAACATCTCAACCATCCAGGGTCAATGGACCAAAATTCTCTCCATGTCTGTCTGATCATCCTGGCAAAGAACTCTTCAAATCAATTCTCTTAAACTCAATAAAACTTAATCTCGCCCTCAACCTACCTCGCTCACTCCTCACGCTTTATCTTCATACATCCCATCTTTATTCATGCTTACTTTTCATAGAACTTTTGACACATCCAACGAGAAAAACTGTTAACGTTGGATTGCCTTTAAAGGCGCGGGGATAAATTATTTCTAAAACCTACTGACGCGGTATTATAACAACATGGTCAACCCTTCTCCCACTCCCCCGCCGCGGCGCGGTAGCTGCAGAAGTCGCAGTCGGCGTTGGGATCGGGAAGCGTGTCGGATTTTAGACAGGCGTGGATGTCCAAAAGCGCGCCTTCGACCCAACTTTCGTCGCCATCGTAAGGCAAAAGAGAAATGTCAAAGTCGAGCCTTTGGTTAAAGGCCTGCTTGCCGCCGTCGCCGTTACAATACAAAAAGTATCCGGTCTCTGAAACCTTAAAACCATTCTTACGGAAAAGCCATTGATACACTTCCATCTGGCGTTTATAGCTGATTTGCCATTCGGCATCGAGCGAGACCTGACCGTCCTTGGCCGTGGCCTTGTAATCGACGATAATAAGCTCATTATCGGGTTTCACCCAAACATCGTCCACTCCGCCGGTGATCAAAAGATTTGTGCCGGGGTGTAGATACGTAATGCCGCCTCGAAGCGCGTCACGCCATTCATCGATCAGATAATGCCGAAACGGAATGGCATCGAGGCCCGCTTCTTTCATCAAAGGATGCGTCTCTCCGCGCGCGCGGTATTGGTCGAATTCTTTTTTCAAAAGACTGTCGACCGCGGAATTAAGCGAGAACGGAAAACCCGGCGGCTGCGCCACCCCAAGCTTTCGGTCCAAATAAAAACACCGCGGGCAGTTTAAAAACAGATCGATCTTCGATCGGCTGAGGCGAAACGGCGTCTTGGCGCCGGGGTCATAAACATTTCGTTTTCGCTGGGGGGTGTAGTATTTAGACATTTGAAATTTTACTTAAAACTTCGTTAACAGGGATATGGGTTAAACAATCGTGCACTCGATCGGATTTGGGATCGAGGCATTTGGGGCAAGCGGCGTTATTTCGCAGTACCACACTTTTTGAGCTCCAGGGCCCATAAAGTTTGGGATCGGTAGGCCCGAACAAAGCGACAACAGACAAATCCAGGTAACTGGCCATATGCATAACGGCGCTGTCGTTAGCGATGACCAAAGATGACATTTGTAAAAGCTGGGCTAATTGGGTAAGCGTGATCTGCCCCGAAAAATCGATCGCGGCCCCTCGCATCTTCCCTAATATACGCCGAATAAGAGCGGCGTCCAAATTGTCCCCGACAAAGACAACCTTGAATTGGTGATCTGATATCAAACGATCGGCTAAGGCGGCAAAATTTTCTTCGCTCCAGCGTTTGCTTTGGTCCGCGGCGCCGGGACTCAAAATCACAAACTTTTGTCCAACATCTATTCTAAGTTTTATGATCTGGTCAATTAGTTGTTCGTCATTTTGTTCAACTCTTAGACAAAATCGTTTTGGGGATAGTTTTTTAAAATCCACGACCGCTTTAAGCCGCGCCAAATGATGAAAACGTTTGTGGAGGGCCTCTGATTTTGTTTTAATCAACGGCGTGCGGTATTTTGCCCCGATCAAGATCGGAATGGCCGTGTGCCGCAGGTCAACGGCCAGATCAAAATGTTCTTTCCTTAAATTCAAAACCCAGGACATTTGTTTTAACATCGGGGCGTGTTTATCAAAAATATAAATTTCCTTAAAATGCGGATTGCCTTTAAATAGCCCCTGGGCCTTTGGGCCGACGACAATGGAAACTTCGCTTTGGGGAAAATGTTCTTTTAGGATATCGATGACCGGAAAGGTCAAAACGCAGTCGCCGATATTACTGAGCGAAATGATGAGGATTTTCCTAACCTTTAAGGCGTCGAACTTCATGAACCACTTCCTCAACGCTAATGGAACGCATGCAGATATTGTCCGGACAATCCAGATTGTAACAGGGCTCCTGATTACAGCCGACATCTTTTTGTAAAATGACCGAATGGCCCATCCCGCGCGGGCCCGTCACCTCGGGACGCGTGGGACCGAAAAGCCCAATGGTTTTGGTGCCGACGGCATTGGCGATATGTAGCGGCCCGGAATCCGCGGAGATCACCAGGTCCGCTTTGGCCAGCATCGCCATCAATTGCTTGAGGTCCGTTTGCCCCGTGAGGACGATCGGTTTAAACCGCGCGCGCTGAACAATTGTATCCACCAACTCTATATCCTGCTTAGCCCCAGCGATAATTATTTTTAGTTTAAATTCTTCGTATAACCGATCGATCAGTTGGGAAAACTTATCCAAGGGCCAGCGTTTAAGGTCCCAATTGCCGCCGGGATTTAGAACAATAAACGGTTCTTGCGGGCCAATACCTTCTTTTTTAAAAATTTCATCCACAAACCGCTTTGCCTCAGCGTTCACAGCCAGATGACATCTTCGGTCGGTAACCGGAATGCCAAACGATTCAATGACATTTAAATAATGGTCCGAACGATGAGCACCTTTCGCCAAAGATTTCACTTTATGCGTTAAGAAAATCCCCCGGCCTTTGGCGGCGTAACCGACACGGATGGGAATTCCGGCAAAGAAAACAAATAAGGCGCGTGTCAACGACCGATGCAATAAAAAGGCCGCGTCGAATTTGCGGCCTTTTAAACTTTGGATCAATTTTAATTTCGAGAAAGGGTCTTTGTGAATTCCCTTTTCATCGTAAATGATGATCTCATCGAGTTCGGGGATGGATTCCAAAATATCTTTGACCCGCGGCACGGCCAAACACGCGATATGGCTTTGGGAAAATTTTTTCTTCAAGGCCTTAAAGATCGGCGAAGAAAAGATCACATCTCCCACCCAATTGACATTAACGATGAGAATTTTATTCATTGGTTTTTCAAAAGAAGATGTTGATAAACCCGCAGCGTGTCTTCAGCCATTTTGATTGATGAGAATTCTTTTTCGATGAACTTTCGCGCGGACAGACCTAAGGCCTTGGCTTTGGCGGGATCTTTTAAAAGTTTAACGATCGCGACGGCTAATTCTTGCGAGTCGTTAGGCCTAACAAGTAACCCGGTTTTACCATCTTCGATCAAACTCGGCAATCCCCCCACCCTTGACGCCACCACCGGCAATCCCGACGCCTGCGCCTCCATGACCGCGAGACCCAAACCTTCCTGCAAGGACGGCATAACAAAAATATCCATCAACCCCAAGACAGCTGAAGTTTGATTGACGATCGGCAAAAACCGCACATTGTTTTGCAGGTTTAATTCGCCGACCATTTGCTTTAAAGAATTTTCCATGTTCCCCTGGCCGATGATAAGAAGCACAGCTTTCGGGAATTTTTGAATAATCAAATTCATCGCTTTTATTAAAATGCTATGGCCTTTGACTTCGGATAACCGGGCAATGATACCGATGACTGGGGAATCGTTAAGGTCAAACTCCCGGTGTCTTTGCTGGCGCGTATTGTCGTCTATAATCGGAAAATCACGGATATCTAAACCATTTGAAATAAGAGCTATCCTTTGTTTATTAATCTTAAAATCTTTCGTTAAATGTTGTACCACGGGTTCGCTGATGGCGATGACCGTTTTCCCCCAGCAGGGAAAAATCCGCCGGACCAATCGCGGTTTAAAATACCCGTGGCAGGTGGATAAAAAAACGCGACCCGTCATCTTGGCGGCCAATGTCCCCATCACCTGCGTCACCCGCGTCTGCGCGTGAATGATCTCGATATTTTTTTCCTTAATCAAACGGTTCAACTTTTTAAGCGCCAGATAGATCTTTGGACTTATTTCAGATTTGGTGCGGATATTAAAAATGAAATGCTCAACGCCAATCCGCGCGATCTCATCTTCCATATCACCGCCGCTGGAAACAATAAAAATACGATGCCCGCGCTGTCTAAATTCCCTGGCCAAAGTTTTTATGTAAATAGAAATGCCACCAGTGTTCAGATGCGTGGTTAAAAAAAGAATATTCACTTTTTGGACCCCATAAATTTTTCAATGGCGGAGACGACCTCTTGCGGGGTGATTTGATGCATGCAGGCATGCGTCAAGATTTTGCAATGAGAACTGTAACAAGGCGAACAACTCATTTCTTTTTTAAAAACAACAGCATTACGTCCCGGCGGCAAATGCCGCACCGGATCCGTGGGTCCAAAAAGTCCGACAAAAGGCACCCCAACAGCCGCGGCCACGTGCATGGGCGCGGAATCCGGCGAGATAAAAACCCGGCAGCGTTTGATGAGCGCGGCTAACTGCAGTATGTCGGTTTTTCCGACAAAGATGGCGGGTTTGGATTTGGTGATATGCAAAAGTTCCCGGGCGGCTTCTTTATCTTTATCTAAACCGGTGACGATTACCCGCCAATTTTTTTTAGCGCATATTTCACAAAACTCAGCGATATGGGATAACGGCCAATTTTTTGTCCTCCAGCGCTGGGAGGCGGCGATATTGAGTCCGACAATCTGTTTTTTATTACTCAACCATTCGGAATCCAAAAGACTCTGCGCGTAATCTTCATCCTGCGCCGACGGCCATAATTCAAGAGCGGCCTTTTCATCGTATTCAATACCCAGCATCTTTAAGACCTCGAATTGATGTTTAACCGGCGGCATGGGTGGCTTGTCATCGTGGATCTTATGCGTCAGCAGGAAACCCAAATGACCATTATCATAACCGTAGCTTTCCAAAGGAAAACTCAAAGAGGCCAGCAAATGACTGCGGGTATTATTTTGAAAATCAATGATCTTGTCGTATTTGGTCTTTCTTAATCTTTTCGCCAGATCAAAAAGACCCAGAAGGTCTTTGTCCTTACTCTCCGGATCATAAATAATTAAATTGTCGAGGTATGGACAGTCCTTAAGAATTTCACTGGAAGCCTTACCCACTAGACAATGGATCTGGGCATTGGGAAATTTTTTGCGAATGGCCTTCAAAGACGCCGTCGCCAAAACAACATCGCCGATGGAGCTGAGCTTAATAATCAGAATCCGCGTGGAACCTAAAAGCTCTTCATAGGCCGCGATGGTTTTAGTGGCCATATGGTCGAGGGTAAAATTTTCTTCGAGTTTCTTATAGGCCGCTGTCGTCAGCCGTTCAGCGAAAGTTTTATCCCGCAGAATACGAATCACCGCCTGGGACATTCCCTCGGGATCTTTGGGAGTGACTAAAAGACCGGTCTGTTCATCATCAATAATATCCACCACTCCACCGACGCGGGTAGCCACCACCGGAACGCTGGCGGCCTGGGCCTCTAAGATCACCCGACCAAAAGCCTCTTCAGTCACGGTGGAAAGAACCAGACAATTCGATCTTGCCAAAAGCTGAGGCACATCTTTGCGATTGCCTAAAAACTGCACGTACTCCGCCAGCCCCAAACGTTTGACTAAAATGTTCAGCTCTTCCCGGTAGGATTCTTTATTGACGGGGGCCTCACCAATCACCCAAATCTTGATATTCGCCACCGACCGCAAAACCCTGGCCATAGCCTTGAAGAAAAATTCATGTCCCTTTAAAGGCGTGATCCGCCCGACGATAGAAATCACATATTCACCTTTTTTCCGCTCGACTTTAAGTGACCGGAATTTATCCAAATCGACACTGCGCGGGATCAGACGGATATCGCGCGAGGCCACGGCAAAATCATCCATCATATGCCGGCCAATGACATTACTAGGGACAATCACGATCTTCGCCCAGCCCATCACTTTGCTGAACAGATGTTTACTGTAATAACCGTGACACGTGGTGATAAACGGTATATTGATTTTTCGGCAGGTAAAAAAAGCGATCCAAGCCGGGACCCGCGAACGGGCGTGAACAATATCCACTTTCTCGTCCCGGATAATGCGCGCCAATTCCCCGATACATTGATAGGCCGTCCACAGCGACTTTTTATGCACGGGCAGATGATAATGTTTCGCTCCGGCCTTCTCAATGTCTTCCACCATCGCCCCGCCGTTTGAAACCACGATCGCCTGATGGCCGTGCCTGACGAGATATTTGGCCAGATCAACCGTGCCGGTTTCCACTCCGCCGACGTTTAGTTCCGGGACAATCTGTAAAATTTTCATATAATCCGTTTAATCCCTTCAAAAATGACCTGATGGTCATCAAGCGTCCTGGTCTTGATTTTATTTTTCGCCATATCGAGAATATCCTCTCCAATGTGCCGCTCTTCACTTAAATGAATATAGCCGCCGGCCCCTAAATTCTTTAAAAACATTTCATGTCGATCTCGTTTAAAACTAAAGCCGCCCTTCTTTTGCACCCGAAAGACAATGGTGTTCTTTCCCGAGCTGGCCGCTTCCGAGACCATGGAAATACTGTCCCCGGAAACCACCACCACATCGGATAGCCCCAAAATTCCGCCCACGGCCTCGGGGATATTCTTCCGGTTGGCAATGATCAAAAGCGAACACAAGGCGTGTCCTTTTAATTCTTTGATAATAATCCCTTCAACGCCTTCCGATGTCCGCCGTGATGTGGTCAAAAGGACTTCCGCGTTAAGCTGTTGGCACGCGCCTTTGATCTGACTAAGCAAATTCCGTATTTGCGCGTGGCTTAAAAATTCATCCTTGGCCTCGCCGCCTAATAAAACACCAACGCGGAATTTGCCGCGTTTATGCAACGTCGCGTAGCGTTCGACTAATACAGCGACCTGGTGTTCCAGATAATCTTTGGTGATCAGATTAGGCGCGCCTTGCGTTATCAAAAGGCCATCCTGAATTGTCTCGGCAGGCTTGTCGTGCTGCGGCAGGATCACCAGACGAAATCTCTTCAAACCTAAAAAACCAGGTTTTAAAATACAAATACTTTTGGCCCTGTTTTCCCGCGATAATAAAAAATTAACCCCCGCGGCCGTTGACCCGCAGGAAATAACGTAATCGGCTGTCGCGCAGACCAACTCCCGAAAAGATTCCGGGATTAGGAACCATTGCAAATATTGGATCCGCCCCTGACAGAAATACGACGGCGTCAATAAACTGATCAAGCTCACCAGCCGCGCGGCCGCTTTATTTCTAAACTTCACCTCGATCGTCTGTGTCTCGGAAGTGATCGTCCGCTGGGATAAAGCCGCCGCCAGCATCTTGGCCACGGTCTGGGATTGGCGCAGATGGCCAAGCTTGCCGTCATTTAAGATCACGGTCTTCGATTCCCGAGAATATTTCCATATCTTATAAAACCACATATACTCCGCCGGGTGCTGCTCGATAAACTGCTCCATGATCTTCGTGACCTGATTAAGATTCGTCACCACATCTTTGTCGGTATCACCGGTTTTCTCTAACTCCAAGGGAGGGTGAATGACCAAGCGGTGCAGGGAACCTTTCTCCCTGACAATCACCGAGAAACAAATCGGCACGTCGAATTTTAATCCCATGCGAATGGCGCCGACCGCCATGGAAGCGGAACGCCCGAAAAATTTTACCAGCTCGCCGTCCTTCCCACCCTGATCAACGACCATGCCGATGACTTCATTGTTGCGCAGACTTTCAATCAACTCTCTTGTCCCCGCGCCTTTGGCGATAACGGTTGACCCGGCCACCTGGCGATAAGAATTTAAAACCTCGTCAAGCATAGTGTATCTGTTCTGCGGTTTCACAATCACCTTATACGGGTGATTGAGCATCTTGCTCATGAAACTCGAGAGTTCCCAACTGCCAAAATGCATGGCCAAAAGGATAACCCCTTTGCCCTTTTTTAATCCCTCATAAACATATTCTTTTCCCTCAACCTTAACAAATTTTTCAATGCCCTGAGAGTCCATAAACGGCAAGCGGAAAATCTCAATCAAATTCTGTCCATAATTTTGAAAGAGTTGTTTAACGATGCGTTTGATTTCTCGGGGAGATTTACTTTTCCCGAAGGCAATCTTTAAATTGGCATAGGCCAGGGAACGGTGTTTGGCATCCAAATAATAGCCGATCGAACCCAGCCGCCGGCCAATCCAAAGGCCCGCCGATTGCGGCAAAAAACATATCAGCCGGCCAAAGGCCTTAACGGTCCAATACACCAGCGATTCCTGAAAAGAATTCATCTTCCCCCTGAACAATAAAAATTTTTATTCGTAAATAAAGAACCTCAATATCTTCGTCAATATATTTTAGGAACTCTTTGACCTTAACGCTGTCTTTTTCGGTCGTCACCAGCGTGTGAATACTATGGTAGAGACAGAACTTAACGATGGACTCGATTTCACATCTTTTATACACATGATGGTCGATAAAGGCAAAGTTTTTTCTTAAATCCACTCCCAAATTTTTCAAGTAATGTTCAAACGAAACCGGATCGCCAATCCCGCAAAAAGAACAAGTCATCTTTCGCCCAAGCGACGATAAAGCCTTGGACTGCTGTGTCCGCATGTTCACAAAGTCTAAAGGCCCGTGCATCGTTTCGATGATGGGCGCCTTGGGGTTGATTTTACTTAAGATGGCGCGGACCGTTTCTAAATTTTTTTGTCCCAGATCCGTTTTGGTCAAGACAAAAATGGAGGCGCGCCGCAGCGCGCTTAAAGGTTCGCGTAAAATACCGCGCGGGATCAAGTGACCATTACCAAAGGGCCGGCTGGTATCAACGAGCACAATATCCAGGTCACGTTCCAATCGCCAGTGCTGAAACCCGTCATCAAGCAAAAAAACATCCACGGGATACTGCGCTAAGGCCTGGCGGCCCGATTCAAATCGGTCTGCTCCGATGATGACCGGAATGTCCCTCAACGAATTGGTTAATTGGCGGGCTTCATCACTGCCAGACCCTGAGGGACTCGTCCCTAAAAATTTTTTGTCCATATAACCGCGCGTAAGGATGACGGATTTTTTATTTTTGGTCTTTAAATACTGCGCGACCAGCTCGACTAAAGGGGTCTTCCCCGTGCCCCCGAAAGTAATATTGCCAACGCTGATGACCGGCTTGCCCAGCCTTTGTTTTTTAGAAAATCCCAAGGCGTAAGAAATCAAAATACCCCGGACGATCAATCCATAGACCAACGATAATACCCAAAGCAGAAGCTTAAACACTTTTGCAACGGGAGTATTGATCTGATCCGTCGCTAAACGATACAGATATTTTTTCATGAGCTCTCTATAATTACTTCAACTAAAGGATTGGAATCTGTTTCTGGCTCAGACAGAGCTTCGCCCAGCCCAAATATTAACTTTTAGCTGGCCGAAGCAAACTCGCCCGAAACACATTCCAATCCTTTTTTCCTAAAGTTAACTTTCCAATAAAATTAGAAAATTCCTGATGAATAGACTTTGGGGATCATTCCGCGCGCAGTTTGACGGAGCCCCGCCAACGGCGGGGCGAGTCACTGTCTGAGCACGGAATGATTCCCAAAGTCAACATGTCACCCTAATAGCCAGCAATACCTTGCCATTCCTAACACGAAATTATTCCTTTAAAAATTTACTTAAAATATCAATCGTCTTTTCAACCGCGCCACGGTTCCCCAAGACAACTTCTTTGGCCCTTTGGCCTAACTGATTCATTTTCTCCGGCGACTTTAAAAGTTCGCGCACACGTACCAATAAATCTGTCTCATCTTCTACCTGAATCACGGCCTTCCGCTCCATAAAAATCCGGACAATATCTTTAAAATTATCCATCCGCGGCCCGAAGACAATCGGCTTGGCGAGGCCGGCCGGTTCAATGATATTGTGTCCACCGCCCACGGTTAAACTTTTTCCCACAAAGACCAAATGCGCTAAAGGATACAGCGCCTTTAAATGCCCCATGGTATCGACAACGATTATACCTTGATCCAGAGACTTTCCTTTACGTAGTTCTGAAAATTTTATCGCCGTGAAACCTCTTTGCTCAACCAACCTTAAAATCTCCGCGGTCCTTTCGGGGTGACGCGGGGCAAGGATCAAGCGCAGATCTTTAAATTCAGGTTGAAGTTTTTTGTAAACATCCAAAACAATATCTTCTTCTCCCCCGTGCGTGCTGCCGGCAATCCAGACGCGTTCATTGTCCTGAAAGCCTAATTTTTCGAAACGAAATTCATCGGCCAAAGGCGCATCATCGAATTTAAGATTACCGACCACCTGCACATTGTCTTGTGACGCGCCGAGGGTGATAATCCGCTGGGCATCGCTTTGTGTCTGCATGCAAAAAACACTCATGGCTTTTAGCACCCGTCTGGTTAAAAAACCGACGCGTCTATAACCGCCGAATGATTTATCCGAGATGCGGCCGTTGATTTGAGCGACAGGGATATGTGCGGCGGACAGCAGCGTCAGCAGATTCGGCCAGATCTCAGTTTCGGCGGTAATATACAACTTGGGCTTAATCATGTTGATAAATTTGCGGGCGATAAAACTGAAATCCAGCGGCGCGTAAATCACGGTCTCGGATGGGCTGAAATTCGACTGGGCAATCACATAACCGGTTTGGGTGACCGTTGAGATGACCATGCGGTACCGCGGGAACTTTCGCCTGATCTGTTTTATCACGCCCTTGACGGCTAAGACCTCACCCACACTAACCGCGTGGACCCAGATATTCTGTTGTTGTTGAAGACGCTGCAAAAGATTTTCCGGCAGAAATCCCATCCGCATAAAAAAATGCGGATGCCATTTCTGCTTAATCACCAGATAAGGAACATAGGCAAAACAAAAAAGTAAATAGAGTAGATCGTAGAGGATAAACATTAGGCCCTTGGGTGCGCCTTGGCGTAAACGCCCTTTAATTTTTCCGTCGTCATGTGGGTGTAAATCTGGGTCGTGGAAAGATTCACATGCCCCAGGAGTTCCTGGACGGACCTAAGGTCAGCGCCGCGGTTTAACAAATGCGTGGCAAAAGAATGTCGAAACACATGGGGCGAGATACTCTGCTGAGAGCTGATCTGCTGAATATATTTGTGCGTGATATCACAAATACTTTTCGTCGAAAGCCGTGTTCCGTTTTTGTTTAAAAATACGGCGCTGGGATTGTGTTTTCGTTTATCGAGATATTTTTGAATGCGTCCCAAGGCCTGCTCACCAATCGGGACCAGCCTCTCTTTTTTGCCCTTGCCCATGACCTTAACAATATTGCCGATAAAATCCACATGTTCCACATTCAATCCAACCAATTCGCTGACCCGGATGCCCGTGCTGTACAGGACCTCCAGAATGGCCCGGTCCCGACGACCAAATTCCGTCTCATCAGAAGGGGCTTCAATAAGCCTGGTCATATCTTCTTCCGTTAAAAACGACGGTAATCTCTTGTCGAGTTTTGGCGTCATCAACAAGGTGGCCGGATTGGTTTTGATATACCCTTCCCGTTGAAGAAATTTAAAGAAACTACGCAGGCTCGAAAGCTTGCGCGCTAGGGTGCGGGGTTTATGGGCTTTGTCTCTTAACTGCGCCAGGAATTTCCGGAAGGTGAAATATTCAACACTCTCAATAGGAGTATCTTTGATAAACTCAAAAAACTCAACCAGGTCGATTTTATAATTAATCAACGTATGGCGGGAATAGTTCTTCTCGATTTCAAGGTAGGATAAAAATTTTTCTAAATAACGGTTCATACCATCACTTTAGGACTTCTGCTCTTCCGGTAATTTATTGGCGATAAAGCGGCAGTTCGGATAATTATTGCAGCCAAAAAATTTCTGTCCCCGTTTGGAACGTCGTTCCACCAATTCCCCGCCGCAATTCGGCTCGGGACATTTGACCCCGGTTAAAAATGGCTGGGCGAATTTGCATTCCGGAAAACCGGAACAGCTTAAGAATTTACCGTTACGCCCCCACTTGACCGTCATCGCTTTACCGCATTGAGGGCATGTCCGATCGATGAGAACTTGCGTCTTTTCAATATTGGCCATGGCATAATCCAGCTCTTCTTTAAAGGGCTGGTAAAATTCATTTAAAAGCTGCGTGTTCTGCAGCTGGCCTTCTTCGACTAAGTCCAAATGCTCTTCCATCGTCGCCGTGAATCCAATGTCCATGATCTTCGGAAAATATTCCACCAGAAGATCGCAGATGAGCATTCCCAATTCCGTTGCTGAAAAATATCCTTTCTCTCGGGACACGTAGTTGCGGTACACCAAAGTCTGGATAATCGGGGCATAGGTACTCGGCCGGCCGATCCCGTCCTCTTCTAAGGCCTTGACTAAGGTGCCTTCCGAATATCTGGGCGGGGGCTTGGTAAAATGCTGGGTGGGTTTGACAGCGACTAAATTAAGCGCGTCGCCGGTTTCATAATGCGAGAAATCAACTTCCGGTTCACCGTTCGCGGTATCTTTATACACCGCCTGATAACCGTCAAATAAAAGAGTGGAACCCGACGCCCCGAATTGAAACCTGCCGGCGGTGATCTCCACTTTCTTATATTGATAAACCGCGGGCATCATCTGACCGCTGACAAATCTTTTCCAGATAAGGTCATAAAGTTTATACTGCTCTTCATCCAGGAAAGCCTTGATCTTCTCCGGCGCGTAATTCAGATTGGTCGGGCGAATGGCCTCGTGAGCTTCTTGGGCGCTTTTCTTGGATTTGTACACATTGGGTTCATCCGGCAAATATTTTTTGCCAAACGTCGAGTTGATCAGTTTGCGAACTTTCTCGATGGCTTCTTTAGAAATATTCACCGAGTCGGTACGCATGTAGGTGATCAAACCCGTTGTTTCTCCGTCACCTAAATCCACGCCTTCATAAAGCTGCTGGGCAATCATCATGGTTCGGGTGGTATTAAACCCGAGCTTGTTAAAAGCCTCTTGCTGCAGGGTGCTGGTGATAAACGGCGGGGACGGATTGCGCTTGACTTCCCTTTGCGTGATATTGGTGATGGCGAATTTTTCTTTTTCGATCTGAGCGGCGAAATCCTGGGTTTCGGTCTGGGTCTTTAATTCAATTTTCTCATTATCAATTTTTTCTAAGGCGGCGGTTAAAATGTCCGGATAATCTTTTTTCTTTAAATCGACGCTGATCTGCCAGTATTCCTGCGGGATAAATTTCTGGATCTCGCGTTCACGCTCGACAATCAACCGCAACGCCACCGACTGGACACGACCAGCGCTTAAACGGGAGCCGACTTTTTTCCAAAGCAAGGGGCTGAGTTGATAACCAACGATCCGGTCTAAAATCCGCCGGGCCATTTGGGCGTCAATTTTTTTAAGGTCAAAGGTCTGCGGATGTTCGAACGCCTTCAAAACCGCTTCTTTGGTGATTTCATGAAAGGTGATCCGATAAAATTTTTTGTCGCTGCCGAGTTGATTGGCAATGTTCCAGCCAATGGCCTCTCCTTCCCGGTCAGGATCGGTGGCGATATAGATATTTTCTTTTGTCTTGGCCTCTTTTTTTAATTCCTTGAGGACCTTCTGCTTCTTGCGGACGACAATCAATTTCGGTTTAAAGTTATCGTCCACATCCACGCCCAAAGTCGAAGTCGGCAGATCGACTAAATGCCCCATGGACGAGACCACCTTAAATTTTGGCCCCAGGATCTTATTGATTGTTTTGACTTTGGCGGGAGATTCCACCACCACTAATGATTTCGCCATGACTTCCCTTTTTAAAAACCATTGAACACCTGCGAGGTGTTAAACGGTTACTGATTGCGAACGAAAAATTTCCCCGGTAATTGTTTAACGATTTTCTTTAATTCCAATGTCAATAAAAGCGGCATCACCTCCGAGGTCGGCAATCCCGCGCCTTGCACAATCTCATCGAGATGACAGGTGTCGCGCGCGATAAGATTATAAACGAATTTCTCCTGCGCGCTGAGTTCTTTTACAAAAAAATCCGCCGAGTCAGTCTCTGCCACCGCACGCGTCTTTTGCGCGCTTTGAATATACGTATCCAACCGCGGTTTTAACTCTTCAATAATGTCCTCCACGCAGGTCACGAGCTTGGCCCCCTGTTTAATAAGATTATTAACTCCCTCGCTATTGGGACTGTCTAATTTTCCGGGAATGGCGAAAACCTCCCGGCCCTGTTCCAAGGCAAAATCACTGGTAATCAACGCGCCGCTTTTCTGGGAGGCCTCCACGACCACAATACCTAAAGAAAGTCCGCTAATAATTCGATTGCGCTTGGGAAAATGTTTCGCCCGCGGCTCGGTCGCCATCGGAAACTCGGAAACAACCGCCCCGAATGACGGAATTTTTTCAAACAGATCTTTATTTTCCGGCGGATAAAAATGGGACAACCCATTGCCCAAAACCGCGATAGTCTCGCCCTTCACTTTTAAAACTCCTTTATGCGCCGCGGCGTCAATCCCCAGGGCCATTCCAGAGACAACCGTTATCCCCAACTGCGCCAGTTCTACGGCGAACTTTTCCGCGAGTGTTGTCCCATAAAACGAGGCCCGCCTGGAACCAACAATACCGACGGCCATTTGATGTTCTGCTTTCAAGGTCCCTTTGATATACAATACCAGCGGCGCGTCCGGAATCTCTCTTAAATTTTCCGGATAATCCGGGTCAAAAGCCGTCACCACCTTGATCTGATGTTTCTGGATGAGGGCATATTCTTCTTTTAAGAACCGCTCTCTGGGAAAGTGGACAATGTTTTCTACTATCCTTTGGGGTAAAAAAGTGCGCGCGGACAACTCTTGGGCTCCAGCGGCCAAAATTTTTTCCGGTGAGCCGAAAAAATCCAAAAGTTTCCCTATGCGAACTTCCCCTAAACCGGAAATCGCGTTTAAAATGAGAAGACTATCGAGTTTAAGCATTCAGTATCAGACTGTGTATTTCATTGACAACTTGCTCGTTGGATTTGTTGGACGTGTCAATGGTGTGATGGGCAGCTTGTCGGTAAAAGGATTGTCTTGTGTTTAAAAGCTCTTCAATTTTAGCGCGGGGATTCTCCCCCTTGAGCAGTGGACGATGACTTTGGCTTTTAACCCTCTCATAAATGACGTCAGGGGTAGCGGACAGATAAAAAACAATCCCTGTTTCGCGCAAACGGGTGACATTTTCTGGATCTAAAACCACCCCGCCGCCGCAATCAATGACCTGGTTGTTCTTTGCGCTCACCTGGGCGATAACCGCCTTTTCAACTTTTCGAAAATACGGCTCTCCGGAATCTTTAAAGATATCATTGATCGCTCTACCCTCACGTTGAACGATGAGTTCATCCGTTGAAACTAAAGTCCGTTTCAAAATATCAGCTAACCTCTTTCCTGCCACTGATTTACCCGCACCCATAAAACCAACCAGAACGATATTATTATACATGGCAAATTGTAACACACGAGTTGGGGGCTGTCAATTATTGGAAGGTCTTTGGCCGACGGAATTATACGTGGACTAAAGCAAATTAATACAAACCGTAGCCGGTTAAAATCCAATGGATGAGCGAATCGGACCAGAACAGGCTGATGACAGCGCCTAAAGCGAGAAATGGACCGTAAGGGATAACACTTTCTTTAGTGCGGATCTTAACAATGATCCCCAGGATAGCGCCAAAAAACGGAGCAATAAAAAACGTCAGTAAAGCGGACTGCCAGCCTAAGAAGGCGCCGACCATCGCTAAAAGTTTAACATCGCCGCCGCCCATACTTTCTTTTTTAAAAATAAAATCCCCCAGCATTCCCATCAAATAAATCGAACCACCGCCGATTAAAACACCCAGGCCCGAACGGCCCAGCGCCAGCAGGATATTATCTGTCTGATGTAAAGTTGGAATAAGACCGCTAAAGATTACTCCCGCCACCATCCCGCCGATGCTGACTTCATCGGGAATAATACGATGTTCAATATCCACAAATGTTGCCACAATCAAACCACAAACAAAGATCAGATACGGTAAAAGTATCAACTCCAAACCAAAATAGGAATAAAAGCCCAGGAAAGTCAACCCCATAGTTAATTCAACAATAACATACCTGAAGGAAATCCTCTTACGGCAATGCCGGCAGCGGCCGCCTAAAAAAATAAAACTTAACAAAGGAATATTATCGTACCAGGCGATTGGTTTCTGGCAATGGACACAATGCGAACCCGGAAAGACAACGGATTTTTCGTGCGGCAGGCGGACAATGCAGACGTTAAGAAAACTGCCGATGATAGTCCCCAAAATAAATATGACTGAACCAAGAAAGCAATTTAAAATCCCCGCGTCCATTACGTCTTCAGTCCTTTCATCAGGCCCTGACGCATTTTTTCTTTGAGTTCATCTTCCAGCTCCATATTCGCCCAATGTTGAAAGGTCAACACGCCCTGATAAAAAAGCATCCCCAATCCATTGGAGGTGCGCGCCCCTTTTGCCTTTGCCGCTTTCAATAGTTTTGTCTCGGCCGGATTATAAATCACATCATAAACGCACATCTGTGGGGAAATGAGATCTTCGGAGACCAGACACGGATCATCGGGCTTCATCCCCACCGGTGTCGCGTTAATCAATAGATTAGTCGACGCGATCTTTAAATCGTCCATTGTATCCACCGCTGACGCGATACTGACATCAATATTGTTTTTCATCAGATCATCGATAAGGACTTTAACCTTATTTTTTTCCTGATCATAAATCCGGATGACACTGGGACGCTCCGGCAATAGACACAAAACCGCCAAGATCGCCCGAGTCACGCCGCCCGCGCCCAGGATAGCCACCCGCTTTTTTTCCGCTTCAAAATTAAGTTCCTTTAAATGCGTCAAAAATCCGGGGCCGTCGGTATTATGGCCGACTAAAGTCCTTTGATCGGAAACAACAATGGTATTGACCGCCTGGATCTTTTGGGCATACGGGCTTAAATAATCCAGGTATGGGATCACCTTCTCTTTATAAGGAATCGTCACGTTCAGGCCAAAAATCGGGCTGGTTGTTTCCCGCAGATCGGCGAAAAAATCACCGAGTTCATTTTCTTTTAATGGAAAAAGTTTATAAATCGCGTCCACGCCCAAGGCTTCGAACGCCGCGTTGTGCATCAGCGGAGAAAGACTATGGCCCAGCGGATAACCGATCAGGCCGTAAATAGATTTTTCTTCGTCGCTCATAATAAATTATTTTGCTGTCGGCTGGGCGATCACTTTGTTGAGGGCGTTTAAGTAGGCGTTAGCGGAGGCCACAAGAATATCAGTGCTGGTCCCATGACCGATCACACTCTTGTCCTTAAATTTAACTTTAACCGTGACATCCCCCAAGGCGTCTTTGCCGTGCGTGACGGATTGGATGGAATAGTCCAAAAGCTCGCCTTTGATTTTGGTGATCCCATCAATGGCCTTGTAGCAGGCGTCCACTGGACCATCACCAGAGGAACTTTTCTTGTATTCTTTACCTTTAGATTTCAAAACAACGGCGGCTTTGGGCGCAACGGTACCGCTGGTCGTCACCAGACTGACCAAATCCCAGGTCTTATGAATAATCTTGGTTTCATCCTCGACAATGGCCAGCAGATCTTCATCAAACACCTGTTTCTTTTTGTCCGCAACACTCTTAAAGCGTTCAAAGGCCTTATCAAGTTCGGAATCGTTGAGATTCACGCCCAGACTTTTAAGCCGCGCGCGAAAGGCGTGACGGCCGGAATGTTTTCCCAAGACCAATCCCGTTCCGGTAAACCCGACGTCTTCAGGACGCATAATTTCATAAGTAGAGCGTTCTTTAAGAATCCCATCTTGATGAATCCCTGACTCATGGCGAAAGGCATTGGCCCCAACAATGGCTTTGTTTGGGGGGACAACAAATCCAGTTAATTTGCTGACCAGTCTGGAGGCGCGGTAAAATTCCGTTGTATTAATTTCAGTTGTACAACCGTACGAATCTCCTCGCGTCTTTAAGGCCATGACAATTTCCTCCATGGACGCGTTGCCGGCGCGTTCACCAATACCATTAATTGTGCACTCGACTTGTCGGGCGCCGTTTCGAATCGCGGCCAAAGAATTGGCGACCGCCATTCCCAAATCATCATGACAATGCGCTGAGATCACTGCTTTGTCAATATTCGAAACATTGTTTTTAATGTCCGCGATTAACTGGCCATATTCCTGCGGCGTGCTGTAGCCGACGGTATCAGGAATGTTCACCGTGGTCGCCCCCACCTTGATCACCGCTTCCAGGACCCGATACAAAAAATCTTTTTCGCTGCGGGAGGCGTCTTCCGGGGAGAATTCAACATCCTCCATTTTATTGCGCGCGTATTTGACCGCCTCAATAGCCATGGCAAGAATCTCATCCGGAGTTTTCTTGAATTTATATTGCAGATGAATCTTAGAAGTCGCCAAAAAAACATGGATACGACCGCGCTTGGCAATTTTCACCGCTTCGTAGGCCGCATCAATATCTTTTTTGATAGAACGCGCCAGGCCGCAAATCACCGAACCCTTAATATGTTTGGCAACATTCTTTACCGAATTAAAATCGCCTTTAGAGGCCACGGGAAATCCGGCCTCAATAATATCCACGCCCAAACGCTCCAGGGTGTAAGCAATCTCGAGTTTTTCTTTCTCGTTCATGCTGGCCCCCGGGGCCTGTTCGCCATCGCGCAGGGTCGTATCAAATATAAAAACTCGATTCGGGTTTTTCATTTTTATATCCTATTGTGTTCAATAAAATTTTTTATCTTCGTTCTCACGAATCCCAGCGGGAGATCAGATTTCCCAACCCCCGTGGCATTCGCATGAGAATGTATTGTAATGGCATCAACTTCTTCTGGCAAGACATGTCTTTCCTTGACCCCCACCAACCTTAAATTAAGGCCAACACGTTGGACATCCACCTGGCCAATTCCAAAATGCCTCACAAAATCCGCTAAAGACTTCTCTGAATATCCCCATTTATGATTCCCGAAATGTCCCAAGTAGATCTCCGAGCGCCACATATTCTCGCCAAAAATGAAATCAACAAAATTATCATAACCAAATTTAAAATACTTAAAAAGGATCTTCTTAAAATTCGGCACCTGCAAAGTCACTTTGCCGCCAACTTTCAAGACCCGGGTCCAGTTGTAAAAGACAACAAAACGCAAATATTTATCGAAATGTTCGAGAAGGTCTTCAGCTAAGATTTCATCAACGGAAAGATCATCATAAGGCAAGGGGCGGCTAACGTCGTGAACTAAATCCGGCTGGCACTCTTTGACTGAGTCAATGTTAACCCATCCGGCCAGTTTGTTCGTCCCGCAGCCAAGGTGTAATTTAAATGTCATCTTATGGCTTAAAGTCTGTGCCTACTTCGAATTTTTATTCTTTTCGAGGAATTTAGCAATACACTTTGTATAGAAATCAAAATCCTCTAAATCTTTCTGCAGATGTTGATAAACTTTTCTCACATCAATTTTGATATACTCATGGACAATTAGATTACGGAATTTTGCTGCGACTGAAAAACGTAACGCAAAATCCTTTGGAAGGATCGCCTGCTCACCTAAGACAACAATGACCTCACTGGCATTCTCCGGTTTACGAAAATTATTTTCACTAATGATAAATTCGCCGATATCCAGGACACATTCAATAGACAATTGAAAAGTATGAAGAACAGCAGCTTGGAGAGTAAAGTCATCTCTCACATCTGCCAAAGAACTTTTTCTGTAGATTTTTAATTGTTTGACGTATTCCTGGAGTTTCTTTAACCGGCTGTTAATAGATAGACGACTGATCACAAAATCCCCTTTTGAGCAATCCGCTTAATGGTTATGTCGGCATCCCGTTCATAATAATACTGCCGGTCAAAGAATGTGCTCATTGTTCTGGTCTCAAAAAGAATACGTTTTTTGTGGTCTCGGCAGAGAAGAAGAATCCCTTTATAGATTACATTAAACCTTAAAAGCAAAGGAAGGTCGTTTAAAATAATTAAATCAACCTTATCAGGAACTTTAAGAACACTCTCAACCTTACCCATTAATTCCAGTCGCCGGTCGAATCTTTTACTACTGCCAAGCCTTTCCTTTAAGTAAACGGCTACATCCACGTCGCTTAACGGTCCCATATCATTTTGGGCCGCCGAACCAAAAAGATAGGCAAACACAACGTCTCGCTGCGTCAGAAGAAAATCTTTGAGCTTATCACAAATTTCTGTTGAGCCTTTCTTTTCGAAATGACTATTTATGCTTTTCATTTTTTCATCCACGGCATCATTTCACGCAACTCTTTGCCGACTTTCTCAACCTGATGATTTTCCGCTTCCTGGCGCCATTTGTTCATATTGGGCCGGCCTTTTTTATTTTCGCGGATCCATTCGCGGGCGAATTTACCAGATTGGATGTCGGAAAGGATCTTATGCATGATTTTACGCGTTTTCTCATTAATGATCTTTTTACCGCGCGAAAGATCACCGTATTCGGCCGTGTCGGAAACACGCTTGCGCATTCCCTGGATGCCGCCTTCATAAATCAAATCCACAATCAATTTCAATTCATGCAGACATTCGAAGTACGCGATCTCGGGCTGATAACCGGCATTGACCAAGGTTTCAAAACCAGCCTTGATTAATTCACTGGCCCCGCCGCAAAGAACCGACTGCTCGCCAAAAAGGTCAGTCTCGGTTTCTTCTTTAAAGGTTGTCTCAATAACACCGGCCCTGGCCCCGCCAATGCCTTTGGCATAGGCCAAAGCCTTTGGTAACGCTTGACCTGAGGCGTCTTGATGAATGGCCACCAGACAAGGAACGCCTTTTCCCTCTTCATATTGACGACGCACTAAAGCCCCGGGACCTTTGGGGGCAATCATAAACACATCAATATCAGCGGACGGAATGATTTGTTTAAAATGAATATTAAACCCATGCGAAAAAATCAGCGACTTGCCTTTTTTCAAATGCTTCTTGATAGACTTTTTATAAATCGCCGCCTGTAAATGGTCCTGCGTTAAAATCTGAATCAGATCCGCTCGTTTAGCCGAGATATCGGCGTCCACCGGCTCAAAACCATCTGTCTTCGCCTGTTCGTAATTGGGGCCGCCGGGTCGCTGGCCAATAATAACATTTAAACCGCTGTCCCGCAGATTAAGCGCCTGCCCTCGGCCCTGAATACCATACCCGATCACGGCAATGGTTTTATCTTTCAGAATATTTAAATCCGCGTCTTTATCATAATAGATTTTCGCCATCTATCGTTCCTTTCTCAACTTTACTTTATCTGATTCACCCTTTATTTAATCATCGCCTTCCTCGGCAACCATGGCGGCCACTTTTTTAGCCCCTAACTTAACTTCACACGGTTTAATAAAAGCCTCTACAATCTTTCGCGTATCCGCTATTTTAAGCTGCTTAAACAGAAAATCAAATTTTGCTTCTACCTCATGAGCAATCCCATTTCTAATCTCTTCCGGTAGATTTACCAATTCTTTTTTAAACGCCCCCAAAGCTTTTTTACGCGTTTTATACAAAAATTGATCTTCCGTTTGATCTTCCCGGCGTTCCCCGGCGCAATTGCGTTTGACCCACGTGTACATCCGATCCTTTAGATCCTTTGGAAAAAGAATGCTGTCAAACATCATGTTCTGAAACTGGGTGGCCAAATGAATCTCTACGGCCTCAGATTCCACAAACTTATTAAATACTCCCGAGGGCAAGGTAGACGCTCCATGTTGAACCGCGCCGCCTATGGAATAATTCTCCCGGGCAAAGAGGGACAAATTACGTAAAGTGTCAAAATCAACCTTCACTTGCGCAATCGAACCGTCGGTTAAGACCACGTCGCCGTGCGTCGTCCCGGTCTGAACACTGATTTTACTGATACCCTCTGTCCCCACCGGTAAATTTTCCAGATATCCCTCCATGAACGTCTTCAACTCTTCCTGGGTGCTATTCTGCGGATTGATTTCCCCGATTTCCCCGCCCACCGAAACGGTAACGCCTTCGGGTTGAATTTCCCGGATAAACTGAGTCAACCTGGCGCAGACCTCGAAATTATCCCTTTGCTGTTCACGCAGATCTATTTTTTCCAGATCCACCAGTGTTGAACTATCGATATCGATGTTCAAAAAACCGGCGGCGATGGCATCTTCAATAAACTGCTTAATAGAATTTAATTCCTTTTCTGGGTCGATAAAAAAGAGCCGATCTTTGACCTGAAAATGGTCGCCTTGAATAAAAACCGGGCCAGTAAATCCTTCCTTAATAGCCGCGCCCAAAACCAGCCCCGTGTATTCGATGGGAGGCTGCGCGGTATAACCCATTTCGGATTTGGCCAA
>Ga0247727_10006770_pt1 | contig 22294 bp, 18 predicted proteins | sample WisWelCaveWW1625_FD_202498 | JGI IMG/M metagenome (GOLD analysis project Ga0247727, IMG submission 202498) | Biofilm microbial communities from Wishing Well Cave, Virginia, United States - WW16-25 | ecosystem: Environmental > Aquatic > Deep subsurface > Groundwater > Cave microbial mat | place...
CATGGACTCGAGATGCATCTTTAGACACCACTCGCCGCAGATCATTCGCACCAATGAACCGCTGGTCTTCCATTTGACAATGACGCCCCAGTTCTGGTTGATACGAATGATGTTCGCCGGCCCGACGCCGCCCTGCTCGTAGACGGCCGCATAGATTTCGCCGTCAAACATGCCGCGCGCCGGAATCGGGGTTTCAAAGACACCCTTGCGGAAATACCCTTTGCGTAAAAAATCCTTCTCAGGGTAACCCTTTCCAGGGTAGCCTTTGTTGCCCTTGTCAGAATAATCCTGATCAGGGTAGTCCTTCTCAGGATAATCCTTGCTCGGGTAATCCTTCTCGGGATATTCCTTTTCAGGATAGCCCTTCTTGGATGAGCCCTCGTGGCCGTGGCCGCCGTTCTTGACGACGAGCTCTTCCACTTCGCTTGTTCTACCGCTCATGTTACTCCTCCTTGAGTTAGAGGGTGATGGAATTAGTGAATTGGCTCTCTGATTAAATAGACAACTGAACTGTAACATTTTCCCGAACTAAATCGAGAGTTAAGAAAAAATCATCTTATTTATACAGCAGTGTTGGTCTAATTACATAGGCAGGAAAAGCGGCATCATTTCCCGGCGTGTACCCGCTTACAGAAAATATTTTGAAATAGAAACCAGACAGCGACGAAATCGCAAAAAAAACGATTCGTTGGGTGGATTCAGCGCTGTTGACTTTTCATCCGAACAGGCTTATCTTGTGTCGCGTTTTTCTGACAGAGGTTCCCATCTTCAAATATTTCGCTCAGAAAAACCTGACTGCTGTTGAAAACTCCTTGAAGATATGTGAATACCCAACACTTTTGCCGTCATGAAGTATTTTGATTTCGACCTACTCATCGAGCCGTTCGAGGGACGTTACAAAGGCCGAGTGATGGCCTCACCGGTAGGTGAAGCCGCCGAAAACTTTGACCTGCCTTTTTCTGCGGTGGAGATAGAAAACTTTCTGCTGAAATGTGGACGGCAACGAAATGGCACCCGCCGCATCGATTCGCCCGAACGTGCGGCTGCTAAGGATTTTGGCAAACGTCTCTTTGAAGCCGTCTTTTGCGACGAAGTTGGTAATTGCTGGCACCGAAGCTTTGATGAAGCGCAAAGATCGAATGCCGGTCTGCGCCTGCGATTGCGCTTGACCGATGCGCCTAAGCTCGCAAACCTTCCATGGGAATATCTTTACAATCCGTCCGTAAACAGCTTCATCGCCCTTTCCACGAAAACTCCACTGGTCCGCTATTTGGAGTTTCCAGGCCGCATACGCCCTCTCTTGGTGAAACCACCGATCAGGGTGCTTGTGTTAATTTCCAGCCCGGGAGATTATCCCAAGCTCGCGGTGGATCAGGAGTGGGCTCAGTTAGAAGAAGCGTTGAGCGATTTGAAGAGCAAGGGGTTGATTGATTTGGAAAAGCTTCAAGAGCCGACAGTGGCAGCTCTACAAAAACGCCTGCGCCGGCAAGATTTCCAAATCTTTCATTTTATCGGTCACGGCGGATTTGACAAGCAGGTGCAGGACGGAGTGCTCATTTTTGAAGATGACAATAATCAGGGGCGACCGATAAGCGCCGAAAATCTTGGTATGCTGCTGCACGACGCGCCGGCATTACGGCTGGCAATTTTGAATGCCTGCGAAGGCGCACGCATCGACGCCACGGATTCATTCTCAGGCACGGCGCAGGGATTGATACAGCAAGGCATTCCAGCGGTCATCGCCATGCAGTTTGGAATAACCGACGCCGCAGCCGTCACTTTCGCGCAGCAATTCTACACGGCGCTCGCCGAAGGCCATCCCATAGACACTGCGCTGGCAGAAACCCGCAAGACGATCTCCGCAAACGGCAACGACCTCGAATGGGCAACGCCGGTGCTCTACATGCGCTCGCCCGATGGAAAGATTTTTGAAATCGAGCACAATGATGAGCCGATTCCCCCATCACGCGACCGCGACGAAGAGATCTTTAACCGGCTCTTGCTTTCGCAAGTTCGCCTGAGCGTACTGTCTTATCTCGACGGGCTGCCGATCACACACCAGGAAATCAGCATCAGCGATATTCAGAAATCGCTGGGCACGAAAAAGCGCAAACACCTCGTCCAGTGCTTGGGTGAGTTGGCAAGAGATGGGTTGATCGACAAAACAACAAAAAGATAAACACCTCTATTGGCGGCTTTCGAAAAAAGGCAGAAGCATATTGAAAAAACTGGAGGGAATGATTGAAACCAGAATTACATTGTAGCGAAGGTAGGACTTGGTGTGGCGAGCAAACGTACTCCGGTTTAACGTCTGGAGCTTGACGGGCCGTTGCGCCAGCCACGATGATTTCCGGAAATCATCCAGCCGCGTCCCACCCGCAACAATGCAACTTCCAACTTACTCTGCGGGTCGATAAGATTGTCAAAGAACTTCTTGACGCTGCGTTCCTGCGCTTTCTGAATCACAGAAAGAGCTGGTAACATGCGACGACTCAAGTCTCGCAAATATACAGCGTGATCATAGAAGCTATAACGCCTAGGCGCTCTAAAGCCTTTTCGGCCAATTCGATGAGAGTCTACCATCGTCGAATCCTTTGGGTTGGGTTTAGTGAAATGAGAAGACATAAAATACCTCCTTGAAGTGAATGATGAATGGTTTGATAAACAACGCGTGAGAATGAATATCCTCAGTGACAGCATAAATCGCGCCGTGTGCCGGCATATTCAGTTGACTGATAAATTACTACACTACTTCACGAGAATCGTTCCGACATTTCGAAATTGTTTGAGACGCTGTTTCGATTTTGAACGGCTGATTCAGCCGGTTACGATTGTCTCTTCCGATGATGTGACAAGAATCCTCGCTTCTTTGTACCACCAGTATATAGACAAGAGAAGTATGGGTATTTCCCCGAAATTTCTGATTACAAATAAAAAAAGCGAGTCCCTATGAATCAAGCAGACGATTTATAGGGACTCGGCTGAGAACGAGTGTTCGCCGTCTATAGCCATGTTTGATTAATCAAATTTGCAGTCAAGAATAAAACAAAATTGAAACGAAACCGCGTCATCAAAAGCAACCACGTTATTCGGTATCCAAAGGGCTTGAATTGCCTACCCGGAAGGGCACTGTATTGAAAAATCTCGTATCAATCCGGTGATTCGCCTCGCTCTTCGCCAACTCTTTGACACTTGCAGGAACAAAATCCTCAGCATAATTATAAAGGTCGCATAGAAATTCCACCTGCACCTGATTGGGTGAGTGAAATGTTCTAGGACCATTGCTCCTCGGCTGAATGCGATGCAAATTGCCAAAATCCGACGTACTGGAATGGTAATCCTCAATAGTATGTCCATCGAAATAATCGCAACAATAATTGCATACATCTGTGCAGCCCGTCTCATGACCCACCGGTTGTCCATTATATTTTTGCCAATGATGCCATCCTTCATGAACATAATCTCCTGCCCGTGTTACGGGATTATTGCTGATAATGGTATCACCATCAGCATCCGTTGCACAAAATAGCAAACAGCTCAGGGCTGTGTATTCGTCTTCAACATCCGTATATGCCCACGCTAACCAGTCTTTTGTCGGTTCAAGTTTATAGGAAATTTCATAATGGGCGTTTGAGAGAAGGGCTTGGCCAACATTATTATAGTCTATATAACCGTGCCACTGACCGCTATCGTCTTTCAATCCATAACGCAACAAATAGGCTGAATTCATCGCCTTTGCATATGGACGATTGATGTTAGAATAGTCGTTATAGCCCCAATTCGCCCATTCAAGCGCACTTAACTTATATTTGAAACGGTGCCATAGAAATAAATCGTTCAATGTTTCTCCATTTTGGATTAGCCTTTGCTGGACTTGCTGCCACAAAGCAAGCTCCGCTTCCGTTGTATAAAAATCACAAGTTGTCGTCGTACTTGCAGTTATCTTATTAGATGCATCGGCAGGCCAGAGAGCCAATAATGAAATAAAAAAAAGACTTTTGATGTTTTTCATCGTCAATGTCTCCTTCCGGTCAAGATTGCATATTGCCAGATATAGTCTAGCTCAACTCAACTTTTTTTCATCATGCTCTTACGGAAAAGATAAAGAATGAGAATCAGCAAAATCAGAATAATGGCCAATGTGAAAAACAAGCCGGAAATTACATTCACCAGGAATCTTGTTATTTCATTTTGGGCATTGTAATCCCTCGGTTTCGGTGCTCGCGCCTCTGGATGAAGCGCATAGAATCGCTCTATTCCTTCATCAAAAGCTTCACGGCTGATATTTTTTGTGTTGCGAATCCTATCTACAAATGGGAGATCTTCGAAAAGATTTTCGTCTCTTAGCAAGTTCCGGAGCCGTTGTTTGGCAGCCAATGAATCGCCATGATTATAAAGATAAGCATCAATGGCCGCTGATCGCACGGCCTTGGATGGATGGCTTTTAATGACTGACAGTGTCAAACTATCGGCGACACGATTGTTAAGATATGCCAGACATTGAACGGCCTTGGATTGTATCATCTCAACCGCATCTTTCGAGCTCAATACGCCATGAACAATACTATCAGCTTCGGGCAAAGGGTTATTGACAATCTCGGTCAAGCGTGTGGTCGATAGAGGGTTCTTCAGTTCTCCAATAATGCTAAGAATTATCAGTCTTTGCCCGAGATCCTGTTCTGGAGCAGTTTCGAATTGCTTAAATAATGCCTTCGATACTACTTCTCCTTGCTCTTTTCCTTGCTCTTTATTTTGCCTTGCAATCTCAATTTGTTGTCGAACCTTCAAACGCCCAAGCCGATCTACACGAGCCGCCCAACGGACAAACTCCTGGACGTTAGGGAGAGTTAAAGGTATCCCCATTTCGCTCGAATCAGTTGTTACCTCTTGTCCCTCTCCTAAACAAGGCAGCGCAAATAAAGTAGAAATAGTCACGAGCGAAACAATCCTCAAACAAAATGACGTATTCATGTTTCGATTCCCTTAAGTTGCATGAATGCACGGCGTTGACGTGACCGATAGACTAAAAAGGCGCTGATCAAAGTAAGGATGACTGTAACGCTCGAAACCAATTTGATCATGAGCGATAAAGGCTCTTGGCGTTTCCACGGATTGCCATAAAGCGTGAAGCCAGCCCAATAAAATGGGTGTTGCGGGTAGATGCCATTTATAGAAGCCTTCGCATTCAGAGTCGATCTTTTCGTCAGACAGAGGGCTTCGTCTATGGAGGCCTCACGTCCAAGAAAATTCTCATAGAATAGCGGCATAAACTCAGAGGTAAACTTATCATCGACTTTCCAGAGCGTCATCAAGACGCATTGAGCGCCTGCGCCTAAGAATAATCGCGGCAGGCCAAGGACCCCTTCCCCAGCAACCTGCTGGCCTCGTCCGGTTTCGCAAGCGCTGAGAACCACCAAGTCACAAGCAAGTTTTAGGTCTGAAATCTCGTAGCCCATCAACAGACCATCATCGGTAGAATCGTTGCTAGTCGCTAAAACCAGCCCCGAGAAGGCATCGAAGACCGTATCGACAAAGGCATGAGAGGCGATATGTACGACTTGATGCTCAGGTGCCTCTCTCATGAAACTCGCTTTGGTAGCTTCTTGACGATGGTGAACAACGGCGGTCGATTGGACTTCCTGGATTCTTGTTACTTCCTTGTCAGCGAAAGGCAACGGTTCAAAACGCCAGCCCGTCAGAGATCGCAGACGTTCATCTGTTGACGTTTGCTGCGATTGCTTTCCGAAAGGGTTCGCATAAGCCAAAACTTCATTTTTTCTGGCGATTGTTTTTGGTTCCTCCAATAACATCGAGACGCTCGGAACATATACAAACGCGTGTCGATGAACCAAAAACTGATCGGAATAGCTGGGAAAATCAGTTGGCAAAAAATACGCCCGTTCAGGCTCTGACACGAGTAACAGCTCGAAAGGTAACGTTGAAAATTCTTTATCCGGCACAACGACGAGCCGTGAGGGTAGTTTTATGGCACCTTCAACAGGTTTCACCAACCACTGGTACAATTGATGAGCGATCCCAGCCCTAAATGCCGTATGGCGAACTGATCCCTCATACACAGCATGAAAGGGTGCGATCAGGGAATCGACTGCTGATGCGAGCGTGGATGCGCCAACCGGCAAACGAACAACTTTTGTTTGATCGCCGGTAATTGCCAGCACAAAAGATACTTCATTCGAAATGTGATAGAGTAATAAGCCAATTTCTTTCTCTCTAAGCATCTGCAAAACAGCCGATAAGGAACTGGGCTGATATCGCAGACTTTCATCCGCTGATGTATCACTCTCAAACATTCGCAAACGCTGCGAGATCAGCGAATACCTGCTCGCTTCAAGTTGTGCCTGCAATTCAATCCATTCCTCGCTCGGTATCGCTTTTCCAGCTCGATCCCGTATAAGTCGCTGCAAAGAGCGTAGCTGCTGCTGGGCTTTGAAATACTCGTCACTATAAGTGGACGAAAACTTTCTGCGCTTAAATTCCTGCAAAACTCGGCTGCGAGCCATTGCATCAAAATAATAAAGACTATCGAGATCGGCTCGCTTCCCGCTCTTCTCGTATCGAAGTAGATAACATTGAATCAATTCTTGATAGACTTGCGATCCATCAACAAAATAACCGATGCGTAATTGGTCGGCACTTAGGCGCTTTCTATTTGTCTCAATAATTTCAGCAGCTTTTTGGAATGCTGAAATAGCGGCATTAAGATTCCCTGACTTCCTATAAGCATTACCATACCCCAGTAAGATTTCCCACATCATTTCAGTGATTCTTTTATTTGTTGCAGTGTTAAAAGCGCTGTCGTATTTTGAAAAGGCAAGGTCGAAGTTCCCCTGACTCACCTCAATGTCTGCAATGCGAAGAAGATACCAAGCTTCATAAGCCTTGATTCCAGCATCCTTCGTTGTCTTATAGGCATAGAGATATTCCTTTTTAGCAAGATCGTATCGCCCTTCTAACATATAAGTTTTGGCAACTCTTGCTATATACCCATAAGCCAGCTTAAATGACTTCCTCTTGTCAAGAAAATCAATGAACTCTTTGTAGTATTTTCTAGCCAAATCGTATTTCCGCTCAAGAAGGGCTACGTCACCCAGCTTGGCACCGGCAATATAGCGATGATATATTATTTTCTTTGATTCAGCCAAATCATAAGCTTCTCGAAAAACCCTTTTCGCCAGATTAGTTTGCTTGAGGCTTATATAACAATTTCCAACATCTAATTTGACACTAACTGTTAATTCAATATTATTTGCTTTCTTTGCGTACCTTTCGCTTTCTTCGAACTCCCTTAAAGCTGCATCATAAAGTCCTAAAAAATAAAAAGCATCGGCGTAGCCTCGATACCACTCTGCAGTGAGGCGATACGCGCCAAGCCTAGTGCTTATAGTTATCGCTTGCTGAAAGAGTTTGCATGCTGCAGCATAGTCGCCTTGTTCCTTAGAAATATATGCGTAGTGACCAAGAAGCCATTGCTTTCTATATAAATCACCTATATGATCTGCGACGACCTTTGCTGAATCAAAATAACTTAACGCAGATTCATACTTGTCGACAAAATAATTAAGATATCCAACATCAGATAAAAACTGTGCTTCGGCTTCTTTATCGCTGTTCGTCCGCGAAATTCTTAGGCCAATTTGCCAAATCGAGTCTGCCTCACTATAACGCAGGAGACGAATATAAGACTGTCCCCACCAATGAAGAATTACAGGATCATGAGATAAATCAGATGGAAGTATTTGCAGTATTTCAATTGTCCGCTCATAGTCAGACTTTTGAAGACTAAGAAACGCCGTAACAATCTTTCGCTCATCTGGATTCAAACTCAGCTTCGATAGAATAGCCCCGCCACCCAATTTCCCTCCCTGCTGATGGTCGAATTCAATAAAATCAATGAAGAGTCTCGATGAAAAAACTCCTGATTGTAACGCTTTCTTGAATAGCTGAAAAGCAGCCGCTGGGTTATTCTCCAAATAGACAAGCTTGGCCAACATCCACGAACTATTGCGATAAAATACCTTATCATTAAGAAGTTTTTGAAAATAGGTTTGGGCCTCGCTGATTTGGTTATAATAAAGATATCGCTCTAATAATTTGTAGTAAACCGGTTCAAATTCGGGATGCTTCATCAAAAAGCCCTGCAACGCGTTGATTTGAACGGCGGCAGAATCAAGTGCGATCTTATCTAAAAAGTAAAAAAACTCTCGGCGAGTTTCTTTACTTTTGACGTAGTCGGAAAGAGTATCATTTATTCCTTTAGAAAAAGCAAAGCCCGCTATCCATAGTAATACGACTACAAAGGGCGTTATGAAATAAGTTCTCATACTAAACTCCGCTGCACCTCACTTTGCCGCGACTTCTTAAAGCGATAGTCGCGGCAAAGCTATTTAATCGATATTGGATAACGGTATGACAATTACTTACCAATTTGCTTTTCAGCGGCTTGGACGTTTGCCATGAGATTATTACCATCATAGTTGCTTCGCATTCCCTCCAATACGTTGATTAGCGCTTCCAACCTCTTGGCAGTGTCGGCCTGAGATTTCGTAACAGCATCTATTTTAGAGCTTGTTATCGCATCTCCTCCTCCTGATTTAATGGGTGTACCCGGTTCATCGCCAGTTTTGCCAGTTCCACTGGCGGCTTGCCTGAATAAAGTCGTAAACATGTAAGCAACGATACCACCCGTTACAACGAGCAAGAAGAAAACGACAACCCCAAGCATCCAAAAGATACCGGGCAATAAGAAATTGGAGTCCATAGAGTCCTCTCTCCTGAGATTAGTTCACTGCTTTGACCATTCCTTAATGAATTGATTACCACTATCATGAAATTTGCTTCGGTCATTGATTTTTCTTAATGATTCGATTGCTTCCGTTCTTCTCCCACTAAAACCATAGGCCAGACCGAGAAAATAATTCTCTCGTTCGTTGCCTTGAAGATGATTCTTCGCCACCAAAGAATCGCCACGCGCCAACCAGCGAATAGCTTGTGTCGCATGCATAGCCTTGGCCTCGGCAGAAACGTTCTTTCGCTTGCTTCGCGAAAGCGCAAAATGAGACACGCCGAGATAGAAATAATAATCGCGCATCGTTGATAAATATTTTTGATCCTCAGGCTTTGCTTGTAAGGCAAGTGCTGCAGGTTCTATTTCTTGCAGACTTTGGATTGCATTTTCATAATTGTTGATCATATAATCACTCATGCCGAGCTTGAATTGAGTGACAAAAGAATACAAGAGGGAATCGCCGTCGCTCGTCGTCGGTGTACGCAAGCTGCTGACATCGTAGTCATAAGGTACTTTATCGTCGTATGTGTAATATTCGTAGGGGTCATTTTTGAAAAAGTCCCTGTAAATCAACAAGCCACCCACAATCGCTACCGCAACGACGGCCACGGCAAACGCATATCGCGGTTTCGGGATCGGCCAGTCCAAAAAGCGACGCAGACTCTGCCACACATCAGGTCGAGGCGAAAAATCAAATTCTCGCCGCGTGGCCTTGCTTTCTTCTTTAGATTGGCTTGTGATAGAACGAGACTCTTTTGCTATTGCCATTATTTTCGCAAGTTGCTTCTCCGGATTGAGTGTGACCGCTTTCTCAAATTCGACCAGCTCTGTTTTGCTCGGCGGTTGTGCCAGCGTTCTGGCCGCCGCGGCAACGACCGCCAAACAGGTCTCGCATGAATCAAGATGATCTTGAACATCTTCCGCCTCCGCCGCCGAGGCCGTGCCTTCGGTATATCTAAAAATCAGATCATCGCTAAGACATTCTACAGGCGTTTCCCCTTTACCCGAACTATTTCGTATCGTCGTGTTCATTTGATTTTCCTCAGATTGATCCAAAGCTGCGCGTCACAGGAGCAGGGACTTTCTATTCCATGAGCTTACCCCTTTCACATTATCCTTCCTACTTTACATAGACAAGAAAGCCACGCCAAAATCCCGAAAAGTTTAGCCTCCGCCAATGCCTCGCTCGCGCAGACATTTGTGCAACCTTTTGGTGTTATCCTCAATAATATGCGACACCCGCTTCGATGACAAATCAAGACGAAGATGTGAGACAATTTCATCGGGCTTGCGCTGCTCAAAAAAGTGCGTTCTTAATATGCTCATGTCGCGCTTTGGATTCCGGCTCTCCCGAAGAATTCTCTTCAAGCAGAAGAGGATTTCGTCTTTAAGCTCGGAATGACCAGACGACTGATCGGGATCTTTTAGAGGGATACCCAAGCTCGTCAGTTCCTCGCTCGATATCCACCCTCCGGTTGGATAAAATCTCTGCCGGTGGTTATGCTCACACTGATTGATCACGATGCGGATCGCGATGACCTGAAGGAATTTATAAGGGGCATTTTCGTATTCGCATCTGAAGTCTTTGAGAGCCTGAGAATTATCCTTCAGCAATTTTTCATAGACGGTAAGAGCAGTATCTTCGCACTCCCTAGTTCCTTTCTCATATCCTAATCGTTCGCATTCTTTGTAAACCGTATAGCATACTAATTTGTGAAAACGATCCAAGAATTCTTTCCATGCCCCATTGTGCCCGTGCTCGTTGGCCATTAATTTCAACAGCTCACAGTTGGTCAGTTTTTTTAGATCCATAAGCAAGAAACTCTTACAGAGATTTAAAAGAGAAATCAAAAGTGACAAGGAGGGTCACGAAAAACCCGTGCCCCCGAGCCAATTCGCGCTAGGTTCAGACGAGTTGAAGGAATCAGATCAATGGATGATGAAGAGAATCAAGATGGGGTGGTTGCCTCTGTGCGCGTCTACAACCGGTGGGCACAAAATAGAAAAAAACTACCGAATGTCAAGCTCTTTTTGGTTTGACTTAAAAATTCCCTGCGAACAAGAACCATGGTGAGAAAAAAACTTTATAGATTGCGAAAAATGATTCAAACTTGCTGATCGAATTCGGCCTTCGCTTAGACGAGTGAAATTTTAATCACCAAACTCCATGATAGGAGTCTACTCTTCCCCGGAAACTTGATACTCTTTGAGCTTCCTCCACAAAGTGGTTCGACCTATGCCAAGCGCCCGACAGGCTTGGTCGTAGTTCCACTCGAGAGATTTTAGAGTGTCGAGAATATGCCGGCGTTCAACTTCTTTTAAAGTCATGTGGCCATTGCTTTGGGAGACGATTTCCGTGTCTTGTACTTGGGGCGGCAGATCGGCTGCCGTGATCATCGTGCCGACCGTCAGCGCAGCCGCGCGCTCCATAACGTTTTCCAACTCGCGAACGTTGCCAGGCCATGCATAACTTTTCAACAATGACATCGTCTCAGGTGAAATTTCGCGCGCCGGTTTTTTCATTTTCTCCGCCGCCTTTTTTAAGAGGTGCCCGGCGAGCAGGGGAATGTCGTCGACACGCTCACGGAGCGGCGGCATGACGATTTGAATCACATTCAGGCGATAATAAAGATCGCTGCGAAATGAGCCTTCGGCGACCATTTTCTCCAAGCTGCGATTCGTGGCAGCAATCACCCGGACGTTCAAATACAGCACATCATTGCTGCCCACGCGCTTGACTTCGCCATGCTGTAAAAATCGTAAGAGCTTCACTTGTAAAGCCGCCGATGTCTCGCCAACTTCGTCAAGAAATATCGTTCCGTTATTTGCTTCTTCAAAAAGACCGCGCTTGTTGTTCATCGCTCCGGTAAACGCGCCGCGCACATGCCCGAAGAGTTCACTCTCAAGCAAATTCTCCGGCATCGCGCCGCAGTTCACGACGATGAAAGGTCGCCGCGCTCGCCCGCTGCTGTCGTGAATAGCGCGGGCCACCAATTCCTTTCCGGTGCCGCTCTCGCCTTCTATCAGCACGGTGATGTCGGTCTGCGCTATTCTGGCGATTAACTCAAAGACCCGCAACATCTGTGAGCTGCCGCCGACCATCGAGCCGTAGTGAAAGCGTTCGTCGGAATCTCTCCATCTGATAAAATCCTGAGCCTCCGTATCGAGCCAGGGTTGCGCCAGCGAGACGATTGATTTTAATTCATCGCGATTGTGAGTCAGTATCTGTTGCAAGTCGGCGCGATTATAGAAATAAAGGTTGTATAATTTCAGCGACTCTGCAGGCTCAAGAGAAGGGCGCAAGTCAAAAAATAGAAGCGGCGCATTGCTGCGGAATTCCATGAATTTCTGAAGATCGGCGCGCGCCAATTCATTCGAAGATAGTGTTTCAAACAACATCACAATGTCGACATGTCTTCCGTCCGCGGCCCGATGAAAATACTTTGAGGGCGTTTCGGATTGCGATGGATCAGAAGGCGCTGTGGTTACCTGGCAAAAACCCAGGGAAGAAATTCGCGAGGCAAACGTCTGCGCCTCGTGCGACTTGCCGACAAGCAGCGCCGAGCGCGATTGCTGGCGACCGAATATTTTTCCGATCAACTCCACGACCAGGTCGATTTCTTCCGTCGCAAGCTGGTAGAACGGTGTTTCCAACCGCAGACGTTCATGCACCCACACGGCGCGCTGAAAGAGCCGGTTGAACTGCGTGCCGCAAAAACCGTCCTCCAAAGCTATGGTATAAGCCTGGCGGAATTTCTCCGCGTACTCGAGATTGATCATTCCGTCGGGCATCCATCCGATCGCCGACTGCAGGAAGAGACGCACCGTGCCGTGTTCGATTTCAACCCGAACGTGCTCAACTTTTTGGCCGCCAACCAGCTCGAGTTTTTCAATGAGCTGAGAAAACTTCCGCTCGGAGAATTCGCTTGATGCTACCGCATAAAGTTGGATCAAGCGCTGGCAGGCAACAAGCAGCCATTCATCCGCACCAAGATCGCGCATTCGCTTGGCAAGCGCACTATCATGGTAGAGGCGTTTGAGGTCAATAGGCGCACTATCCCGCGAGCGATCTGGATCGTGCCAGGTAAAGCCAAGAAGTGCCATAGAGAATCAAAACTGATGTACTTTTGAAAACAACTGCGAGACGATTAAAAAAGAAAACATCGACCAGCTAAATCCGATGAGCGACAGAAAGGCGGCTCGGCGGCCTCGCCAACCGCTCGCTTTTCGAAAGAGAATGTGCAGCACATAGATCAGCCACGTAATTACGACGGCAAGAACTTTTGGATCCAAGAAGGAAAACTGATCTCCAAGCCGGAAACCGGTATATGAAGCTAAGAGCAATCCGGCGGTCAGCATATACAAGCCAACATTTACCGCCCGATTGCTCAAGGTGTCAAAAAGTTCGAGCGATGGCAAACGACGGTAGAACAATCCAAGCTGCTTGCCCTGAAGCTCTCGCGACAACAGCAAATAAAGCAAACTGGCGATGAAAGAAATGGCGAAAGCAGAATAGGCAAGTAGCATGATGAAGACATGAATCTCGAAAATCGTGTCTTCGAGAATCGGCGGCAAGACGCGCTCGTAGTCGAGGAAAAGCGCCGACAATGTTTGTAGGAAGATAATAACCGGTAAGATGAAAACACCGAGCGCTTTTTCCGGGACTCGCCATTCCAAACTAACATAGGTTGCGGCAAAGAACCACACGCATAACGTTATCGCTTCGAAAACATCTGTCACCGGCAGTCTTCGTAAGAAAACTGATAAATGAACCAAATGCAAGAGATGGGCAACGACAGCGCCGCGTAACAACCATCGCGCATTCGTGAACGAATCCTTTCCTTCTTTCCGAAAGGCTATTGCATAAGCCACGAATGCCCCGGCGTATAGCGCGACAACCAGCCATTGTTCAATTCGCACGATCATCGCAGCTTTGCTCTTGAAGATAGTTCGACATAAAACCATTACTCTCTTTAAAATTGAATCTCTGCAAAAAGCAAAGATTTTTCCAACGGATAGAAAAACCCAGCTGATAAAGCCTCCGTCATCCGTTGGGTTTTTCTATCAGTTGGAGATTCTTTCTACTTGTTGGGTTGCGGCTCGCCCTCTTTCGGTTTTGGCTATTTCTTCTTTGAATCTTTCAAATATATCCGACGAAGGTATAGAACAAACAAGACTCCAAGAAATGCCACGACGTACATACTGATGAGGAAAAAATTAATTAAGGTTCCATTTCATTCATCCCTCCGCATTACTATCAAGAACTAATCGGCTCAATTCCAGACATGCGATGAGTCAGCAGCTCGCAGCCGCTCTCGGTAATCACAATGTCGTCTTCCAAGCGCACGCCAAACTCGCCTGGGAGGTAAATTCCAGGCTCGACTGTCAACGTCATGCCAGGCTCCAAAATCGTTTTATTGCCGCGCGCGAAGTATGGCGCTTCGTGGCCTTCAAGCCCGATGCCGTGTCCAAGACGATGCGTGAAGTATTTTCCATAACCGGCGTCATCGATAACTTTGCGGGCCGCCGCATCAACGGTTTCGCAAGCTACGCTAGGCTTTGCTGCCGCGATGCCGGCGCTCTGTGATTGATGAACCAATTGCCAAATTTCTTCGTGTCGTGACGAGACGTTGCCGAACACCGTCGTTCGTGTAATGTCGCTGGTGTATCCTTTCACGCGAGTGCCGCAATCCATCAGCACGATTTGATTCAATTCAAGAGGTTTACCGCCGGGTCCACCATGCGGTACTGCTGCCGAGGGACCGAACTGAATTAAACCGCCGCCGCTCAGTGCCAGAGAGGAATAGTTTTGGGAAAGCAATTTCGCCACCTCCTGCTCTTTCATGCCGCGCTTGATCTGCGTCCAGGTTTGGCGGATGCACGCTTCGGTCGCATCCAAAGAAAGCCGCATGAGAGCCAATTCTTTTTCGGACTTGCTCATGCGGAGCGCTTCGCATAAAGATTCGCCATTGCCTAATTTTGCCTGCGGGATTTCGCGGCTGATCGCATCAACGACAAAGTATCGTGTTGTCGGTTCGATGGCAATGGAAGCGGTGCGTAAGCCGAGGTCGCCAAGAATACGTGCGAAAAGACTATATGGGCTTTCGTGTTCTTCCCATGTGAAAATTTTCTCGAAACCAGCTTCGTTGCGGAGTCGTGACTCCTCAAAAGCCGGTGAGATCATCACCGGTTCGCCTTGCGCCGGGATGAACATCGCGATCAAACGCTCGCTGCGTCCGGTTTGATAACCGGTGAAGAAAAAAGAATTGATTCCCGGCTCGAGGAAAAGTCCGGCGAGCCTTCGTTCTGCCAACAACGTTTGCAGCTTGGCGCGTCGTGCGGCATAATCTTCCGGGCTGATGCTCGGCGCGCTCTTCAGTCGGGCTGCCATCTCTTCGAACTTTGGCAATCCATTGGAAGTTGATTGCCAAGCGAACGACGGCAGCCAGGGTGCGGCTGCCGCCAAACTTGCAGACTTTAAAAACTGGCGTCGAAGCAAGTAGCCTCCAATTCATAAAGAAGATCCATCTTCGAGTTTCCTAAAAACATCATCAGGCAACCGGCTGCATAGCATTCGCCAAATCTCGCATGACAGAAATCGTTTGGGAAAGCAACGCCGGGAGTTGCTCCGGGCGGGCTGTTTGCGCCTGCGCTTCCAGATGATCGATGGCATTTTGCACGCGAGACATATTATAAGCGCGAATTTCCCGCTCGATTTGTGTGATCATGCTGCGAATGCCTGCCAACTTTGACTCCCTGAGACGAGGGTCAAGTATCAGGTCATTCACAACTCTCTCCTCCGATGATTTTAGCTTTTCAAGCTGTTCGCTTGAAAGGAGAAATTGCTCTTGGTTTTCAATCATATCAAGTCAACCTCCAGTAGGCCTTTTCCTTGACTCGGCTGCTCTCTCACCCGCGAGAAGAAATCGACCCACTCATTCCAATCCAACTCGTTAGTAGCGAGAAACGCTTCTCGGGGAATGCGGGTATCAAACATTTTTTTGAGTCGATGAGCGGCTTCGTCGCCATTGTCTAACAGTTCCAGAAACCTCTCATCAAGCCAAATCACAACGTCAACATCGCCCGGCTCTGACCTGGCAGTCACAAAGCTGCCATTCACCAAAATTCGCAACGCACCGCAGTGCTTGGCCAATTCCAAAAAATGCTGAAGCCGCTCAAAAAGCTCTTTCCGGCGTTTAGTTCGCGCGCCAAAACGTTCTTCAATCTCACTCATATCTGCCGCATACAATCCCGCTGGCAGGAGACCATTTTCCTGAAATATAGGAAGCGACATTGATTAGCCAATCATGATTGCGACAAAGGTCGGAAGGAAATTACAACAAGCAACCGGAAAAGGCAAACAAAGAAATCAATCCGCGCTTGCGAGCATGTTGGTTCGAGGTTGCCTACGGTTTGCCATATCGCAAACCGTCTTGCACGTCCTGAAAACTTGAAATCTCATCCTCGGGCTCAATGTGTACAGTTACAATTGTATTCGTAAGTTTTTGACCGATTTCTTTTTCGATATGATCACTAAGATCGTGCGCCGCGCTCACGAGCATATCGCCTGGAACCAAAAGATGAAATTCGATGAACCGCATCGACCCGGATTTTCGCGCGCGCAGATTATGATACGACCGGTGATATTCTCGCAGAATGTCATCGACGACGGCCATTTCCTTTGCCGGCAGGCGAAAATCCATCAATCCACGAAACGAACGCTTAAGCAAATTTATGCCGGAGAAAATTATGTTCGCAGCTACGACAAGTGCAATCAGCGGGTCAAGAATCATGATCCCAGTCAGGCGAACGATCAACAAACCAGCGATCACCGCGACCGATGTCCATACATCTGTCAAGAGATGACGCGCATCCGCTTCGAGTGTAATCGAGTCGTGCTTTTTGCCGGCATTTAACAAGACGCGGGCGACGGCGAAATTAATAGCCGAAGCACCCAAGCCAATCATCAAGCCGAGATAAAGTTCGTACAATGGTTGCGGTGAGAGTAGACGCAGCACGGCGGCGTAGACAATCCCGGCTGCGGCAAAAATAATCAACGTGCCTTCGACACCGGCGGAAAAGTATTCGATCTTTTCGTGGCCATACGTATGAGATTCATCCGGCGGCATGGCCGCAATGAGCAACGCCGCAAAGGCAATCAATGATGCTATCAGATTAATGATGGATTCGGCAGCATCGGAGAGCAGCCCGACGGAGTTGGTAATCCAGTAGGCGGCGAATTTCATCGCCATGGTGACGAGCGCGGCGGCAACCGAGAGCAGGATGACGCGGGTTTTGGGGGAAAGAAGAGACATGTTCAAAAAAATGTTATACTGCGTGCGGGGAACTGTAGGAAGCTCTCATTTGATGCTGGATTCTTGTTGCTCGATGCTCATCGCGGCAAGCAACATTGAGCGACAAGCATCGGGAGATTTTCATCACCCCAAATCTCTGCAAATCTTCTCTTCAAAAATGCTCATCAATCGTTCTTGATTGGGAAAAGCAAGCGCGATGTAGGCTTCGTCTTCAAGGCGGCGCGAAATACATCCACGCTTACTTCTAACCGAGCATTCATGTTCTAGCGTTTGCTCGCATGGAGAATTGTGAGGCCGATGACTTCGTCATTTTCATACCGAATGATTATATCGTCGTCGGTGATCTCACTATCTGTGGCATAGCTCGGTTTCTTGAAGTTGACGTAGAGCACATCTGCTCGCTCACTTCGCCGCGCTCGACGTATGATCATGCACGATCTTCCACCCATCATTCTGGCGCTGCAGGATGAGCGTGAAGAGACCCGAAAGCTTTTCATTGGTGCGAGCGACTTCCCACCTGCCAAGAACCTTTGCCCAGTCGTCGCCCATGAGATCGATTTTCTTGAGACTAAAATCGAGTTTGCCGATTTTTGCGGCAGAATCGTAATTCTTGAGATAGCGATCCAGCGTCGTCTGCCAGCCGAGCGTGACTTCGCCTCCAGAAGCAAAAAGCAACTGCTCGTTTTGCCAATAACCTTCCATGAATCGCCGCAGATCTTTTTCATTCCAGGCGATTTCTTGTCGCTCCAAGACGGCGCGTACAGCGCATTCATTGCGAAGGTTGCGCACATCCGCTGTCAGCAATTCATCCGACCTATACGCGTTGCCGTTACGAATAACCATAAACGGATTTTCCAAATATTTCAAGTCGAGCGCTGGATTGCCGTCGAGCACGAGAATGTCGGCGATAAAGCCCGGATCGATTTGGCCGGCGGTCTCGGCGAGGCGGAGAGCGAACGCTGCATTCTTCGTCGCCGCCTCAAGTGCAACGCGTGCTTCCATTCCCGCCCGTACCCATGCGTGCAATTCATCAACTATTGTGATGCGATCATTCTCCGCCGTCGAATATCCCGATCCGGCAATGAGCGGCACGCCGCTGTTGTGGGCGTAGCGCATGATGTCTGCATATTTTTTCTGCAATGCTGTGACCTCTTCCTCACGGGCGGTCGGCGCATAATGTTCGAGAAAATTAAATTCTTTCCCCAGACTTGGCGTGAAGAAGGTGCCTAAGCTCGTCAGCTTATCGATCTTTTGACGACCATTGCGGGAGGGGTTTACTTTTTCCCATGCATAAAAAAATCCCGATGATCGCTCTTTAATGAGTTTTTCACGATCACCGCCGCCGATAAAATCCGTGGCAAACGTGCCGAGGCTGTGCAGAATGTCGGCGCCGCAACCGGCGGCTTCACTGAACGACATAACACCCGGCTCGACCAGCGTCAATAACCCGTTCGTCTGCGCGGCATCTGCTGCTGCTTTGGCAATCTTCGACGACAAGTTGCGCTCCAGCACGATTGCGGTCGCGCCGCTTTTTTTCAGTTGGCCGACAAACCCAACTGCTTCCTTCGCGTTCTTCGGAATGAATCGCTGTGATGCTGAATCGCGATTGGCGAGACGGGCGCCGAACAATGCGCTGCCGCAATGTAACACACGAGGGCCGACCCATCCGGCTTCGGCGCTGCGCTTGGCAATTTCTTGCACGGTTTCGAAGCGACCGCCTACGTCCAATACCGTCGTCACGCCACAGGCGAGAAGATTGCGAAACTCAACTTCATCCTGCGGCCATTGCACATTTTTCTCAGCGACGCGAACACGGGTGTCGATGAGACCGGGCATCACCCAGCGCCCGGCCAGATCGATGACTTGCGCTTCTTTTTCGTTGCCCTTTCCCGCTGCGACAATCGAACGAATCTTCCCTGCTTCAATGACAATATCACGTCCGGTCTGATCATCTGCTCCACTAAGTCCCACAATCGAAACATTGCGTAGAACCGTCACCTGGATCGGTTGAGCTGAAAGCAGAGCTACGAAACTCAGTAAGCACGCAAAAACAGCAGTGCACAGTCTGGTCATGGATGCGAATCCCCTTGCTGAGAGTAAGAATGAAATCGTTTCATGAGTTTAACAAATCGCGGTAAATATAGTCGTGGCCTTGAGGAAATGCAATAGAAAATAAAAACCCGGCAAAAAAATCTTTTTTCAGCCGGGTTGATCGACAACGCTTGAAGTTTGTGGGCGCCGCCGCTGCCGCGTTTGGATCACTTTAATTCGTGCGAACCAATACGACTTGCGCACGGTCGGCTTTGACGACATCTCCTATAAAAGCGCGATAAGCGTCATACTGCTCAGCCGGCAACCTGCTTTGAAGAATTTCCAGGCGACGAACATAATTCAAAACGCCGTTTCGCAATTCCGAAGCTCCACGATAGCTGCCGAATGGTTTCTCGATGATTACAGGCGGCGGCGATGCTTCAATTGCATAGCCGGCAGGAATTTGATACGAGATACTATCCACATCAAGAAATGCGTATGACAAATCAACCGGTTGTGTTCGATTTTTCACTTCCGGCGGCACACGGCTCCAACGCTCCATCAAATTTTGACGAATAAACATGCGCGACCCGGAGCGCGATGCAAAGCGCGGCATATCGAGCTTGAATGCCAAGGTAATTTCCGGATTGCGCGCTTCGACATCTGAAAAATCGGCGTTCACAAGCTGGAAAGTGGGAACGTCGATCATCTCGCGCAGCCACTCTTCACGATCACGCGGTGAGCTATGCGCCAGTGCAGAGCGAACACGATCTTGATGGTTGCCGGTATAGCGCGTCATCACCTCGGCCCTACCGTGGCCGGTTTCGTCGATGAGAACGTTGGCGCGGCGGATTTGTTGATTATCAATCGACCGGCCGTGTGGCGTGCGGAGTATTTTTCCTCCATCAGCAGTAACCACCAAGACATTGCGGTCTTCATTGCCCGCGCCGATGTGGCCGAACGGCGTTGTCTGGCTGGTGCATTCGAGCCACGCGGTATCTTTTTCAAACGGAACGAAAACGATAACATGGTTGAATTGGTTGCTCGGAAAATCGGCGATCACATCCGGCTCATCGACGCCATTGCGGATCAACGCGGGATACGCTTTTACATCAGCAGCGCGCAGCATGGCCAGCATGTAGTTGCTGAGCGCTTTGCAATCGCCGTAACCGCGCTGATGAACATACGCCGCATCGAACGGCTGCCATCCACCGATGCCAAGCTGCACACTGACATATCGCGTCGTGGCTTGAAGATGTTTGTAAAGCGCCTGAACTTTTTCACGCGGCGATACGGCATTCGCAGTCATTCGTTGAACGTCAGACAAAGCTGCGGGCGGCAACGCATCGCGCCCATGAGCGAGTTCATAAAACCACTGGCCAAAAGAATTCCAAGAAGTCATTTTACCGGGAACATCGGCAATCTCAAAAGTATCGGAAGCGACGAGCACCGATGGCGCTTGTTCGATCCACGAAGGGCCGTAAGCTTCAAGCTGGCGCTTGGGCAACATACTGGCTTTCCATCGAAAAAATTTTCTGCCCTTGATCTCACTAATTTCCGGATCGGTCACGTCGCCATGTCGATAATAACGCACATTCATAGAGACTGGAACATTCAGCTCATACCTTGCATCTTCCACCGGCGCCACGAATTGTTGAGGATGCCAGGTCGGCAAATTGATCAGCCCGTTATGGCTAAGCTCATATTCAAAAACCACGGTGTAGGGATAGACACTGTGATACAGCTCGGCGAGACGCACGCGATTGTCATCATACAGGGAGAAATCAAGAATCGCGCTGTAATCTTTAATGTTGTCATTCTTCAGATCGCGAATTTTCTTGCCTTGTGCATCGCGCAGCCAAACGTGCAAGGATTTGATTTGACGAAACTGGTCATAAAAAATTACAACTCTCCCGAAATCTCGGCCATCTTGATTGAAAATGGTAACGGCCCGACGAACATGCTCGGTGGCTTTGCCGGGTTTCTCCACAACAAAATTCATCTCATCGTGGCGAACGACGACATCCGGGCTTGCCAATAGCAGCAGCGGAGAAATTGTTGAAACCTCGAATTCACGATCTTGTGCAACCAGCGCTTCAGGGTATATTGCTAATAACACAACAGCGAGGAGCGACGAGAAATAGAAACCCCTGGGAAGCATGATATTTTCAAAAGCATCCTTCATAACTATCTTTCCTTCTGCCCCACATCGTTACGCTTCAAAACGATCTGCTCCGCCTGCGCTGCCACGATGCGATCATAAAAATTTTGCAGACTCTCGTATTCCGAAGAATCGAAGCGCGTGCGATTGATGGCGAAGTGGCTTTCCACATGCAGCCGATTTTCGCTCACTTCCATATGCCGTCGAAACACGCCGCCATTCTTTGGCAACGCGAGAGTGACATCTGCAGGGAGTTCCTGAACGCTATAACCTTCCGGCAAAGAAAGATCCAAAGCATAATTCGTTTTGCGGCCATAGGCATAATCGACTGGAAAGGTGCGCTCAGGCAACTTCAATGGATTTTCGTTTTGGCGATGAAAGAAAATCGGATTTAAATAGATATTATCACCGGCAGCCTGGGCATATTCAGCGGTCGAAAAGTTGACGGCGCTGATCAAAGGCAGCTTCGTTGAATCACGGTTGGTAATTGTGAACGAATCAACTTGCGCAGCGGCAAAATCTTTCAACCACGTTTCGCGAATGTATTCTTCCTCATTATCTTTCTTATCGCGAAGTCCTCTTCTGCTGAACAAGGCGCGATACCCGGCTTCCGTCGAGGTCAAACGTCCGGTAATCGCGCCGTCGCTTCCGAGCGCGGCGAGCACCATCGTGTTTTGGCTGGCAACTCCCGGGCTGACAATGTCCACCCATCGCGGGTTTTTCTTGTCAACCAACCAGCCGACCTCGTTCAATGCTTGCACCGAGAGCAAATCGCACGGGCGGAGCGGATCCGTTGCATCGAGCAGAAATGAGCGAGCGCCAATTTTGGCGTAGGTCAACACATGATTGAATTGAGCGATAATGGAATAAAGCTGGATGATCTTGCCGTTGTCGCGCGTGCTGACCAATACCGGGTGCGCCTCGAATCCGGCGAAGCGCAGCATGCCGCAAAGCATAAGCGCAATTTCCGGTCCGCCTGCC
>Ga0247727_10006771_pt1 | contig 22292 bp, 22 predicted proteins | sample WisWelCaveWW1625_FD_202498 | JGI IMG/M metagenome (GOLD analysis project Ga0247727, IMG submission 202498) | Biofilm microbial communities from Wishing Well Cave, Virginia, United States - WW16-25 | ecosystem: Environmental > Aquatic > Deep subsurface > Groundwater > Cave microbial mat | place...
GCAATCTCGAGTGCGCCGGCTGTGGAAAAATTCAATACCCTGAAGACGTTCTGAAAAAAACACTAACTCCGCAAGAATGCTTTCGAGCTGCTGAGGAATGTGGGGCTCCGGTAGTTTCAATTGCTGGTGGGGAACCTATGATCCATCCTCAAATCGATGAGATTGCCAATGGCTTGGTTTTTAGAAAGAAATTTGTTTACCTTTGCACGAACGCAATTTTGCTTGAGAAGAATTTGAACAGATTCACACCCTCCAGTTATTTCACTTTCAGTATCCACATGGATGGGCTTGAAAAACTTCATGACAAATTGGTTTGTAGAGAGGGAGTATTTCAAAAGGCGGTTTCCGCAATTAAGGCTGCTAAAGAAAAAGGTTTTCGGATTACGACCAACACAACTGTCTTCGAAGGAGAAAATCCGCAAGAGTTGGCAGATCTTTTCGATTTTTTAACGGATTTGGGTGTAGATGGAATGATGGTATCCCCCGGCTACTCTTACGAAAAAGCGCCTGACCAAGAGCATTTTTTAAAACGGGAAAGAACAACTCAGTTTTTTGGACAAGTTCTTAAGATGGGTCGAAAACGAAGAAGAAAATGGCCCTTTAATCATTCTCCATTCTTTTTAGATTTCTTGGAAGGTAAAATTGATTATGAATGCACTCCATGGGGAAATCCCAATTACTCGATCTTTGGCTGGCAAAAGCCTTGTTATCTCCTTCAAGACGGTCATGTACAAACCTTTAAGCAACTTCTTGAAGAGACAAGATGGGAAAATTATGGCCGCAAAAGTGGAAATCCGAAATGCGGGGATTGCATGGTGCATTGTGGATATGAACCAAGTGCAGTCACTGATTCAACCAGCAATCTTTCAAACACGTTGAGATCAATTCGGTCAGTCTGGGCATAATTTTATCACTTGCTCTTAAATAGATCCCTAAATTAGAAGAATTTTCTGTATTGACAGAGATCATGGAGTTTGCATGGCCGTATGGAAACTCCGATTTATTCCAAAGTTGTGCCAATATAACTAACTAATGTTAAAGAATAAAATAGCTTTTTTTGAATTCTCGCATTTACAGAAGGGTTTACGGAATGGTATGTTTAGAGTCGGCTGTCATTAAAGAAGGAGGAACTCGTTCCTTTTAACTTTATGCGGTTAAGAGAGGAAAAAACGTGGCCTTAGAACTCAGACAGAGTCTCAAACTAAGTCAGCAGCTGGTCATGACCCCTCAGTTGCAGCAAGCGATTAAGCTTTTACAACTCAATCGACTTGAGCTTGCTCAGCATTGCATGATGGAACTCATGGAGAATCCCATCCTTGAGGAAGTATCTGATTTAGCTGAAGAAATTGAAACCAAAGAAGCGCAAGATCAAAAAAAGGAAAAGCTCGAGGATGCAAAAACAAAAGAAGTCGATCCCAAAAGTGGTGAGGGGACAGATGACATCAACTGGGAAAACTATCTAAATAGCCAGCCCTATTATTCTTCTCGCGACAATGGTTTCAAAGATATAGATCCTGATCTTCCTAGTTTTGAATCGACTTTGACACGAGCCTCTACCCTTGCGGAACATCTTTTGGCTCAAGTAGAGCTTTCGGGTTATGGTGAAGAAGAAAAGAAAATAGCGGAGCTTATCATTGGAAACCTAGATGAGGATGGCTATCTTCGAATTGGAACAGATGAATTAGCATTAAAACTGCGTTGTGAGGTTTCTCAGATTGAACAGGTTTTATCAAAAGTTCAGGAGCTCGATCCAATCGGTATAGGGGCAAGAGATCTTAGAGAATGTTTGCTAATTCAAGCCAAACAGATTCCAGATAGTGCACTAGTACAGACCATTGTTGAAAATCACTTAAAAGACTTAGAGCGCAAAAATTACGTAGCCATAACAAAAGCATTAGGCATTACAATGGAGCAGATCGGGACTGCCATAAAACAAATCACATCCCTTGAACCCAAACCGGGAAGACAGTTTTATGACGAAAGCTCTCAATACATTACTCCCGATATTTATGTTTACAAGGTTAAAGACGAATATTTGGTTGTATTAAACGAAGATGGTCTTCCAAAATTAAGGGTTTCTAACTTCTACCAGAGTATTTTAAGAGGGAACAAGTCTGCCACCATGACCAAGGAATATATCACTGAAAAACTTCGGTCAGCTGTTTGGCTGATTCGCTCGATCCATCAGCGACAAAGGACAATTTTTAAGGTTACAGAGTCGATTGTAAAAATGCAGAGAGACTTCTTAGAAAGGGGCATAACCTATCTTCGTCCAATGGTTCTTCGCGATGTTGCCGCAGATATTGGCATGCACGAATCAACAGTCAGTAGAGTGACGTCGAATAAATACGTACACACCCCACAAGGTATTTTTGAATTAAAATATTTTTTCAATTCGAGCATTAAGCGGCTAGAGGGGATGGATGTCGCTTCAGAAGCAGTGAAAAATAGAATTCGAGAAATCATTCAGGCAGAAGACGCAAGACGACCTTACAGCGATCAAGAAATTGTTGAACTTTTACGGCGACATAATATTGATATAGCCCGTCGAACCATTGCCAAATACAGGGAAATGATGGGAATTTTATCATCTTCGAAAAGAAAACAATTGTTTTAATCTGTGATATTCCGGAAAATAACTACTTCCATCAAAAATAGTTCAAAATAAGGAGGCTTAGAGAGAAATGAAAACCACTATCACATTCAGGCAAATTCAAAGTAGTGAAGCAGTTAAGGATTTTGTAAACGACCGCCTTGCCAAATTGGATCGATACCAACATAAGGCAAAGGAGGCACATGTAATCCTCTCTACAGAAAGATATCTTCAAGTTGCAGAAGTGGTTTTGTCAGCTAAAGAATTTAAGGCGAGAGGAAAAGCTTCTACCCAAGATATGTATGCCTCTATTGATGGAGCTGTTGGCAAAGTAGAAAAGACACTGAAGCGACACCACGACAAAAAAATAAAGTCTAAAACTCACGCAATCAAAGAAGTTTCACTGTTGTGAAATTCACCGATTTTATCGCGATTGCTTTCTAACGAGCTTCTTTTTTCTTCAAAGTTGAGGTACGTTCCAACGTATGAAGTTAACTGCAATCATGCGGCAGTCTCTCATTCTTCCTGAAATCAACGCAAAAAGTAAGGCAGAAGCATTGAAAGAGATCATTACGGCAATTTTAAAGGAATTCCCCGAGTTAAATGAGAATGATCTTTTTTCAGTGATTATGGAGAGAGAGAAATTAAGTTCTACGGGGATCGGTAGTGGTATTGCAATCCCTCATGCCAAGATACCAAATATCAAATATCATATTGCCGCGTTTGGAAGAAGTAAGGTTGGGATTCCTTTTAATGCCATTGACAGCAAGCCTGTTTATCTGATTTTCTTGATCATCGGCCCACAGGGCGCCAATGAGGCTCATCTCAAAGCACTCGCCAGGATTTCCAAGTTCTTGCATGATACTGCTTTCCGTGAAAGGCTCTTTACGGCTGAGTCAGCTCAATTGATTTATGAAACGATCGCTGAAAAGGACGCGCAATACTAAAGATAAAGGTAGAACTTCGGTTCATGGAGTTCTGGTCGATATCTATGGTGTAGGGGTTTTAATTCAAGGACCAAGCGGTGTAGGAAAGAGCGAAACAGCTCTTGATTTGATTGCTAGAAGCCATCGGCTGGTGGCCGATGACTTGGTTTTGGTCCATAAGGACGCTGCGGGTCAGGTCTTAGGCAGTTCGCCAGAACTTTCCAGGTACTATATCGAAGTACGCGGGTTAGGACTTTTAAATATTAGGGACTTGTATGGCGCCGCTGCTGTTCGAGATATGAAAAAAATCGACATGCTTTTAGAACTGGTTCCCTTTGATAACATTGCTAATATTGATCGACTGGGCATTGAAATTTTCGAATATACGATTCTGGGCAAGAAGCTTCCTCGAGTCCGAGTACCTCTATGGAAAGGAAGAAATCTAACTACGATCATTGAGGTGGCTGCTCGAAATCAAATTCTCCGTTGGGCTGGAAAACATTCTGCTCTCGAATTTGAACGAATGCATAGTGAGAAAATGTGCGTACCATAATTATTTCAGGTCTCTCTGGATCTGGAAAATCTTCTGTGGTCAAGACCTTAGAAGATGTAGGATTCTATTGCGTCGACAATTTACCTGTCCCCTTGTTGCATCAGTTCTTTGAACTTATTACTCAGTCTGCTGAGGAGATTAAGAAACTTGCTCTCGTGATTGATGCCAGGGATAAGCAACATATCGGTGAGCTTCCTCATATTTGGGAAGCTTTGTCCAAAGAAGGAAAGCTCATAGAGCTGTTATTTTTAGATACCTCGGAAGAAATTTTAAATCGGCGATTCAGTGAAACACGACATAGACACCCTCTTTCGCGAGGAGGGTCGGTCACAGAAGGGATTCTGGCCGAAAAAAAGCTTTTGGGACCTCTCCGTTCTATTGCCCATACGATCATTGACACAAGTAACTTTTCCATACATGACCTGCGCAAGGAAATCGTCCAAAGATACGGATCAAGCCCTGAATCTACAAAGTTAGCTATCTTGGTAAGCTCTTTTGGATTTAAATATGGGTTGCCTCTGAATGCTGACCTTGTTTTTGATGTTCGGTTCTTGGCCAATCCATTTTTTAAGGACGAATTGAAAGAGAGGACAGGATTAGATCGAGCTGTGACCCATTTTGTGAGGCAACAGCAAGATACAACAGACCTTTTGGTTGAGTTAGAACGCCTTTTTCGATTCTTGATTCCCCGATTTGAGAGAGAAGGCAAAAGTTATCTCCATATTGCTATCGGCTGCACAGGGGGAAAACATCGTTCTGTGGTGATTGCACATGAACTTGCCAAATTATTAGAAAACATGGGACATTCAATCTCAGTAACACATAGAGATCTGGAGAGAGAATGAAACCCATAGGAATTTTACTGGTTTCTACAGGTAATTTGGCAACAAGTATGTCGCGATTAACTCGGATGATGGTCGGTAGAGTTTCAAATCTCAAAGCATTGGCGCTAAAAAGGGAGGATCACTGGGAGGATGCAATCACCAAAATGAGAAGAGCTGTCACTATCGTGAACAAAGGCAGAGGTGTTCTTGTTTTTGCAGACATAGCTGGAGGAACTCCTTTTAATGTTGCGCAGGCCCTTTCCGAAGATGAAAGTGTAGAAGTAATAGGGGGAGTCAATATTCCTATGATCCTTAAGGCGATTGAAGTTTGTGGCAAAATGGATTTAGGGGAAGCTGCAACGTATCTCGAAAAATATGGCAGAGATCATATTACAAAATCGAAATCAGCAAAGAAAAGTGGAGAAAGCCATGTCGGATGAAGCCTTAAGAGTTGAGGTTGAGATTGTCAATGACTTAGGACTTCACACACGTGCTGCCACCACATTAGTCAAATTGGCCAACACTTTCCAATCGGAAATTGAGATCTCCATCAATGACGTTGCGGCAAATGCCAAGAGTATTATGGGGCTTCTAGCGTTAGGTGCGAGAAAAGGGAAAAAAATTTTAATTGTTGCCAAGGGCAAAGATAAAGATCGGGCTTTAACGGCTCTGACTGAGTTGGTGAAAAATGGGTTTAATGAGGACGCTCGTTAAGTGAGCCGTCAAAAAAAAATTGTTTCGGGATTAGCATCCTCTCGGGGCATTGCACTTGGGTATGTGCATCTTTTGAATCGTGGAAAGGTCATCATACCAAAAAGAAAAGTGGATTCAAAGGAAGTCGAATTCGAAATATCACGTTTTAATTCCGCGCTTTCAGGGGCAAGAGAACAGATTCATATGCTTCGAAAGAAAGTGAGTGAGGAGCAAGGGGACGAGCATGTCTATCTGATTGAAGCTCAAATGCTGATGTTAGATGATAAAAGTTTAACAGACGATACAAGGGAATTAATCCGCGGAGAGCGTATTAATGCGGAGTGGGCTGTCCAAAAGGCGATCGAACGCTTTAAGAAGCTTTTTGATCGGATCGATGATGAATATTTTCGCGACAGAAGAAGTGACATTGAATATGTAGAAGAGCGGCTCCTGCGTCTTCTGGCCGGCACTCAGGAACAAAGTTATGTTTCCATTCACCGTAAAACGATCCTTGTAGCTCATGAATTGTCTCCGGCAGATATTATAAAGATCAATCGTGAGCATCTTGTTGGCATTGCAACAGACCTTGGAGGTAGAACATCCCACTTTTCAATTCTTGCACGCTCTCTTGATCTGCCTTGCGTTATCGGTACGAAAGTGGTTTCCCAAGAAGTTCAAAATGGAGATCGAATCATCTTAGATGGATCATCAGGCACAATTATCCTTCATCCCGATCAAAATACATGGAATGAATATGAAGAGCGAAGAAAACAATATCTTGCGACACGAAAAGAACTTTTAAAGAACAAGAATTACAAGGCTGAAACCAAGGATCATTACCAGGTTCATCTTTTCGCCAATGTCGACCTATTAGAGGAAGTGACTGTGGCGTTGGAAAATGGGGCAGAAGGTATTGGAGTGCTAAGAACAGAGAATCTTTTTTTAGGCGGGGAACTTAAAACTTCAGAAGAAGAGCAGGTGGAGTGCTACAAGAAAGTGGTTACACAGATGAAACCACATGAGGTTGTCATTCGGCTGTTCGATTTTCCTGGGGACTCCCTTTATGGAACGCCGATTGCTGGGCGAATTGAACATAATCCAGCACTAGGATTGCGTGGAATTCGTCTGCTTCTTAGGGAAGTAGATATTTTAAAATCGCAGTTGCGTGCGATTTTACAGGCCAGTGCCTTTGGAAAGGTTGCTATTTTGTATCCTATGATTTCGTGTGTGAGCGAGGTTCGTAGGCTTAATCAGGTCATCAAAGAGGTCATGTCCGACCTTCAAACACAAGGCATAAATTTTGATCCAGATGTTCGAATAGGAGCCATGATAGAAATTCCTTCTGCAGCTTTGACAGCAAATAGAATTGCTCAGGAAGTGGATTTTTTATCCATAGGAACCAACGACCTTATCCAGTATACCCTGGGAGTGGATCGTACCAATGAATTGGTAGCGGATCTTTATAATCCATTACATGGGTCGGTCATTCATTTGTTACACAAAGTGGTGGAGTTTGGACATAAAGCAGGTATCGAGGTTGGAGTTTGCGGTGAAATCGCAAATGAACCCATGTTCATTCCACTTTTAGTGGGATTGGAATATAACTTTTTGTCTGTAGGGGCAAGGGCGATTCCTTCAGTAAAACAGATCATCCGGGAGATCACAATGACTGAAGCAAAACAATGGGTCGCTGAAATTTCAGGCCAAGACGATCCTTCCGAAATGCGGAAATGTTTGTCCACCTACTATGCTTCCCGTTTTACAGGCGTTTTCCCTTGACCAATCACAAATAGGGGTGCTAGACGTGGCGATTTTAAGAAAAACAAAAAGAAAGATCAGCCATCAAAAGGAGGAATCGATGTCAAAAAGAAAATTTATTTTTACGTCGGAATCTGTGACTGAAGGGCATCCCGATAAAATTTGTGACCAAATCTCAGATACTGTTTTGGATGAACTTTTAAAACAAGACCCAAAGAGTCGAGTAGCCCTTGAAACGATGGCAGGAACAGGCTTTTTGCACCTTGCTGGAGAAGTAACGACAAAGGCTAACATTGATTACGCAGAAGTGGCTAGACAAGTGGTAGCCGATATTGGCTATACGGATTCAGCTACTGGCTTTGATGCTGAAACTTGCGCTGTGCATGTGTCGGTGGGAAGGCAGTCTCCTGATATTTCTCAAGGAGTTACAGAAGGCCAAGGGCTTTATAAAGAGCAAGGGGCTGGAGACCAAGGTCTTATGTTCGGCTATGCGTGCAACGAAAATGAAGAATTTATGCCCTCTCCTATCTATTTTGCGCATCAACTGACTCGTCGTTTAGCGGAAGTGCGTAAGTTGGGTGTGTTAAAGTTTTTGCGCCCAGATGGAAAAAGTCAGGTCAGCGTGGAATATGTCGACAATCAACCTACAAGAGTTGACACGATTATTGTCTCGACTCAACACAGCACCGAAGTCACCCATGAGCAAATTGTGCAAGGCGTAATGGAACATGTCGTACATCACGTGATCCCGAAAAACATGCTTGATGAGAAGACCAAATACTTTATCAACTCAACAGGCAGATTTGTGATTGGCGGCCCCAAAGGGGATTGTGGGCTTACGGGGAGAAAAATCATTGTCGATACCTATGGTGGTTGGGGACGCCACGGAGGGGGTGCTTTTTCTGGAAAAGACCCCAGTAAAGTTGATCGAAGTGCTTCCTATATGGCGCGTTACATTGCCAAAAATATTGTGGCCGCGCAATTGGCGCAACGATGCGAAGTACAGATTGCTTATGCCATAGGGGTTGCTGATCCTGTATCTATGATGGTTGATACGTTTGGCACAGGTAGAGTTGCGGATGAAAAACTTGCCAGCGCAGTACGTGAAGTTTTCCCTTTGAAACCCAAAGGGATTATTGAGAGGCTTGGGTTGCTACGTCCCATCTATCGTTTTACAGCTGCTTATGGGCACTTTGGCCGAGGAAAAGACGGATTTCCTTGGGAGGCTACGGATATGGTGGAGTCCCTTCGAAAAGCTGTAGGTTAAGTATTGAAGTCCCCAAGGGAAACTTCAAGGGGGGCCTCAAGGGGCGCCATAGTTCAATGGCTGTGAGTCGAGTTCAATTTGTTAATGAAAACTTTTACCAGTTTATCAAAAATTGGAAGAAAGAAGTTCAACCATCTAATCCGAAGGCTCCGATCTATCCAGGAACAAATCTGACAGGAGAGGTGGCTTTAGAACTCTTTGAATCTCAAGTCACTTCAAGATGGATCGACTTTGAGGCGCGGCATCTTAAAGAAAAAAATTTAGGTTTCTATACTATTGGAAGCGCGGGTCATGAGGGAAACGTTGTTCTGGGAAAACTTCTGCGCCACACAGATCCTTGTATTCTCCATTACCGAAGCGGGGCTTTGATGATAGAGCGTGCAAAATGGGTATCCTCCCAAAACCCTATTTTGGATACATTTTTATCGATTTGCGCCTCTTCGGACGATCCCATCGCAGGAGGTCGGCACAAAGTTTGGGGAAGCAAAACTTTATGGGTACCCCCTCAGACGAGTACGATTGCTTCCCATTTACCCAAAGCTGTAGGAATGGCTTTAGCCATTGAGCGCGCCAACCACTTGAAACTTTCACTTCCTATCCCAGATGACTCGATTGTTTGCTGTTCGTTTGGAGATGCCACTGTAAATCATTCCAGCGCATTAGGAGCTTTTAATGCCAGTCAGTGGGCCGCATTTCAACACCTTCCTTTACCTATCCTTTTCGTCTGCGAAGACAATGATATTGGGATTTCCGTTCGAACTCCAAAAGGTTGGATCGAAGCCAACTTGAAGGGAAGGGTTGGTATTCAGTACATTCAAGCCGACGGCCTGAATCTTTCCGAGACATATGATGGTGCTTTAGAAGCCATAGCGTGGTGCCGAAAGAAAAGGACTCCGGTATTCTTGCACTTAAAGATGGTTCGCCTTATGGGTCACGCAGGAAGTGATGTTGAGTCAGAATACTTGAGCCCAGATGAGATCGAAGAATTTGAGTCTCGCGATCCGTTAATAAAAACTGCTTCGTTATTGCTTGAAAACTTCGTTGCAGCGCCAAAAAAGATATTGGAAATCTACGAAAAAGTGAAACAAGAAGTGGAGGAAGCTTCAGGTGTTGCTTCAAAAAAGCCTAAACTAAAGTCAGCCCAAGACGTCATGTCTTGTTTAGCTCCTTATCATCCGGATGATGTTCACAAGGAAGCTATTCGTAAAGATTATTCAAAAATGAGGGTTCAAGCATTTGGAGGGACTGAAAATCTTCCTGAACATCATCCAAAACCAAGGCATCTGGCCATGCTTCTTAACTGGGCACTTGCTGACCTTTTGGCCAAGTATCCGCAAATGCTTGTGTTTGGAGAAGATGTGGCAAAAAAGGGGGGCGTTTATCATGTGACAACCGACCTTTATCAACGATTTGGGGCAGCACGAGTGTTCAATACACTGTTAGATGAACAAACCATTTTGGGATTAGCTATTGGCGCCGCTCATCTGGGTTTCTTGCCTGTTCCAGAGATTCAATACTTAGCGTACTACCACAATGCGCAAGACCAGATTCGGGGAGAAGCAGGCTCTTTACAATTTTTCTCAAAAGGCCAATTTCGAAATCCAATGGTTGTGCGCATTGCCTCACTTGCTTATCAAAAAGGATTTGGAGGGCATTTTCACAATGACAACTCCATTGGAGCTTTAAGGGATGTCCCGGGAATTGTAATAGCTGTTCCTGCCCGAGGTGACGATGGCGTGGAAATGCTAAGAGAAGCTATGGCGTTGGCATATGTGGATGGAAGAGTCGTACTGTTTTTGGAGCCCATTGCTTTATACATGACAAAGGATCTATATGAAGAGGGGGATGGACTCTGGCAATGCAAATTTCCCGAACCAGGAACTGCAATAAAATTGGGAGAGGGAAAAGTATATGAGCCAGACGGTCAAGATTTAACGATCATCACCTACGCGAATGGGCTTTATCTTTCTCTTCGTGCTGCGAAAACTTTGAAAGATAAACATGGCATAAAAGCTCGCATCCTAGATCTTCGTTGGCTGGCACCATTAGCAGAAGAGCAAATTCTAGAGGAGGCTCAAAATACAGGGAAAGTCTTGGTGGTGGATGAATGTCGTAGAACAGGAGGGATTGCCGAAGCCATTTTAGCCCTGCTGTTTGAAAATGAGAAGACAAGGACAGTGGAGGTAGCTCGGATCAATGCGAAAGACACTTATATTCCACTCGGCCCTAGCGCAAATACGGTTTTACCTTCGGAAGAAGATATCGTGAAAGCCGCTTTAATCCTTTGTAAATAATGAAACTAAGACAGTACTAGACCTTGTGAAAACCCTCTTACCAACAATTAACTAGTAAATATTATTGAAATAAATAGTTGATTCTTTGGAATTGAATATCACGATAATCGTGATACACTATTATAGTGAAGATAGACTTTGAAAATATTACCATTAGTTTACCTCGACCATTAATGAGAAAACTCCGCATCTTGGCCGCTCAAGCAAATCAGTCTGTGTCTAAACTCTTGGCCATTCAAGCGGAAGGATTGGTATCACGGCAGACATCTTACAAAAGGGCGTTAAGGGAAGAAGCTAAGAAAATGGAAGATGGCTTGTACAAGGTTGGCAGGCGCAGTTGGAAGCGGGATGCTCTTTATGTCCGACGGTAACCGTGTATTTTTTGACACCAATATTTTGGTTTATGCTTATGATCGAAGTGAACTTCAGAAATCAAAAATCGCGGCACATTTAATTCAAGAAGCATGGGCACAACATCATGCAGTTACAAGCTTTCAGGTTCTTCAAGAATTTCTTGTGACTGTCATTTGGAAAATTGAGACACCTCTTCCGCTGGAAGAGGTGGAGAAAATCTTAAAAAATTTTTGCACGTTGGAGCCGGTGGTGACGAATCACGAGATCGTGTTTGACGCCTGTCGCCTCCAAGCTCGGTATAAATGGCATTACTGGGACGCTGCAATAGTGGCACAAGCACTTTCGTCCAACTGTACGACTTTGTATTCAGAAGACTTTCAGGATGGTTTTAAAATCGATGGACTTACGATGAAGAACCCATTTGCTGTTGGCTAGAAATGGAGACTGTTTGGCCTATCAAGTGAGAGGTGGTAAACGCAGTTGATTTTTTGACGCAGCTCAGCTAAAAAGCCACGCGCCATCATTATGACGTTTTTGGCTATGATATCGAAGCAGCACAAGTTGCAAAAATTTATTTTTTGTGGATTTTTTTTCTCTTTCCATTTTCTTTTATACACTGACTCTTATGGTCAAAGTGACAATATCGATGACGGGGTTGTTAAGTTTGGGGAAGTGCGAGTTGTGCCGAACGGACCAGAGCCTTTATTCCTAGTTCCGAGTCCCGGGGTGGTCTCGATTTCAAGTGAGGTTCAAGGAGTTTGGAATGTAAATACCGCCAAATCATTTGGAGTAGTTGCAGCCATTCCCATTTCTAATTTTTTTGAATTAGCCCAAGCTTTAATTGTGAATAGAGTTTTCAATGGCACTCTTGGATCTTTTTTATTTTACCTTAAGCGTAAACCTTTCTTAATGATAGGGGCAGATCCATTATCAAACACGATTAAACTTTTTTATCTGCAATTTCCTGGGCAGGTCAATCAAAAATTGTTGAGCCTTGAATATTCCACAGCTCAACAGGCCATAAACGAAGCACTCCTCATTTTGCTTGCAGAAGACCCCGATGCAGAGGAACACCCCATCGCTCGAATTTATCTTGAGCTTGAAAACAAACCTAGCAGTGTAGATCTTTGGCGTTCCCAAATATTTCTATTTCAGCTCTTTAGGTTGGTGAAAGCTCTTATTCATACAGAAGAGTATTTCGTAGCCAAGGCTAGACACCTCGGTAGAGTGCCAATCGAGGTTGGTTGGACAAAAGCAATACGACTAGAAATAGCCGGTCGTCAAAAGATCGAAAAAACATCGATCTTTGAAGCAATATCTTTACAGCTTCCCAACGAACTTAAGAATTGGTCAAACTTGCTAAATAGTGTCTATCAAGAAATTCGGTTTTACATAAAAAATTTTGGACACAATTTTTCTAATTCCTTTCTTGTGAATGACTTTAATCCTTCAGATTTGGTAGCTTTGGTAGAGAAGGTAAAAGAAAGACGTGTTGTTCCTAATGAAAGTGAACAGTTAAGAAAACTAAGAAGTCTATTTGTGAAATATTTTGGCGACGAAGCGAACAATGATCTTCTGGTATGGACAAGTGCGATTCGCAACGCACTATTTAGGAATATGCTAGTGGATATCTTGCTTGCAAGAAGCGCAAGCACTATAAATCAGCGTACTCTTCATGATTATTTTATGGTTAAACCTCTTGCTAAGGACGAACTGTCAAGGTTAGGGAATTCCCTTTCTATGGGCGATGTAAGACCTGAAAGTGTACCAAGACTTCTGACAAGTCTCTTGCCAACGATTAAAAGGTAAACGCGGTTAAAACCTACTTTCGTGTGGTTAGAGCAGTTTTTTTCTTTGTTATTCAAGAGGATATGGAAGCAATGAGCAATGGTAATGGGTCACTTTGACCTAACCAATCGATATTCGGATTATTTTTGTATCTTAAACAACAACAAAGTAGCCCAGCCTCTGGTTTTTTTGCAACTGATTGACATGCTGCGCAATTTTAAGTAAGATGCGAACCAAATGAGATTCTTGAGTCTTGGAGTGTCGAGATGGATCACTGAGAAGTCCATTTTTTTTGGATTTGTTTTTCTTTTCAGTCTTTCCTTTCGAACTGAATTATTCGGTGAGGATAACGATTCCTCCAAGGATCAGACTATTATGTTTGGAGAGGTGGTTGTTGTGCCTGACGGGAAAGAGCCTTTATTGCTGATTCAAGACTCTGAAGTACTTCAGATATCACAGCACGAAGAGAGGTGGGATGTATTTTCCACCCAGGAGAACGCTTTTTTTCAAGACGTTTATATTTATAAATTTCTTGAATTAGCCGAACTTGTGATTGATTTCACAGATATTAGAACTTTGTGATCATTCTTGTTTCATGTTAACGGCGAACCTTTTTTAGCATTTACGGCGAATCCTTTAAAGAACACGATTGAACTTTCTTTTATCCAAAATAAGAAGGTAGCCCAAGTTGAATTTGCCACTGTTCAAGGTGCCATAGGTGCTGCTCAAGTGATTTTGAATGAAGCAGTAAGTGGAGAGATTGCGGAATTTCATCCTATCTCTGTCATCGCTGCTGAATTTACGAAGGGCTATGGCACTGACGATATTTATCGAACTCATGTTAGCAATTATCAATTGATGATGTTGTTGAAAGCTTGTTACAATGCCGAAAATTATTTTAGGGAAAAAGGTAAGATACTACATCAAAAATTTCCCGAGGTGGACTGGGCAAAAGAGATAAGGGAAGCAACGCACGGTCACAATAATATTAGAGAAACATCTTCTTTTGACAGAGATCATTTAAGTTTTTCGAACGACGCTAGTTTACTTCGGAATTGCCAAAGTTGTTAAAAAGCATTCACGACGAGATCGACTATTTTAGAAAGCTGGTTTTAGCAAACCTTTCTAAGCCATTTTCTCTAGATCACTTTAGCCACCAAGATCTAAGGATTTTAGGAGCAAAATCGAAAAACTTGAGTCTTTCAGGCATAAATGAGCAACTCCGGAACAATTTTGTCTTATATTTTAGTGTCGCAGCGGAACAAAATCTTCTCGTTTGGGCACGCGCGTATCGTCAAGGATTATTCAGAAATATGCTTGTGGAAATCCTTAGAGCAGGTGAAAAGATTTCAGTGTCTAATCCTTTGTTGGACTATTTTATGGGTTCAACGTTAGCAACACCAGAACTCAAAAGATTGCAAAAGTCTCTTGCTAATGGAGAAGTTGGATATTTTCAGGCTGCTGAAAACTTCAAAACTCTTTTGCCATCGATCCAAAAGTAAAGATCACTCGTTATGGAACGATTCTACTGCACACACAAAAGTTTTAGCTATCCCTTAAATATACTTGCCTGAAAGTAACTCTTTACGGTATGGAAACTGCAGCCTCCTTTTCCCTATGAATGAAACTGACTTCAAAAATGAATTTTTTGGACTGAAAACCGCACTCGAACGACTTGAAATCAGATCTGCAACCAAAGAAGATCTCTCTTTTCTTGAAAAACGAATTAAGGAAGATCTCTCTTCTCTTGAGAAACGGCTTGAAAAACGGTTTAATGCGGATCTTTTTTCTCTCGAAAATCGTATGAAGAACGATTTCTTATCACTTGAAAAGTGTATTCGGGATGATCTTTTCTCCCTCGAAAGACGTATCAAGGAAGACTCTTTGCAATTGAGAGAGGAGATGAAAAGTTATTCGGGAGTGCAGTTTGAAGAGCTTAAAACCATGATTCAAATCGTTATTGAAGGTTTTTCCGGCCATTCAGAAAAATTAGACCGGCATGAACAACGCATTTCGATCCTTGAAGAAAAGAACCCTTTGTAATCTGTTATCGTGAACTCCGAATTAAACCGTGTGGGGTTTACAAATTTGACAAACAACGCCAAAAGGAACTATATTAAACGGCTTTAAAAGTTTTGGGTAAGTAACGATTAAGATTAAACTTTTACACACAGAGAGTGAAATGGGCATGACGTCAGTTCGGGTCAGAGATGGAGAATCCTTTGAAAACGCGCTTCGGCGTTTCAAGAAGCAGTGTGAACGCGCAGGAATTTTATCCGAAGTGCGTAAACGCGAACACTATGAAAAACCCAGTGTGCGCAGAAAAAGGAAAGCTCTATTGGCCAGGAAAAGGTCTACCAAAAAAGGCCCCAGGGACCGATATTAAATCGAAAATTCCGGGCTCTACTCAATGTGGGTACGAAGGTGGTTGTTTGGTACCTAACGAAGTTATCGACGAGATCCGATCAAGGATCGACATAGTTCGTTCAATCGGGGAGGTTGTTCCCTTAAAAAAGGTTGGCCGAAATTATACGGGTCTGTGCCCATTCCATCAGGAGAAAACTCCCTCCTTTACAGTGAGCGATCAGAAGCAACTTTATCACTGTTTTGGCTGCGGAGAAGGAGGAACCATTTTCACCTTTTTTATGAAGTATCATCACTTAAGTTTTCCAGAAACACTTGAACGGTTGGCTTCTATGGCTGGCTTAGACTTGACGGATTATCAAACAAATTCCCATCAAGCTCTTCATAAAAAAGAAGAAAGAAGTCGGTTTCTGGCTCTGTTAACTTATGCAAGAGATTTATATCATCAAGCTTTTCTAAAATCCGAGCAGGCAGCGGAGGCTAGGCGCTATGCGATTTCCAGGGGGCTTACGAGTGATACAGCCAAAAAATTGCACTTAGGATATGCTCCCGCGTCTTGGGAAGCCCTTGTTAGTGCACTTGAAAGGGATCATCGATCTTTGGAGGATGCTTTCGGGGTAGGCCTCTTGAGCAAAAAAACCAAAGGGGGATATTGCGATCTGTTTCGATCTCGACTCCTGTTTCCGATACAAAATCCTAAAGGAGAAACCGTAGGGTTTGGGGGACGTTTATTAGGAGATGGGACTCCTAAGTATTTGAATTCTCCTCAAACCATTTTGTTTGATAAAAGCAAACTTCTCTTTGGTTTATTTGAGGCCCAAAACGCAGTAAGAGAGAAAAACCATGTCGTCGTGGTTGAAGGATATTTTGATCAAGTTACGGTATTTGAAAATGGCTTTGAGAACTGCGTTGCAACGTTAGGTACGTCCTTAACCCAAGAACACGCAAAACTTTTAAAGAAATACACAGACGAAGTTATTGTTGTGTTTGATGGCGATTCTGCCGGGAAAAAAGCTTCAGTTCGTTCGATAAAACCTTTGTTAACGCAAGGGCTTAACGCTCGAGTCGCGATTTTGCCTTCTGGTTTTGACCCAGACACATTGGTGAGGGCACAAGGCATCCAATTTTTTTCAAATCTTGTAGATCAATCCGCCCCCATTCTTCAGTTTTTTATACAGGAATTTTACGTTAAGGAAACGGATGTGACTAAAAAGGCTTTAGCGATTGAAGAATTAGCTGACCTTGTAAGAGCACCCTCTAATCCTTATCTTCGCGAAGCTATTTTGGAGGAAGTCTCAAGATTAACAGGTGTCGACAAATCGATTTTGAAAAAGGAGAGAAAACAAATCGCTCGCCCATTGCCTTTTCAAAATGGAGTTGAGAAAAAATTGACAAGTGTGAAAACATTGAAGCAGGCCATTTTCCCAGAAGAATTGATGCTTCTACGTTTGGCGGTTGAAGTGCCAGAGGTTCGTGAAAAAATGTTGGAGGGGGAGCTTTTATCTTATTTTTGTACTGAAGGCTTGACCGATTCTGCACGGCGCTGGATTGAAAAAGTTCAAGCTCTAGGGGAGCAAAATGTTTCGGTTTCGGCTTATGTAGACGCGTGGGAGGATTTAGAAACCCGGCCGCTACTGGCCAAGGTATTCATAGATTCATTTGACTATCAAAACGTTTGGGAGAATGTACTTGGAGATTGTCTGAAGAAACTTACCAAGAAAAAGAGTTTGAAACGCACAACCGAAATAGCGGTCCAAGAAAAACTGGGAAATGTTGATGCAGTGGAAGAAATTTCTTCACAAAAAATCCAAGAGCTTAAGACCGATAGGTAGGCCGGATGTACAGGAAAGAGCGTAAGGGAGAGGGTGATATGAAAGAAGAGAAGGATGTCAATTTAGTGAAGACGTTAATCGAGTCTGGAAAAGAAAAAGGATATTTGACGTACGAAGAGGTCAACGAGGTTTTACCAACAGACATCATCGGAAGCGACCAGCTTGACGACATCATGATCATGTTTGGAGAGATGGATATCGCAATTGTTGACTCCGAGAAAGAAGGTCGTGCCCTTCGAGACAGACTGAAGCCCGAGGGCGGGGAGGAAGGCGAAGAAGGAGAACTTAAAGACGGGGAATTTGCACGTTCAAATGATCCTGTGCGGATGTATTTAAAACGTATGGGGTCGGTAGCCCTTCTCACTCGCGAAGGTGAAGTGGAAATCGCCAAAAGGATCGAGGAAGGTGAAAACGAGGTTCTTGAAATTCTCATGCGTTCCATCATTGGCGTCAAAGAGGTGTTGACGATCGGTGAAAAACTAAAAAAAGGGACGATCCGAATCAAAGATTTGGTCCGCGGTATTGAAGAAGACGATGAAACCTTTGACGAGAAAGGTTTAACTGAAACGGTTCTGAAATTTATTGAGAAGATCAAGCGATTGAGTCGGGATAACGAAAATTTGATTGAACAAAGGCGACTTGCCGCAAAATCCAATCTTAAAAGACGTCAGATAAACGAGAAGATCGAACGCAATCATAAAAAAATGTTTGAAACTTTGAAGGAGATCAATCTTAACCGGAAGTGGATTAATAGAATTGTCTCTCGATTAAAAAACATGATCATAAAAATTGAGAAGTCTGAAAGGATTTTTGAGGAGGCTCAAGACAAAACAGATAAAGAGATGAAAGAACTTAAAGTTCTTTTTCGAGATTCTAAGAAGGGAAAAGTTGAATCTAAAAGGGTACAGAAAACTTTAAAGACCGTGAGTCTTGAAGAGTTGGTCGAGATTGAAAAGATCGTTAAAGGGGCGGAAAAACGAGTAAGTAAAATTGAAGAAGAAGCAGGTATGTCGGTATCGCAGCTCAAAGATACTTATCGACGCCTAGAGCATGGTGAAACCATGGCTGATCTGGCAAAAACAGAGTTGATCGAGGCAAATCTTAGACTCGTTGTTTCCATTGCCAAGAAATACACAAACCGGGGCTTACAGTTTTTGGACCTTATCCAAGAAGGAAATATTGGCCTTATGAAAGCAGTAGATAAATTTGAATACCGCCGAGGATATAAATTTTCGACCTACGCGACTTGGTGGATTAGGCAGGCGATCACTCGGGCCATTGCGGATCAAGCGAGAACGATTCGTATCCCTGTTCACATGATTGAAACTATCAATAAATTGGTTCGTACCTCTCGTGCTTTGGTTCAGGAGTTAGGGAGAGAGCCTACTCCTGAAGAAATTGCCGTAAAAATGGAATTGCCATTGGATAAAGTAAGAAAAGTTTTAAAGATTGCCAAGGAGCCAATCTCTCTTGAAACTCCTATAGGCGAGGAAGAAGATTCCCATCTGGGAGATTTTATTGAAGACAAAAATGCGGTAAATCCTTCAGATGCGGTCGTTGGAATGAACTTATCACAGCAAACAAGAAAGGTCCTGGCTACATTGACCCCGAGGGAAGAAAAGGTTCTTCGAATGAGGTTTGGAATTGGAGAGAAATCTGATCATACTTTAGAGGAGGTTGGACAGGATTTTGACGTAACTCGTGAGAGAATTCGTCAGATTGAAGCAAAAGCCTTGCGTAAGTTGCGCCATCCGAGTAGAGCAAAACGATTAAAAACGTTTATTGATACATAAGCATTGGGCCCTTAGCTCAGCGGTTAGAGCCACCGGCTCATAACCGGCAGGTCCCTGGTTCGAATCCAGGAGGGCCCATCAGAAAAAGGTAGATGAGTGGTATGGAGATGATTGAAAAATTGTTAATGATACAACGGATTGATTTGGAGATTGATGAAATCAGACATGGTGCAAAGACTTATCCAGAGAAACTGGCCCGATGTGAGAGTGATTACAACGAGAAAAAGAAACTACTAGAAGCGGCCCAATTTCAATTAGAAGGATTGGAACGGGAAAGGTTTGACCTTGAAGATTCGTTAAAACTCGAAGAACAGCGGCTTAAAAAGAGTAAAGCCAGATTGAATGAAATTAAAACGAACTACGAGTTTCAGGCAATGCGTCGTGAAATTGAATCAACAGAGCACAGCAATAAAGAATTGGAAGATCAAGCTTTGAAAAAAGTGGAAGAAATCGAAGGGCTTAAAAATAAGATCGAAGAATACAGAATGCAATTCGACTCTTCCCAAAAAGAGCTTACCCAGATAAAAGATGAGGTTGCTTTAAGAACATCGGAATTTGACGGAGTGATCAAAACAAAAGTTCAAGAACAAGAGAACCTTGAAAAAGAAATCGATCGATCTCTCTTGGGCCGGTATAGGTTAATTCGTCAAAGGAAACACAGAGATGCTCTTGTGGAAGTGATTGAAGGCGCATGCCAAGGGTGTTTTATGAACGTTCCCCCTCAAATGACGAACGAAATTTTACGTCAAGGAGTTGGAATTTATCAGTGCCCTAATTGTCAGCGACTTCTATATTGTAAAGTAGAAAAAACATGAGTGCAGCCATCATGTATGTAGACGGAGCTTCTCGAGGAAATCCTGGGCAAGCGGCAATTGGAGTTTCTATCCAGGACACGAATGGAAAAGAGGTGGCCACGATTTCACAGGCCATTGGTCGGACGACCAACAATCGAGCTGAATATACAGCGCTCATTGAGGGGCTACGATTAGCCAAAATACAACAAATTGAGGAAGTGGAAGTTAAGGCAGACTCCCAATTGATTGTCCGACAAATGTTGGGACAGTATCAAATTCGGGATCAAGGGCTTCGTTCACTCTGGGAAGAGGCACAGCGGCTTTCAAAAGAATTTCGTTCCTTTATCATTGTCCATATTCCACGTGATGAGAATGACCGGGCAGACGAATTGGCTAACCAGGCGTTAGACGAGGTCTAGGAAATATGGTATGGAAACAAATGCGAGTGGAGCGGGTGATCGCTGCAATGTGTTGGAGGTAACTCCAACACATTGGAGAGGAAAGTCCGAGCTCTAAAAGGGTAGGATGCTGGGTAACTCCCAGGACGGGCAATCGTCGGAAAGTGCAACAGAAAGTAAACCGCCAATGGCTTTCTTGAATTTCTCCGGAGGTTTAAGAAGGATCAGGCAAGGGTGAAACAGTGAGGTAAAGGCTCACTCATGAGAGCCGCGCAAGCGGCCATGCGGAAAACCCCATCCAGAGCAAGGCCAAATAGGAAGACGTTTGAGGTAAGCCCTTTCCAAGTCTACGGGTAGGCCGCTAAAGCTTACGAGTAATCGTAATGCGTAGATAAATGATCACCATCTAGCCAAAACTAGATACAGAACTCGGCTTACAGTTCCACTCGCAAATTAACTGCTTACCTGATTGGACTCAGAAGCGTCAATTTTTGGGGAACAATTCATCCTTCCAAAGACTATCTAAGAATTCTTTCCAGTGGATCTTTATCATCCCATTCGTTCGGACTTTGAGTTTATCTTGACTCACAATGAAAAAGTGTTTGAAATTCTTTTCTTCTGATAGTGCTCTAAGACCTTTCAAATGTTTGTTTGTGACATTGGTTGTTGCTTTAACTTCGATTGCTGTGTGGTCTCCAATGAGATAATCAACTTCGTACTCCTGCCTTGAACGCCAATAGGTCAAAGCATCCGCCTTTCTTCGATAATTTAAATAAGCTCTTAACTCCATACCAATAAACTGTTCAAAGCTTTTACCATAAAGGTCAGAATTTCGATCTAGTGATTGTGTCCCAGTCAAAGTGTGGGTTACTCCAGAATCAAAGAAGTAGAATTTAGCAGTTTGAATGGCCTTTCTTTTTTTTGAAGCTACCCAAGGTTCAAGAGTGTAGCCTACCAAGGTGTCTTCTAAAACTGAGTAATATTCTCTTACTGTGGATGCAGAAACTTCAGCATCGCTTCCAATCTGTGCAAAATTGATCATGTTCCCACTTGAAAGCGCAGCGACTTTTAAAAAACGAGAGAAGGGAGGCAGTCTACGAATTAACCCCTCTGCTCGAATCTCTTCCTGAATATAAGTTGAAATATATGCGCTCAACTCTTCATTGGGCTGTGTACTCAAATACACGTTTGGCAACCCACCATATCGCAAATAACGAGAGAGATTGAAATCTGGTATTTCCGACCAACATAAAGGGAAAAGGTAAGCCGTCCAGGCACGGCCAGCAAGAAGGTTGGCCTGCCCTCTCTTTAATTTCCTTGCACTACTTCCTGTTAAAAGGAAGCGCAAGCCTTTTCTTTCAATCAAGCGATGAACTTCATCTAAAAGTGCCGGGATCTTTTGAATTTCGTCGATCACAATCCATTTTTTATTTTTGGGGTAAGAGTCAATCATTCCCTCCAGCTCTGAAGGATGAGCGGAAAGGCGAAGAAAAAGATCGCTTTGTAAGAGGTCAATGATCATTGCGGTTGATTGTAACTGTTGATCTATCAGGAAGGATTTCCCTGTTGAACGTGGGCCAAAAAGAAAAAAAGATTTCTTCTTCAGCAACTCCTCCAATTGAAGAATACGACGAATATTCACAAGGCCTCAATATTATCGCTGTTTATTCTGATAAACAACAATAGTATTGCTGTTTATCAGAATCAATTCGTTGTTTGCAGCTATTCGTCTTTCGGTTTTTCTTTCTTGGGTGTTTTTTGTTGAGTTTTTTGTTTTGATTTAGCCTCTTTTTCCAACTCTTTTTTGGCCTTTTCTACCGGATTTTCAGGCAAACAGGTCGTTCCATTCCAAAAATATCCGCACGTTTCACACCGATTTTTTGTTGTGGAGTTCGGGCAGTCATTGTTGGGGTCTTCTCTGGCGCTACAGACTTGGTAACCGTCTATGACAGACCCAGCCTTACATTCTTCTGAAGATCGGATTGTAGCCGATGTTTCAACACCATCTGCGGACTTTTTTCCAAGGATACAACATACGTCTCCACCTTGGGCATGGCTGTT
>Ga0247727_10006772_pt1 | contig 22291 bp, 18 predicted proteins | sample WisWelCaveWW1625_FD_202498 | JGI IMG/M metagenome (GOLD analysis project Ga0247727, IMG submission 202498) | Biofilm microbial communities from Wishing Well Cave, Virginia, United States - WW16-25 | ecosystem: Environmental > Aquatic > Deep subsurface > Groundwater > Cave microbial mat | place...
GCTTCATTCCATCCGGCCGGGCCAATGCTTCTCGTGCATTGCGCTTTGACGTGTTTCAACACCTCCGCTTCCACGTCGCCGTTTTTCTTGCGCACCAGAATCGGCGCTTCAACCGCCTGCAACAGCGGCAAATCATTTAAACTGTCGCCAAGTCCGACCGTGCGAATCGGTTGCTGCCAGGCGGCCTGATAAAGCCGAATCAATTGCCGCGCGGCGCTGCCCTTATCGCTGCCGCCGGTGAGATGAAAAAATCTGCCGCCGGCCGTCACCCGCAGTCCTTTGCGCCACGCTTCCGCATGCAATCGTTTGACGTCATCCTCAGCAAAATCACCATCGATAAAAAAAGGCTCATCGGCGTCACGACTTTTTGCCAGGCCGGCTTGCGCCAGCGTTAAACCGGTGCGCGCGGCGATTTGCTCGCGCGTCAGATCGCCGAAGCCAACCAGCGGCAGAGCGATGCGCTTTGCGATTTCAATGAGCGCGGCGCGCAAGGCAAAATAGCTGACGCCCGTAAGAATAAGGTTATGCCCATCGCGCGCCGCCGGCGCTGCAAACGGCGCGGTGAAATAATTTTGGGGAACGAACAGCGCGCCGCCATTTTCGGAGATGAACGGATGGTTGATTTCCAGCAGCTCGCGCCAATGTTTTATTTCGGCGTAAGTTTTGGAAGAGCACAAAATCAGCGGAACCTGCGCGGCTCGCAACGCTGCCAATGCCGGCAACGCCGGGGAAAAATCATAAGTGTCTTGATCCAGCAACGTGCCGTCAAGGTCGGTGAAAATCAGCAAGCGGTTTTGACGTGACATAAAATAAAGATCCTTTACCATCGGCAAAAATCTTGCGGCCAAAGTTTTTGAAAATTGTATCATTTTACATCTCCACCCGGAAGCTCATTCTGCCGCGCGGTTATCCTCTTCAACCGCCGCTTGCAAACGCTCGAGAAAATTCGGAATTGCCGAGGTGACGAGATTCCAGTTGGGAATCTGCGGCGCGCCAAATGGATCTTTCAAAAAAATTTCCGCGGCTTCGCGGATGCCGCGCGCAAACGCTTCCACCGCTTCGGACTCGGCGTGGCGATCGAAAATCAAACCGTTGATCGCAGCGTCATCTTCATAAAGCTTCAGCGTGTCTTGCGCCATGCGCAGATAGTGCACCTGCAACGTTCGCAGCAGCCCTTCGGAAAGCACCACGCCTTCATTGGCGAGATTGCGCAAAATCGACTTGGTGATGTCGAGGCACATTTTTAAAAGTCCTTCCTGCGGATTGGCGGCGGAAAGCTGGCTGTGTTTGTGCTCGTACTGTTCGATGATATCGATCTGGCAAACGCGGCGCACGGTGACGTTATGAAAAACCTCGGAGAGCAGGCCGACTTCGAGACCCCAATCGCCGGGAATGCGAATCACCCGCGCCAGCTCAGTGAGCAGCGCAAATTCGCCGGCCAATGCGTAACGGAAACTGTCCATGAATTTGAGATAGGGAAGCGGCCCGACGATGGTCCGCAGCGCCCGCATCAACGGCGTGAACAACAATCGCGTCACCCGCCCGTGCATGCGGTCGGTGACGCGATTGTAGTAGCCTTTGCAAAATTCATACGGCAGGTTCGGACTGGCAACCGGGTACACGAGCCGCGCCAGCAGCTCGCGTTTGTAGGTGGCGATGTCGCAATCGTGCAGCGCGATCACTTCGCAAAGGTCGCTGGCAATGACGTAACCAAAAGCCATCCACACGCCGCGGCCTTTTCCCGAAGCGCCCGCCGAGAGCCCGTTGTCGTCAAGCTGCTTGTAAAGCGCGGCGAGATGAGGGCCGTCCTGCCAGATGATTTTGACTTCCTGCGGCAGTTTGCCGAAAAACTGTCTGGCGAAGGCGAATTGTTCCGCGTCGGCGCGATCGAGCGACACGACGATTTGCCGCAGATAGCGCACTTTTTTCAGCTCTTCGAGAATGTGCGACAACGCTTCGCCCTGCAGCTCTTCAAACAACGACGGCAGGACGAGCGCAATTGGCCGCCATTTCGAGAAAGTTTTGAGCTCGTTTTCGATTTTTTCCAGCTTCAGCTCGCCGAGGCGGTGAAATGTAGCGATGGCGCCGCTTTGATAAAAATCGCCCATCGAGGTGTTCTCCATCAAAAGGGTTGAAATGATTGATACCTGTGAAATAAATATCTCGCCGTCACGAGGACGCATTGCACGGGCGTGCAACAATTCCAGCCGCAACGGTTAAAAGTATAACGGTTGTGTAAACGGAGAATTTTAGGCGAACGCGGGAGGGGAAACGTCGCTCAGGGCGAGAGTATCGAAGAAGTCAAAAATGTGCCGGCCATCGCGGTGCAGAAGAAATTTGGGGCCGTTGCCAGAAAGAAAAAAATCACGATAATTGGCGCTAAGAGCAAGCCGCGACAATCGCATCACCCAGTAACGCCAATTGAGCCGCGTCCGCAGATCTAAAAGCAGAAATGGCACCGTATGCTTGATACGATTGAAGCGAAACACGCCGCCGATATACGTGGTGTGATGCCAAACCAGCAATACCATCGCTAAACTGGCTTTGCTTAAAAACAACATGCTCACCCATTGAGCGCCGGCTAAAACATTGCCGCTTAAAAAATACAGCATGACGTTAATGGATTAAAATATGGTTAAAAATAAATCGCGACGCCGTTATCAAGTTTTACGAATTTGCTCATCCACGCGCAGGGTTTTTGGGGCTCCTGGCTGAAATTCAATCCCAAGTAGCGGCTACGTCAACCGGTTATTCGAGTTTGAGCGAATTGCGGCTGCCGTGCCGCTTTGTGCAAAATTAGACGCTCTCGCATTAAAAAAGTTTCGTCGTTCACGATTAACTGAGTGACTGTTAAACTCACCTCAGCAAATCCCGCCGCGCGCCTTCCAGTTCCGGATGTTTGAATTGATAACCCGAGGCCAGTAGCCGCGCCGGCTCGATGCGCGCGCTGGAGAGCAGCAGATCATCCGCCATTTCCCCGAGCGCCAAGCGCGCGGCAAAACCCGGCAACGGAAAAATCGTTGGACGTGATAAAACTTTTCCGAGCGTTTTGGTAAATTCGGCATTCGTCACGGCGCGTGGAGCAACGGCATTCACCGCCCCGCTCAAAGTCTCGTTGTTGAGCGCCTGCAGAAACGCGCCGATGCGCCGATGCACAACGCGAATGCCTTTTTTCTTCGCCGGCATCGCGGCGTTTTCCCACTCCTGACAAACTTCCGCGAGAAAACCGGCGCCGATCTTGCTGTCCTCGCGCAAAAATTTCCATGCCTCCTTGCGACCGTAAAAAGTTTGAGGTAATAAAACATTTGCGCCTTTGGGTGGAAGCATTATTTGAAAACCTGTTTGTACATCGTTTCATTAAAGCCGACGATCAACGTCCGCCCTCGGCGCAATGCCGGCGCGCGCAAATTGCCGGTGCGGCCGATCAACAAAGCCGTCAACGCGGCCTCGGCCGGCTTGCCTTTGCGCAAGTCGAGATGCACGACTTGCCGGCCTTTGCTGGCATAAATTTCATCAATATTTTTGACAAGGTCAAGCGCTTCTTTTTGGGGAAAGGTCGCGGCTTTCGCGCTTACTTTCACGTCTGCTTCAATTTTATGCTTCGCAAGAAACTCCTGCGTTTTCGTGCAGATGTCTCAGCTTGGGCGATGATAGTACCAATCGACTTTTGTCATGAGGCTCCTTTACAAGCGTCCGCAAGGCGACTTTTTATGATAACCTAAATATGTGCGTTTGGTTATACTTTGTCAAGAATTTATTTTAAAACTAAAAATGCCCGCCATGTTGCGCTTGACTTCTTCGCCCGCCTCGATTATATTGCTCACGAGTCCACAAATTCAACAAGCCGTGTCGGAAAATTTTTCGAATTGGAGAAACCATGCCCAATCTTTGGCTCCTCAAAACCGAGCCTTCCACATACAGTTTTGCCGATCTCGAGCGCGAAGGCAAAGCGGTGTGGGACGGCGTCAGCAGCAACGCCGCGCTCAAAAACATGCGCGCGATGAAAAAGGGCGATCTCGCGCTGGTTTATCATTCCGGCGATGAAAAAGCCATCATCGGCCTCGCCGAGATCACGAGCGCGGCTTATCCCGATCCGAAGCAAAACGATCCGAAGCTCGTCGTGTTCGATCTCAAGCCCAAAAAGCGTTTGCCGAAACCCGTGTCGTTGGCTGAAATCAAAAAACAAAAGCGTCTCGCCGAATTCGATCTCGTGCGCATTCCGCGGCTTTCGGTGATGCCGGTGACGGAGAAGCAGTGGGAGATTTTATTGAAACGGTGATTTTAATTGTTCAAAATAAACCGGAGCGGATCGCAGGTTTCGCCGTCCACCCAAACTTCGTAGTGCAGGTGCGGGCCGGTGGCGCGGCCGGTTTCGCCGACGAGGCCGATGAGGTCCCAGCGTTCGATTTTTTGCCCGACTTTGACTTTGACGGCGGAGAGATGCCCGTATAAAGTTTTCACGCCGTAGCCATGGTCGATCACCACGGCTTTGCCATAACCGGATTTGCGGCGGTAAGTGGTTTTGACAAACTCGATGACACCGTTGGCCGGCGCGAACACTTCCGTGCCGTTCGGCGCGCCGAGGTCCAGGCCTTTGTGGTGGCGCGTCCGCGAGACGAACGGATCGACGCGCTTGCCGAAGAAATCGGTGATGCGCCCGGTGAGCAGCGGTTTGATCGACGGAATATGTTCAAGCTGCTTGCGGCGCACTTCAAATTTCGTCATAATCGTGCGCTGCAAGGCTTGGGTTTGCGATAAATTTTTTTCCAATTGCGACAGCAGATCGTTGCCGGAATGGGCTTTGCTTTCGGGAGCAAAGTTGATTTCCGGCGCCAACGAGGCCGCCGCAATTTTATCCAGCATGGCATTGCCGCGCGAGGGGTGAATATTGTCTTCGTCATCCACATACGCCCCGCCGCCCTGCCCATAAAAGCTTTGCTCGTTTTCCTCCGCCCTCATGTTGTTATCGGTCCAGGCTAAGCCGAGAGGCCCACGTTTGGCGCCGGCAGCAGCCGGCCGGTTTGCGACGGGGGCCGTCGCGCCATCATTTGCCGGCGCATTGACTAAAGCCGGCAGTTCGGCGGTCTCATCCTGGTGTGTTAAACCTTCTTCATCGGAACCATCGAAACGGCGGGATAAATTTCGGGCGCGCGTTTCGGTTTGATTGAGATGACTCAGCAAAATTTGCTGCTCGCTCGTAAACGCCGCGAGCCGATATTTCTGCGCGAAATAATTGGCGGCGTGACTGACGCTTAGAGCGAGCAACCCAACGCTGAGAATAAAACCGGCGAGCAGGCCGCCGAATTTTTTAGCGCTGAAATCAAATTGGCGATAGTCGCTGCCCCAGGTGGAAAAGTAAATGATGCGAATGCGGCGGCGTGGGGTAAAGTTTTGGATGGGCGTTTTTTGGCGGCCACGCGTGGGCGTTCCTTCCCTCTGGCCTCGGGAAGAAAACAAGCGCTGCATAAAATTGGGCGACGATCGTCGCCGGCTGTCTGGCTTGCTCATGGCTGATCTACGTTCCGGTAAATTGCCGTGCGCCGCTTTGCGTGAATTAAAATCATCGGCAGGCGCCGAGATCGTCATGTCTGGAACGCCTGAATTTTTTTGAACTGCGGGCAAAGCCACCGGCCGTCGGCCTCCCTGGCAAGCCCTTTGGGGAATCACATCCTCGTGTGTAGGTCGCTTTTCTATATGGTTAATTTATACGGGCAAGCGGCGTGGATACGTAAAAGTAAATTCGGCAACCGTAAATAACAGGGGCCTCGCCAGCAGCGTTGAAACCGAGCGCCTCGAAATTACGGAAGCGCATTTGCCGAAATTTTGAAATCGGATCCACCTTTGCAGACAAGGCCTTGTATTTTCAGAAAACCGCAAAACCGTTGGAGTGCGTGAACCCATTTTTGTAACGGCGCGTCCGCATGGCGTTTCAAAAACTTAACAGTAAAGAAATTTTTGTTTCAAAACGTCCCCGCAATTTCCGCGCGCAAAACTTTGGCGTCAAAATATTGTTCTTTGGTCATACACGTTAATTGATGCATCCAAAAATCCGGCGCCGGCGGCGTCCAGCCTTTTTGGCCGTCGTCGAGCAGCGTGTAGCGAAAACGTTTGCCGCCGGGGCGATAGAGCAGATAAACATCCCAGGCGAATTTGCATTCCGGGCCGAGCGGCAAAACGCGGCGATAACCCTGACCGAGCGCGAGGCGGCCATCCCACCAATGCCGCGCGCGCCCATCCGGCAGCAAGGCCTGCGCCTGCTGCGCCTGCTGATAACTGTCCGCGCCCATGATCGGCAACCAAATTACATAGACGGAAAGTTGGGAAGCATTGACTTTGGAGAGAATATCATTTTGCACCACCCGGGCGCCGTCGAGACACTGGCCTCAAGTCGGGGAGAGCAAAATCACCAACCGCGTTTGCGCGGAATCCGCGAGAAAGCTTGCCGCTAATTGCGCAATATCGCTGCCGACCTCGGGGTTGGGCGAGTTGGCCTTTTGGTTTTGCGGCTTCTCGCTGCAACTGATGAGCGAGAGCAAAAGAACAAAAAAAATTCCACGACGAATTTTCGGCATCCCTGCCTCCGGTTCATGAAATGGAATGATGCGACGATAAAAACGAACGCGTTAAATCTGCGCAAAAAAGATATGGCGCACGGATTAAAAGCTGCACACGGATAAATCCGCGTGGGAAAGCTCGGCGCTTTTTAATTTTAAAGGCTTTAATAACTGCGGCGCAGCCAATCAGCGTCGAAGCCAAAAAACGGCAGGAGAATGGTAAGCAGCGTGCCAATCGCAATGATGCCAATGGTCACCCAGCGTCCGGAGGGCGAATCGTCGCGCATGTAAATCAACCCGCAAAACAGCATGCCCATCGTCAAGCGCTTCATCCACGGCGTGCCGTCGCTGGCGTAAATATAAAAGCCAAACAGAAAAACGGCGATCAGTCCGATCAAGCGGTGCTGCAAAATTCTTTTTCCCAACGGCATGGAGGCGAAAGAAAAAAGCAAGAAGCAAAAGGCAAAAAGCAATTTGCTTCTTGCGGTTCACAACTGGTGGAGAGCAAACGGCAATTTGCTTTTTGCTCTTTGCCTTTTGCTTTTTTGCCGTTCACAAATAGCCGAGACTGCGCAGTTCCACTTCGCGCTCGCGCCAGCGTTCTTTGACGGCGACGAACAGCTCGAGGTAAACCGGGCGGCCGATCAACTGTTCCACTTCTTCGCGCGCCAGCTTGCCGACCTGTTTGAGCGCTTGGCCGCCCTTGCCGATCAGAATGCCTTTTTGCGATTCGCGCTCGACATAAATGATGGCGCGAATATAATCTTTGTGGCTGGGCCGCTCGACAAATTCTTCGATCTGCACGCTGGTCGAATAAGGAATCTCTTCGCCGTAGCGCAGGAAAATTTTCTCGCGCACGATCTCGGCGGCGAGAAAACGCTCCGGATGATCCGTCACCTGCTCGGTGTCGTAGAACGGCTCCTGCTCGGGCAAATATTTTTCGACCACCTCGGCCAAACGCGCCACGCCGTCTTCGTGCAACGCCGCAATCGGCACGATCTCTTTGACATTGGCCTGGTTTTGATAGGCCTGCATGACCGGCAGCAGATGGTCTTTCGGCACGGTGTCAATTTTATTGATCACCAAAAGAATCGGCTTGCCGGTGTCGGCGAGGCGATTCAGGATCGAGAGATCCGCCCCGCCGTCGCGGGGCGCGACCGGCTCGACCATCATGATTTGTACGTCGGCTTCTTTCATCGCCTGAAACGCCGCGCGCACCAGCGCCTGTTGCAGGCGATAATGCGTCTCTAAAATTCCCGGCGTGTCGAAGAAAACCATTTGGCTGTGCGGCCGGTTCAAAATGCCCAGAATGCGTTTGCGCGTGGTTTGCGGTTTCGGCGAAACGATCGACAGCTTGAAATGCAACAAGGCATTGAGCAGCGTCGATTTGCCGACATTGGGCTGGCCGACGATGGCGACATAGCCGGTGCGAAAAGCGCCCGCCTCGAAAGCGTTTGCCGAGGCCTCAGTCGCGACGGCGACGTGGGACGATCCATTCGCCGCATCCCGTCGATTTAAAATTTCCGCAACGTGGCCCGACCTTCCCTCAGCAGCTGGAGTGAGGAGCGACGTGTCGGCGAGCTCATGTCGAGCCGTGCCGGCAGCGGATTCGTCCCGCGCCGCGGGAGCATTCGGCCCCGAAAAGCTAGAGGCTGGCTTCCGTGGCTCGGAAGCAGTCGTCAATTTTTCCACGAAATTATCATTCACGGTTAAGCTCGCTGTGTGTGTCAAAATGATGTGAGTTCTCAGAACTTAACGCTAAAAATCTACACTTTTAGATTGTACACGCAGTAGGCTTATTCGCCGAGAACGGTCGATACTTTTATTGCAAAGATGCTGCAATAATTTTTATGAATAAAAAAGCCCGGGCTGTGCCGCCAACCCGGGCAAAAATTTTCATCTGGCGCATTGTCACCCTGAGCGAAGTCGAAGAGCGTTTATTGAGTATGGCCCGGTTGCAAACGGCGAATACAGCGGAAACCAACATTGGCCAGCGTTTGATCGGACGGTAAAGCGAGGTGCTCGCCGAGCTTGGAAGGCGCAACGGATTTTTTCATTTGCTGCCAGCCGCCTTTCAAAATTTTTTGCGCCGAGGCCACGTGAGAATCATCCACGGAAGCGGCGGTCGTGGAGGTCCATTCCCACACATTGCCTTCCATATCGTAACAGCCCGCAGGGCTGTAGTTCTCGCGATAGGTGCCGACTTTCTGGCACGTTTTGTCATTCTGCAAATTGGTAACGCGTTTCTCTTTGCCCCATGGGTAACGTTGCAAATCCGCCGCGCTCGTGGCGCCGGCAGCCATCAGCCATTCGGCTTCGGTCGGCAATTGTTTGCCGGCCCAGTTTGCGTATGCTGCGGCCTCTTCCCACGTAATGCCCGTCACCGGAAAATCTTCTTCATGTTCCGGAAACGTGTGTTCCGGCTGGAAGCGCGCAAATTGCGCGTTGGTCACTTCGCATTTGTCGATCAAAAACGGTTGAATACGGATTGGACGATCCGGTTGCGCCGGATCCTGCCATTCGCCGCCCTTGATTGACACCATGTCCCCGACTTCAAGCACCGGGCTACGCCGCGCGGCGGCCAAAAATACGATCCACATCAGGCCGCACGCAATGGTTAGTAGCACCGTGACAAATAGGGATTTCCTCACTTCTCCTCCTCTGAAAAGTTCGACTTTTCAACGAACAACAAACTCGACTTCATGTCGTTGTACTCTCTCTTTAAAATATTGGAGTGTCATGCTTCAGCATGACAACTGCCAAGCTGAAGCTTGGCACTCCTAATATGTTTTGGCAATGATAACCTGTTTTTGGGCAGCTCCGCCGCACAGCAGGCATTTGCCTTCCGCCGCCAACTGGATGTTGGTTGTCACCTGCGGAATACACCGAATCGTGGCTTTGGTTTCATTCTGCAACCGATCCTCGCAGGCACGCTCGCCGCACCAATGCGTCCAGAAGAAACCGCCCGGTTCGTCAATTTCTTTTTTGAATTGCGCGTAATCGGCGATCGCTTTGGAGTTTTGCTCGCGAAACGCCAGCGCGCGGTTGTACATATCCGTTTGTATTTGCGCCAGCGTTTGGCGAATCTCCTCGGTCAAATTGGCCTGCGGCACCACACGCTTCGCGCCGGTGTCGCGCCGCACCAACACCGCGTTATTGTTCTGCAAATCTTTCGGCCCCATCTCGATGCGAATGGGCACACCGCGTTTTTCCCATTCATTAAATTTGAAACCGGGACGATAATTATCGCGATCGTCCAATTTGAAACTGAACTTGCCTTTCCAATCGGCGACGATTTGATTCGCACGTTCTAAAACTGTTGCCTGCTCATCCGGGCCTTTCCAAATAGGCACGAGCACGACTTCCAGCGGCGCCAACTTTGGTGGAATCACCAAGCCATTGTCGTCGCTGTGCGTCATGATCAACGCGCCGACGAGACGCGTCGAGACGCCCCAGCTCGTCGCCCACACATATTCTTGTTTGCCCTGCTCGTTGAGATACTGCACGTCGAACGCCTTCGCAAAATTCTGCCCGAGATTGTGCGAGGTGCCGGCTTGCAACGCCTTGCGATCCTGCATCATCGCCTCGATGCAGTAGGTTTTGATCGCGCCGGCAAATTTTTCCTTGTCGGATTTCACGCCGGGAATCACCGGCACGGCCATGAAATCTTCGGCAAACGTGCGATACACTTCCAGCATTTGCCGCGTTTCTTTCTCGGCGTCGTCAAACGTCGCGTGCGCCGTGTGGCCTTCCTGCCAGAGAAATTCCGTCGTGCGCAAAAACAACCGCGTCCGCATTTCCCAGCGCACCACGTTGGCCCACTGGTTGATCAGAATCGGCAAATCCCGGTACGATTGAATCCAGCGCTTGTACATCGACCAGATGATGGTCTCCGACGTGGGGCGAATAAACAGCGGCTCATCCAATTTTTTGCCGCCGCCGTGCGTCACCACCGCGCATTCCGGCGCGAAGCCTTCGATGTGATCGGCCTCCTTGCGCATGAAACTTTCCGGAATAAACAGCGGGAAGTACGCATTCACGTGGCCGGTGTCTTTGAACATTTTGTCCAACCCGGCCTGCATTTTTTCCCAGATCGCATAACCGTTGGGTCGAATGACCATGCAGCCTTTTACCGGCGCATAATCTGCCAACTCCGCCGCGGCGATCACATCCAAATACCAGCGCGAATAATCCTCCTCGCGTTTGGTGATACGGCCACTGCTTTTTAATTGTTCGCTCTCCCCGCCTTGCGGGGTGTTATTTTCGGCCATTTTTCTTTCAAGGCAAAAAAATAGGACAGGGCTTGCGCTGCTTAACGCCGACTGCTGGTCGGCTCGCGCTCCGGCTCAACTGTCCAGATTTATTTTTAAAACTTGTTCGGTCTCATTTTTAGAAATCGCGCTCAAATACGAACAGTACAAAATATACCACTCTCCAGGATGTTTGTCAAGAAGATTGTCGGGTGGGAAATTTTAAGGTGGGGAAAAGGTTCACCATCTGCAAAGATAGTTTTTATGTCATTTTTTCGTTGCACGGTCTTTCACGCGATTGAGCCAGCCATATTCTTTCAAGCGCCGATACAGCGTCGCTTTGGAAAGCTGCAAAACTTTACCGGCCTGTTTTTGATTCCAATTGGCATCCTGCAGTACTTTAAAAATGTAAGCTTTCTCAACTTCGGCCAAACTGCCTTCCATGAGATGCTGTGTTTCTCTCCTTTTTATAGCCGTTGGGGGCTGCGAGATTTGCGGCGGAAAATCGCTCGGTTGGAGAATTTCATTGCTGGAGAGTGTCACCGCGTGTTCGATGGCGTGGCTCAGCTCGCGAACGTTGCCCGGCCAGCGATATTGCAACAAGCAACTCTGCGCCTCCGGTGAAAGCCGAAGGTTGGGCCGGTTCAAACGCTGCTGATGTTTTTTGAGAAAATGCTGGGTGAGCAGCAAAATATCTTCTTGGCGCTCTCGCAGCGGCGGGATATAAAGTGGAATGACGTTGAGGCGGTAATAAAGATCGGCGCGAAACGCGCCGTCTTCCATCATTTGCGGCAAATTGCGGTTGGTCGCCGCGATCACGCGCGCTTTCACCTGCAAAATTTGCGTGTCGCCGACCCGGCGAATCTCGCCGGTTTCAATGAAGCGCAGCAGCTTGACCTGAATCGACAGCGGCGCGTCGCCGATTTCATCGAGAAAGAGCGTGCCGCCGTTCGCTTCCTCGGCGAGGCCGCGTTTGTTGGTGATTGCGCCGGTGAAGGCGCCGCGCACGTGGCCGAAAAGCTCGCTCTCCAAAAGCTGCTCCGGCAGCGCGCCGCAGTTGACGGCGATAAACGGCTGCTCGCGCCGCGGACTGATTTGGTGAATCGCATTGGCGACGAGCTCTTTGCCGGTGCCGCTTTCGCCGGTGATCAAAACCGTCGTGTCGGTGCCGGCCAGCGCCGCGGTGGTGCGCAAGATGGCTTGCATGGCCTCGCTGGTGGCCACAACATTTTCGATGCCGTACTTCTCGCGCATCCGCTGTTCGAGCACGCGCACGCGCAGGCGCAGTTGATTGCGCTCCAGCGCCTTGCTCACCGTCAGCAGCAGCTCGTCGTGTTGAAATGGTTTGGCAATATAATCGTAGGCCCCTTCTTTCATCGCCTGCACCGCGGTATCGACCGCGGCAAAGGCGGTCATCATCAGCACCTCGGTATCCGGCGCGCATTGCTTGAGGCGGCGCAGCACCTCAAGCCCGCTCATTTTCTCCATGCGGAGATCGCAGATCACCAGATCATAAATTTCCTTTTCGACGAGGCGAAGCGCTTCTTCGCCCGATCCGGCCTCCTGCACTTGATAACCGGCGACTTGGAGATTGAGCGCGAGGCTGTGGCTGACACTCAACTCGTCATCGACGACTAAAATCTTGACCATAAAAGTAAAATGCTGCGCTGGTGAAAATGCATTCCGCGGTGCCCGTGCTTATCGACACTGTTCAGGTGTAAAAATCGCGCCGGTCAGAGATGTGGGAAAAATTGACGAGGGACTCGTTTTGCAAGTGGGCGATATAGGACTTGAACCTATGACCTCACGGATGTGAACCGTGCGCTCTAACCAACTGAGCTAATCGCCCGATACTCGGCACAACAGAAAATAGGAAATCGGCGCTAAAAAGTCAAGGGAAATGTCGTAGAAATAGTACTGCTTACTGATGCACTATTTTGTGCGAAGATTTTTTCTTGCAGGAATCGCGGTCCTGGTGCAGCACGGCCTGCTGCGACCGGATGCACAAGTGGGCCATGATTGGCGGCAAATTAATTTTTCCGGACAACTGATTAAGCATCGCAAAGTGTTTCCGGCAAAATTTCGATCCTATCTTTATGATGCCTATCTGCTCCGTGTGGTTGCAGATTATGAAATGCGGCCAGCCGGAAAGGACAATGTCTCACGACAGCTCAAAAAAACCAGAGAATTTATTGCAGCAATAAACTCAGAGGTCTTCCATGATTCTCAATCATAAACAGGAAGAATTGATCGCGCCACTGGCGAGGGAAATTGAAGAAAAATTCCCCGACATTAAATTTGTTGAAACCGTTCCAAGCCCGGAAAGCGTGAACACGTTATGGCTTCGTTTCACACAACCCGACAACGATGACCGGTTCATGGAAATTACCGACTACGCCGGCGAGCGTGCAATGGATATTCTGCTCGATTATGGCTATCACTTTGTCGTGTTGCCCGTCGTCGAAAATGGCAAGGTCGCGGTTGCGGCTTAACGAACGAATCAACTCGCTTTCAACTCGATCACCCCGCACCGTTCCGGCCGGCCGCGGAAATGCGCGGCCACCTGCGGGTCTTTGGTGAAATAAAAAATTTGCTGCGACTCGGCGAGCACGTCGAGGATTTGCAGCGCGCTGGCCAGGCGCTGCGTGTCGGCGTGCACCAGCGGATCGTCGAGCATGAGTGGGATCGACTCGCCATTTTGTGCGAAAATTTCCACAACGGCGGCGCGCAGCAGCAGATAAACCTGCTCAATCGTGCCGAGACTGAGGCGTGTTAATTCCACTGGCGCTGGGATGGCCGAGCCTTGCAAGCGCACCGAAAAATCCGAAGGATCGACCAACGCCGCGGTGTAACGGTCGTGGGTGAGTTTAGCGAGATGCCGGCCTAAAAATTCGTTCAAGCGCGGCGCGTAATCGCGATGCAGTTTCTGTGCGGCTTGCGCAATAAAATCGCGCGCCATTTCCAGCGCTTCCCGCGCTTTTTCCAAACGGGTCACTTCCGCTTCCACCAGCGCAATGTCTTCCTCGATCTCCGCGAGCGGCGGCAAGCCCTGCAGGCGCGCGGCCACGCGTTCCTGCAAGATCGCCAGCGTTTGCTCTTTCGCGTGAATTTCCTGCCGCAGCGTTTCGCGCTGGCGCTGCAATTCCTCGCGCGAGATTTCACTCACCGGCACGATCACGGTTTTCCCCGTCTCTTTCGCGGCGGCGGCGGGCGCGCTGCCGGCCAGCTCGTCGCGCAACCGCTTGATCGCGGTGAGGAGCGCGCCCGCGGTTTCACCCGCCAGAATTTCGGCGCGCCGCGCTTCGGTTTGCTGCAACTGCATTTGCAGCGATTCGAGATATTCGCGCTTCTGGCAGCCGCTCAAAAAATTCTGAAACGCCTTCTCGCCCGCCAGCTCGTCAATGCCGGCTTTTTGCAACACCTCTTCCAGCTCGTGGGTGAGGCGCGACAGAATTTGCTCGAGCTGTTTTTGCTTCTCGTCGATTTGCGCGAGGCGTTGTTGCGCGGCGTTTTTTTCACTCCACAGTTGATGGCTTTCGCGCAGGCGCTTTTCGGCGTCCATCAACGTTTCCGGCGCGATGTGGCCGATGCCGAGCGCCGCCATCCAATTCGTCAGCGGCTGCTCGATCTTATTCATTTTATCCTGCAACTGTTTTTCCGCCTGAATCACGCTGCCGAGTTTTTCGAATTGCAGCCGGTGCGCTTCGAGCTGCTGAATCGAATCGATTTGATAGCGGACTTGAATCTCGCGCAACTCCTGCCGTTCTTCCATGTAGCGATTCTCTACTCCCAACAGTTTCGCGCCCAATTCGCGGCTGATCGCGCTCCAGCGGCCGTATAAAACAAAAACGCCGATCAACGCCACCAAACACAACGGCAAAATAAAACCGAGCGCTTCGCTGCCGAACATGCGCGTCACCAAATCGATGATGAGCGCCACGATCAAACCGATGGCGCCGAGCGCGGCGTAACTCTGCCAGCGCTCGCGCTTCTTTTGATAACGATCATACGTTTCGCGCGCGTCTTCCACTTCCGCCTCGGTCGCTTTCACTTTTGATTCGATGGTTTTGTATTGCTCGATTTGCCGCCAATCCAAACCCGAAAAACCGGCGCGGTCGCTTTCGCTGACGCCGGCGTTTTTCAGCGCGTCGTGCACCTCGTGGCGCGCATTTTCATTTTCGATGACTTCCTGGAACGTCGCCTGCCAGCGGGTGTGCAGCGCCAGAAAATCTTCCAAAACCATCGTGGCCCAAATATTTTCCGGCACGTGCAGCGCGCGCGTTTTTTCCGCCAGCGCCAGCAGTTTCACGTCCAGCCCGGCGCGTTCGTCCTGCTGCATCGACCGCAACTTGTCGTGATGATTGAAATCCTGCATCAATTGAAAGAACAACTCTTTCTCCTCGACCGGAAAATTCTTGAACGGCGTCGAGGCCTGCAATTCCGCGGCAAGTTTTTCGCGCTGCTGCTCGTTGTCCTGTAAACGCTGCAAACGCGCTTCGAGCTGCGCCACCTGCGCCTGTTGAATTTTGCGTTCGAGGCCGCCCAAATGCGCGCGCAGCTCTTCGTTTTCGATTTTTAAAAATTCCGTTTTCTCGATGTCGGCCTGCGCTTCGCGTTGGGTGGCAACTCGCAAGGCATACGACTCGCGCAAGCTTTCCAGCTCGAGGCGGGCTTGCGGCAACAACGCGCGCTGCGAGCGATCGCTGCCCAATTCCCGGAGTTTCTTTTCGAGGCGTTCGATGGCCTGTTCCGCGGAATGATCGGCACCGGCGGCGTCCAACAGCCGCAGAATCGCATCGGAGACCGCATTGGCCTCGCGCTCGGCGAGTGGCCGCAACGCGCCCTGTTGCAAACAGGCGGTCGCCAAAAAAACCGGCCGCGGCATGCCGATCTGCTTTTCCATGAAATCAACTTTGCCATGCCGGCCGCGGCGATAGCGCGCCAAACAATCTTCGCCGGTGATCGCGTCCAGCAATTGCGTCGGCACGTCGTCATCGCTGAAATCACGATGAATCAGAAACGTGTTGCCGGCATCGAGCATGTATTTGAGCCGCCCACTGTACTCACTTTCCGCCGGCACATTCTTGCCGTTGGCGCTGATCGATTCTGGGAGCGCCGGCTCGGAAAGTGGCGGCACGTCGAGCGTCATCACCTCATATTCCGTCGCCGCCACGATTTTCGGTTCCGCGAGAATGCCGGCGCGAGACGAGGCCATTTCCGCTTTTGCCGTCACCACTGCCGGCGACAACACCGCCTCGAGCTGCCGCGCGCCCCACGGCCGATAACGCGCGTGCTGATCCTGCTCACGCGACTGCGCGCGATTGCCGTCATAAAAACCATACAGCAAAGCGATGATCGCCTGTTGCAATGTGGATTTGCCGGCCTCATTCGGCCCGAAGATGATATTGATTTTGGGATGGAAGTTGAAGGGGGCCTCGCGCAGGCGGCCGAATCCTTTCAGCGTTATTTCCAGCAGTTTCATCGCAACGCAATCTCCTCCTGATTAAAAGCCTGCAAACCGTAAATTAGCGCATCACGATGGGCCTCGACAGGCTCGGTCCCCGCAATGGCGAAGACTTCACGCACAAAAGCGCCGCGCACGGTCGGCTCCTGCGCCAGTTGTTCCAGATCCGCGGAAGGTCGCGTTAAGTTTTCGAGATGCACAAAGGCAAAATGATTTTGAATGCGCTGGGTCAACACCGGCAAGTCGAGAAAAAGAGACGGCAACGCGTTGCCCACCAATCGCAGGCGCACGAAAGCTTTGCCGAAATCGCGCGCTTTTTGCAACGCCAAAATTTTGTCGAATAATTGATCGCGATGGCTGCAATCATCGACGCTCACGTCAACGGTTTCAAAACGCAGCTCGGCGAGCGGAATCGTTTCGATCTGCAGCGGCTGGCCCGGCTCGATCTGAATCCACGCCACGCCGTGCTGGCCCGGCTCATCAAAACCCAGCGGCTCCGGGCTGCCCGGATAAATAGCAACGGTGTTGCCGGCACGCGCGGTTTGCGGCGTGTGATAATGGCCGAGCAACGCCAAAGGAAATCCGGCTTGCCGAATATCTTCGAGCGTCACCGGTGCGTGATGATTGTTGGGCTGTGATGGTGTCGTCACCAATGTAGCGTGCAAAAGGAGAATGGGATACCGCGCGGCATTGGCCGGCAGTTGAAAATGCAGCAAAAAATTTTGTCGCTCGCTCAACGACAAATGCGCCGCCGACCACAATGAAATTTCTTTGGTCAGCGGCCGCTCAGTGAGACGGTTGCTCACAAAGAGATTGACGTTCTCCGACCAGCGCCCGCGCTGATAAAGCGAGCCGGCGTCGGCGGGATCGTGATTGCCCGGCGCCATAAACACCGGAATCGGCGCGAGCCGCTCAAACGCGCTGATGAGAAACGCCGCGGTGTCCGGCGCGAGGCGAGCGCGTTCGAACAAATCGCCCGCCACCGTCACGGCGCCGGCGTTTCGTTCTTTGGCGAGATCGACGATCCGGCGCAGCGTCAGGCGCAGTTGCTCGCGGCACTGGCGCGCCAACTTTGCCGGCAGGCGGCTGCCGGTGAACGCGCCGTCGAGATGCAGATCGGCGCAATGCAAAATCGAAAACGGCAAGCTAAACTCCAAAAACTTTATGCTGAAATCAAGGCTGGTCGGGGCGAGTTGCGCTGTTTATTTGATAACATTATAAGATAACAGAAAGACGGGCAAAATGCAAATTGTATTTCTCGGAAGTTGTATTGACGCCGTAAATTTTTCTTGCTTTTCCGGGCCGGGGATGCTAATATAAATTGGAAACTGGAGGAGGACGCCATCGAAGCAAGGGAATGGAAACCGCTCAATCGCGAGCAAGCACTGGCGGCGCGGGATTTCTCGCGCGCCGGTGAGACGTTTATTGATTATAAAGGCCAGAGCAATGAAATCCTATATTCGATTTTGACGCCTGTGGGTTATGAGGCTTATGTTTCGGCGGAAGCCATCAAGCATATTGAGAAGCATCCGATTGCTTCAAAACATAAGAACAGCATGGTCCATTTTCTGAACAATCCGGATTTAATCACGCCAAATCACGAGGAGCCGGAAACGCATATCTTCTACAAAGCTTTGTATGGAAAACTGCTTCTGGCAGCCCCGGTTCAAGAAATAAACAAGCTGAGATTTTTGGCAACGATGTATGAGATTCCTTATATCAAAAGTCTTGAACAAGGCTTGATTCTGGCAAGCGAATTTCTCTATGTACGAGGTGGATTCAAATGGAAAAAATGGAAATAAGAATGTACAGCGCCGTCGTTGAGTTCATCTTTGGCTCATCTCGACGTATTGTATTTGGCGACGAAGGCCAACCCGGTCTTGAAATTGGCCGTGACAAAAAAAGCAAAAAAATCGTTGCCTTTATGTGTTTACATTTTCCTCGTCTTCATCATCGTATTTTAAAAGGCCTCGATGAAAAGCCGATCCATGATAAATTTTTCGTGGAGTCCGTTGACGAAGGTGAGCGCGTCACTCCCATTTGCGATCCGCGCGTGAAAAACGCGACACTGGCGGAGATCGTGCAATGGGTGTGGGAGAAATATTATGCGCACCTCGAACAAGAGATGGCCGTAACCGCGGGAACGTGAGACGTGATCACGTTCACCATCAGTATTTTATGCTCGTGTCGGGTTAAAATTATAGTCATCACAAATCCCGTGCTTTCCAGCAGGACGAAGCGATCTACTTATTTTCGAAAAGATTGCTTCGCTGAAAAGCGCTCGAATGACCGTAACAAAATAACCCTAAACGAGTATATTGAAACGCCATGCCAAGCAATATTGATTTGACGTTCTCTCATCAAAGTGTCGTCGCCTATGATGACGCCGCGCGAGTGGCGGCGTATGATGCCAAAATGGAAATCATGCATCCGAACCGCCGGAAAATGGCGGAAATCGTGGGCGCGATGTTGCCGTTTCCGGCCGCGGCAGAAATCATGATTTTAGATCTCGGCACGGGGACCGGATTTCTCGCGGCGCATTTGTTGGAAATTTTTCCGCGGGCGCAGGTGATTGCTGTTGATGGCGCGACGGCGATGATGCAACAAGCGCAAGCCCGTCTCGGCAATAAAAGCCGCCAGTTCACCTGGAAAATTTGCAGCTTTCAAGACTTGGCGAAAGAGAGTGATCTGCCGGAATTGGATGCCGTCGTCTCCTCGTTTGCGCTGCACCATTTGTGCGCCGATGAAAAGCTGGCGCTGTATCGGGTCTTGCTGCCCAAACTGCGCCGCGGCGGCTGGTTGGTGAATGCGGATATCCTCATCGCCTCGCATGTTGATATCGAAGCGCGTTTTCAAACGCTGCGGCAGCTCGGCATTCAACAGCGGCGGCGCGAGCAAACCGGCGAAGAAAAAAGTTTGACGGCCATCGCCGCGGAGTTGGCTGAGCTTGAAAAGACCGACGGCGACCGGCCGTTACAACTTGACATTGATTTGAGCCTGCTGCGGCAAGCCGGCTTCCGCGCCGTCGATTGTTTCTGGAAGGAGACTCGCGAAGTGGTGTGGGGAGGAAAGAAGTGACTGATTGGTAGCTGATAACTGATAGCCGCAATATTATGTTTTACGCCTTATGTTCTACGCCAGATTTCAGAATGGCGGAAATCTGATGCTTCGCAAACGGGGCAACGCCAAGCCTTCGCCCACAGAAACGAAAAGCTGTTTCGGTGAAACTTCATTTCTGTGGGCGAGAATTTTTCAGACGGCGTTCTTAAAAATTTTATTCTGCATTCGAGTGCGTTAGCTAATACCGTACTTCCTTACAGTTCATTTTGAACAGTTGACCTCGGACCTCGGACCCACGACTTCGGACCTTACTTCACCAGCAAAAGTTTCCTCGCCGTCTTAAACTCGCCGGCTTGCAGCATATAAAGGTAAGTTCCCGAGGGCAACAGATTGCCGTTTGCATCCCGCCCGTCCCAGCGCGCTTCGTAACTTCCGGCTTCGCGCTTTTGCGCCACCAGCGTTTTGATCTCCCGGCCTAAAAGATCGTAGATCGTCAACTGCACGAAGGCGCGGTCTTGCAATTCATAAACAATTCTCGTCTCGGCGTTGGCGGCAGCCACGCGGAACGGATTGGGATAATTCGGCTGCAACACAAAACCTTGCGGCTGCGCCGGCGTGGAAGAAACGACATCCGTCGGCGGATCGATAATCGCATTTGAAAACGCGACCGTATAATTTTGTTCGCCATTGGCATTGGTCGTCACCGCGTACAAGCGATATTTATTGTCGCCGACATCCACGATCACCGGCGAGTCGCCCACAATCGGATTGCCGGAATAGACCTTCCATTCCGTCAGGTTCGTTGAGGTAAACAAGCCGCCGACCCAGCGATAGCCGCCGGTGTCATAATGGCCGTACGCATGATAAACGCCGTTGATCTTGACAATGCTGTCAATCGCAATATCGAGATTGGGGTGAATCGGATTGGCCAACACCGGATTGCTCGTGGAACGCGTCCAGTTAATGCCGTCGCTCGAAGTCGCCAGCCCAACTTGTCCGGCGACGCCATCCACCAAACCCTCGTAAAGCATGAACCAGGTGCGGCCTTCTTTCCAAACCGTCGGCGTGCCGACGTCGCCTTTTTCCCAGCCGCTGCCGTCCGGCGAGAGTACCGTGCGTTGGCGCGTCCAATTAATCTTGTCGATCGAAGTATAAACATCGATGGTCGAGCCGTTGCCGTCATCGGACTTTTCATCCTCGGCATACATATAATACGTGTTGCCGTCTTTGACGACCGTCATATCTTCCACCCAGGTTTCCGTGTAAATCGGGTTGCCCGGATATTTCGTCCAGTTAACGCCGTCCGGTGAATAAGCATAACCCAATTTAACCAGCCGCGCTTCGGAATGAATATACTTGCCCTGCCAGCCGCCGTACCACATGTGGTACATGCCGTTTTCATACATCACCCAGCCGCGCTCGCGAATATTTTCATCCCAGCTTCCTTTCGGCCCCGGCGTCAAAATCGGATTGTTGTTTGACGGCGTAAATTTGACCAGTGCCGCGCGCGTAATGGAAAACGCCTTATCGCTCACGTCCACAACGCCGGCGTTGTTGGCGTCGGAAATTCGCAGCAAAACATTGTTCGAGGGATTATCCGGCGGCAGCCAATTATAGCGGCCGGTGTTTGGCGCGCTCGCCGCAATCGTCTGCCAGCTCAAGCCCGCGTCCGTAGAAAATTCCAAACGCACATTCGCGATCGAGCTGGGCGCGTTCCACGCAATTCGCTGCTGGCCGCCGTTCAACACCCATTCGCCGCCGTTGGGAGAGAGCAGGGTCAACGCCGTCGCCGCCGGCGTCGTGAAAACAAAATCACCTGAGACGGCGAGATTGCCGGCGCGGTCGCGCGATTTAACGCGATAATGATACGCGGTGTTTTGCGTTAAACCGGCGAGCAAAACCGTATGCGTCGTCACGCGCGAAGCTGACAACAATGAGGATTGGCTGTAATTGGAATTCAAGCCATAATCCACCTGCGTGTCGGCGGCCTCATTCGTTTGCCAGGCAATCTGCGCGTTGCTGGCCGTGAGATTTTGCACGGCAATCGCGCTGATTTGCGGCGACTGCTTATCGGAGGAAACGATGGAAAAATCATCCACCACCAATTTGCCAAGCTCCGAGGTTTTATAGCCGGACAGCTCGTAATAAAACGGCGAGTCCAACGAATATCCCGGCAGCGCGAAAGTCTCGCTATAAGTATCCGTCCAATTTTGGCCATCCAGCGACGCTTCAAAATGAATGGTCGTGTCGTCAAAACGCAGCCGCAGATAAATCACGCCGGTGATGACGAGGCTGCCGGTGACGTCATTTTCGCTGAAGGCGCTGTTCTTCCTCGACTCGACATTTAAACGGTAATTGCCGCTGCCGCCCGAACGGTAAACATAGAAACGATACCAGTTCGGCTGATCCGAAATGCCGAACCGCGAGGCGAGATTGTAAGTCGGGGTGAGGCCGATATTACCGTCGTCGTTCGGCTGGATGACTTTCACGGTAACCGTCGTTTGGCGCGCCGCGTAAGCCTCTTGCGTGAGCACCCAGCCGCTTTCATTTCCCTCGGATTTTAACTCCAAACGATTGCCGGCGACGCCGGCGCGATTGCCGTCGTTTCTGCCGAGCTGCCAGTTGGCCTGGTTCAAGCCGCTGAGATTGAAATCATCCTGAAAAACCGCGCCCCGCGGCTGGGAATTGGCGAGATAAGCTTCGAGCCATTCTTCGGCCATTAAAAGATATCCGGCGTCGTTGGGATGCACCGTGTCGGCCATCAAATTCGTCTGCCAGTTCGGAGCGGATTTGAAACGCGCGGCAATATCGACGAGATAAATTTTGTAGCCGGCGCTGGCTTTGATGCTCACCAATCCCGGCAGCATCGCATTTAGCTCGTCGGTCACTTGTTGTTGCCCGGCGGTTCCCCGGCGCGGAATAACGGTGGAAAGATAAATCGCCATGGCGGGATTCGTCCGATA
>Ga0247727_10006773_pt1 | contig 22291 bp, 19 predicted proteins | sample WisWelCaveWW1625_FD_202498 | JGI IMG/M metagenome (GOLD analysis project Ga0247727, IMG submission 202498) | Biofilm microbial communities from Wishing Well Cave, Virginia, United States - WW16-25 | ecosystem: Environmental > Aquatic > Deep subsurface > Groundwater > Cave microbial mat | place...
GTCCTGCCCGCCGTCGTCGGGGATGATCCCGAGGTTGCCGAGGCAGGTATCGACCTTCAGCGCCATCGACGTCTCGTCCAGGTTCTTGGTGCCGTAGTCGGGGCCGGATGAGGTTGGCGGAACGAACTTCGCGCCGGGAACGCCGTCGCAGAGATAGTCGTAGACAAGGCGAACTTCGGTCGCGGTATCCCAGGTCGGAAGACCGCCGGCCACCGCGCCGCACTGCGGGACCGCGCCGTCGATCTTCAGCTTCAGCGTCGCATCCGCGGTCACTGCGCCGCCGAGCGAGTGACCGGTGACGATCACGCGCTGCAGCTGGTCGCCGTAGCCCGAGTCCTTCTTGACGTAGTCGATGATGTCCTTGAGGTCCTTGGCCGATCCGAACACCGCCCAGCCGGTCTGGTGATAGGTGCCGGCGGCGACCGCCTTGCCCATCGGCAGCAGGATCTCGTCCTGGCCGGCGTAGCCGATGTTGACGCAGTAGTCGTTGGCGGCGGGGCAGTCGAGGTCGGACTCGCAAGCCGTTGCGTGATTGAGCGCGCAGTGTTCGTGGGGACCGATGTTGAAGGGGTTCAGGTCGAAGCCGTGGTTGTAGATCACCAGGTCGCCGTCCCAGTCGTCCGGGAAGGTCACGCGGAAGAAGCCGCCGTTCTTTCCTTCGCCGGTCTTCATGTCGCACAGGTAACCGTCGTAGATGTGGTCGGCCGGGCAGTCGTCGAAGGCCGCCGCAGCTACGGGCAAGCTCAAGAGCGCGATCGCCGAGGCGAGCGCGAGGCTCTCGGTTCGAAATTTCATGTTCTCCTCCCTGCGGCCGCAAGAGGGTCGTCCTGGCGGCCGTCCTTCGACGGCGCGTAACACGGGCACCGTCGATCAATCAAGACTATTTACGCAAGCGGGGTCAGGCCGAACGCTGCGGCCGGGGGCGGTTCCTATGGCGAACGCCCCCCCGAGTCACTTGCGCACCCGCATGCCCTCGGAGTCACGGCCGAGCACCAGCCCCGGCTCGGCCTCGCGGGCGCGCTTCTCGGCTTTCCAGGCCTCGCCGAGGTCGACCCGTCGGTAGTACGTGTTGGCCAGCGCGATCCAGCGGTCGGGGTTGGCCGGGTCGAGCTCGGCCGCCGCACGCAGGTGCCGCGCCGCCTCCTCGAAGGCGGTCAGCTTGTAGAGCAGGGCTCCCAGGTCCGCGTGATTGCGAAGGCTCGGGTCACCCGTTGTCGCCTTGCGCAGCCTGTCCAGCCCTTCCTCGACCTTGCCCTCGGCGATCAGCCGGTCGGCCTCCTCGCGAAGCTGCGCCGGGTCGCTGGCGGCCGGGGGTGCCTGGGGAGCCGTGCGGCTGCGCGCGGCGCCCTCCGGCTCGGGCGCCGGGCTTTCCTCTACCATCGTGGTGCAGGTTTCGGCGCCGTCGCAGGCTGCGGCCGGTGTATCCTCGCGCTGCGGCGCTGGCGTGAACAGCCACGCGCCGGCCACAAGCGAGATCGCGAGCAGCGCAAACAGGGCCGGCGTGCGCCTCATCGCCGCTCGAGCGCGAGGTCGAGCAGCCGGTCGACCAGCGCCGGCAGCGGCAGTCCGGCCGCAGCCCACAGTCGTGGATACATGCTGATGGCGGTGAACCCCGGGATCGTGTTGATCTCGTTGAGAAGCACGGCGTCGGTCTTCCTCTCGAGGAAGAAATCGATGCGCGCCATGCCGCGACCGCCGATCAGCTCCCAGGCCGCCAGCGCGATCTCGTGAAGGCGCGCGAGTGCATCTGCGGGAATCTCGGTCGGAGCGCGCAGTCCGGCGGTGGTATCGACGTACTTGCTGTCGAAGTCGTAGATGCCGTCGGCCGGAAGGATCTCGCCGACCGGCGACAACTCGCCGGGCTTGCTGCCGAGAATCGCGATCTCGATCTCGCGCGCATCGCAGCCGCGCTCGACGACGACGCGATCGTCGTAGCGGCGGGCTTCGGCCAGGGCGGCGCCGAGAGCTGCCGTTTCGCGCACGCGCGTGACGCCGACCGAGGAGCCGAGGTTGGCCGGCTTCACGTAGCACGGATAGCCGAAGGCGCGGCGCACGCGCAGATCGAGGCTTGCCGCGTCATCGCTGCCGGCCGACAGGAACTCGACCTGGGGAAGGCCGGCGCCCGCGCACAGCGTCTTCATCGCGAGCTTGTCCATCGCCAGCGCGCTGGCGGTGGTACCGGCACCGACGTACGGCACGCGCGCAAGCTCGAGCTGTCCCTGCAGGGTGCCGTCTTCGCCGTTGGGGCCGTGCAGGATCGGAAAGACGACGTCGATCGGATCGGCCTCCTCGCCGATGCCGCGGCCGTCGGTCGCGACCAGCCGCGCGGCAGTTCCGGTCCACACCAGCGCAACCGCAGTGAGGCCGGCGGGATCGAGGTCGCGGATGGTCTTCGTGGCCAGCTCGAGCTGCGGCTCGATGTTGCCGATCACCCACAGCCCGTCGCGGGTGATGCCGGCCAGCGTGACGCGGTGGCCGGCCTGGCGCAGGCCGTCCAGCACCGTCGCGCCCGACCGCAGCGAGATCGGATGCTCGGGCGAGCGCCCGCCGACCAGCAAAACAACGTGAAGACTTCGATTTCTGCCCATCCGTCCGCCCCTTCCTCCACCGCAAATCGGGTCGCTTCTGTAGCACCGCGGCGCGCGCGGCCAAATCGGCACGCCGCTTGTCTGGTGCAAAGCCCGATGAAGCGCGGCTGATCCCGAGCGTTAGCCGCGTTTCGCTTGGCTGCCGGGATCGGTCTCGGTATAAGCAGCCGCGAACAATTGCCGAGCCAACGTTAATATCGCTGATGCGGGGCGAGGAGCTGCAGCTCTTTGCGAACGCTGCGATTGGAGCCGCCCGGATGCATATCGAAACGCTCAAGATCTTCTGTGACGTGGTCGAGAATCAGAGCTTCTCTCTGGCCGCGTCGCAGAACTTCATCACGCAATCCGCTGTCAGCCAGCAGATCCGCGGTCTCGAGGAGCGCTACGGAAAACGATTGCTCGAGCGCAAGCGCGGCAGCGTGCGGCCGACCGCGGCCGGCGAGATCCTGCACCGCTCCTGCCGCGAGATCCTGCACAGCTTCAACGAGATGGAGGCGCAGCTGCAGGGCCTCAGCAACGTCGTCACGGGAAGCATCCGCGTCGGCACCGTGCACAGCATCGGGCTCTACGAGCTGTCGGAGCCGCTCAAGCACTACTTCGCCGATTTCCCGCACGTCAACGTCTACCTCGAGTACGACCGCGCCAGTCACGTCTACGAGCAGGTGCTGCGCGGCAACGTCGATCTCGGCATCGTCGCGTATCCGACGGCGCGCGCGCAGATCACGGTGCTCGATTTCCGCACCGACCGGCTCGTCGTCGTGTGCTCACCGGATCACCCGCTGGCCGACAAGCCCAAGATCGGCGTCACCGATCTCGACGGCGAGAAGATGGTCGGCTTCGAGAAGGGAATTCCGACGCGCCTGGCGCTCGACCGGCTGTTCAACGAGAAGCAGGTCGTGGTGCAGTACGTGGCCGAGCTCGACAACATCGAGATGGTCAAGCGGCTGGTCGAAGTGGGCGCCGGAATCGCGATCGTTCCGGACAAGGCCTGCGCGCACGAGATCCAGTCGGGTTCCCTGGTGCGCATCGAGCTGAACGACCGCGGCATCACGCGGCCGATCGGCATCATTTACCGCACCGGCAAGCACTTCAGCCCGGCGGTCGAGCGATTCGTCGAGTACCTGCAGGCCGACAGCAAGCGCAGCGCCGGTACCCGCGCCGCGGGCTAGGCTCGCCGCGCATCGATTCGCGGTTCGGGTACGGATCTCCGGGCGATCCAATAGAGGCAGTGTGGTTCCGCCGCTCGCCGGCTCGCGGCTCATGTACCTGTCCCTGCTTTCGGTTTCCTTCACCGCAGCGCCGGAATCACCTCGCGCGCGAACAGCTCGAGGCTGTCGGGCTGCGCGAGGTCTCCGAACATCACGGCGAAATCGCTGACGCCGCGCGCGATCTTCGCGCGCAGCCCGGCGATCACGCGGTCGGGGGTCCCCGCCACCGCCACCTTGTCGATATCGGCGAAGTGACCGAGCACCGCCTTGGCCATCGTGAGCTTGGACTGTAAGGTCTCCTCGTCCTTGCCGATGACGCAGATCATCTGCTCGCTGACGATGATCTCGCCGACGTCGCGGCCGACCTGGCGGCAGTGGGAGGACAGCACGCCGTGAAGCCGCTCGACCTCGTGCGCGGAGTTCATCGGGCAGTTCCAGCGCTGCGCGAAGCGCGCGACCAGCCGCAGCAGCTTCTTCTCGCCGGCGCCGCCGATCGTCACAGGCAGCGGCGACTGCACGGGCTTCGGATTGTTCGGGGCATCCTCGACGCGATAGTGCCTACCGGCAAAGGTGCTGCGATGGTCGCGCAGCATCCGCGTGACGATCTCGAGGCTTTCCTCGAGCTGGGCCAGGCGCGTGCCCATCGGCGGGAAGTCGTAGCCGTAGCCTTTGTACTCTTCCTGCATCCAGCCGGCGCCGAGGCCGAGCTCGATGCGGCCGCCGCTGATCTGGTCGACGGTGGCTGCCATCTTCGCGAGCAGCGCGGGGCTGCGGTACGAGTTGCAGGTCACCATCAGTCCGAGCCGCAGCTTCTGCGTCGCTGCCGCGAGCGCGGCCAGCGAGGTCCAGCCTTCGAGGAAGTCGAGGTCGGGCAGGCCGCCTGCCCAGAAGTGATCGACCAGCCACAGCCCGTCGTAGCCGAGCTTCTCGAGCAGCCGCGCGCGCTCGAGCAGCAGCGGCCAGGCCAGGCCGGCCTGCGGGAGGAACAAGGAAAAGGTGGCGGGGCGCTCGGCGCTCGCCGGCTCGCCCCTCGCTGGCGACACGGCCCGGGATCCTAGTCGTGCACGGCGATTCGTAAAGTTGCGGCAGCGACCGCACCGGCCGTATCCTTGCTGCCGCGCGGATGCGGGTCTGCGCGGGGTGGGAGTCGCCGTGGCCGCGGGAAAGCGCGACAAAATCTAGACGCCAGCGGTGCCGGAGCCGTTTCACGCGCCGTTCCGCGAGCTCGGCCAGGCCCTGAGGCCGCGCTCACCCGCTGCCGGGGCCGCCGGGCCCGGGCGCGCCGCGGCTGTAGTGCCCGCGCAGGCGCCGCAAGCCAGCCCAGCCCCGAAGCCGGCGCCGGCGGGCGACGGAACCGAAGCCGACGCGCTCGCCGCCTCGCTCGCGGGTGTCCAGCGCCTTGCGAAGTACTCCTCGCGAGTACAAGTCCGCCGCCGCCCCGACCTCTCCCAGCTCGAAACCCACCGGCGCGAAGAGGTCGAGGCGATGGCCACTGCGGCCGGCTTCGATGTCAGCTACGAGGATCACTACGTGCGGGGCCGGGCCGCCAGCGTCAGCCGCGAGACCCTGGCGCGGCTCACACGCGGCGAATTTGCGATCTCTGCACACCTCGATCTGCACGGCATGCCGCTCGAGGACGCGCGCCGCGCAGTCGACGAGTTTCTCGCCCAGCAGCAAAAACGCGGGCGTCGCTGCGTGCTGATCGTCACCGGCAAGGGAAAAAACTCACCGGGAGGGCAGGGTGTGCTCCAGGAGCGCGTTCCGGACTGGCTTGCGTGCGGTCCGAGCTCGCGCAGGGTGCTCGCGTTCGCGAGCGCGCGGCCCTGCGACGGCGGCGTCGGCGCACTGGTCGTATTGATGCGAGCGGGCAGTTCCAGTAAACATCGAATCGACGTCGAGCATGGTGGAACGGGGCCTTTGGGCCACTGACTTCAAGTATCGCACTATGCGATGGATAGCTTGATGCCAGTGTCCGGACCCGGGCGCGCGCGGCTGCGTGCGTGGCATCCACCGATGCCTGTTGCAGAGGGTTGAGCCTTCTACGTGCCTCCGAGGAGGTCGTGGACGCGGAGGTGGCGGTGCTGGAAGCGGAGGAGTCGTGTCGTCTGCTCTACGTGGGAGACGACGGCGACGTCTACCAGTCGAATCTCGGAGGTCCGTCGCGCAAGCTGACGTGGGGATGGAACGAGCTTTCCAGCTCGGACCGGCTTCACTACGTGTGGCCGGCCTACTCGCCCGACGGCTCGCAGATCGCGTGCTTCGGCGTGCGCTCGGGCAGCGTGCCCGAAGCCAGCCTCTATACCGTGGCCAACGACGGCATCCGCATGAGCGAGCTGTGGCGCATGACCGAGGCGTCCGCGCCGGTGTGCGAGAGCTGGTCGCCGGATTCGAGATCGATCGCGATCCTGCTCCAGGGCCACGACGAGCTGCAGCTCGAAGTCGCCAGCGTCGACCGGCCCGGCCGCACCACGCTGGTGGACCGCGGCGCGCCGCTGTTCTGGTCCTGGTCGCCGCGCGCGAGCTACCTGGCCGTGCACACCGGCGGCAGCTCGAGCATCTACGAGGACGCGCGCCTGTCGGTGTTCCAGGTCGGCCGCGAATGCTCGAAGATCGTCGAGCTCGCGCCCGGCGAATTCCGCACGCCCACCTGGTCGCCCGACGGCGGAAGGCTCGCCTACGTGGATGCGAGCGACCCGTCCGGAGAGTTCCTCTCGCTGTACCGTCTCGACGACGGCACCATCGACGTGCTGCTGCAGGTGCACGGCCAGACCGCGATGCTGTGGTCGCCCGACGGACGCACGCTGGCGCTGGCGCAAGCGCTCGGCGATTCGCCGCACGTCTACTCCGGCATCACGCTCGTCGACGTCGAGACCGGCGACGCGCGCGTGCTCGATGAAAGCGAGGTCGTCAGCTTCTTCTGGGCTCCGTGCTCGAAGCGGCTGGTGACGATGGCCTTCGCGAGCGACGCCGGCATGTGCTGGTCGGTGCTCGACGTCGAAGCCGCGCGCAGCAGCGGCGGCCCGCTATCCGCGCACAAGCGGCGCCTCGGCAGCAACTTCTATCCGAGCCGCGAGCTCGTCTACTTCTCGTGGTTCTTCGACCAGTTCGCCGTCTCGCATCCGCCGATCTCGGCCGATGGCACGCGCCTGGTGTTCGCCGGCCACATGGGCGGCGGCGACGGCTCGCCGATCGCGGCGCGCTCGCAGAGCAACGTGTACGTCGCATCGCTGAGTGAAGGCGGCGCGGTCGAGCGAGTCGCGTCGGGCCACTTCGCGTGCTGGGATGCGCGCCTGCGCGCCGCCAAGGCGTGATCACCGCGCGCTGGTCGCTGCTTCCTCACCTGCTCAGTGTGCTGCGGCCGCTGATCGGCGCAGGTATCGTGGCCGCGCTGGCGCCGTCGGAAGAATCGGCACTGGTTCTTCCGCTGGTGCTGCTCGCCTGCGCGAGCGACTGGCTCGACGGCGAGGTTGCGCGCCGCCTCGGCAGCCAGACCCGTGCCGGGCGCCTGGTCGACAACCTCTGCGACTTCTTCTTCCTGCTCTTCCTCTTCGAGTACTTCGCACTGTGCCGGCTCTGGTCGCCACCGGTGTGGGGTACGCTGATCCGCTACGGTGCTGCGGCCAATCAACTGCCGGTGATGGCGCTGGTTGCCTCGTTCGGGAGCTACTTCGTCCGACTCGGTCTCGAGATCCGCGCGGGCCGGGATCCGGCACGCTCCCGGCGCGGCCATGCTGCCGGCGTCTGCAACTATGTGCTGGTCGTTGCCGGCGGCGTCGAGCTGCTGCCTGGCGTTCGCCTCGGTCCCTGGCTGCTCGAGCCGGCGATGCTCGCCGTCGTGCTGCTGAACCTGTCCGCCGTGTTCGAGAACCTGGCACTGATGTTCCACCGAGAGAGCGCCGGGCCTAGAATGTCCGCATGATCCCACGCCCGCAGCAGCGGGCCGGCCCCGGCCGGCAGCCTTCACGCAGCAACTGGCACCAGATCGCGCGGCTTCGCGCCTTCGTGCTCGGCGTGATCTTCGCAGGCTGTACGCCCGTGTCGCAGTCGTACGAGGTTCACAGCGCGGAGCTGGGCTGCGACGAGGCCAACCGCTACGTGTACTCGGCGGTCGAAGACATGCACATGAAGGTCACCTCCTTCACGCAGGCGCAGCCGGGCCGAACCGGGCACCTCAAAGCGGTCGGTCGCGACCGTCGCGGCGAGGTGTCGATCCGCTGTGAGCCCGGCCAAGTCATCATCGATCCGACGCAGACCTCGATGGGTGATCGCATCTTCGAGCGCGGCATCTTCCTGTCGGTGACGGGGCGCAGCGGCCTGAAAATGGATCGCGGCGAGATCACCGGACGCGAGCAGCCCGCCCGCGACCTCGCGCAGGCAGTGGCCGAAGGGGAGCCGGCGCCGAGCGGCAGCGTACTCGTCGAAGTGCAGCCGCAGCACGGTTTCGAGTCGGTGCTCGACTTCGATGCCGATCTTGCGTCGGCCGGCATCCTCCCGATCCGCGTGACGATCCGCAATGGCAGCAGGCGCGCGTATACCTTCGCGCTCGACGGCCTGACCGTGCGCCTTCGCTCCGGGCAGGCCGCGACGCGCCTTTCAGCCGCCGATGCCGCCACCAGGCTCACTTCGAAGGCCGGCTCGGGCGGCAGCCAGACCGAAGTCGGCAACGTCGAGTCCGCGCGCAGGATCATGGTCGACAAGGAGCTGAAGGGCGCGAAGCTGGGCGCGGGCGCATCGGTGTCGGGCTACGTCTACTATCCGGTCGCCGACTACGATCGCGTCAGGATCCAGATGATGGACGTGGCCGCCGGCGAGCTCGAAAGCTTTCTCGTCGAGTTCTGAGCGCGCGCAGGCACAGCGGACATCGTGCGATCCACTCTTTACAAGCTGCTCAGCGCTCGCGGCGGCACCGCCACCGCGGCGGAGATGCTCGACGTGGTCTTCGATGGACGCGGTGAGGACACGCCGTTCGGACAGCAGTTCCTCGGCGCGCTGCTCTCCGACGATCCGCGCTTCCGCGACGACAACGGGCTCTGGCACCTGGTCGAGGAGCACGTGCTCGATGCCGCGCTGCCGCACGCTCCGTTCGTCGTCGTGGACCTCGAGACCACCGGCCACCGGCCGGATGACGGCGGCGTCACCGAAATCGGCGCAATCCGGCTCGAAGGCCTGCGCGAGGTGGGTCGCTTCGAGACGCTCGTACATCCGGGCCGGCCGATTCCCGGTTTCGTCTCCAAGCTGACCGGCATCTCCGATGCGATGGTCGCCTCCGCGCCGCCGCTTCGCGAGGTGATCGGCCGCTTTGTCGATTTCGCTTCCGGCGCGGTGCTGGTCGCGCACAACGCTGCCTTCGACGCACGCCTGCTCGATCACGCGAGCCGGCGCTGGCTCGCGCGGCCGCTGGGGCTTCCGACCCTCTGCACCGTCAAGCTCGCGCAGCGGCTGATGCCCGAGCAGCGCCGCACCTCGCTCGAAGCGCTGAGCGAGCACTTCGGATTCAGCGCGGGCACCCGCCATCGTGCGATGGCCGACGCCGAGCGAACCGTCGATCTGCTCGCGCGCTTCGTGCCGATGCTGCAGGAGCGCGGCGCCACGCGCGTGCAGCACCTGATCGAAGCGCAGGAAGACCCGGCGACGCCGCGCCGCATGGAAATCCGCGTGCGCCAGTCCGACCTCGAGGAGCTTCCCGAGGCCCCCGGCGTCTACCGGCTGATCGGGCGCGAGGAAGAGCCGCTGTTCGTCGGCCGCGCCGGCAACCTGCGCGAGCGCGTGCTGCAGTACTTCCTCAACGTCGACCACCTGAGCGACCGCCAGCTCGGCATGATCGCGAAGACTTTCGAGGTGACCTTCACGCGCTGCGGCTCGCCGCTGGAAGCCGCACTGCTCGAAGCCGCCGAAGTGCACCGACTGGAGCCGGCCTACAACCGCGGGGATCGCCATCTTCCGAAGAGCTCGTTCGTCAAGATCACCGTGCGCTCCCCGTTCCCGCGCGTGTTCGTTGCGGGACGTGTCGCCTCCGACGGCGCTCTGTACATCGGTCCGCTGCGCGGCCGCGCCTTCGCCGACGATGCTGCCGAGCTGGTGGCCGCCGCCTTCCGGCTTCGCACCTGCCCAGGGCCGATGCGGCCGGATCCGAACTATCAGCCCTGCCCGCTCGGACCTTCGGGGCGCTGCTCGAGCCCCTGCAATGCGAGCATCGCCGCGGCCGCCTACGGCGTGCAGGTCGAGGCGCTCGAGCGCTGCCTGCGCAGTCGCTTCGGTCCTCGCGAGCTGATGGCGAATGCGGGCGTCGCCTCGGGAGCAAGCGACTACGGCCGCTTCCAGGGTGCCGCGCGCCGACTCGAGCGCCTCGCGTCGCGCTCGCACTGGCTGGTCAACGAGCTGCACTACCTCGCCGTCGCGCCAAGCGCCGACGGCGGGTTGTTCGTGGCGGCGGTGATCGGCGGACGCTGCACGGCCACCTGGATCATCGGCGACAACGCCGGAGTGGATGCGATCATCGAAGCGCTGCGCGCGATCTGGGACGGCCAGGCTCCCGCGCGCGACAGCCTGCCGATCGCGGATGCGAGCACGATCCTGGCGGTGTGGCTGCAGGAGGCCGATGCGGCCGGCATCGAGACGCTGATCCCGCTCGACGAGGGCGAAAGGCCGAGTCTCGAGGCTGCGCGCGAGCGCCTGCTCGCCCGGCTTGCCGAGCTGCGAAGTGCTGCGGCCGCAAACTCCTCGAAGCCCACGCGCGGCGTCGTCCACGCGCTGCGCCGATGACCGGACCCGTCGCCAGGCGCGCGGCGGGCCTGCTCAAGCGCTCGGAACTACACAGCTTCTACCAGAAGCGATTGCTTGCCCGCGAGTTGCTCGGCTGATATCCCCCCGCGCTGGCCCGCCGCCGCGGCAGAGGAAATCGGGCACCCAGGGAATCGGGGACAGGTACCTATTTCCGAGCGATCCACTAGAGGCAGTGTGGTTTCGCCGCTCGCCATGAGCCGCGAGCCGTGAGCCGCGAGCCGGCGAGCGGCGAACGCGGCGAACGGGAGCGGCTCACCCCGTTTTTCCAAAACCATGAAGAAACGACGTCTCATCGTGACCGCCGACGATTTCGGCCTCTGGCCGGAGATCGACGACGCGGTCGTTGCCGGCTACGAGAGCGGCGTCGTCACCGGCGCGAGCCTGCGCGTGTCGGCGACTTCGTCGCACTCGGCAGCGGTGGCTGCGCGCATCCGCCCGGGGCTCTCGGTCGGACTGCAGTTGGTGCTCTGCGACGGCCACTCGACGCTGCCGCGGCGTCACATACACGACCTCGTCGACAGCAGCGGCCGCTTCGTGGGGCGGCCGGTCGAGGCGGCGTGGCACTACCGGCGCAGCGGCGGGCTGCGCGAGCAACTGAGGGCCGAGATCCGCGCGCAGGTCGAGAAGTTCCTGTCCACCGGCCTCTACCTGAGCTTCGTCTCCTCGCACTACAACCTGCACCTGCATCCGACGGTGCTGTCGCTGCTGAAGGAGCTGGCCCAGGACTACCCGATTCATGCGCTGCGCAGGCCCTGCACCAGGCTGGTCGAGTACGAGAGGTACCTCGGCCCTGCCGGCTTCGAGGCGCGAGTCGAAAACTCGCTGATCGGCACGATGGTGCGCTACGGCGGCCTGCGCGCGCGCCGCTTCGTCAGTCCCGATCGCGTCGAAGTGCTGTGCCCGGAAAGGCCGGCAACCGAAGGCACCGTGGTCGCCCGGCTCGCATCGCTGCCGCGCGGCACTACTGAGCTCGTCTGCCACCCCGGCTCCCTGCTGCCGCAGTTCGACGGCGTCGCCGAGGCCGCGATCGTCACCAGCCGCCGCGTCCGCGACGCGCTCACCGGGAGCGGCGCCGAGATGATCTCCTACCGCACGCTGTTCGAAGAGATCTGACCTCTGCCGGGCCGCGGGAACGTCCGGCCCTACTTCGCCGACGAAACCAGACTCGAGATCGTGTAGAAGTCGGGCGTGTTGTCCGACTCGGTACCCGTCTCGAACATCCAGTCGTAGCGCAGCGGGTTCTGCGGGCCGGGCGGCGTGATGCGCGAGCTGTGGCTGAGCTGGAAGTCGATGACGGCGACCGCGGGCGTGAACAGGCGCGGATCGGGATACTTGCGCCCCTCGCGCACCGAGGTCGCGCACCAGAAGACGTTCTGCCAGACCTTCCAGAGCTCCTCGCGCTTGTCGAACATCTCGGAGGTCGACACGTTGAAGACCTCGGCATCGATCCACAGGTGCCGCATCGAGAACGCGTAGACCTTCAGCAGCGTGGGCCGGCCTTCGATGACCCAGACCTTGCGCTTCTCCCACTTCACGCACGGAACCCAGCTCGCGGTGCCCTTGCTGTCGCACCAGACATCCTCGGTGGCGTACTTGCCGGCGTGCATCGGCACCAGCACTTCCTTCTGGCCGAGCAGGCGGAAATCCCACCATTCCGGCTTCGAATTGAAGCCCCAGATCGAATCCTGGTCGATGTCGCTGCCGAACAGCGTTCCCGAGCGGTCGGCCGTCGAGTAGCGGCGCACGCGGCGAAGCTGCGGCAGATAGAGCCACGAGTCGTCGGCCTTGGTCGCTTCCTCGTAGCGGTAAAGCAGGAAGGAGGTGCCGATCAGGTCGAACGGAGTCTGGATCGGTCCCCACTGCTCGGTGTAGCGGATCGCCGGATTGTGAGGGATCACCGGCAGCGGCTGTTGCACGATGCGCCCTTCCCACTTCAGCCGGCGCCACACGTCGGACGACAGCATCTTCTCGATCACGCCGCTCGGGTCCTGGTTCTCGACCACCCATTCCGTGCGCACGTCGTCGCTGAAGGCCGGCTTGTGCTCGTGGTTCCACATGACTTTCCAGGCGGCGGCCGGGTCGTCCGGATTGATGGTCGGGAACGGCATGCCGGCGACATAGCCGCCCAGGCCCTTGCGATCCGCGTTCAGCGTGACGTCCTTGGCGTATTTGTCGGTCGCGTCGCGGAAGGCCTTCGGCCACGGACACGAAGCCGCTTCGTTGACTTCGATCTTCATGCCGAGGTCGAGCATGTTCTGCACGGACGGCGGCAGGATCTCCGTATACGCGTCCCGGTTCGATCTGGTGATGATGGTTCCCGGAGCCGCGTCGCCGGCCGCCAGTGCTGCTGCCGGGAGCACGACCAGGAGCGAACTGAGCACGAGCGCTGGGCGCTGGAAGGTGGGCGATCGGCGCATGGCGATCCCTCCTGAAGAAGACAGCGGTCTTCTCACGGTCCTCGGCGATGCGATGAGGTGACCATAGCGCCGCGCAAGCGGCGCGTGCAAGGGGTCCCCGTCAGCGGCGGGCGCCGGGGGTCCCCGTCAGCGGCGGGCGCGAAAGGGTTTTCTGGCGTGAAAGGCCGGTCGATCAGGAAATCGGGTCAGTCACCGAGGAAACCCAGCACGAAGTCCTGGGTGTCGGCGATGTCGGCCCGTGCCTGGTAGTCCGCGCCTTTGCAGTTGCCGTTGATCCCGAAGGACACCACCGCGACGACGAGGTCGGTATTGTTCAGGAATACGCCGCCGCCCGAGTCGCCGAAGCAGGTTCCGCCGCGTCCGCCAGCCGCGCTCGGGTTGTTCGAGGTGTGCACGTTCCAGCCATCGGTCAGGGCGCTTTTCAGGTTCACGATCGTCGACGTCGACTTCCAGCGCTCGGCCAGCTCGAGAGAGTTCGGCCGGATCTCCTGGATGCCGTAGCCGGCGCTCTCGACGAGGACTTTGTTGTGGTCCTTGCCGGAGGCCGCCAGCAGATCGAGGGTGCCCAGCGGAGCGAGCACGGCGAAGCTGCCGACCGCGGCAGCCGCATCGAGCACCACGACGCCGACATCGTGGTTGGCCGGTGCGTCCGCGAAGTTCGCGTACAGCGGGTGCGGATGAGAAGTGCCACGCGCGTAGTGCGGGTTGGCATCGAGCCACGCGCTGCGTGCCGCGTAGAGACTGGCCTCGTCGGGATAGTCGGCGCGCAGCGGAAAGCCGTCAATGTCCGCGACTTCGTCGAAAGTGACCCACACATCGTTGCCGCCGCTTCCGCCCGGCGTCGGCGTGCCGGAGCTTCCGATGCCGAAGGTGCAGTGTCCGGCGGTCAGGAAGGTGGTCGGATCCAGCAGCGTGCCCGAGCAGCTGAACCAGCCCGGCTCGTCGGGATCGAAGAACAGGATGAAACCCACGTAGGGATGCTCGCCGTCATCGCGAACGCCGTAAGTGATCGCCGAGGCCGGCGTGACGTGAACGAACGATGAGACGAGCGCGGCGGCAACGAGTTTGCGGATCATGGATTTCCTCTCCGGTCGGATCTGTACGCGGTGCGATTCGTCTCACACGGCCATGGGTACCACAAGGCATCTTCAGGCTCCGGCGGCTGCCAGGAGCTCTTCGATGCCGGTCAGCTTTTCGCGAACCTTGCCGGCACCGCGGCCGCGCTCGCGCTCGGCGCGATCGATGCGCTTCCAGCCGTCCCAGCTGACCACGCGCGCGCGGCGACTCGCCAGTACAGCGTCGATGGCCGCGCGCGCGACGATCGCGCCGTCGCGCGCCGGCAGCATCGGCAGGTCCTCGACCATTCGCGCAACGGTCGTAGCGGCATCGCCCTTGTTGGTACCGACCACGCCGGTCGCTCCGCGCTTGATCCAGCCGGCCACGTAGACGCCGGGCACGAACTGCGACTGCCTGAGCACGCGGCCGTCGACGTTCGGCACGATGCCGCGTTCCTCGTCGAACGGAAGCCCCGGGATCACCACGCCACGATAGCCGACCGATCGCAGCACCAGCCCCGTGGCAATGTTCTCGAGCCGCCCGCTGCCGCGCGCGACGACGTCGCCGCTGGCCGTGCGCGCGAGCTCGTTGTGCTCGATGCGAAGCGCGGTGACGCGTCCGGCCTCGCCGAGGATCTCGACCGGTGATGCGACGAATCGCAGTACCAGCCGGCGCTGGCCTCCGCGGCTTCCCGTGTCGGCGAGTCTGGCAAGCACTTCGAGCTTATGGCGGTCGTGTCCGGCGTGGGGATCGAGCCGCGCGAGGTCATCGGCGACCAGCCGCCCGTCGACGACGATGTCGATGCCGGCAAGCTCGGCGATGTCTTCGAGCTCCTTGGCGGCAAAGGCGCCCTGGCGCGGCCCGCGCCGCGCCACGATCACGACTTCGCGGATGCGGCTGCTGCGCAGCTTCTCCAGCGCAGCGGCGCTGATGTCGGTTCCGGCCAGCTCGTCGGGGCTGCGCAGCAGGATGCGCGCCAGGTCCATCGCGACGTCGCCGATGCCGACCACCACCGCGCGCTCGGTGTCGAGATCGACCGCAAGATCGGCGTATTCCGGATGGCCGTTGTACCAGCCGACGAAAGAGGTCGCCGAGTGGCTGCCGGCCAGGTCTTCGCCGGCGATTCCGATGCGCCGGTCGGCCTCGCAACCGGTCGCGAACACCACCTGGTCGTAACAGGTGGTGAGGTCGCCGACCGACACGTCGCGTCCGACGGTGACGTTGCCGAGGTAGCGCACGCGCGCGTCGTCGCACAGCCGGTCGTAGGAGGCCGAGACGGATTTGATCTTGGGATGGTCCGGCGCGACGCCGTAACGCAGCAGGCCATACGGCGCCGGCAGCCGCTCGAGAAGGTCGACGTCGACGCTGAGGCCGCCGCGCTTGAGCAACGCTTCGACCGTGTAGAAGCCCGCCGGGCCGGCGCCTACGACGGCGACGCGCAGCGGCCGCTCGTTGCTGTCGAGGGCGGTCACGATCCGCGTCGACGAGCCGGTCACAGCAGCACGCTCAGCAGGGCCAGAAACACGAAGAATCCGGCCCAGTCGGTGGCGGCGGTGACGAGCACGGAAGAGGACACCGCGGGATCGAGCGCGAAGCTGCGCAGCAGCAGCGGCACCAGCGTGCCGACGGCTGCCGATACCTGCAGGTTGACCAGCAGCGCGAAGCCCATGACGATGGCCAGCCGCGCCTCCCCGCGCCACAGGTACACGATCAGCGCGCTCGATAGTCCCAGCAACGCACCGTTGATCAACGACGTCAGCGCTTCGCGGGCCAGCAAACGGCGCGCCTGCGGCCCGCGCGCCTCGCCGAGCGCGATCGCGCGCACCAGCACCGTCATCGTCTGGGTTCCGGCGTTACCGGCCATCGCCGAGATCACCGTCATCAGCGCCGCCGCCACCGCCACCTGCCGGATCGTGTCTTCGAATTGCGCGATGATCAGCGCGGAGAAACCGGCGGTGAAAAAATTGAAGACGAGCCACGGAAGTCGCGAGCGCACGGCATCGACGGGACTCGCGCCGGTGAAGCTCTCGACGCCGACGCCGGCCAGCTTGAGGATGTCCTCGGTGGCCTCTTCCGAAATGACGTCGACGATGTCGTCGACGGTGATGCGTCCGACCACGCGGCCGAGCGCGTCGACCACCGGCACCGAGACCAGGTCGTACTTTTCGAAGATGCGCGCGACCTCTTCCTGGTCCATGCCGACCTCGACCGAGATCGTCTCTTCCCGCATGAAACGCTCGAGCGGCGTCTCGTCGTCGTAAAGCAGCAGGTCGCGCAGCGGCAGGTGGCCCTTCAGGCGCCGGCGCGAGTCGGTGACGAACACATCGTGGACGTCGTGAAAATCGTCCGAGTGCCGCCTGATCGAATCGATGACTTCACGAACGGTATCCGAGGTCGTCGCGGTGGCGACTTCGGTTTTCATGATGCCGCCCGCCGTATCCTCGGGGTAGGTCAGCAGGCCGGCGACGTTGCGGCGCACCTCGGGACTGGCGCGGCGCAGCAGGCGGTCCTTGCGGTCCTCCTCCAGGTGGCCGAGCAGGTCGGCGGCGTCGTCGGTGTCGAGCCGCTCGATGACGGCAGACAGGCGCGCGTCCGAAAGCAGATCGACCAGGGAAGCCTTGCTGTGATCGCTGGCTTCGCGGACGACCTCGGAGGCGGTCTCGGGATCGAGCAGGCGGAACAGCTGGAGCTGGCGCTCGGGCTCTTCCAGCGCGTCGAGAAGATCGGCGAGGTCGGCGGGGTGCAGGTCCGAAATCGCGGCGCGAGCGGCGGCCTCGTCTCCGGCCTCGAGCAGGGACCGGAGATCGACGTGATCCGCGATCTCAGTTTCCGCCGGAGTGCTCATCTCCGATCCGCCTCACGATGCGCACCAGGATGAGCGAAGACCGGTTCGAAGGGTCGTGGTCCTCGGAGGCGATGGCCTCGTCGACCTCGTACGCTCCGGCTGCTTCACCGCCGGTGTCGAGTCTCCGCACTTCCTCCGTCAGGGCCGGAAGCAGCGCGGGCCACGTCAGGAGCCAGGCTCCGTCGATATTCGGAACATCGGCGAGCGCCTGCCGGACAGGAATCGGCACTCCCCAATAGAACACGGCCCCATAGTCGAAGGCCCGGTAAAAAGACAGCGCAGCGGACTGCGGAACCACCGTCTGCAGGTGCTGCACGAAGGAGCGTGTGCTGCGTTTGCTGGCCAGCGCGGGCAGCAGCGTGGTCGATATGGTGGCAGACAGCGCCAGCATCGCGACCGCCGTCGCCGCGAAGACGCGCGCCCAGCGGCCGCGGCGAGCGGAGTGCCAGGTGATCCATGCGCAGGCGAGGACCGCGGCGCTGCAGGGCAGCACCACCGCGAGGTGTTCGCGCGCGGCCTCGAGCATCGGCACGACGTTGTTCACGTCGGCATCGCTGACCAGGCCGCGCAGCCAGCCCTCGAGCGCAAGCCCGGCCACACCGGCGAGCAGCGTCGCGGCGGTGACCGCCAACAGTGCTGCGGAAAGGGCGGCGGCGGCCATCAGCAGCACGCCGCCGAGCGGTCCGGGGCCCGCGCGCAGCACCCGCGTCCAGCCTGCGGCGATCAGCATCGCGCAGGCCGGATAGGCCGGCAGCAGGTAGACCGCGCGCTTGGAGCCGGCGATCGAGAACAGCACGAAGGGCACCAGCGCCCACACCAGCGCGAAGACCAGGTGAGGGTCACGGCCGTGCACCGGTGCAGCGACGTAGCCGGTCGATTCCGCGGGCGCGCCCGGCTCGGGGGGCAGGGGCTCGTTTGCCGTCGCATACGCTGCGGCGGCAAGGCCCGGCACGAACAGGCTCCACGGCGCGAGCCCCGCCATGAGCAGCGGCAGGTAGAACCAGAACGGCTCGATGTGACCGGCCTCGGCGCCCTCGGCATCGATCACGCGCAGCAGGTTCTCCATCAGGATCTGCTTGGCGACGAAGGCCTCGCCGCCGACGAGGGTGGCAGCGAGATACCAGAGGCCCGCGGCTGCCGCCGCGAGCGCCAGCAGCCGCAGCTCGCGCCAGCCGACGAAGCGCAGCTCGCCGCGCAGCACCAGCGTCAGCACCGCGATCGCACACGGCAGCAACAGTCCTACCGGGCCTTTGGTGAGGGTCGCGATCGTGAGCAGCGCAAAGGCGGTCACCGGAATGCGCCGCCCGGTCTCGATCGCCTGCGCGAACAGCAGCAGCGCCAGCGTGATTGCCGCCGCCAGGATCATGTCGACGCGCGCACTGACGGACGACGCGAGCCACTGAAAGCTCGTTCCGAGCACCACCGCGCTGAGCGCTGCAGTGCCCGGCCCCCACCAGGCCCAGGCGGCGGCGGCCGTCGCTGCCGTCGACACGAGGGCGGCGACGAGACCTGGAAAGCGGATCGAGCCTTCGCTCAGGTGCCCCTGCACGAGGCTCGCCAGCGCGGCGAGCCAGTGGAACATCGGCGGCTTCGACGGCAGCTCGTCGCCGTTGCGCAGCGGCAGGATGAAGCCGTCGCCGCGATAGATGGTCTGGACCACCAGCGCCTCGCGCGGCTCGCCGCGCGTGAAGAACGGAGTGCGGTCGCTGATGGCAGGAAGCGCCGCGAGCGCCGACACGAGCAGAAGACCGGCGATCGCGGCGGCGGCGAGCAGGCTGCCGTAGCCTTTCATCGAAGGCTCCGTGCATCGCCAGGAAGGCCCCCCGGGTCGCCGGCGCAGCTCCGCTGGACCCGGTGACGAGCGTGTGCTCGCCGTCTCCATCGTCCGTGCACGACCGCGATATATCGGGCGATGGTGCGCGTGCGAAACGTGCGCAGAGAGTTTGCCCCCCGTACCGACCCTCGCTAGGTTCCGCCGCCATGCCGGTGACCTCGGCCTCTCAAGTAGCCTCTCGGCTCGCCACCGTTTTCGACTTCCTTCCAGCCCTGGCCCGCCGCCATCTCGCGGCGCGGGTCGGCCTGCGCGGTACCGTGCAGGCCGAAGCCAGCTCGGCTGGCGTGTTCACGCTGACGCATCAGTACCGGCAGGGCTGCGGAGCCGAGCTCGTCGAGGTGCGCATCGCCCAGCTTCGCGCGGTCGATGCTGCCGCCGACAGCTATGCACTGTTCTGGAAGAGGGGCGATGGACGCTGGACCGCTTACAGTGGTCAGTCGGGTGAGCCGTTCGTCGGCTCGATCGACGAGTGCCTCTGCGAGATCGCGCGCGATCCGTCCGGGTGTTACTGGTCTTGAAGCCGGGCGGCCGCACGAGGATCCTCCTCCTTTCCCTGGCCGCTTCCGTTTCGCTCTCCGCCTGCCAGGAGATGCTCCCGATCCCGCGCATCGAGCCGACCCTCGACGGCTGGTCGCAGCCCTACCAGGGCGTTTCCGGAATCAGGATCCACGCGTTTCGCACCGGCGCGGTGCGCAACATCGAAGGCGCCGTGTTTGCCGGGGGAAGCTGGACCTCGGTGATCGAGATGGGCGCCTGGGCCTTCGTGATCGAACATCCGACGGCGGGCCTGACGGTCTTCGACACCGGCCTCGCGCAGCGCGCGCGCAGCGAGCCCGACCACTATGTGGGATGGCTCGGGGCCAAGCTCGGCATGCTCGATGTTCCGGTCGGAGCGGGGTTGGCCGAACAGATGCGTGCTGCCGGGCTGAATCCGGCCGAAGTCAGGCGCGTGGTGCTCTCGCACCTGCACTTCGATCACACCGGCGCGATCAGCGACTTCCCGAACGCGACCGTCGTCATCAGCGCCTCCGAGAAGGAGTGGGTCCTTCACGAGATGACGCGCATGGACTTCGTCGATACCGATGCGCTGGCCGGGATCGGGCGCTGGCAGGTCGTCGACTATGCGGTCGAGAAGCCGCTGGCGACACTGATGGCCGCGCACGACCTGCTCGGCGACGGCAGCATTCTGACCATCGATCTGTCCGGCCACACGCCAGGCAGCACCGGCATGATCGTCAGGACCGCCGAAGCGCCGGTGCTGCTGACTGGCGATGCCGCCTGGACCGAGAAGAGCTGGCGCTGGCCGGCGCGGCCGATCTCGGCCTGGAACATGCAGCGCTGGCTCGAACAGGCCTGGCGCATCAAGAAGTTCGCGATGCTCGAGCCGCACCTGGTCGTGGTCCCCGGCCACGACGATATGGCCGTGGCCGCGATAGGCGCCGCATCCTTCATCGCCCACGACCCTCCCGGCGCCGAGCCCCGCCGCAAGCCCGCACCCGGACAGCTCAGCTGAGCTCGCAGGCCCTTTGCGGCCGAAAGTTGTTCCTTCAACCCGCGCTGGGGCCGTGTTAGGCTCCCGCCCTTGCGGTGGCCTGTGGCCCTCGTGGGTTCGGGGGAATCCGAAGGTGGCCCTAGCGGGCTCTCTCCCGTCGCCGCCAGAGTGAAACACGCGTGAGTGGACCGAGACTAGGCAAGGGCCTGAAGGCCGCCGGGGCGATCGCGTTCGGCCTCGTGCTTGCGCTCGCTTTGGTCGAGGTCGTGCCGCGTGCCATGCCCGGACTGATGCCGCGCAAGGTGCAGTCGGTGCTGCGGATCTACGACGCGCGCAACTCCTGGGAGTCGATGATGAACGGCGATCGCGAGCTCGGCTTCGTGCTCAAGCCCGGCCTCGATCTGAGCTTTCCGTCCGAGGGCCGTCACATCACGATCCGCACCACGACGCTCGACGCAGGCCCCGCCGATCTCGGCATCCGCGACATCGGAGTGCCCGGCCCCTACGAGGCGATCGCGCTCGGCGACTCCTTCACCTTCTGCGACGACTCGCCGGCCGAGAGCTGCTGGGTGCGGCGCCTGTCGGACGAGCTCGGCATCTCGATGGCGACCCTCGGCATGAACGGCTATTCGAACCTCGCCGAGGCGCGCCTGCTGAAGAAGGTCGCGCCTGCCCTCGGCAGCGTGCGGCTGGTGCTGGTCGGCTTCTTCCCGAACGACTTCAAGGACAATCTGCACTTCCGCAACTGGACCGAGGCGGGCACCGACGACTACTGGGCGTGGCAGCGGCAGAAGCGCCGCAGCGATACCTCCGAGCTGCTCGCCGACTGGTCGGTGACCTACCGGCTTCTGGATGCGGCCAGGCGCTACGGCGGACGCAACACCTTCGAGCATCACGAGGGCGGGCTCGACTTCGTCTTCACCGGCGACGCCTGGTGGCGCTCGGTGGTCGAGCAGCCGGGCAAGACCCCCGGCTTCCAGCTCGCGGTCGAGGCCTTCGAGGACATGCAGGCCACCGCCAAGGGCATGAACGCGAAGCTCGTCGTGCTGATGTTCCCTTTCAAGGAACAGGTCTACTGGCCGCTGGTCCGCAAGTACTGGGCGAGCGACGCAGGGCTCGGCAAGCTCGAAGAGGGCGACATCGATGCGCCGTTCGTCGAGCTCAGGCGCGCGCTCGACAGCCGTGGCATCGCCTCCTGCGACCTGACGCCGCCGCTGCGGCGCGAGGCCGCCACGGGCGCACAACTCTATCTGAGGGCGGGAGCCCACTGGACGGATGAAGGCAACGCGGCGACGGCACGCTCGATTGCCGCGTGCCTGACGGGTCTCGGGGTCTCGGGTGCGCAAGGCTCTGTCGCGGATGCCACCGCCCGGTCCACGAACCGCTGAACGAAAAGACGAAACGGGAGAACGAGGAGACATGCAGAGGACTTTCGATTTCCGGACTACCGATGATCGGAGCCGCTGGCGCGCAGCGCTGGCGCTGGCCGGGTTCACGCTGGCGCTGGAGCCTGTTCCGGGCGCGTACGCGCGCGAGAACAACCCGGTGCTGATCCAGATCACCAACAACACGAGCGGTACGATTTCCAGTCTGCAGATCCGCGCGCAGGGCGGAGACAGCGTTACCTTCAGCTCGGACGGCGACGTCGTCGGCCCGTCGCCGGGCCACGACGAGGTCTACTACTACGACGTTGCCAGTCGCATGACGACGCGACTGACCACCACCACCGGCGGCGAAAGCCGCGAGACGGCGCGCGAGACCGACGAGGTCGGTGCCGGCGGGCGGCCGGCGATGGTCGCCTTCATCTCGACGGGGAGCCTCGATCCGTCCGTGGGCAATGCCGACGGCAATCCCGAGCTCTTCATCAAGGATCTGGAGGACGACACGATTCACCAGGTCACCAACACCGGCGCCGGCGTGATCAACGAGATGCCGTTCACCAGCGACAGCGGCAAGTGCATCGTGTTCAGCTCGACCGGCAATATCGGCAACAATCCCGGCACCGATGACGGTGTACCGGACACCGGCTACACGAATGCCGACGGCAGCCTCGAGGTGTTCATGTGGT
>Ga0247727_10006774_pt1 | contig 22285 bp, 19 predicted proteins | sample WisWelCaveWW1625_FD_202498 | JGI IMG/M metagenome (GOLD analysis project Ga0247727, IMG submission 202498) | Biofilm microbial communities from Wishing Well Cave, Virginia, United States - WW16-25 | ecosystem: Environmental > Aquatic > Deep subsurface > Groundwater > Cave microbial mat | place...
CTTCAGACGAAGAACGAGAAGCTGATCGCCAAGGGGACGCCGCTCGAAGAGGTGAAGAGCATTCCGCTGCCCAATGACTTCAAGAGCTTTTTCGACACGCATCAGTGGATTTTGCCGATTAGATCGCGGGCCGAACGTTTGCGAAACTGGTCGGAAGGGAGTAGCTCAAGCGCTACTAAAGCTGGCCCGAAGCGTTTACTTGGATATCACCAACGACGGGCAATAGTTTTCTCAGATCGTTCAAGGTGTAAGGAGGTGGCGCGTTGCGAATATATATGGGATTGTCGTTCGCGTACAGTTCCCAGGATGGAAATCCATCGTCCGTACCTGAGAGTGCCCAACTAGGAACTGGACCTGAAGTATCGAGCCGCAAGGTCAGGTCCCAATCTATCGGTGCGAGCGCGCCGGCTCCCAGTACCAACGGATTCCCTACACTGCCCTGCAGGTGGATGCTGAGAGACTGTGGTCCTGTCCGTGTGACCGAAACACGCATCCCTAGGTTACTGGCTTGGGCCATCTCATGAAGGAGATGGCAATCAAGGAGATTGGGATAATCGTCATCCGATGCATCGATTGTCGGCAAAGCATCCGGAGCATACGACTTTGTCACGCCTACAAGATTCTGCGGCCCTGTGCCATCTTTAATACCGTCAGCGTCAACCGATTGATCCGTAATCACGGTGACCAATTGTCTAGTCCGGAATGAAGTAGCACTGGGGTTCGGACGCCGGTCATCCCCTGCAAAGAACAACTGTTCGCCGCGACCGCAGCGCGACTGTGGAGGGCCGATGAGGCTATTCCCCTGGATGAACGTGGTGAAGTTGATCTGAAACTCGCTCATCGCCTGTACGACACCGACGCGAATGTTATCGATGGCGGTGTCTTCGAGTGGGGGTACGGGATTTCCATTCACCCCAAACCAGCGGATACTCACTATGGGCACTGGAGACGTTACACCGAAGAAGCCAGCGCTATTGGGAGCCTGGCTTAGAGTAAAGGTCGTCACGTTACTGTTCGAATCGACGACAGTCACGGTTGGAGGGCTGAAGCGGTTGGTGTAAGTGTCGAATCCGACAGCAGTCGGACCAGTGCAAGCTGGGGAAAACGTCAGCGTCAAGTCTTCGTTGCCGTGTGCGGATAGCACCTTCGTGTTTGGGAAGGCTAGAACAGCAATTCCTAGCGTTCCGGGTGGCTGGTTTGCAAAACTGAACGAAACGTTAACACATCCGTCAGCGATATTGGAGCCCAGGTTTGCGGGCGCAACCGGGAACGACTCGAATGTCGCCTGAACCGTGGTCGTGCTCGCCGCGCTGAAGGAGGAAGGGTTGTTGTAAGAAGTGACCTGGGCCTGTGCCACCACCGACGATAACACAGTCATTGCCCAAATCGCGACAAGTAGTTTCTTCATCGTATCCTCTTAACTCAAACTGTCCGGTCATCATCTCCTCCCAAGTCTGGTCCCCCCAGCGCACTTCCGCCGCCGGGTCGGGGTTGGCGGGATTGTTCCTCGAGTTATCAAAGACGCCCACGACCTCGATTCGAGTGCCCTTGGGGAGGAGTTTCGGATGCTCGAGAACGTAGTCGAACTGCCAGTTGAAATCGTAGCGGGGCACGCGGAGAAGCAGCTCGGATTCCCCGGTCGGATAGACGGCCCGGAATTCCATCGCTTTCCCGCGCAGGTGCATGTGCGGGCGCATCGAGATCAGCTTGCAGTCGGCGTTCACCGTGATGGCGCCGTTGACGCGGTGATTCGTGGCGCCGGCCGGAATCACGAACGTGTCGTTTGAAACGCCTCCGCGGAACACACGCTCGACGGGCGGCCGCTTCGCGAAGACCAGGCCGAGCCGGCTCCGGTCGGTGGCGGCTTTGCCGTTCGGCGTGTAGTGGAGCTGAAACACGAAGTCCGCATGGGCCGGAACCAGAATCGCCTGACCCGGCGGCAGCATTCCCGGCGACCTCCCGGGAGCGTAGCCGACCAGCGCTTCGTCGAGCGGCGTCACCCCGGCGAACGTGCTCGCCAGCAATCGAGTGGGATCGCGCCGCGTCTGTTCGACCGGCACGAACGCCTTACCCGGCCGATGGTTCCCGAGCCACCGCGATTCTTTCGGCCGGATCCAGGCGGAGGAGTGATGCACGACGGCGCGGTTTCCCGGACGAATCTCGGCCAACTGAATCCAGCGATCTTCCGTGAAACCGCTGGGAAGAATCACGTAGGTGTACTCGACAACGCCCGAAGCCGGAACCTCGTACGCCTCCGGCATCTCGAACACCAGATCCGGCCGCCCGATGCGCCATCCTTCGAAAAACTCCCGCCGCGGCGGAGCCTCCCCGGGGTCGCCCTCGATCGCACCCGATTCGGCCCACCCTGTCAGCGTCTTGATCTCGGAGGAAGCGAGCCGGCCATCGTTGCGGAACCGCCCGACGCCCGAATCGGCGGGCCAGGGCGGCATCTTGCCGCTCAGAACCGCTTCGCGGATCGCCTTGGCCCACGGACGAACATCTCGATACGACAGAAGCGGCATCGGACCGATCTCGCCGGGGCGATGGCACTCCTGACACCGCTTCTGGAGGATCGGCAGAACGTCGCGATGGAACGTGACTGCGCCGCCGGATCGGTCGGCGGAGCTGGCAAGGCCGGCCATCGCCACCAGCATGCAGGCGCTGCGCAACACGGTGTCCCCTGGAAGTCATCATACACCGCTGCCGACGCCCGCAACGCCATCATCCGGCGGTCGCGGCCCGCTCCGGCAGTGTGAACAGAAACGTCGCCCCCCGGCCCGGCTCCGATTCCACCCAAATCCGCCCGCCGTGCCGCTCGACGATCCGCCGCGCGACCGCCAGGCCGATGCCCGTGCCGGGATAGGTCTCGCGGTCGTGCAGCCGCTGGAACATTTTGAAGATGCGGTCGGCGTTCTGCGGATCGAGACCAATTCCGTTGTCGGTCACCTGGAATTTCCACTGCGCCTCGTCCCGGCTCGCTGAAACGTGCACGCGGGGCGGCTCGGCGCCGCGAAACTTGATCGCGTTGCCGACCAGGTTCTGAAACAACTGCATCAGTTGGTCCGGATCGGCCACCACCGCCGGCAGCGAATCGTGAGTCACCACCGCGCCGGCTTCCACGATGGCCACCTGCAAGTTCGCCAGGCTGGACCGCAGCACTGCATTGCTGTCGGTGGAACGGAACTCGCGCCCGCGCCGGCCGACGCGCGACCAGGCCAGGATCCCGTCGATCAGGCCCCGCATCCGCTCGGCGCCGTCGACCGCGAAATGGATGAATTCGTCGGCGTCGGCATCCAGCCGCCCCTGGTACCGCTTCGAGAGAAGCTGGAGATAGCTGGTGACCATCCGCAGGGGCTCGCGCAGGTCGTGCGAGGCGACATAGGCGAACTGCTCGAGTTCCTCGTTGGACCGCGCCAGCTCCCGCCGCGCCAGCTCCAGATCGGTCACGTCGCGCACGATCGCGACAATCTCTCCGTCGCCGCTCGGCACAATCCGCGCTTCATGGCTTCGGACCCCACCCGGCGTCCGCATCTCGAATTCGACGGTCTGCATCTCGCCGTCCGCCAGCGCGTCCCAGGCGCCCGCCAGCAGCGCTTTGGAGGCATCCGCCAACGGCCCATCGCGAATGTTGGCGGTGATCGCCGATTCCGGCGACAACCCCAGCCGCCGCTCCATCTCTCGCCCGTAGACGTCCAGAAACGTCCCGTCGCGGTCCAGCCGGAACATCAGGTCCGGAATCGCCCCCAGCAACCGGTGGATGCACCCCTCCCCCATGCGAAGGTTTACGATCGTCTCCTGACCCCGCGCCCGCTCGCTTTGCAGCGCCCGGTTAATGCGCACCATCGACTCGGCCCGCCGCCGCGCCGCGCGCTCTCCCAACAACGCCCACACCAACCCCGCCGCCAACACCGCGGTCAACGCCAGTAACGCCGAAAGCATCCTCTTCCACCTCATCGGCAGCCGCCCGGATTTCATCCGCCATGGCATAATGAACCAGATCGTCATGAAGCGTTTTCTGTTACTTCCTGTGTGCCTGTGCCTGGCACAACCTCCCCCACCCGATACCGTCCTCGGCACCGTCGGCGACTCCAAGATCACCGTCGCCGACATCCAGAAGCTGCTCGGCGGTCTTCCTCCCCACATCCGCCAGAACTACGTCAAGAACCCGATCGAGTTTCTCCAGCAAGTCCTCCTGTTCCGCCACCTGGCCGGCGAGGCGCTCAAGCTTGGCCTCGACCAGCGCTCTCCATACAAGGAGATGCTCGATCACGCGCGCATCCAGGCCCTGGTGCAATCCCGCATCGACGAGGCCGCCAATACCATCTCTTTCACCGAGGACGAGCAGGAGAAGTATTATCAGCAAAACCAGTCGAAGTACGTGCGCGCCCGAACCAAAGTCATCTACATCCCTTTCAGCCTCACTCCGCCGCCGGCCCGAGGATCGGGCGCCGCCAAGATCCTGAGCGAAGCCGAGGCTCGCGCGAAAGCCGAATCGCTGGCCAAGCAAGCACGCGCCGGCGCCGATTTTGTCGCGTTGGTCAAGCAGCATTCCCAGGATCAGGCCTCGGTGGCCCGGGACGGGGACTTCGAAGCCATGCGCCAGGAGGACACCAAGATCCCGGAGGAAATCCGCAAGGCTGTCTTCGCCCGCAAAGCCGGCGACGTCACCGATCCGATCAGGCTGCCCAACGGTTACTACCTGTTCCGGGTCGAGGAGATCGGCCCGCCGCCGTACGGCGAAATGCGGACTCAGATCTTCGACGCGATGCGCCAGGCCAGGCACAACGACTGGTTCGAGGCGGCGCGGAAAGCGGTAGAGTTGAAGATCGACAACGTTGGCGTGCTGGCGCAAATTGGCTCCCCATAGAATCGATTTCGTTCTCCTGGGCCCCATTCGCGTCCAGTTCGTGCCGTCGCCCCGGGCGCACCGCGGCCGTTTGCGTGTCCACGCCGGCGCCGGCCGCGAGATTCACGCCGCTTCCTTCATCGCCAACCGGGTGATCGTGCTCGAAGAATCCTTGTTGAGCAAGCCGGCCGAGCTCGATCGCGTTGTGCTCCACGAGTTGTTCCACTTCGCGTGGCCGCGGTGGGGCAATCCGAAGCGCCGCGCCTGGGAGGCCCTGCTGGCCGGCGAAATCGGGCGTCACGCCCGCGGAGAGATTGGCTGGTCGGCCGAATCCCGCAAGCGGGCGCTCTCCCCCGCCGATCGGGAGGGCCGGTCGCGGAAGTGGCGCGAGTACGTCTGCGAAAGCTTCTGCGACACGGCGGCCTGGCTCGCCGGCGGCGCCCCGGATCATCCGGAGTGTACGCTGGCCGCTCAATTCCGCGCCCAACGCCGGCGGTGGCTGGAAGGACTCCTCGCGAAAGGACGGCTCCGGATATAATAAAGATAGAGGAGGTTCCTTGTATCGCCGCGCTCTTCTCGTTACTCTCGCTGCCGTTTTCGTCCTGGCAATCGCTGGCTGTTCGACCCCTGTGAGTCTCGCCACGACGGAGTCGTTGAAACCGGCAAAGGAACGCAAGCCCGCGCCCGACTTCAGCCTCAAGGACGCGGATGGCAGAACCGTCAAGCTCTCCGACTACCTCGGCCAAGTGGTTCTGCTGAACTTTTGGGCTACCTGGTGCGGCCCATGCAGGATCGAGATCCCGTGGTTCATCGAATTCGAACAGAGACTCAAGGATCAGCGATTCGCCGTGCTGGGCGTATCGATGGATGATGACGGCTGGGATGCGGTCCGCCCGTACGTCGAAAAACACCGGATCAACTACAGGATGGTGGTCGGCGACGAGAACGTCAGCCAGCTCTACGGCGGAGTCGATGCCCTGCCAACCACCTTCCTGATCGACCGCGAAGGCAAGATCGCCTCCGTCCATATTGGACTCGTCAGCAAGAGCGCATACCAGAATGACATCGACAGCCTCCTGGGCGTTAACAAGAGCGCTGCTTCTCGCCGCTCTCCCGCTACCGGCACAAATTAGGCACGTTCTCGCCGTCGAGCCGCCGGACCAAGTAACCGTCGCTCGCGGCCAGACGGCCACCGCCGGGCTCCGGGTCCGGATCTCGGCCGGCTATCACGTCAACAGCCACACCCCGAGCGACGAATACCTGATTCCGCTGCGCTTGAGCTGGGATGCGGCTCCGCTCGCGATCGATGCCATCCGCTACCCGACCCCGCGCCTGGAAAAATACGAGTTCGCCGACCAGCCGTTGTCGGTCTTCACCGGTGACTTCGACATCGTGACGACTTTCCGCGTACCGGCCACCGCGCCGTCCGGACCCCGCAAGCTCGCCGGCAAGCTGCGCTATCAGGCTTGCGATCATCGCATGTGCCTGCCGCCCAGAACACTCGAGTTCCAGCTCCCGATCGAGGTCCGTTAGGATGAAACACACGGCGTTATTGCTGGCCGCCTCCGTATTCTGCGCCGGATGCGCGGTCGAGAATCCCCGAACCGCCGCCGACATCGACCCCGAGCTCGGCCGCCAGATCGAGGCCATCCAGGCCATCGACAACCACGGTCATCCGCTGCGCCTCACCCTCGACGGCGACCCGCCCGACGACGAGTATGACGCCCTCACTTTCGAGGAGATGGAGCCCGCCCCCGCCCCCGTCCGCATCCGCGACGACAACCGCGAGTATATACAAGCCTGGAAGCTGCTCTACGCCTACCCTCACGACGACATGAGTCCGGCCCACGTCAAGGAGCTCATGGACGCCAAGAAGCGCCTCATGCGCGAAAAAGGCGACCGCTATCCGGCCTGGGTCCTCGATCAGCTCGGCATCGAGACTCTGCTCGCCAATCGCATCGCCATGGGCCGCGGGCTCAACGCGCCCCGCTTCCGCTGGGTGAGCTACGTCGATGCCCTCATGGTGCCGTTGAGCAATGAGCGGGCCAAGAACGAAAACCCGGACTATCGCTCCTTCTACAAAGCCGAGGAGCGGCTGCTGAAGCGCTACCTTGGCGATCTCAAGATCGCCGCCCTGCCATCCACCCTCGCCGGGTACCGAGCCCGCGTCGTCACTCCGATTCTCGAACGTCACCGCCAGGGCGGCGCTCTCGCCGTCAAGTTCGAGGCCGCCTACCTGCGGGCTCTCGATTTCGAGCCGGCCGCCGAAGCGGAGGCCGCCCGGGTCTACGCGCGCTATGCCGGCGGCGGCGAGCCCGCCCGGGCGGAATACAAGACCCTCCAGGATCACCTGTTCCGCTACATCGCCGTCGAAGCCGGCCGCCTCGGCCTAGTCGTCCACATCCACGCCTGCGGAGGCGCCGGCGGATACTACAAGCTCGGCGGAACCAATCCGGCGCTGCTCGATTCGGTCTTCAGCGACCCGTCGCTGCGGAAGACGAAATTCGTTCTCGTGCACGGCGGCTGGCCCTATACAAACCTGACCGGTTTTCTGCTCTCGAAGCCCAACGTGTACACCGACATGTCGGCGATGACGTTCGTGTTGTATCCGCGCGAGCTCAGCCACATCCTGCGGAGTTGGCTGTCTCTGGTCCCCGAGCGCGTGCTCTACGGCGGCGACGTCGAACCCTTCCTGCCGCACATCAACTGGGAGGAGACCGGCTGGCTGACGATCACCACCGGACGCCGCGCCCTCGGCCTCGCACTCACCGCGATGATCGAGGACGGGGAAATCACCCGCGAGCGGGCCGTCGGGATCGCCCGCCTGGTTTTGCGCGGCAACGCCGCCAGTCTATACGGCCTGGGCAAGTGAGTTGCGCCGGCTGCTGATCCGTCCCGGCGCCATCGGCGACGTCATTCTCTCGCTGCCCGCCCTCGAGTTCCTTCGCGCCGATTACACAGAAGTCTGGGCGCCTCGGCCGGTGGTCCCTTTGATCCGCTTTGCCGATCGCGTCCGTGCCATCCCCGATAGCGGCCTCGATCTGCTCGAGATTCCCGGCCAGGCCCCGGCGGCGCTGGTCCGCGCCCTAGGCGATTTCGATGAGATCGTCTCCTGGTACGGCGCCGGCCGGGAGAACTTCGCCGCCGCCGCCGGGCGGCTCCCCATCCGCCTGCTCACAGCCGTTCCGCCGCCAGATTCACGCGAGCACGCCGCCGATTACTTCCGGCGCCAGGTCGGCGCCCCGCCTGCGAACCCGCGCATCGAGTGCACCTCTGATCCCGGCGGGTTCGCCGTCATCCATCCGTTCTCCGGAAGCCCGGCCAAGAACTGGCCTCTCGACCGTTATCGCGCGCTGGCGCAAACGATCGACGCGCGCATGCCCCTTTGCTGGTCGGCCGGCCCGGAAGAGATTCTCGACGCGGCCCAACGCTTCGACGACCTTTACGCGCTGGCCTGCTGGCTTCACTCCGCCAGATTCTACATCGGCAACGATTCCGGAATCACGCACCTGGCGGCGGCCGTCGGAACTCCGACGCTCGCCCTGTTCGGTCCCACTGATCCCGCCGTCTGGGCGCCGCGCGGCCCGCACGTCCGCGTCCTCTCGACCTGCGCCGCCGGCGAGCCGATCGACCTGATCGCGGTGGCCGAGGTCGAATCGGCGCTCCGGAAACTGTGGTAGATTCTCATCCAATGCGTTCCCGGATTGTCCTGCTCGCCGCCGTCGCTGTTTTTGCCGCCGCGCCGCGAAAAGTCACCACCATCGCCGGCACCGGTATTGCCGGCTACAGCGGTGATGGCGGGCCGGGCGACCGTGCGCAGCTCAACAACCCCTACGGGCTCACGATGGGACCGGACGGCGCACTGTACATCTGCGAAGTCGACAGCCACGTCGTCCGGCGCCTCGATCTGGGTACCCGCCGGATCTCGACGGTCGCCGGCAACTCCCAACCGGGCTACTCCGGCGACGGCGGGCCGGCCACCCAGGCCTCCCTGAATCAGCCCTATGAAGTGCGCTTTGACCGCGCCGGCAACATGTACTTCGTCGAGATGCGCAACCACATCGTCCGCCGGGTGGACGCCAGGACACGCATCATCAGCACCATCGCCGGCATCGGCCGCGCCGGATTCTCCGGCGACGGCGGCCCGGCCGCCCAGGCCGAGCTGCGCCAGCCCCACAGCATCGCTTTCGACCCGCAGGGACGATTGCTGATCTGCGATATCGGCAACCACCGTGTGCGGCGCGTGGATGTCAACAGCGGCCTCATCGAAACCTGGCTTGGAACCGGCGAGCGAAAGCCGACCCGCGACGGCGCGCCGCTCGAGGGCACCCCTCTCAATGGACCGCGCGCGATCGACCTCGATCCGCAGGGCAACCTCTACCTGGCGCTGCGCGAGGGCAACGCCGTCTACATGGTCAACCCCAGGTCCGGCCGCTTCCACCACATCGCCGGCACCGGCGAGAGCGGCTACTCCGGCGACGGCGGACCCGCCAAACTCGCCCGCCTCAGCGGCCCCAAAGGGATCGCCTACGCGCCCGATGGCAATCTCTACATCGCCGATACCGAGAGCCACACCATTCGCCGCATCGATTTGAAAAACGGCGTCATCACCACCGTGCTCGGCACCGGCCAGCGCGGCGATGGCCCCGAGGACGATCCGCTCGGATGCCGTACCGCGCGCCCGCACGGCGTCTTTGTGGATCGCCGCGGCGTCGTCTATGTCGGCGACAGCGAGGCGCACCGCGTTCGTCTGTTGCGGTAACCGGCCGCGGGCGGCCCTGTGCGGGCTACGGCCGAATCCCCTCGACGCTCAGCCGGATCCGATACAGACTCGTCCGCGCGGTGACATATAACGTCCGCGCGTCTTCATCGCCCCAGTGGCAATTCGCCGGAACCTCCGGAAAATGGATCGTGCCCAGATGCCGCCCCGCCGGCGAGAAAACCCAGATGCCGCCCGGGCCCGTGCAATACAGATTCCCCCGCCGGTCGAGCTTCATCCCGTCGGGCGCGCCCCGAGCCGGATCGGCGGTCACGTCGTAAAACACCTCCCCGTCGGCCAGCCCGCCGTCCGGCGTCACCCGGAATCGCATCCACACCCGTCGCTTCGCGTCCGAGTTGGCCACGTACAGGTACTTCTCGTCGGGCGAAAACGCGAGTCCGTTCGGACGCGTCATGTCTTTGTGCAGAAGCTCCAACCGGCCGTCGTTGAGCCGGAAGATGCCGTTGAAAGGCAGCTCCTTGTTCGGGTCCTCGTCCTGTTTGACAAAACCGTAGGGCGGATCGGTGAAGTACAACGCGCCGTCCGAGTTGTAGACCGCGTCGTTGGGCGAGTTCAAACGTTGGCCCTCGTATCGGTCGGCGAGCACCGCCGGCTTGCGGTTGTCCTCCAGCCGCGTCACGCGCCGGTTGCCGTGCTCGCAAATCACCAGCCGCCCTTGGCCATCGAGCGTCAGACCGTTCGACCCGATGAAGGCGCCCGGCGTTGCGTCTTGGCCGTCGTAGCCGCTCGGCTTCAGGAACTCCGTCAACTCGCCACTCGCTGTCCACTTGTAAATGGTGTTGTTCGGAATGTCGCTGAACACCAGGAACCCGCCGCGCATCCAGACCGGTCCCTCGGTGAAACCGAAATCTCCGGCGAGCTTCTCGACCTCGGCGCCGGCCGGCACGATTGAGTCGATCGCCGGGTCGGCGCGGGTGATTGTCGCAGTCTCCATCCTTTGCATTCTACCGGCTGGGCAAGATCGGTCGATAACCGGCTCGCGTCCGCCTCGTGGTACGATGAATCGTAGCCTCGCGGGGACGTAGTTCAGTTGGTTAGAACGCCGGCCTGTCACGTCGGAGGTCGCGGGTTCGAGCCCCGTCGTCCCCGCCAATCTTTCAATCAGTTACGGATCCTGCTCCAGGCTGTTCTCCACCTATTGTTGGGAGTGCTGCTGCCTCTGCTGGAACGGGCCCGCGCCTTAGAACAGGCGCCAGAGGGACTCCCTCGGCTTGGTCATCTTGAACCTCCGATACCACGCGCACACCGGATACAGCGCCACGAGCACGGCCGCCCACACCAAGTAGGCTCCCTCCAACGATGCGGCCTCGCGGAAGAAGGCGAACGAGCAAATGGCCAGAAGGTAGAAGTGCGCGAGGTAGAAGAACAGCGGTGTCTGGCCGAACACGATCAGCGGCGACCGCTCGGATTTCACCTTCTCCGGCAGGCGGATCAGCAGGGCGAGTAGGAGCAGGGCGATGCCGAGCGACATCGTCCAGAAGACCAACGACGGCGGATACTTCACGTTGTTCAGGAACTCGATCCAACCGGCGTCGCGAGGCAGGCGGATGTTGCCCCAACCACCGGCCGCCCGCAGAGCCAAGCCCGTCAGCAAGAGGACGGCGCCCACGATCCAGACACGCCGGCTCGCTTGGAGCGGATTGCCGCGCCACCAATAGCCGAAGTACAAACCGGCGGCGGCACCGGCCAGCCAGGGAATTACCGGATAGATGACGAGCAGATGCTGCGAAATGCCGGGCGTCAGCAGGATGACCGCCCACCACGGCCCGGGCTTTCCCGAGGCCGGGAGAAGGGAATTGGTCGCGAGTAGGCAGAGCGCCGATACCAGCAGCCAAGCCCGAGGGCGCAGCCGCAACAGGAGGCCGCAAACCATCATCGCCAGCCCAAGTCCCGAAAGCGTGATCAAGCCCCAGTACAACGCGCTGCCATCATTGGGGGGCGGCGCGGAAATCTGGTTGAGGCTGACCCTTGCCGGCTTCAGCAGGCTTTGCAGGAACAGGACCGGCGTTTCGAGAAGCTGGCCCGTTAGGAAGATCGCGAAGCCGCGCCACACCGTACGGCGAATGGTCGCCGCCTCGCTCCCGCCAGCTTCCCGCCGGGCGGCGGCGAACCAGTAAATGCCGGCGCCCATCAGGAAGAAGAAGCCGGGCGCGCAGAGATGGGTGATCCAGCGGGTGAGGAACGGAAAGGCGCCGGTGTAGGCGCTCATCGCCCCCGCCCAGAATTCGCTGGCGTGCTGCCGGGCGATGAAGGCACTGGCGTGATCGATCGCCATGATCATCATGATCAGGCCGCGCAGAGCATCGACGGAGTAGTAACGGGCGCCAGGGTTCACGTTGGCCTTCCCCGCGAGTGTAGCACTGCACCTGTTGTTGGCCCGCAATGGAGGCCTTGTGCGATCGCCGGCAGCCAATGTATACTCCAGCAGCGCACACATTCAGGTCCGGCCTTATGAGGAGAAGAGAGCTACTGGAGCTGGCCGCGGGTTTTGCTGCTGCCTCCCTCCAAACCGGGCGCGGCCAGGACGGCAACGCTTCTCCTGCCCGGTTCACCAGCCAGAACGGCATCCTTGACGCCGTCCTCGAGCCCTACATTTTCTTTCGGCAGGTCTTGGGCCGGCGATACAAGCTGTTAAACTACAACGGCCTGATTCCGGGCCCGATTCTGGAGGCCCGGCCCGGGGATGTCGTCAGACTCCTGGTCCGCAACAGCCTCGACCATGTGACCAATCTCCATTTTCATGGCCTGCACGTGACGCCGGGGGGAAGCGGGGACAACGTTCTTTTGCGAATCGAAAGGGATCAATCCTTTCTCTACTTGTTCCAGATTCCCAGCTACCATCCGGCCGGCCTGTACTGGTTCCACCCGCACATTCACGGCTTGAGCGGAGCCCAGGTGAGAAGCGGGCTGGCCGGAGTCTTCAGCATCCGAGGAGACTTCGATGGCATCGGCGATCTCCCGGAGGCCACCGAGTACGACATCGTGTATCAGACCCTGGACTACTTCGTCCTGGACGAGCTGCACTCCGCTGAAGCCCACGTGCATCATCCGCCGCCCGCCGATGAGCCCCCTTCCCTGGTGATGATCAACGGGGTTCCTCAGTTGGACTCCCAGGCGAATGTGACGCGAACGCTCAACGTCCTGCAAGGAGGACTGCTGCGGCTGCGGATTCTCAACGCCTCCGCCAACCGGATCATCCGGCTCGGTTTAAGAACTCCGGCCCCCGGCCGACAGCACCTTAGCTACCTGATCGCCACCGACGGGCATCCGGTGGCCCAGCCAGTGCGCATCGACGAGTTGGTGATGGCGCCCGGCCAACGAGCGGAACTGCTGGTGAAAACGGATCAGCGGGAAGGCAGATTCCATCTCATGGAGTTGCCCTATAGCCCCATCGCCGACTTTATTCAACCGAGCGCGCCGATCGCGCGGGTGACGTTCGAGTACAGCGGGACCGCCCCGCGAGAACTCCAGATTCCGGACAAACTGCAGGACGTCGAGCCGCGGCCGCCCGGTGCGAAGCATCCAGTTCACGCAGGACCCGGAGCGCAATGAGTTTTCCATCAACGGTTTGAGATTTGATCCGAATCGGGTGGATATTCGGGTTCCTTTGGGTGCAATCGAGGATTGGGATCTGTTCAACAACACGATACTGGACCATACCTTCCATCTCCACACAAATGCTTTCCAGGTGGTAGAGGCCGCCGGAACCGTGCAAACGGTCTGGCGGGATTCCGTCGCGCTGGAGCGCGGGCAGGCGATGCGGGTGCGCGTCGCGTTCCTGGATTTTTCGGGGCAAACCGTCCTTCACTGTCACGTCCTGGGCCACGAAGACCACGGCATGATGCAACTCATGGAAATGCTGGGACCATTTCCGCCTGGCGCGCGAACAGGGAGACCTTGAACGTGCTCAGCCCCGGTGGGCGCCCGTTGCCCGCCAGGTTGGGGGGACCGCGGAATACGCGATCGCGGCAATTTCTTTTGCTTTGTTCGGGCGTGCTGGCGGCGCCCGCGCCGGCCCAGTTCTTCGATGACGCCTCCCTGAGCGGCAGGTACTACTTCGTCGAACTGCAGGTGACTGCCTCCGACGGGCGGGCCACCGACGGGCGGAACCTGAGCGGCACGATCACCTTCGACGGCCGGGGCGGCTACACGTTCACCGGGCGGCAAGGCGTGGGCTCGGGCGCCCCGGCAGTAGCGAGCGGCGCGGGAACTTACAGCGTTGCGTCCGCGGGCGGCGTGGCCATGGCTAGCCCGATCCGCGCGAACCTCCAGGTGCGCGCCTGGCTGAGCGGGGACCGCAACGTAGTGGTGGGGGCCAGCACCGAGGCCAACGACAACGTCAACGACATCTTCGTGGCCATCCGGGCGCCCGCGGCCAACCTGACCAACGCCGTGCTCAACGGCAACTACACCGGTGGCTACATCTCGTTTCCCGATGGCCGATCGGACGGCGTTCGCTCGGCGGTGGTGACACTGACGGCCGCTGGCGACGGGCGGTTCTCCCGTGTGACAGCGCTCGGGCACGCCTTCGATCAGGGCGGCCGCAACATCATGCAAGACGACACTGCGTCGACCTATGCGATCAACGGCGACGGCACCGGCACAGCTAACTTCGGCGTCGCCGCCAGCCTGTTTTCGGCCGCACGCGATATTTTCATCTCCCCGGACGGCAGCTATCTCATCGGGACCTCCAACGCCACCGGCCTGCGAGACATCTTCTTCGCCACCAGGAACTACGGCACGTCGGCGAGCGCCCAGGTTTTCGACGGCCGCTACTCGATCGTCGAGCTGAACGTGGAGCGGCCTAGCAGCCTCGCCAACGACCTGAGCTTCAGCGTGGGCAGCGGGACGATCCAGGCCCTGGGAAACGGCCGCGCCCTGATCGCCGAGCGGCTGCGGCTGAACCGGCAGCCATTGGATGTGTCACTGGTCAATACCTACCTGGTCAATGCTGACAGCACCGGATCGCTCGGACCCGTTGTCGTGGCGGGAGTGAGCAATATGGCGCTCGGGGTGTCCACCACCGTGGACGGGACCACACGGCCGTACACGGTGGTCGGGGCGCAGGTGGGCGCCGTCGGCTCGATCACCAACCTGTACGGGATCTTTTTCGCCGTGCGGAGTCCGAGCTTCAGCGGTGCGGGTGTGTTCTTGCATCCCAACGGTGTGGTGAGCAACGCGTCGCGAGCGCCGGCGCCGAACCCTATCGCCCCGGGCTCGATAGTGGAGTTGTACGGCTCGGGGCTGGCGCCGGGTAACGTGGAGGCGCCGGCGCTGCCGCTGCCGACCACGCTGCAAGGGGTGTCGGTGACGGTCGCCGGCCGGTTAGCGCCGCTGTTTTTCGTGTCGCCGGGCCAGATCAACATCCAGGTTCCTTTCGAGGTGAGCGGCGGCGGCACGACGACGATCCAGGTGACAAACGGGGGGATGCGGTCCAACGAAGTGGTGGTGCCGGTGGCGGCGACCGGTCCGGGCGTGTACGCCTACGCGGACGCAGAGAGCCAGAACCGGGCGTTAGTCACCCACGCCAACGGGTCTCTGGTGACACCGCAGAGCCCGGCGCTTCCTGGGGAAACCGTGATCCTCTACGTGACCGGATTGGGGGTGCTGAATCCGGCGGTTGCCAGCGGGGCGGCCAATCCGGGCGTGCCGCCGCTGGCACTCGCGGTCGATCCTAACATCCGGATATTCTTCGGGGGCGAGCCTGCTGGCACGGTGCCGTTTATCGGTGGCGCGCCGTTGTTCGCCGGCCTGAACCAGATTAACGTCGTGATCCCGGTGACCGTGATTGGCGGAACCAACGTGCCGGTGGCGATCGCCACCTCGAACGCCTTTACCGACCTGGTGGATATCCCCATCGGAAACTGAAATCCCATCGGCCATCGCTACGATCCGGAGCTCGCCGGGTCGAGCACCGTGAGCCCCTCCTGCTCGGCCGCGTGCAACAGCCGGTGATCCGAGCAAGCGAACGACGGACGCTCCTTCAGCCTCGAGCGCAACAAGAGGCAGCCCGCCAGTTGCACGGCATCGTAGGCCCGCAGAGGGTGCCGGTCGAGAAGTGCGGCCGCTTCCTCGATGACCGCTTCCGTGACCGGCTGCACCAGGTACAGGCTTTGCAGGTGCTGTTCCATCCTGGCGATCAGCGCTTGCGCCGAGTCGTGCCGGACATCACCGGTTCTCTCCCGTAGTCTGACTGCGGCTCGGAATTCAACTCGCGCCAAACCGAGAATCGCCAGCGTGTGACCGCTTGAAGGGCTCGCCAGCAACATCATCCGTTCGGTGCCTGGCTCGCGCACGTAGAACTTCACCAGGACGCTCGTATCCAGGTAATAGACGCCCAACGCTTATCTTCGCTCGCGCAAAACAGTTTCGGAGAGATGCTCCCCCCGAATCGCGATTGGGGCAAAGGCGGAGCCGAAGCCCGCCTCTTGAACCAGGATCTTGCGTACTTCGGCCAGCGGCCGATTGACCCGGATGGCCGTGACCGGATACTGTGGGTTCTTCGGGTTCGGAACCTTGCTCGTCAGAATCCAGTTCCTGCTAATCGCATCCTCCAACACGCGCTGCCGGTTCTCCGGCGCGACCGCCCAGGAATAGCCTTGCCGCGGCAGGTACGTATCGCGGAACCACTTCAGAGAGACGAACCCGAGTTGGGGATCCTGCTCGGCCCTCGCCAAAGCCAGCGCCAAACCGCATACGGGATCTTCCGCGGGTGCGGTCCGTGGCAACTCATCGGAATGCGCCGTATCCGCGACTTGGGTCTCCACGGGATCAACTTCCCCGGCCGGAGACATATCATAGGAAATCGACACCAGGCCTGACTCAGCCGACCAACTGTCGGCCGGCGAGTTCCGCTTAACCTGCCTTTCGGTCTTGCCATAACGCAGGGAAACCTGCGCGTGCTTTCCCTTGGGCGGAGCGAGTCTCACGAGCGGCCTGAGCACGTCGGGGAGTTGGGCTTCAAGGCCTGGGAGGCGCGCCAAAGCGGTCTCAATCTCGGATTGCACTTCCAGAATAGTTTTTTTTTACGCTCATTTTCATCGCCGATCTAGCAAGAATTCTGCCGCATTTATAGTTATACTATAACATCATGGCGTCTGTCAAGCACTTTTTCGGTTCCTGAGGCCATCGATCAACCAGTTTTTCGGGCCCGCTCGCCTCCGTGATATAATCCCGACAGGGATATTGCCTTGTGGAGGGCGCATGCGCTTGTTGTGTATCCTCGTAATCGCGGTCCTGGCCGGTGTGCTTGTCCTGGCCGAAACCTCTTCGAAATCATTCACTCCGCAGCAGCGGCGGTACTGGGCCTTCCAGAAGGTAGCCCGGCCCGTCCCGCCCTCGGTCCGGAACCGCGCGTGGGTGAAGTCGGAGATCGACCAATTCGTGCTCGCGAAGCTCGAGGAGAAGAAGCTCGCGCCCAACCGGCCCGCCGACAAGATCACGCTGCTCCGCCGCGCGACACTCGACCTGACCGGCCTCCCACCCACCCCGGAAGAGGTTCAGGCGTTTCTCGCCGACCCGGACGCCAACGCGTTCGCCAAAGTGGTCGACCGGCTGCTTGATTCGCCACGCTACGGCGAGCGCTGGGCGCGCCACTGGCTGGACCTGGCGCGCTATGCCGACAGCGAAGGTTTCAAGAGCGACGAAACGCGGCCCAACGTCTGGCGTTACCGCGACTACGTGATTCGTTCCCTGAACGAGGACAAACCCTACGACCGCTTCGTGGCCGAGCAGATTGCCGGCGACGAAATGTTCCCCGATTCCATCGCCGCCATTACCGCCACCGGTTTTAATCGCCACTTCCCCGACGAGAGCAACGCGCGCAACCTGATGCAGCGCCGCCAGGAGCTGTTGAACGACGTCACCGACACGGTGGCGGCCACTTTCCTCGGCCTCACCTACGCCTGCGCCCGCTGTCACGACCACAAGTTCGATCCGATCCTACAGAAAGACTACTATCGCCTCCAGGCTTTCTTCGCCAATACTCGCATCGAGGACAACCTCGTCCTCGCCGACCCGGCTCGCCGCCAGAGCTGGCGGCGGCAACAAGCAGTCTGGGAGGAGCGGACCAACGACATCCGCGCCGAAATAGCCGCCCTTGTCCAGCCCAGGGTCCGCGCCATGTTCCAGGAGAACTTCGACAAGTTCCCGGCCGAGATCCAGGATGCCGTGAACACGCCGGCGGACCGTCGCACGCCGTTCCAGTGGCACATGTACTACAAAGCCCGGCCGCAGCTCGAGCACGGCGAGGAAGCCGCCGCCGGGAGTTTGCGCGGCGAGGACAGGCGGCGCTACCAGGCCCTGAAAACCGATCTGGCGCAATTCGATTCGATCAAGCCCGAGCCGCTCGAGATCGCCCAGGCGATGATCGACAACAGCCGCGAGTCGCCGAAGACCCACGTGCTGACGGTCGGCGTCTACGACGCCAAACAGGAAGAAGTGCAGCCGGGCGGTCTCTCGATCCTCGATCCGGCCGACACGCCGATCACCCCGCTCGCGAATCTTAACTCGACCGGCCGCCGTACGGCGCTGGCGCGCTGGCTGACCGATCCGGGGAATCCGATGACCGCGCGCGTCATGGTGAACCGCATCTGGCACCACCATTTCGGGCGCGGCATTGTCGGTACGCCAAGCGATTTCGGAATCATGGGCGAGCGGCCCACCCATCGCGAGCTGCTCGATTGGCTCGCCGCCGCCTTTGTCGACGACGGCTGGAGCATCAAGAAAATGCACCGGCGGATCCTGCTGTCCAGCGCCTGGCAGCAGTCATCGGTCTGGCGGGCCGCGGCCGCCGCCACCGATCCGGACAACAAGCTGCTGTGGCGCTTCAACCGCCGGCGCCTGGAAGGCGAGACCATCCGCGACTCGATGCTGGCGGTCTCCGGGTTGATGAATACCCGGATGTACGGGCCGGGCGTGTTCCCGCCGCTGCCTCCCGGAATGGTCACCCGCGGCGGCTGGAAAAAGAACGAGGATCCCGAGGAAACACACCGCCGCAGCGTCTACGTCTTCGTGCGCCGCAATACACGCTACCCGATGTTCGAGACGTTCGATATGCCGGACACGCACGAGAGCTGCGGCCGCCGCAACCACACCGTCAATTCGATGCAGGCGCTCGAGCTGCTCAACAACGATCTGGTCTTCGACTGGGCGCTGGGGCTGGCCCGCCGGGTGCGCAACGATACCGGGCTGACCGCCGAGGCGCAGGTCGAGCGCGCCTGGAAGCTCGTCTATGGCCGCGCGCCGGATCGCCAGGAGCGCGAGCTCGCGCTGGCGTTTCTGGCGCGGCAGTCGGGCACCGCCGGCGACCGCGACAAAGCGCTGGTGGACTTCTGCCACACGCTGCTCAACTCCAACGAGTTTCTCTATCTGAACTGAGGCCCCGTCATGCTCGATCGACTCGACCACCATTGGCCGGTGCGAACACGGCGCGAGTTCTTCACCCGCGCCGGCAGCGGCCTCGCCGGTATTGCGCTGGCCGGCCTGCTCGAGCGGGATGGCCTGATGGCCGCCGCCCGCACCGCCGATCCCATGGCGCCCCGGCCGTCGCATCACCCACCGAAAGCCAAGTCCGTGATCTGGCTCTTCATGGAAGGCGGCCCGAGCCACATCGACCTGTTTGATCCGAAACCCAAACTGGTCGAGCTCGACGGCCGGCCGATGCCCGAGTCATTCGGTCGTCCGATCACCGCGATGGGAACAGCGAGCAACACGCTGATGGCTTCGCGGCGGACGTTTGAGCAGCACGGCGAGAGCGGCCTCTGGGTCTCGGATTGGTATCCTCACATCGCGCGGCACGTCGACGATTTGGCCGTCATCCGCTCCTGCTGGGCCAACGGGCTCAACCATGTCGGCTCGGTGTGCCAGATGAACACCGGCGACATCCTCGCCGGACGCCCCGCGCTCGGCGCCTGGGTGACGTACGGGTTGGGCAGCTCGAACCGCAATCTGCCGACCTTCGTTGTCCTGCTGGACGCCGGCGAAGTCGTCGGCGGGCCTAAGAACTGGAGCTCGGGATTCCTCCCCGCCGGCTATCAGGGCACGCAGTTTCGCGGCGGCGATACGCCGATCCCGCATTTGAAGCCGCCCAGAGGCACCAGCGACGAGCAGCAGCGCGGCAAGCTCGAATTCCTGCGGCAGCTCAACGAGCGCTGGGGTTCCGACAAGCGGGAGGATACCGAGCTCGACGCGCGCATTCAGGCCTATGAGCTGGCCTTCAAGATGCAAGCCGCCGGACCCGAGGCGGTCGATTTCGGAAAAGAATCGGCGGCCACACGGAGTTTGTACGGCCTCGACAATCCGGAAACCGAGGCGTTCGGCCAGAACTGTCTGCTGGCGCGGCGGCTGGTCGAGCGCGGCGTGCGTTTTGTCGAATTGTATTGCGGTTCCGGCAGCGGGTGGGATGCCCACACCAATATCGAAGGAAACCACTCCAAATGGTGCCGCGTTTCCGATAAACCGATCTCCGGATTACTGACCGATCTGAAGGCTCGCGGCCTGCTGTCGGAAACGCTGGTGGTCTGGGGCGGCGAGTTCGGCCGCACGCCGTTCAACGAGAAAGGCAACGGCCGCGATCACAATCCCTGGGGATTCACGATGTTCATGGCCGGCGCCGGCGTCAGCGGCGGTCGCTACATCGGCGCGACCGACGAGATCGGACTTCGCGCCACCGAGCGCCCTTGTCACGTCCACGACATCCACGCCTCGATACTCCACCTGCTCGGCCTGGACCACATCCGCCTGACCTACATGCATAACGGCCGCGCCGAGCGGCCGACCATCGTGGGCGGCAATCCGATCACCGAGCTTTGGTCGTAGTTTCTGGCCCGGAAAGTCCTAGTACAAACTTGCAGAAGTTACCGTGCAGGACAGCGGGACCGCTCCCTCTGGTCGCGGCTCAGACTGGTTTTATTCGCGTCCATTCGCGTGCATTCGCGGCCCAAGCCGCTGCGTTAGATCAGCAGCATGCAATCCCCGTAGGAATAGAACCGGTAGCCGGACTCGACCGCGTGCCGATACGCCGCCATCACCAGATCCTTGCCGCCAAAGGCGCACACCAGCAGCAACAGGCTCGAGCGCGGCAGGTGGAAATTCGTCAGCAGGGCTCCGGTGAGCCGGAATGAGAATCCAGGACGGATGAACAGATCGGTGTCGCCGGAGCCGGCGCCGGTGGCCGCGAACGTCTCGATCGTCCGCGCGCTCGTCGTGCCGACGGCGACGACGCGGTTGGCCGCGCGGATCCGCGACAGGCTGGCCGCGCCGATCAAGTACGGCTCGGAGTCGAGCGTGCGTTGATCTTCGGATCGCAAGGGTTGGAATGTGCCCAAGCCCACGTCGAGCGTCACCATGGCGAGCTCGGCGCCGGCGGCGCGGCACTGCTGGAGAATCCCGGAGGTGAAGTGCAGCCCGGCGGTCGGAGCGGCCGCGCTGCCTGGCGCCCGCGCGTACACGGTCTGATAGCGGTCGCGGTCGGCGGCCGAGTCCGCGCGGCGTATATAGGGCGGCAAAGGCACGTGCCCTATTCTCTCGATGACTTCCGACGGATCGCCTGGACTGAGGAAGCGCAGCAACCGCTCTCCCTGACCGCCCCGCCCGATGACCTCGGCCACCAGCGCGCCGTCGAACTCGATTCGCTCCCCGGTGCGCACCTTCCTGCCCGGATGAACCAGCGCCCGCCAGCTTCGCCGGTCCGCCGACGCCGGACCGAGCAACAGAACCTCGACTCGGCCGCTGAACCCGGACCGGTGGCCGAACAGCCGGCCCGGGAACACCTTCGAGTCGTTCAGCACGAGGCAGTCGCCGGGCTTGATAAACGACGGGAAATCGCGGAACCCGCGGTCCTCCCAGCGGAGCCGCTTGCGATCGACCACCAGCATCCGCGAGGCCGCGCGGTCATCGAGCGGCGCCTGCGCAATCCGCTCCGGCGGCAATGGGTAATCGAAATCGGCGAGCCGCAACAGCCAGGATACCAATCGCTACAATGATGGCTTGCGCATCCTCGGCATCGAGACCTCCTGCGACGAGACGGCGGCGGCCGTCGTCGAGAACGGGCGCGTGGTGCTGTCCAGTGTCGTCGCGTCGCAGCTCGACACGCATGCGATCTATGGCGGCGTCGTCCCGGAGCTGGCATCGCGCGAACATTTGCGCGCCATCGTCCCGGTCGTGCGCGAGGCCCTCCAGCGCTCGCAAACGGCGTGGGCCGGACTGGCGGCCATCGCCGCTACCGAAGGCCCTGGCCTGGTGGGCTCGTTGCTGGTCGGCCTGACGTACGCGAAATCGCTTTGCTTTGCCTCCGGGCTGCCGCTGATCGGCGTGAATCATATCGAGGGCCATATCCACGCCGTCTGGCTCGAATCGCCCGAGATCGAGCTGCCGGCAGTGGCGCTGGTCGCCAGCGGCGGGCACACGCACCTGTTCGAAGTGTCGGCCGGGTTCCGCTATCGTCTGCTCGGCAAGACCCGCGACGACGCCGCCGGCGAAGCGTTCGACAAAGTCGCCAAGCGGCTCGGTTTCGGCTATCCCGGCGGGCCGGTGATCGACCTGCTCGCTCCGCGCGGCGATCCGGAAGCCGTGCGGTTCCCCCATGCCCGCATGAAAGGCAATCCGCTCGACTTCAGCTTCAGCGGTCTGAAGACCGCCGTGGTGCGCTGGATCGAGCA
>Ga0247727_10006775_pt1 | contig 22283 bp, 20 predicted proteins | sample WisWelCaveWW1625_FD_202498 | JGI IMG/M metagenome (GOLD analysis project Ga0247727, IMG submission 202498) | Biofilm microbial communities from Wishing Well Cave, Virginia, United States - WW16-25 | ecosystem: Environmental > Aquatic > Deep subsurface > Groundwater > Cave microbial mat | place...
GACGGGCAACAAACACATCGGAATTGCAGCCAGAAGCGAGAGCCACAATGTCGCATGGGCCGCAACGATGAAAAGGGACCACAGGGACGGCAACTGGACCAGATACAACGGAAGAAACTTCCGCGCTCCCGCAATCAGGGCCAGCGCTATCAGCAAAGCAAGTGATGCAGTGACGGCGACGATGGAAACTGTCTCGGTGAGAAGCAATCGAAAAATTCTGCCGGGGCGAGCCCCGAGCGCCTGTCGCACCGCGATTTCTTTCTGCCGGGCGGCAGTCCTCCCCAGGAGGAAGAAACTGGCGTTGATGACGGAGACCACCAGAAGCAGCAAGGAAGCCACGAAGAGCCCTTCTGTGGCAGGCTTGTAATCCCTTGCCAGCCGCCTCGGCAGTGAAACGACCGAGACAACATCGCCAAACCGCATCCCCGTCTTGCTGGAATACTCCTCGTGGAGGCGTTTCAGGAGGGAATATAGTTCAGTCCGTGCCGCTGCCTGCGTAGTCCCTGGCCGGAGTCTTCCGACCCAGCTTCCACGCGCCGGTTGCCATCTTCCGCTTCCCGCGTCGGATGTCAGATCGATAGGCAGCGGGGCGCCGGGACCCGCAGTGCGAGGCACCCAAGCCTGGGTTCCGGATGGAAAGCTGAAACGCTCAGGCGCAACACCCACAATTACATACGGCACACCGTTCAAGCGCAGTTGCTGGCCAACAGCAAACCCAGGATCACCGAAGTATGCGCTGCTGAACTCGAAGCTGAGAACCGCAATCCGGTTTGGGCCCGCGAGTTCGGCTGCATCCAAAAAGTAGCGGCCCGCGAGCGGGACTATTTTGAACACCCTGAAAAACTTCGCGGACACCACCGATACCCGCGCCCATTGGCTGCCGCCGCTCCCCTCAATCGCCGTTTCTCCAGCGTAGTAGTAAGAAAGGCTTTCCAGGCTGCGGGCTTGTTCCCACCACGATATTCCGTCAAGGATGTTCCCAATGTCGAACGCCAGACCAGTAATGGAAACGAGGTTTTCACTTTCGGGAACGGGAAGGGGACGAAAGACGAGAGCATCGAAGATCGAGAATACGGCTGCTGTTGTGCCGAGGGCAGAAGCGAGTAGCAGGGCGACGATGATCAGGGCGATGCCCTGGCGCCGCTGGATGCGCCGGGCAATGCGAAGATCCTGATACAGTCCTTCTGCCTCGCTCAGAATTGACATGGTTCAGGTGCGAAGTCGCAAGCCCGCCGGGAGCGATTCAAGTCTCCTCTTTCAGTTGTTGTCAAGCGGTTTCTAGGGCGAATGAATGAGAACCTTCGACAGCTTCGGCTTCCGACCCAATCTCGGACCTGCTGCGTCTAAGGGTTAGAATGCAAGAACCAGGGTTGCCCGGTTTGCGTATGTTCAGGTGGAGTCCGAATGGATATTCAGCGTGGGGACGTGGTCATCAAGCAAAAGCGCAAGCGGCGCCTGCTGTATGGCGCGTCGGCGGCGGTGATGGTGCCGGCGATTACCTATGGGCTTTCGCAGCTTGCACCTGCCGCGCCCACTGTAGAAGCGGCCACGGTGCTGACCGACACGGTCAAACGCGGCGAGATGCTGAGGCAGGTGCGTGGCCAGGGGACACTGGTGCCAGAAGAAATCCGCTGGATCCCGGCGCTCACGCAGGGCCGGGTGGAACGCCGGCTGGTCCTGGCCGGGACGCCCGTGCAGCCGGACACCGTCCTGCTGGAGCTGAGCAACCCGGAAGTTGAGCAAGCCTTTCAGGACGCGGAATTGCAACTGAAAGCGGCGGACGCCGACCTGGTGAATCTGCGCGTGCAACTGGAGACTGAGCTGCTCAACCAGCAGGCGGCCGCGGCCACGGTGCAGTCGGACTACGCGCAGGCCAAGCTGCAAGCGGAGGTAGACGAACAGCTCGGCAAGGAAGGCCTGACCTCGGAGCTGAACGTGAAGCGCTCGCGGGTGCGCGCGGAGGAGTTGCTGACGCGGAACGAAATTGAAAAGAAGCGCCTGGAAATCCGCGCCGAGTCCACCCGGGCGCGGCTGGCGTCGCAGCAGGCGGTGATTGACCAGCGGCGCGCGGTGTACCAGTTGCGGAAAAACCAGCTCGACTCCCTGAAAGTGCGGGCCAGCGTGCACGGCGTACTGCAACAGTTGGCCGTGGAAGTTGGACAGCAGGTGGCGCCGGGCACCAATCTGGTTCGCGTAGCCAACCCGGCACGGCTGAAGGCAGAGATCCGCGTCATCGAGACGCAGGCCAAAGACCTGGCCATCGGGCAGAAGGCGTCCATTGACACGCGGAATGGCATCATCCCGGGCCGCGTGTCGCGCATTGACCCCGCTGCCGTGTCCGGCACGGTGCTGGTGGACGTGGCGCTGGAAGGCGCGCTGCCGCAGGGCGCCCGGCCGGACTTGAGCGTGGACGGCACCATCGAAATCGAGCGCCTGCCGGAGGTGTTGTACGTGGGGCGGCCTGTAAACGGACAGCCGCACAGCACTGTGACTCTCTTCAAGCTGGTGGACGGCGGGGATTATGCCGAACGCGTGCAGGTGAAACTGGGCCGCACTTCGGTGAACACGATTGAGATTCTCGAGGGGCTGCGGGAAGGCGACCGCGTCGTCCTTTCGGATATGTCCGCACAGGATGGGATAAACCGGATTCGGCTGAACTGATACCCACAGCCGGACGCGAGGAACCCCGCGAACACAGGCGGATTCCTTCTTTGAGCTTCTGACCGCCGGGAGTCTCGGCCCTGCAGAAAAACGACCTCGCGCTGGTGTATCCTTTCGGCTCCCGGGGATTGCCCGGAGACGGAGAATTTTCCCGATGGCGAGTCTGCAAGGACGCACGGCAGTCGTTTTCGGAGTGGCCAACAAGCGCAGCATTGCCTGGGGCATTGCACAGCGGATGGCCGCAGCCGGCGCGCGGCTGGCCATCACCTATCAGAATGAACGGCTGGCCCAGGAAGCCGCGGACCTGATCAAGGAACTGCCGGGCGCGGAAGGTTTCCAGTGCGACGTGGCCCAGGACGCGGAAATCGAGAAACTCTTTGCGGCGCTGGCGGCGCGGTACGGCAAGCTGGACGCGCTGGTGCACAGCATCGCTTATGCCCCGGCGGAGGAATTGAAGGCGGACTTTTCACAGACCACGCGGGAAGGGTTCCGCATCGCGCATGACGTGAGCGTGTACTCGCTGATCGCGCTGGCCCGCGGGGCTGCGCCGCTGATGGCCGACGGCGGAAGCATCGTCACCCTCACCTATTACGGCGCGGAAAAAGTGGTGCCGCACTATAACGTGATGGGTGTGGCCAAGGCGGCGCTGGAATGCACGGTGCGCTACCTGGCGCACGACCTGGGGAAGAAAAAAATCCGCGTCAATGCCATCAGCGCGGGGCCCATCAAGACGCTGGCCGCGCGCGGCATTTCCGGCCTGGGCGATATGCTGAAATCGTACGCCGAGCGCGCGCCGCTGGGCCGCAATGTGGACGTAAGCGAAGTCGCGGAAACGGCAGTGTTCCTGGCCAGCGACGCCGGCAGCGGCATCACCGGCGAGGTCCTCTACGTGGACTGCGGCTACAACATCATGGGGTTTTGAATTTCACAAAGGAGTGATCCCCCGTGCGACTTCGAGTCCCTCTGCTCAACTTCTCGTTCCTGGTTGCGGCGATGCCGCCTGTGGCCTCCGGGCAGCCCGCGCCCGCGGTGCCTGCCTCGCGGACCTTCGACTTCGAATATGTGGCCAGAATCCCTGCCTCCGGGTCGGAGGGCGGGAAATTGCGCGTGTGGATTCCGGTGCCGGAGTCGGACCGCTTGCAGTCCATCTCCCGCCTGCGTATCGAGAGCCCGACCGGCTACGTACTGCACCGCGACCCCGAATACAAAAACCAGTACGCCTACCTGGAGCTGACCGAGGCGCAGAGCAAGGCCCCGCTGGAGGTGCGGCTCAGGTTCCGCGTGCTGCGCCGCGAGAACAAGGTGAAATTGGCGACTTCTTTATCACCCGTCAACCAGGAAAAGCTGCCGCCGGAGGTAATGCGCTTTCTCCAGCCCGACAAGCTGGTGCCCCTCCAGGGCCAGATGAGCGCGCTGGCGAAACAGGAAACCGAGGGCCTTACACAGCCGCTGGAAAAAGCGCGGGCCATCTATGACTACGTGGTGCGCACGATGAAGTACGACAAGAGCGGGGAAGGCTGGGGCCGCGGCGATGCCATCTATGCCTGCACGGTGCGCAAGGGAAATTGCACCGACTTCCACGCCCTGCTCATCGGGATGATGCGCGCGGCCGGCATCCCGGCGCGGTTTGAAATTGGCTTCCCGCTCCCCGCGGACAAAATCGAGGGCGCCATCGGCGGTTACCACTGCTGGGCGCAGTTTTATCTCCCCGGCGCCGGCTGGGTGCCGGTGGATGCCTCCGAGGCTTGGAAGCAGCCGGCCTTGCGCGAATACTTCTTCGGTGCCCACGACCCCCACCGCGTTCTGTTTACGCGCGGGCGCGACATCCGCTTCAACCCGGCGCAGGAAGGGGAGCCGCTGAACTACTTCATCTATCCCTATGCGGAGAGAAACGGGAAGCCTCTCAAGGACATCGGCTGGGAGTTCCGTTTCCGCGACGCGCGCTGATTCCATCAGTCTTCGGACGCAGCCAAAAAACCGCTTGCCCGCGGTGCCTCCCGGGTGTATACGGATGCCTATTGGGCCCTATCCTCAACAAAGGAGTAACACGACTATGACTGAGGAAAGAGAGGTACCAGTCGAGATTCTCCCGGCTGATGCAGAAGTAGACCGGGTGAGTCTCGTCCCCACGTGACACTAGCGCGGGAGCCCGGCTCGTCGAGCCGGGCGCAATATTTGGGGACCGCAGCGCCGGCGCCCGGACATCTTTCATATAGATGGACAGCAAATTTATCGGCGTCGGAGCGTTTTATAACCCCCATCTGGCTGCGGAAACACTCTCCACGGGAGACCTGATCGACCATCTGGCGATGGCCGATCCTCCTCACAAAGACGACCCTCACTTCGCCTCCATCCGGCAACGTTACACCCTGCTGCTCCACGACTATATCGGCCAGCTGGCCGACCCCGTGCCGCCGCACGCCGTCGAGCGCGCCCGGAGCCTGGCCGAGCTATACCGCTCGCCGTGGATTGCCGAACACTGCCAGTGCGTCATCACCCAGGACGGCCGCTGCAACGTGGACTACGTCTTCCCGCCCATCTACACGCGGGAGATGCTGGCCCGCTACATCGCCAATGCTGGTGCCTTGCAGCAGGCCATCGGCCGCCCGCTGGTGATGGAACAAATCCCGCGCTATTTCCGGTGCGACCTTGACGAAATCCCGGAAGCACAGTTCCTGCGCGAGTTTTTTGAAGCCACGGGCGCAGGGTTTTTGCTGGACATCGCCCATGCCTGGCTGGAAGCGCACTACCGCGGCCGCGAAGTCCATGCCTATTTGTCGGACCTTCCGCTGGAGCTGGTCACCGAGCTGCATGTGGCTGGCGTGAGCCACTACTCCGACCTCGGCGGGCCGTGGATTGCCCCTATCGAACCCACAGACGAGCTGTTGGATCTCTCCGCGTGGGCATTTGAACGAATGCCCCGCGTGCGCGGCGTCACCTTTGACGCTTTCTCTACCATTCTCAAGCCGGGAGTCATTCCCCGGACGGTGGAGCGCATCCGACAGCGGTTGCAAATCCCCGCGGGCCGCCGCGCCGCAACACCATGAATTCGCGCGATGCACAGGATGTGATCCTCCGCCTGCTGGCCGACGGGCCGTTACGCAGCGCCGCGCTCCGGGGCCAATCCGGCGACCCTGGCGTGGCATTTGTCCTGGCTCGCGTGGATGCGCCGGCCCTGGACCGCTTCGGGCGGTTTCTCTGCCGCCACTACTACCGCGAGCGCGTGGTGCATTTTTTCAAATACAGCCGCGCATTAGCCGCTGTCACCGGGCGCGCGCCCGAGGTTGTCCTGAAGACGCCCGGGTTCAACGCCCTGCTGCCGCAACTGGTGATGGGCGAGCTGGCCAGCGCGCGAAAGGTGCTGGCCCTGCTGGAAACGCATCTGCTCAACAATGCGGATACTCTTCGCGTGGCAGTGCCGTACTGGGACGATTTGGTCCGGTATCAGGGTCTTTTTTTCCTTACCGATGCGCTTTCACCCGACACCCCGGCAGTCGACGGCGCGCGGTTTCCGGCGCGCGCACCAACGGCTGCCATCTTGGAGCTGGCCTGGGATTTGTCGCCGGTGCTCCCGCTACTGCTCAAACCCTTCGAGCGCCTGCCCGAAGCCGCGCGCCGGCCCACGCGGCTTTTGTTTGCCCGCTCGGCGGAGGGAGAAGTCTCCGTGCTGCGCTGCACGGATGCCTTGCGGGATCTCCTCGAAGGGATGACCGGCGAGCAGGACCCCGCCGAAGTGGCCCGCCGGCTGGGCCTCGACGCGGCGTCGCTTGAAAAAACGATGCAGCGGCTCGAGCAGCTGGGCGCCGTCATCAGCCAGGGTTCGTTCTCCGCTTCTCATCGCGGCTCGGAAGTCTCTGCGGCCGCGGCACCGCCGGGCCGGTGATACCATACCGACATGCTCGCCGTGGATGTCCTCCAGACCGAAACGGAACTTGCGGATGAGTTTGTAGCTGCGCTGGAGTCGCGCTACTTGCCGGAAAAGTTTTTCTACTGGTTTCCGCTTTCGGTAAAGGCGTGGATGGAGCTCTGCCGGGGCGAACAGCCATACAAAAATTATTCGCGCTCGCGAGAACTCGTTCAGCGGTTTGCAAAATCGCTGCCGGACGAATGGTCCGGCGACCCGCCCCGCGAAGTCATCAGCCTCGGCGCCGGGCAGGGCGACAAGGACGCGCTGATCCTGCAAGCGCTCGCCAACGGCAAAGGGCGGCAGCCGCTGCACTACAGACCTGTAGATTCGAGTCTCCCGCTTCTGGAGCTGGCAGTGCAGCAGGCTGCGCTGCGGGGGATTAGGTCACGCGGCCTGAAAGCAGACGTGGCCAGCCAAGGCACTGCGGAATTCCTGGGCGAGAGCGCCCGGCAATCCCCGCCGCGGCTGTTTCTCATTCTCGGCAACTCGCTGGGCATCATTCACCCCGAAAAATTCCTGGGCATCCTGAGCAAACTGCTGCAAGCCGAAGACCACCTGCTGGTTGACGCAGAAATCTACGACCCCGAAGCGACCATGGCGGGCTACGAGAACCCGGTGAATCGCAGGTTCGCCTTCGCGCCGCTGGCGAGCATCGGACTGGAAGAAGGGCGCGACGGCTCGCTGGTCTTCGAGCAGCGCGCCGATGCCCGCACCCCCGGCCTGCAAATGGTGACCAAGTATTTTCAGGCCTCCCGGCGCCTGGAACTGAACATCGCCGGGCGGCAGATGGCTCTTGCGGCCGGTGAAAAAATCGAGATGAACTGTTCCTACAAATATTCGCTGGAGTGCTTTCCCGGCCTGCTGAAAAACTCCGGCCGCCTGCAAATCCTGCGCGAGGAGCTGAGCGCCGACGGGCGCTTTGCGATAGCGCTCGCCGTCCCCGAGAAGGCCGCGCGATGAGCGCCGCCTCGCGTCGTCCTTCGCCCTCCGCTTCCGACGCGGTGATTTCGCTCCGCAATGTGAGTTACCGCCTGCCTGGGGGGCGCGTGTTGCTCGAGGGCCTGACGCTCGAGGCAGCACGCGGCGAAACTCTGGTGCTACTGGGCCGCAGCGGTTCCGGGAAGACCACCACCATGCGCCTGGTGAACCGGCTGCTCGAGCCCAGTGCGGGAGAAGTGCTGGTCGAGGGCCGCGCCACGCCGGAGTGGGACGCCATCCAGCTTCGCCGGCACATCGGCTACGTCATCCAGGAAACGGGGCTCTTTCCGCACTTCACCATCGAGCGCAATATCGCGCTGGTGCCATCGCTGGAGGGCTGGCCGCCCGAACGCATCCGCGAGCGCGTGGCTGAGCTGATGGAGTTGGTTGGCCTCCCGGCGGAGATGGCCTCGCGCTATCCCCGGCAGTTGAGCGGCGGACAGCGCCAGCGCGTGGGCGTGGCCCGCGCCCTGGCCGCGGACCCGCCCATCCTGCTGATGGATGAACCCTTCGGCGCGCTCGACCCCATCACCCGCGCAGACATTCAACGCGAGTTCCGCGCGCTTCAGAAGCGCCTGGCCAAAACTATCCTGTTCGTCACCCACGACCTGCGCGAAGCGCTGGTCCTGGGCGACCGCATTGCGCTGCTCGAAGGTGGCCGGCTGATGGGACTGTACACGCCCGCGGAGTTTCAGCGCGCGGATGAACCGCTCGCCGCGGCCTATCTGGCCGCGTTCCGCGCAGGGGATGCGACGGGAGCAGGATGAGGGGGTGAGCCGTGGGGCTTTTCGAATTTTTCACGCAGCACCGCCAGGAAGTGCTGGACCTGACGGCCGAGCACTTGGTGCTGGTCGGCGCTGCAATCTTGTGCGCCGTGCTCATCGGTCTGCCGCTCGGCGTGCTGACCACGCGATGGCGCTGGCTGGGGCGTCCGGTGCTGGGCGGCGCAAACGTGATGCAGACCATTCCCAGCCTGGCGCTCCTCGGCTTCCTGCTGCCCGTGCCGTGGGTAGGGGAACGCGCGGACCGGCTGGCCATCGTGGCGCTGACGATGTACGCGCTGCTGCCCATCCTGCGCAACACCGCAGCAGGGATCAACGGCGTGGACCCCAGCGTGGTGGAAGCAGGCCGGGCCATGGGGATGACTCCGCGGCAGATTCTTTTTCAGGTGCAGTTGCCGCTGGCGATGGGCGTCATCCTCGCCGGGGTGCGCGTGGCCACGGTCATCTGCGTGGGCACGGCGACCATCGCGGCGGCGGTGGGCGCGGGAGGACTGGGCGAATTCATCTTCCGCGGCGTGGCCATGGTGAACAACCAGCTCATCCTGGCGGGGGCGATTCCCGCGGCGGCGCTGGCCCTGCTGGCGGACCTGCTGCTGGGCCGCGTGGAAAAATTCTTCCAGCCGGGGGTGTGAAGTTGCGAGGCCTGCTCAGCGCGACACTGGCGTTGCTCGCGGCCCTGGCGGGATGTGGCACTCCGCGCCGCGACCGCATCGTTGTGGGCTGCAAAAATTTCACCGAGCAGGTGGTGCTCGGCGAGCTGCTGGCGCAGCACATCGAGAACCGCACCGGCCTGCGCGTCGAACGGCGCTTCTATCTCGCCGGGAGTTACATCTCCCATCAGGCGCTGCTTTCCGGGCGCATTGACCTCTACGTAGAATACACGGGCACTGCGCTGACGACAGTGCTGAAACTGACGCCGGGCGGCGGCAAGGGCGAGGTGTATGCGCGGGTGAAGTCGGGCTATGCGCAGAGGTGGAACCTGGCCGTGACCGAGCCGCTGGGCTACAACAACACGTTTGCAATGGTGGTGCGCGGGGAGGAGGCGCGAGCGCTGGGTGTGCGCACGCTCTCGCAGGCTGCCGGCCACGCGCCCGCGTGGCGCGCGGGCGTGGGCTACGAGTTCCTGGAGCGGCCGGACGGGTTCCCCGGCCTGGTGAAGACTTACGGCCTCAGCTTCCGCGAGCCGCCGCGCACGATGGACCTGGGGCTGCTCTATCGCGCCCTGAAGGAAAAGCAGATTGACCTGGCCGCGGGGAATTCCACCGACGGCCTGATCGCCGCCCTGGATCTGGCGGTGCTCGAAGACGACCGCGGATATTTTCCGCCGTACGAGGCCGTGCCCATTGTGCGCGCGGATACGCTCGAGCGGCATCCGGCTGTGCGCGGGGCGCTGGCGGAACTGGCAGGGAAAATCTCCGAAGCGGAAATGCGGCGCCTCAACTACGCGCTGGACGGCGAAAAGCGGGACGTGAAAGACGTGGTGCGGGAATTCCTGCGCGCGAAGGGATTCTCTTAGACAAAGCGACGTTCGCTCTGCGCAGCATCGAAACCATTCGGGGCGGGCTCTCCCGGGGTGAGGGGGCGCCCGCCCTCAGTCCGAATTACGCAGCCGGGGGATTGCACCGACGGCGCGCTGTGGTGTCCCAGCCGCCAGCCGGGGCGTCCTTCTCCCATGTGGCCAGAAGGTACACTTTGCCGTTGTGGGGAGAGATGTGGATGTAGAAGACGCGGGAGCAGTTTTCGAGCTCGTAGAAATTCTTGCGGCGCGGATCAGCCGTCGCCTTGGCGCCGGCCACCAGCAGGGCCGACAGTTTTTCCACCAGTTCCGCCGGATGCCGGCGGATATCTTCGATCTTCGGAGTTTCACTCAGACGGAGCACCATAACCATTCCCTTTCCGAATCCGACCACCGCTCGCAAGCGAGGATTTCAGGCATCCTTCATCCCGGGCGCGGGTCCCGGCCGTCTGGACAGCCAGCGGGCGCCCTGAGGATTGGATGCTTCCGTGCGGAAAAGGGCGCAGAATCCAGTTCCGCCCAACCGCGCCCCCTCCCGCACTTATGAATGTTTTCCCTCACTCCTATGTATAGACGATGTAAACGGGGAAAAGTTCGCTGCCTGGGCACAAAATATTTCGCGGGACGAACCGCTGGGAAGGGGACAAATTGGACTGCTGATTCTGCGGGGCTAGGGTGCAGCGGAGCGGTAGAACTCCCAGCCGGAAAGAACGGCGCGCAGGGCCTTGCCGTTCACAACCGTTTCGAAGCTAATGCGCTCCGCGGTTTCTTCCTCGCCCACCTGGAAGGAGCCATCCGGCGTGGGGATCAGCGCCTGTTGCCCTCCGCCGGGGAGCATAAGCCAGAGTTTGCCGCGCACGTTGACGATCCTAAAATTGCTCAGCCACGGGCTGTGACTCCGGTAGTGGCCTGCGAAGGCCAGCCAGGCCCGCGGGAATTCGAAATTCCTCCCGCCACTGTAGAGATGGTTGGCGAACCATTCCCCTCCGTGGATGGCATAGGAGACCTTGCCTTCTTTTTCCCCGGTGGCCGGTTTTTCGCGCTCGAAGCGCAGGAGAAAGAGTTCGAAATCCGGGTGGGGCACGAAAAATTGGTCTTTGCCGCGGCGCTCGAGCTGGATTTTGGCGCCCGCCCAGGTGAGCCAGAGTGATTCGCCTTCGGCGGTCAGCACCAGCCGCTTCCCGTAGGCGCCAGGATAGATGCCCGCATATTCCGCGGCGTTTGGAATTTTTTTTGAGTCGCTGGGCGGCGGCAGCGCGGGGAGTTCCTTGTTTTCCATCGCCGCGCGGATGCACTTGAGAGCAAACTCCGCCACTCCTCCCGGCGAGCCGGGGCCGTTGACGAAGACAATCACGCCCAGCCCCGCATCCAGGTCCCCTCTCAGCATCGAGCTGTAACCCACCATTCCTCCGCCGTGGCTGATGATTTTGTGCCCGTCTTCCTCGCTGGTGCCCATCCCGTAGCCGTAAAATTCCTTTTCGCCGGATTTGATCGCGGGCTGGATCAGTAATTGGAAACTCTCCTCGGAGATAACCTGCTTGTCACCCGCGGCCCCGTGGTTCAGCAGCATCCGCAGGTAGGCGGCGAGGTCCGCGGGCGTGGCGGCGATGCTGCCGTCGCCCACATCGTGTTCGAGCCAGGTGGCCTCCACCAGCGGATGGCTGCGGTGCGCGGGGCGGTCGTCATAGAGCATTTCGTAGCCCACGGCCAGCCGCGTACGCGTCGCGTGGCGGATGATAGGCTCGCTGGACTTCATCCCCACGGGCTCAAAAATGTTTTTGTGGATCACATCCCTGTAGGGTGTTCCGGAGAGCTCTTCGAGCAGGTAGCTGAGAGTCTGGTAGCCGATATTCGAGTACGAGAATTTCTTGCCTGGGGCGTAACCCGTGGAGCGCTCGCGCAGGGCCGCGGGCATCATCATCGAAGCCGGGATGTCGTCGCGGTCCCGCGGGATCCCGGCAGTGTGGGAGAGCAAATGATGGCTGGTGATGGGCTCGAACTGGGACTGGATCTGGAACCACGGCAGGTATTTCGTTACCGGCGCCAGGGGGTCAAACTTCCCGGCTTCGCGCAGTTGCAGCAGGGCGATGGCTGTGAAGGATTTGGAGATGGATCCGATCTCAAACAGGGTCTCGGGCGTCACGGGGAGGCGCGCTTTGGCATCGGCGAAGCCGTACGTGGAGACGCGGAGGAGCTTTTCGCGGCTGGTAAGGGCCAGGGCCAGGCCCGGCGTCCGGCGCTCCTGCATACTCTGCGCGACATAGGCGTCGATGCGTTCAAACGCGCGCTGGAGCGCCGCCGGTTCGGACTGCGCCAGGGCCGGGGCAGCAGTGGCCCACGTGAGGATCGCAATGCCGAGAAATTTCCCTTGCAGCCGGGCGTGCATAGTCTGGCGGCCTCCTCGTGTCATTGCCATTTGCAGAGCGAGTCCGTCGGCATGGGCGGCCGTGGGAACTGGATTCCGGCACTGCGCCGCTAAGGATTCTTTTTTGACGGAGCAGGTTGTGTGGCCGGCGCGGCAGATTCCGCGGCAGTGGCTGGACCCGCCAATCGTTTACGTTCTTCTTCGGTCCACGCGCAGAAATCCTTGATGTCCTCATCATTCATCCGCGCGTGGCCGTGCAGCGGCAGATAGACAGGCAGGGGCATGGCCCGCTTGGTGACTTCGCCGCACATTTCATCGAGCAGGATGCCGGATTGTTTGGGCGTCAGCTTGCCCCATTCGGAATAGTTCATATGACTGCGGCCATGGCGCACGTGGTCGGCAATCCACCAGGATACTGGCGCGACGTTGGTGTACCAGGGCCAGGAAGTGTCGTGGGAATGGCAGTCGCGGCAGGCGCGCCGGAGAATTCTTTCGGCCTTGGGGGCGACTTGCGCGCGCGCGAAAATGGTCTGCGAGGGGTCCGTGGGGGGAGTGCTGCGGTCCGGGCGCACAACCTGTGCGCCAGCGAAAACGACCAGTAAAAATAGCGCAATCCTCTTCAGCCAGGTCTTCATGAGCCTCCTCGCGCGCGTAAGGGTACCGCAGGCCCGGCAGGAAAGAAAAGAAGTTTAGAGTGATTCGCCCAGGCGGATGTCCCGCTCGCCGCGCCAGATTCCGTCAGCGCCGCGGGTGAGCTTCAGGAGCGGAGAGAAGCGCCCGGCGTCTGCAAAGCGCCGGGAGTCTGACGGGGGAAGGAATGGATCGCCGGCAAACACGTAGTTGTGGATCCACCGTTCAGGGAAACCTTCGGCGGCCACGCTGGTGTGTATGTGCGCGGGGATGCGGCTGCCCGGGTAGGAAGCGGGCCGGATGCTGCGGAACTCGTAGCGCCCGTCTTTCCGTGTGAGCATTCGACCGCGCAGCCGGGCGCTCAGCGGCGGTTCGCGGCGGTCGCGGGGATCTGCGGGATAGATGCCCCGCGCGTCCGTGTGATACACAAACAGCCTCGCGCCCTCGAGCGGGGATCTGCCGTCGGGCGCATAAATCGCGCCGGAGATAATCATCCACTCGCCGGGTTCGTTCTTCCCGGGAATGGCGATAGACCAGGCCTCCTGCGACGGCGAGTCGCTGCGCGCAGGGCCGCTGCTGCCCGCCTTGATCAAGGGAGCAGCGCTAAGCCCCGCTATCGCAACCAACCCGCGGCTGACAAAGTCCCGGCGTTCAATGTGGTGAGGATAGAAGTTGCGCACCGTCACCTCCCCAGGTTGGGCCGAAAACCAACTCTCTGTAGTCGGACGCGCGGGAACTCCTCCGGTAAGCACGCCTTCGCCGTTGCGGGATTTTAGTTCCATCCCCGTGATAAATCCGGGCTAGGATAAGGACGGATCCCTGCCCCCGAGGGAGAACTGCGGATGGCGCCCGGCCAGCACATAATCCTGATCGAGAGCGACGCGGCAATCCGTGAACAAATACTGGCGGAGCTGCGCCGCGCGGGAATGGACGCCGCGGTGTTCGTCTCCCGCGCCGCGGGCCTGGCCGAAGTGCATGAACAGGAGCCGGGACTCCTAATCGTCGGACCCAGTGTCCCGCTGGCGGAATGCATACAGGTCTTGGGCGAGCTAAAGGGCGCGCCGGCCACCGGCGAAATCCGCATCGTGCGCATCTCCCCGGCCGGCGCCGAATATCAACTGCTGGACCAGCGCGCCGACGATGTAGTGACCCTGGATGCCGCCCCCGGCGAACTGCTGGCGCGTCTGAGAGCGCAAATGCGGGCGCGGGCGGAGATTGAGCAGTGGAAGGAAAAGTCCCAGCGCGCCGAAGAGGGCCAGCGAATCGCGCACACGGCATTTCAGGCGCTGGCGGTCACGGAAAAAATGACCGCCGATGCGTTCCACCTGGGCCGGTCCATGAAGCTGGGGCTGGCCGCCCTTCTGGTGCTGGCCGCCATTATGAGCGGAGTGTTCTTCCTCTACTCCCGGCGGGCGGAGAAGGAAACGCGCCGCGCATACTCGGTGATTATGCAACTGGAGCAGGGAATCTCTACGGAAAAGGATTTGATGGAGCGTGCGCGGCGCACGCGGGAAGAGCTGGAACGCACGGCAAAGAACGCCATCGAAGAGAACCGCCAGCGGCTGGAGCAGAAAACGCAGGAGCTGAGCGCAGCGATGTCTCAGGCGCAGAGCGGGGAGGTGGCTGCGCTGCAAAAGCAGCTTACGCAGACGCGCACGCAATTGCAGAGGCTGGAGACGGAAGGCAGGGTGGCGCAGGGAATCATCCGCTCCTATGCCCCCAGCGTGTGCCTGCTGCACGTGGTGGTGGCGTTCCGGGAGAGCGCGTCGGGGAAGCGGCTGCGTTACGCGGGTGTGGCGCCGGACGGGGAGGTGCTGAAAGACAGCGAGGGGAACCCCATCTTCGGCACCGAGGGGCGCGGTCCGGAAGTGCGCGCCGATTTTTTCGGGACCGGGTTCCTGGTGAACCGCGACGGCCGCGTGCTCACCAACCGGCACGTGGTGCAGCCGTGGTGGAAAAACGACGAGCTGGCGGCGATCGCGCGGGACGGCTTCGAGCCTGTGCTGGCGGAAATGAACCTCTACTTCCCCGATTCACCCGGCGCGCATCGCGCGGAAGTGAAAAAGATCTCCCCGGATGTGGACCTGGCCGTCGTGCAAACAGAACTCGGCTCCGTGCGCCGGGCTGTGCTGGCGCTCGATGGCCGGCGGGAGGCTTCCGTGAGCGGGCAGCCCGTGGTGCTGATGGGCTACGCGACGGGCATCGATGCCATCCTGGCCCGCGCCGGAGAAGAAACGCTGCGCAGCATAGTGGAAGCGACCAACGGCAACCCCAGCGCCATCATGGCCGAACTGGCGCGGCGCAGGCTGATCCGGCCGCTGACCACGCAGGGCCACGTGGGCGACGTCCTGGCGGACAAAATCGTGTATGACGCGCAGACCACCTCGGGCGGCTCCGGCGGGCCGGTGTTCAACATCCAGGGCAAGGTGATCGGAGTCAACTACGCAGTAGTGCGGGGCTTCGGGGGGTCCAACTTCGGCATCCCCATACGCTATGCGGAGTCCCTGCTGCGGTAGGGGCGGGGAAATCAGTTCTCCGGGCGGATGGTGCGGACCGGACCCACGCGCACGATGGCGTTGCGCGTGCGGCGTTCCTCGGGGGTTCGCGTGCCGCGGACCAGTTCCAGGCGCACGGCGTCCACAAACGCTTCCATCTGCTGTTCCATCTCCATGATTTTTTCGCGCATATTCAGGATGATCTCGATGCCGGCAATGTTCACGCCGAGGTCTCGGGAAAGGTTGAGGATGACTTCCAGGCGTTCGAGGTCGGCATCGGTATAGAGGCGGGTGTTGCCCTGCGAGCGAGACGGCTTAAGCAGCCCCTGCCGCTCGTAGAGGCGCAGCGTCTGCGGGTGGAGCTTGTAGAGCCCGGCGACGGCGCTGATCATATATCCGGCGCGGGCGCGTTTCTTGCTGCGTGGAGGCATCTGCGCGGCTTGCGCTCCAGAGCTCTCAGATTCCCGCGCGGGCGAAGAGGTCGCGGCGCGGGTCTTCGTGCGAAATCTTTCCCAGCTCCTGGATCAGCGCGCGCACGCGCTGGTCCACGGTCTTGGGCGCCACAATCTGCACTTCCACATACTGGTCCCCGCGCACGCTGGCGTTCTTCACCGACGGAGCGCCCTTCTCGCGCAGGCGGTACTTCTGGCCGCCGTTGGTCCCGGGGCGGATGTGCAGCACGGTGCGGCCGTCGATGGTGGGGACTTCAATCTTGGCGCCCATGGCGGCTTCGAAAACGGTGATGGGGACGATGGTGTAGATGTCGTCGCCGCGGCGCTCGAAGTAGCCGTGGTCCAGCACGCTGGTGATGATGTACAGGTCTCCCGGCGGTCCGCCCATGGCGCCGGCATTCCCGTGGCCGGGCACGCGGACACGCGAACCGGTCTGCACCCCGGCGGGGATGCGCACGGGGATCTCCTCGGCGCGCCGCAGGCGGCCTTCGCCGCCGCACTGCCGGCACAGGCTGCGCTGCTTGCCGCTTCCTCCGCAGCGCGAGCAGGAGACGTTGAAGCGCAAGCGGCCGGAAGTCTGCGCCGAGCGGCCGCTGCCCCCGCAGGCCGGGCAGGCCTGCCCGGAGCCGCCGACGGCGCCCGCGCCTTTGCATTCCCCGCAGCTATCCAGCCGGGCGATCCCGATTTTTTTCACCGTTCCGCGGACGGATTCGGCGAACGAGATTTCAATCTGGTATTCGAGGTCGGAACCGCGCTGCGCCTGCGCGGCTACTTCTTCGGCGCTGGTACCACGCATGAACTGGCTGAAGAGGTCGCGGAAGCTGGAGCCCGCGCCGGCGGCCGAGCCGCCGAAGTCGAAGCCGCCGAAATCGAAGTGCACGTCGCCCGCGCTCGCAGCGCCCGGCGAAGGGCCGCCGCCGAAGCCATCGGCGTAGAAGCCGTGCTGGTCGTACATCTGCCGCTTCTTGGCATCGGATAGGACGTCGTAGGCTTCCTGGATCTGTTTGAATTTTTCCTCGGCAGATTTGTCGCCGGGGTTCAGGTCGGGGTGAAACTTGCGTGCCAGCTTGCGGTAGGCCTGGCGGATTTCCTTCAGCGGCGCCTTGCGGGGCACGCCGAGTAGCTCATAGTAGTCCTGTCTGGTCGTCGTGGCCATCGTCGTCGGTCAGCGGCTGCCCGGCGCCGCCGGGGTCACAGCTTCTCCCAGCCGGCATTCAGCCGGGCCAGCTCCTCGTGCTCCTGGTGGAGTTCTTCGCGGCGCTGGCGCTCCTGTTCGGAGCGCGCGCCGAAACTCGATTCCTTCAAGTTGGCTCGCTCGATCCACTTGTCGATCAGGCCGATGCGCTCCGCGACGCGATCCGGCTCGGAGCGGAAGCGCATCACCGTGCCCGAAACGTCTATGCCTCGCGCCGGGAAGTCGGGCGGGGCATCGCGCTGCAAGTCGTAGAAGAGCCTCTTCCAATCGGCGCTGGGCGCGGCGCTGAGCAGCACCTGGAGCGAGTACAGGTTCTCCCGCAACCTCTGAACCGCCTGCGGCGGGCCGGCCCGCCGGATGCCATTGGTGGTCAAACTGAGCCCTTGTTGCTCTCGAATAGCATGTCCGGGTTAGTTCGGTTTCTTGTTCTCGTCCACGTCCACAAATTCCGCGTCAATCACATCGCTGGAGCCTGAAGGAGCTGAACTCCCGGCGGCGTGGCCCGCGGCGGCGCCCGTGGCGGGCCCGCCGCCGCGGTAGAGGACTTCTGCCACGCGGTGCGACGCGCGCATCAGCGTGTCGGTGGCGGCGACGATCTTGTCGGTGCCACCCTCGGCCAGGGCGCGCCGGCAGGTTTCGAGCGCTTCTTCCACGGCCTTGGCGTCGGGCTCGGAAAGCTTTTCGCGGTTTTCCTTCAGCAGCTTTTCCGTCTGATAGACCAGAGAATCGCAGCGGTTGCGGGCTTCGATCTCGGCCAGGCGCTTCTTGTCCTCCTCCGTATGGGACTCGGCCTCTGTGCGCATGCGTTCCGCTTCATCCTTGCTGAGACCCGTGGAGGCGGTGATGGTGATCTTCTGCTCGCGGTTCGTGGCCATATCTTTGGCGGACACGTTGAGGATGCCGTTGGCGTCGATGTCGAAGGTCACTTCGATCTGCGGGACGCCGCGCGGGGCCGGCGGAATGCCCACCAGATGGAACTTGCCGAGGGTGCGGTTGTCGCGGGCCAGGGGCCGCTCGCCTTGCAGGACGTGGATCTCCACGGAGTTCTGGTTGTCCGCGGCGGTGGAATAGATCTCCGACTTGCGCGTGGGGATAGTGGTGTTGCGCGTGATCATCGCGGTCATCACCCCGCCCAGCGTCTCGACGCCGAGCGACAGCGGTGTGACGTCGAGCAGGAGGATGTCCTTCACCTCGCCGCCCAGCACGCCGCCCTGGATTCCTGCCCCGATGGCGACGACTTCATCCGGGTTCACTCCCTTATGCGGATCGCGCCCCCCGAACAGGTCTCTAACGATCTGCATCACCCGCGGGATTCGCGTCGAGCCGCCGACCATCACCACTTCGTCAATCTTATCGGTGGTCAGGTTGGCGTCGGAAAGGGCCTGCTTCACGGGCCCCACCGTGCGCTGGAGGATGTCCTCCATCAATTGCTCGAGCTTGGCGCGGGAGAGTTTGCAGAGCATGTGCTTTGGCCCGGAGGCGTCTGCGGTGACGAAGGGCAGGTTGATTTCCGTCTCGGAAACCTGCGAGAGCTCGCACTTGGCCTTTTCTGCGGCTTCCTTCAGACGCTGGGCGGCCATGCGGTCTTTGCCCAGGTCGATGCCCTGTTCTTTCCTGAACTCGGAAACCAGCCACTCCATGATGCGCTGGTCAATGTCGTCGCCGCCCAGATGCGTGTCGCCGGCGGTGGACTTGACCTCGACCACTCCTTCGCCGACTTCGAGGATGGAAATGTCGAAGGTGCCGCCGCCAAGGTCATACACGGCGATGGTTTCGTCCTTCTTCTTGTCCAGGCCATAGGCCAGGGCTGCGGCGGTGGGCTCGTTGATGATGCGCAGCACCTCCAGCCCGGCGATCTCCCCGGCCTGCTTGGTGGCCTGGCGCTGGCTGTCGTTGAAATAGGCAGGGACCGTGATCACGGCCCTGGTAACTTTTTCGCCGAGGAAATCTTCGGCCGCGGACTTCAGCTTCTGGAGGATCATTGCGGAGATTTCCGGAGCGCTGTACATTTTGCCGGCAATCTCTACGCGGGCATCATCGTGCGGGCCGGCCACCACTTTGTAGGGGACGCGCTTGACTTCCGCCGCCGACTGGTCGAAGCGCTGTCCCATAAACCGCTTGATCGAGTAGATGGTGTTCTCCGGGTTGGTGACCGCCTGGCGCTTGGCCACCTGTCCCACCAGCCGCTCCCCAGTCTTGGTGATGCCGACTACGGAGGGTGTGGTGCGCGTGCCTTCCTGGTTGGGGATGACGGTGGGCTCACCCCCCTGCATCACAGCGACCACCGAATTGGTGGTGCCCAGGTCAATGCCAATAATCTTGCTCATTGCAACGGTCCCCCATGCCCCCAGACTGTGGCGAGGCATTCAGCGGGGAGGGAGTATATGGGTTGAGTGTGTCTTTGTCAAGATTTGTTTCGCGGCCACTATAAGTTATTTCTTTCCTGTAACTTACGATAGATTCACGGAGGCTGGTTATGGCCTGTGCGGAGGAAATTCAGGGTCGAATTCGGACTAAATTCGCACTGACGGTTGCTGCTGCGTCAGGCAGTGAAGCGTGCCAAAGCCCCAGACCAGATCTACTGCGTGGATGCCCGAAACCTCCCGGTAGGGAAACAATTCGTGCAGGATTCCGAGTGCTGCACGGTCTGCCGGATCGTTGAACGTAGGAACAAGCACGGCGGCGTTGGCGATGTAGAAGTTTGCATAGCTGGCAGGGAGTCTGGTGCCACGGAAAAACAGGGGCGCGGGCATGGGCAGGCGAATGACTTCGGGACGTGAACCATTTTCAAGGCGCATCGAGCGCAGCCGCTCGCGGTTTTCCGCCAGTGGCCGGGAATTCACGTCCCGGGGATTCTTTTCCTGGCAGAGTACGACAGTGCGTGGGTTGACGAAGCGGCACAAGTCGTCCACGTGGCCGTGGGTGTCGTCGCCGGCGATGCCGCGGCTCAGCCAGAGGACATTCCGCACTCCCAGGTTTTCCCGCAGCGCCGTTTCGTAGTCGGCGCGACTGAATCCGGGGTTGCGGACCTGCCTGCGAGTGTCGAGAAGACATTCTTCTGTGGAAATGACTGTGCCGCGGCCGTTGACTTCGATGCTGCCGCCTTCCAACACAATGTCCCGGCCGCGGTGGCGCGCGGGCAGCAGCCTCAACCCCAGCCTGCGGGCAGCTTGCGGGGGGATGGTGTCGTCCTTTCGCCAGTCCGGGTAGCGCGCCCAGGCGGTAAAGCGGAATCGCGCCACGGCCACGTCAGGCCGCGGCACGCTGCGCCGAAGAAAAATGGGACCGAAGTCGCGGGTCCACCCGCGGTTGGTTGGCCAGCGGAAGAATTGAACCCGGCCGAGGGCTACACCGGCATCGCGCAAAACTTTTTTCGCCTGCGCCTCGTGCCGGCCGGAATTCACAATGATGCGAACAATTTCGCTGGGAACAAGCTTGCGAACAATCTCCGCGTACACCCACGGAATTACTGAAAGCTTGTCCGGCCAGTCGGTGGGGTTGTGCGGCCACCCGAGCCAGGTGGCCTCGTGGCGCTCCCATTCGGCAGGCATATGGAAACCGAGGCTGGCGGGCGTGGCTTCGGCAGTACTGCCGGCAATTTGCCGCGCTCGCGACCCGCGGGCGGGCATCAGGACTTGTCACCCCAGGGCTCAGCGGCGAGGAACCTGCGGTCCAGCCCTGCGTAGGCATCGATGCGGCGGTCGCGCAAGAACGGCCAGTTGCGGCGGACGTCCTCGAGGCGCGCCAGGTCAATTTCCGCGATGAGAGTTTCTTCGCGGTCCACAGAAGCCTCGGCAATGACTACCCCGTGCGGGTCGCAGAGAAACGAGGTGCCCCAGAACTCAAGACCCGCGCCACCGGCGGGTTTTTCGTGTCCCACGCGGTTCACCGCGGCCACGTAAATCCCGTTGGCGATCGCATGGCCGCGCTGCACGGTACGCCAGGCATCGCGCTGCGCCGCGCCGAGCTCTGCCTTTTCGGCGGGGTGCCAGCCGATAGCCGTGGGGTAAAAAAGTATGCAAGCGCCGTCGAGCGCGGCGAGCCGCGCGCCTTCCGGGTACCACTGGTCCCAGCAGATCATCGTGCCGATGCGCCCTACGCGGGTGTCGAAGGCGTGGAAGCCGAGGTCGCCGGGGGTGAAATAGAATTTTTCGTAGTAGGCGGGGTCATCCGGGATGTGCATTTTGCGGTAGAGGCCGGCGATGCCGCCGTCGCTATCGATGACGGCGGCCGAATTGTGGTAGAGGCCCGCCGCGCGGCGTTCAAACACCGGCGCAATCACGACCACGCCGGCTTCCCGCGCAACTTTGCCCAAGGCGTCAGTGGTCGGCCCGGGCACTGGCTCGGCGAGGTCAAAATTAACCACGTCCTCGCTTTGGCAGAAATAGGGCGCGCGGAAGAGTTCCGGCAGGCAGACCAGCCGGGCGCCGCGCCCGGCAGCGTCGGAAACGAACGCCGCGGCGCGCGCGAGATTTTCCTCCGGCTGCGCGCAAACTTTCATTTGCACCAGTGCCACCTTGAAGTTTGCCGCCATCGCAGGAAGCCTACACGAATCTGCGAGGGCGTCCAAGTCCCCGGGCGCGGATTTCGATTCCATTCCGCTGGCGGGCAGCGCTCCGGCGGCCTTTGTGCATCCCATCAGCGTGAGAGTGGGTTACAATCAAGGTTTGCAGTTCACGGGCGCTCGGAACTTTTTGGAGGTCGCTTTGGTCCGAAGCAGGAGCAGCGGAATTTTTCTCGTGAGTTTCGTGGCGGCGGCAGCGGCCGTCCTGGGGCTTGCAGTTTCTGTCGGCGCGCAGGGCACGTCGAAGGCCGCAGCCAAGCCGGCCCAGCCGCTGGTCAGCAAAGCCCTGGGGACGAAGAACGCTCCCATCACCATGGAAGTGTTCAGCGATTTTCAGTGCCCATCGTGCCGGGAGCTGTATCAGAACACGCTCCGCCCGGTGATCAGCAACTACGTGCTGCCGGGCAAGGTGTACCTGGTTCACCGCGATATGCCGCTGGCGATCCATCCCTACGCGCGCGAGGCCGCGCGCCTCGCCAATGCCGCCGCCCATGTGGGCAAGTTCGAGCAGGTGGTGGAAGCCATCTACGCCAGCCAGGCCGTGTGGAGCGCCAACGGCAGGGTGGAAGATGCCGTGGCCGCAGTCCTGACGCCCAAAGAGATGACTCGAATGCGACAACTCGTCAAGAGCGGCAAACTGGATGACTCAATCAATAAGGACGTGGCCATCGGAAATATGTTCCAGGTGCGCTCCACGCCGACGGTGATCATCACCCACAAGGGCACCGTGACCCCGCT
>Ga0247727_10006776_pt1 | contig 22283 bp, 20 predicted proteins | sample WisWelCaveWW1625_FD_202498 | JGI IMG/M metagenome (GOLD analysis project Ga0247727, IMG submission 202498) | Biofilm microbial communities from Wishing Well Cave, Virginia, United States - WW16-25 | ecosystem: Environmental > Aquatic > Deep subsurface > Groundwater > Cave microbial mat | place...
GCGCCAATTTAACCTTTTTACGAACACGTTTATCAACTATCGTTTAGAAGACGTCAATGTCACTCCCGGTCCGGCGCAAATTGACAGCTTGATGCGCATTCCGAACTCTTACCGCAAAGCCACCTGGGGCTTGGGATTGCTTTATAACAGCGGCCAGCCGTTGTTTGCGCCGACCCGCGGCCATTATTATGCGTTGCAATTCGATTACAGCGGCAAACTGAGCGAATTTATTTTTAAGACAGAATTTCATTATCTCAAAACCGTCGTCGAAGCCCGGCGCTATCGCGAAATCGCGCCGCAGGTGGTGCTGGCGTATCGGCTTAAACTCGGGTCGCTGGAAGTCTTGGATGATCCGAACAAAATTGCGCCGCTCGAAGAACGCTTTTATGCCGGCGGCAGCTCTTCGGTGCGCGGCTGGCAGCGTTCCGAATTAGGGCCGCATTTCGGCGGCACTCCGACCGGCGGCCAAAGTCTTCTTGAAGGCAGCGTCGAAGCGCGGTTTAAAATTTTTCCAGAGGCCGGCGCGAGTTTGGTGCGTGCGCTCGGCGCCGCGCTGTTTCTCGATTTTGGCAACGTGTGGTCAACGGCGTTGACTTATAAAATCGAAAAAATTCGCTCCGCTCTCGGCGCCGGCTTGCGCTATGACACGCCGATCGGCCCCATTCGTTTCGATGTCGCGCGTAAAAATTATCTTAATTCCGCCATTGAAGATGGGCGGTGGGGATATTATCTCAGCGTCGGCCAGGCTTTTTGACCCGGTAGGACAGGCAGCCTCGCCCGTCTAATCCCGTGTCAGTTATTCCGCGCCATTTCGGCGAACTGCTTTTTTTTGTGCAAGTTCACGTTGATTTTTTAATAACATACTATGTTCAAACGGTTTCTAAAAATTCTCCTGTTGGCGTTCGTGGGTTTTATTCTTTTGCTCGTTGTCGTGGCCGGCGCCACCCAAACTCGCCGTTTTAAATCCTGGTTGCGCGATGAAATTGTGCAACAGAGCGCCGACCTGATTAACGGCAAGCTTGGACTCGGCCGCATCGAAGGCAATCTGGTGTCAGATTTCATTTTTCATGATTTGTGTATTGTGCTGGAAAACGATACAGTGCTTTACGTTCCCAAAGTTGAGGTGGGTTTAAGCCCCTTGGAATTATTGAATCGGAATATACTGGTCACCAATTTGGTTTTTCAAACGCCGGCGGTTGCGGTCAAACAACGCCCCGATAGCTCGTGGAATGTGGCCCATTTGTTTAAATCAACCGCGGCGCAAAATTCGACGGAGTCGTGGCGCCTCGCGCTGCAAAACGTGCAGATTCATAACGGCGCGCTGGCGCTGGCGCCGCTGGATACCGCGCAAAAACTATGGCCGCGCCGGATTGATAGCCTCTCGACGAATTTGCGGCTGGAGTTTGCCGAGTCGCGGTTAATGGTTATGTTGCGGAATTTACAATTAACCTCATTGACGCCATCCATAGAACTCGACAGTCTCACGGCCCAAATCGCCTGGGGCGGCGATTCGGTGCAAATTAAAAACTTTAAACTACGCAGCCAGCGTTCGCGGCTCACGGGAGAAATTTTATTGCGCCATCTCGCCCGACCTTTTTACGACGTCACCCTCAACGCCGCGCCGCTGCATCTCAATGATCTGCGCGCGTTTTTCAAAAGCCTCCCCGTTTCCGGCCCGACCCAAGGCTCGCTGCGTGTCATGGGCGAGGCGCAAAATGTGCGAACCACGTTTGATTTACAACATGTCGATGGCCGCGTCACCGGTAATGGCAGGCTGTGGTTTGACGGCAACGCGTCGCGCTACGACGTCGACGCCACTTTTCGCGAACTTAATCTCACGCCGTATTGGCGCGAGGCATCGAGCCCGACCAAGCTCAATTTTAATCTCAAACTCACTGGCGCGGGATTAATCATGGATAAACTCAATGCCAACTTATCCGTGCAGCTTGAACCTTCGCGCGTGCTGGGGCGCGAGCTCTCGGCGTTATCACTCACGGCAGTGGCCGCCAACCAACAGATCGATACCAAGCTCGCGCTCACCGCGCCTGCCGGCGAATTGGAATTTTCGGGCAAACTGCGCGATCCGCTCCGCGCGCAACAGTTTGAATTCAACGCCGCGGCGCGCCATTTGAATTTGGCGAAGGTTCTGCAAAACGACACGTTGGATTCGGACCTGTCGTTCAATCTGGTGGGCGCCGGCCAGCATTTTGATAACCCCCGCCGTAATCTCACGGGCCAGCTACAAATCGGCTCCTCGCGAATTCGCGCCGTGGCGCTGGAAAACGCCTTCTGTCGATTCAAGGCGCTTGGCCCGGATTTGCAGCTTGACACGTTGCACGTGGCGAGTTCAATCGGCAGTATTTTTGTCGGCGGAAATTTTAGCCTGCGTTATGCCAACAATTTTCGTTTCCGCGCCGAACTGGGCGAGGTGGCCTGGATCAAACGCGCCATGGACGCCGACACGCTGCGCGCCGGCGGCGTTTTTACCGGCAGCGCCAGCGGGCCATTAGATTCGTTGGCGGTGTTCAGTCAATTCGATTTGCAGAAAGTCAAATACAACCGGACTTTCATGGAGCGGCTGGCGGGCACGCTCACGTTTCGGCGGGTGGGCGCTGAGGGCAGCGGTTTTATTGTGGCGCGCAGCAATAAGATGACGATGGGAGTTGTTCCGGTTGATTCCGTGAAAGCGACAGTTTATTATGATTTCATCCGCGCGCAACTCCTCGCCAATTTTTGGCAGGGCGAAAAAAATACCGGAGAAGTGGAAGGCGCTTACACCTATGGCGAGATCGGCCGCTTCGATTTGACGCGTTGCACGCTCAACATTCTGGGGCAGGTTTGGCGCACGCCGCAAAATCACGCGATGTGGATCGGCGTCGGCGATGATGATTATGATTTGCACGATTGTGTTCTCGCCTCGGATAACCAACGCTTTTCCATCGACGGCCGCTTGAGTTACGGCGGCGCCGAAAATTTGCAATTCCAGTTGGATGGCGTTGCGGTCGCAGCGCTGGCGGCGATCATTCGCAATGGTAATGAGGCGACCCTGAATAACGTGAGCGGTATTTTGAGCGGCGCCGGACATTTGACCGGCACCGCCGCGGCACCGGTTTTACGCGGCAATCTCCAATGGGATAACGGCCGCGTGGCAGATTTTGCTTTTGAAAAATGGGCGGCGGATTTCGGCTACAATGAAGAAAAATTTTCGTGGAATTTCAAACTAAATCAAACGCCGGAGCGTTTTCTCCGGGGTGACGGCTTTCTGCCGATGAATCTGTCATTGAATAATACCGGCAAGATTTTGTATCGCGAGCGGCCGATGCGGATTCAAGCCAGCACCCAGGATATCGATCTGGCCTTTCTGCAAACTTTGACCAACCGGGTCCGGCAAGTGCAGGGCAAAATCGTTTTTGACCTCAACCTGGAAAATACGTGGGCGGCGCCCCGGCCGAACGGCGTGTTTCGCATTCTCGACGGCGCGTTTGCCGTGCCGGAGTATGGCGCGAATTATAATGAGGTGCAGGTGACGGTGAGCATTGATAGTTCGACCGTGCGGTTGGTCGAGTTTAACCTGCGCAGCGACAAGGGCGCGCTTGGCATTTCCGGCAAGGTGAACCGCACCCTGACCGCGATTACCGAGGCGAATGCCACTTTGACCGCGAGCGATCTGTTGATGGTGCGCAATCGTAATATGGAATTGCGCCTGGATGCGAATATCACCGGTGACGGCGACGCCGAGGGGCCACGCTATCGCGGCGATATCACGGTTGAGCGGTCGCGTTTTTTTCTGCCGGCGTTTCAGCAGCGCAGCGTTATTCAGCTAAACGAAACGATGGCCGACACCGCGCGCCGCGAGGTGGCGATGAAAACCGACACGCCGCTGCAGCGTTGGTTGCAAAAGCTGCGCGGCGAAGTCAAAATCAACATTCCCCGGAACACCTGGCTGCGCGGCCCGGAGTTGAACGCGGAAATCAGCGGCACGCTGGATTTTATTCAGGAAGGCTTGACCAAGTTTTCGCTTTTCGGCACGCTCAATATTTTGCGCGGCAATTACGAGCTTTATAGCGGCAAAAAATTTGACATCGAGAATGGGCTTATTACTTTTGAAGGCGATCTCCAGACGCCGCAATTTGAACTGACGGCCAAACACGTTTTTCGCGCGCTCGGTGGCGATCGCGAAAAGAAAACCCTGGAAGTCAAAATCAGCGGCGATTTAAACAATCCGAAAATTGAATTTCAACGCGACAACCTCGCGCTCGACTCCAAGGAATCGTTGGAAGGAAAAGATGCTTTGGCGAATTTGCTGTTCGGCGTTGATTTTAATCAATTGCTGCCGGGCCAGCGCAAGAGTTTGGAAAATGAGGCCGGCGGCGAGAACGGCGCGTTTTCCGCGGCCGCGGTGGGTTTGGTTTCCGGGTTGGTTTCGCAGGAACTTACACGCGAGCTGGGACGCAGTTTAAACCTTGATCTCATCGAATTTCAAAGCGGCGAAAACCTGACCCAAAGCTCGGTGTTAGTGGGAAAATATTTAACCGACGATGTTTTCCTGAGCTTCGGCCAGGAGCCGGAAGGCCGCGTGGTTTCGCTGGAATGGGAACTGCTGAAATTTCTTTTTCTGCAGGCCGCGCACGGCGGCGAGGAAAACCGCAAAACCGGTTTTGATTTGATCTGGAAATGGGATTGGTAAAAATGCGCGAATTTTTTCGACATTACCTGGTCGGGCTGTATGATCGCCTCGACCAACATCACTTTTTTTTGCTCACCGGCGGCCTGGCGTTTTCCTTTTTAGTTTGCATCGTGCCGCTGGTGCTGGTGCTGCTTTCCGTGCTTGGCAATGCGTTGGTCTCCTCCGCCTTTGAGTATCGCATGGAAGTGGTGATCGAAATGTTGTTTCCCGCCACGCAATATACGGCTTCCCTGAAAAATTTTCTCTTGGCTCGCGTCGACGAGATTATTCGTTATCGCGACGTCGCCGGCTATGGCGGGGGGTTCGGCCTTTTGCTCGCGGCCAGCGGCCTGTTTAGCAGCATGCGGACGATTCTCAATAAAGTTTTTCGGGTTCGCCAGGGCGAGCCTATCGTGGTCGGCAAGTTGCGCGATTTCGGCATGGTCCTGCTCGTGTTGCTTTTTGTGTTGACCTCGACGACGCTGTTTCCATTGGCGGAATTTATGAAAGCCGCGGCGCATAAAATCAGTTGGCTGTCGATGCCCTCGCTCAACGCCTCTTTGCAGAGCTTGTCGCCGGTTATTTTTTTTATCATCATCTTTCTGCTCTTTTTTATTTTATATCATTTTATTCCCAATGAACATCTTGGCCTCATGCCCACCGCGGTCAGCGCGTTAATGGCGACGATCTTTTGGGAAATGGCGCGGCAACTTTTTGGCTATTATCTGGCGCACGCCGCCGCGCTGGACCGCGTTTATGGCGCGTATCTTTTCCTCGTTGCCGTGGTGTTGTGGGTTTACTATTCTGCGCTCATGTTCATCCTCGGCGCGGAAATCGGCCAATTATATCGCGAGCGTCTGGCCGGTCGCGACAACGAAGTTGGCCTTGGAATTGACGCGTGGGATTTGTAAATTGGCATAAGGTCATTTGGTCCGAAGTCCAAAGTCCGAGGTTAGCGTTGTCCTAAGTCTCACGATGAGGTCAATTGACCTGAACGGAAATCATGTTTATCGATTACGCAAAAATTTTTGTCGAAGCCGGTCGCGGCGGCAGTGGCTGCATGAGTTTTCGCCGGGAAAAATTCGTTCCCAAAGGCGGCCCGGATGGCGGCGACGGCGGTGACGGCGGCGAGGTGATCATGCAAGTCGGCGCCGGCCTGCGCACGCTGCAGGATTTTCACCTGCGCAAGCATTTTCACGCCGAGCGCGGCGAACACGGCAAGGGCGCGAACAAAACCGGCCACGACGGCAAAGATGTCGTGTTTGGCGTGCCGCCCGGCACCATCGTGAAAGATTTTGCAACCGGCGCGGTGTTGGCTGATTTGGTGACCCTGGACGAACGCTTCGTGATTGCGCGCGGCGGTCGCGGCGGTCGCGGTAACGCGCGTTTTGCCACCTCAACCAATCAGGCCCCGCGCGATTGGGAGGTCGGTGAATTGGGCGAGAGCCGTTGGCTGATTCTCGAATTGAAATTGCTTGCCGATGTCGGACTCGTCGGCTTGCCCAATGCCGGCAAATCCACTTTGCTCTCCCGCATCACCGCGGCGCGGCCGAAAATTGCGGATTATCCGTTTACCACGCTCACGCCCAATCTCGGTGTGGTGCAATATAAAGAAAGTAATTCTTTTGTCGTGGCGGACATCCCCGGCCTCATCGAAGGCGCGCATGAAGGCCGCGGCCTCGGCATCGAATTTCTGCGCCACCTCGAGCGGACTTCGGTTTTGGTGGTGATGATCGACGCCACCGCGGAAAATTTGGCCTCGGACTACGAGACGCTCATCAATGAAATGACGAGTTACAATCCATTGCTGGCGCAAAAACCGCGCATTGTGGTTTTATCGAAAATGGATCTCGTGACGGAAAAGAACAGCGGCAAGAAATTTTTGCAGACCCTCGATTATCCAACTTGCCGAATTTCCGCGGCCACCGGCAAAGGGATTGACGAATTGCTGGGAATGATGTGGAAAGCGGTGGCTGAAAAGTAAAGGCCTCAGAGAATTTCGGCCTTGTTTTTATCTTATGGTGTTTCTATCTTATCGGTGGAATCTTTCACGCTTTGGGGATTGGGTTTAATAAACGATGCTGCACTTTTTTACAGGTTAATACAATGACAAAAGTCAAAATTCGATCCGGCCGGCAGGTAACGATTCCCGCAGCCATTGCCCAGCGCTTACAGTTGAAAGATGGTGAATCTATTGAAGTGGGAGCGCTTTTTGGCAGTATTATTATCATGTTGCCACGCAAAGGTTCCGCCAAAAAACAACGTGCGTTTACTGATAAAATTTGGGATCTCATGGAAGAAGAAGTTGAAAATGAGATTAAGGCCGGAAGAGTAGCCGGACCTTTTAAAAACGTTACAGAACTGATGCGGGATTTGCGAAGCTGAAATATGGAATTTCTTCGAAGTGACTTATTTCGTCGAGATTTTAAGCAACTACCTCGTGAAATTCAAGATCGAACTGAGAAGCAGTTTACGCTGCTGCTTAAAAATCCGCGTCATCCTTCTTTGCAAACCAAAAAGATGAAAGGCAAGTGGGGTAGGATGGGCGTTTATGAAGCGCGAGTTACACAGGGCTATCGGTTTACTTTTCAAATCAAAGATAACTTTTATTTCCTGCGTCGTATTGGGCCGCATGATATTCTCCGGCAGCCATAGCAACATTGATTGAGGTGATTGTGGCTACAAATTGACTTCGGGTTTTCGTGTTTCTTCAGTCAATTTTAAAACTACAGCCAACGGGGTAAGGTGAATCACAAAGAACTTTCGGCGTTGTTGCAATTGCTCGCCGTGCCGCGTATCGGGCCGGTGCGGGTGCGGGCGTTGGTCGGCCACTTTCGTTCGACGACGGCGGTATTAACGGCGTCGATTCATACACTCTGTCAAGTCGAAGGCATCGAGCGAACGCTGGCGGAAAATATTCATCAAGCCGACAATGCCGGCGTGGCGCAACAGCAAATCGAGTTGGCGGCAAAACACGAATGTCGCCTGCTGACTTTTTGGGATGCCGACTTTCCCGCGATCTTGAAAAAAATTTACGACCCGCCGGTGTTGCTCTTTGTAAAGGGTGAAATTCACGCCGCCGATGCAACCGCGATGGCAGTGGTTGGCACGCGCGCCCCGACGGCATATGGCAAGCTGGCGGCGGAGCGTTTGGTCGCGGCCTTGATTGAGCGGCGGCTCACGATCGTGAGCGGTTTGGCGCGCGGCATCGACACTGTGGCGCATCAAGCCGCGGTGAAATCCGGCGGACGGACGCTGGCCGTGCTCGGCTCCGGCCTTGATCACATTTACCCGCCGGAAAATCACCGGTTGGCGCAGGAGATTGCCCAACACGGCGCGGTGATTTCTGAATATTTTTTTGGCACCAAACCGGACGCCGTCAATTTTCCCCGCCGCAATCGCATCATTAGCGGATTGACCTTTGGCACACTGGTGGTCGAAGCCGGCGAAGAAAGCGGCGCGTTGATCACCGCGCAGAATGCGCTGGAGCAGGGCCGCGAAGTGTTCGCGGTGCCCGGCAGCATTTTTAGCCCCAAGAGCCACGGCCCGCATCGTCTCATTCAAGACGGCGCCAAACTGATTATGAGTGTGGAGGATATTCTCACTGAACTGCCCAGACAACTTGATATTTTTGCGCACGCACCGCTCGCGCCGCCGGCCATCACGCTGACGGACCTCGAACAAAAAGTGTTGGCGCAATTATCGCACGAGCCGCGGCACGTGGATTTGCTCGCGCGGCAAACCGGCCTGCTCACTTCGCAACTGCTGTCGCTGTTGCTGGGTTTGGAATTTAAAAATTTAGTCAAACAATTGCCGGGCACCGTGTTCATAAAAATAAATTCGTTGTAGAAAATAAATTCGTGAAAAAAACGTTGACACAACTTCGGAAAATTCGTATATTGTGAAGTTCGGCGGGCGCCGTTAGCCCGCCGTTTTGTTCATTGAATTCGGAGGGCTAGACCTAATTGGTAAGGCGGCAGTCTTGAAAACTGCTGGGCTTATCACCCTTGGGAGTTCGAGTCTCCCGCCCTCCGCTAATTGTTAATTGACAATTAATAATTGTCAATTAACAATTGTCAATTAACAATTGTCAATTAACAATTGTCAATTGACAATTACCGGAGAGGTGCCTGAGTGGCCGATAGGAGCCGCCTGCTAAGCGGTTGTAGTGCCAAAAGCGCTACCCAGGGTTCGAATCCCTGCCTCTCCGCGCGTTCGTAGCACAGACTGCCAGTCTGTTAAGCTTGAAACAGGAAATGATCTCAGTTCGTTTTGCGCCCAGCCCGACCGGTTATCTGCATATCGGCGGCGCGCGCACGGCAATTTTTAACTGGCTCTTTGCCAAAAAACACGGCGGCAAGTTTTTCCTGCGCATCGAAGACACCGACCTGCAGCGGTCGGGCGAGGAAATGACGCGGGCGATCCTCGAGAGTTTAACGTGGCTTGGTCTCGATTGGGAAGGTGAGCCGGTTTATCAATCACAGCGCTTCTTCATTTATCAGGAATATGCGCAGTTGTTGATCAAGCTGGGCAAAGCCTATCGCTGCTTCTGCGCCCCGGACGAAATCGTCGCGGCTCGTGAGCGCGCGAAAGCGGAGAAGCAAACGTTCAAGTACGATGGCCGTTGCCGCCATTTGGCGCCGCTGGAGATTCAACAGAACCTCGCGGCTGGCAAGCCCGGCGCGATTCGCTTCGCCGTGCAATCCGGCGGCGTGACGGCCTTCCAAGACGAAGTGCGCGAAGAAGTCAGTTTTGCCAACGAGACCATCGACGATTTTGTGATTCTTAGGTCGGATGGTGTGCCGACGTATCATCTCGCCGTGGTGGTGGATGATCACGAGATGGGCATCACCCACATCATTCGCGGTGAAGATCACCTCTCGAACACGCCGAAGCAAGTGCTCTTGTATAATGCCTTCGGTTGGCCGTTGCCGGTTTTTGCGCACGTGCCGCTGATTCTCGGCCCCGATAAATCGCGGCTCAGCAAACGCCACGGCGCTACTGCCGTCGGTGAATATGAGACCAAAGGTTTTCTGCCGGAAACGCTGTTCAACTTTCTCGCGCGGCTCGGCTGGTCGTCCGGCGATGATCGCGAAATTTTCAGCCGTGACGAGTTGATTCAGCTTTTTGATCTCGCCGGCATTTCCCAAAGCGGCGCCGTGTTTGACGAGAAGAAGCTTGAATGGATGAACGGCCAGTATCTCAGCGCCGCCTCCGCCGAGCGCCTCGAGCCACTGGTTGAAAAAGTTTTGCTCGATGCCGGTATTGCCGCTGCCGTTGAGCTGCAAAGTGACCGCGAGTATTTGCGGCGCGTGATTGAGTTGCTCAAGTCAAAAGTCAAGCTCATGCCGGAGTTCGCGGCGCAGAGCCGCTATTTTTTCCGCGAGCCGGAGCAGTACGAAGAAGCCGCGCGCGCCAAACATTGGAAAGAGCCGCGCACCGCCGAATATCTTGAGCAAGCCGCTACGCACCTGGAAGCGTTGTCGGAATTTTCAGCGGCAACCACCGAAGACGCGATCCGGCGCCTGGCTGAAGCTTTGGGCGTCGCCGCCTCCAAGTTGATCCATCCCGCCCGGCTCGCGCTCACCGGTGTCGGCGTCAGCCCGAGTCTGTTTGAAACGATGGCAGTGCTCGGAAAAATTCGCGTCGTCGCCCGGTTGCAGAAAGCCGTTAAGATACTGAAAGCGGACTGAGTGAGCCGGAGTTGCTTTTTGCACTTTGCCTTTTGCTTTTTGCTCTTCACCCTGGGGCGTCGTCCAATGGCAGGACTCCAGACTCTGGATCTGGCTATCTAGGTTCGAATCCTGGCGCCCCAGCATGTAAAAAAGATAAAAGGATAAAGAGCTAAAAAGATTTTTGGCGCATTCGTCTAGTGGTTAGGACGCTGGCCTCTCACGCCGGTAACACGGGTTCGACTCCCGTATGCGTCACGATGGTAAGAACGCAGATTGAGGATCGACAAGAGAAGATCGCGACAAAAATAGGTTTTGGCCTTCTATACTCAATTTTCAATCTGCAGGATTTGAAGTTTTGTGCAAACGCAAAATTAGCATTTGACTTTTTCAGAAAAATTTTCTATTTTAGAATAGAACGGAAAGCGACACTGGAGTTTTCCAGATTTATTGTGCAGACCGGCGGTCTGCGTTACGATATGCGCCCGTAGCTCAACTGGATAGAGCGCTTGGCTACGGACCAAGAGGCTGAGGGTTCAAATCCTTCCGGGCGTACCACCGAAGGGCGGAGTTTGCAAACATTCGCCCTTCTTTTTGTTTAATATGGGCAGCAGCGGCGAGGCTTCGACATGACGTATGAACATTGGATGCAGTTCGCGATCCGAGAAGCCGAGAAAGCGCTGGCGAAAGGCGAGGTGCCGATCGGCGCCGTGGTGGTGATGGAAAACCGCCTCATCGGGCGAGGCCATAATCTCGTCGAAACGCTGCAAGACGCCACCGCCCACGCTGAGATGCTGGCGATCACCGCGGCGGCGGGAACCGCGGCCAGTTGGCGGCTCGAAGGCGCCACGCTGTATGTCACCGTCGAGCCGTGTCCAATGTGCAGCGGCGCGTTGTTGCTCTCTCGCCTTTCGGGATTGGTGTATGGCACAGAAGACGCGCGCTTCGGCGCGTGCGGTTCCGTGAGCAACGTGATTGGATCGAACCCGTTTGGGCCGCCCATTCAAATGGCGACCGGCGTTAAACGCAACGAGTGCCAGGCGTTGTTGCAGGAGTTCTTCAAAAAACTCCGCCAAAAATAGATTTGCCTTTTGCTGTTTGCCTTTTTCTTTTTGCCGTACCCCTCGGGGCAGTAGCTCAGCTGGGAGAGCGCCACGTTCGCAACGTGGAGGCCGGCGGTTCGATCCCGCTCTGCTCCACTCTTTTTTTAACGAAGGTTGAGGATAGATGATTGAAGATCGCAAGAGCAAGCTCGCGATCTTCTCTTCTCAATCTTCAATCCTCGATTTTCGACCCGGAGAGGTGGCTGAGTGGTCGAAAGCGGCGGTCTCGAAAACCGTTATCGGGCTTAAACTCTCGATCGGGGGTTCGAATCCCCCCCTCTCCGCCGGCTTTGTCATGAGTGAGATTTTTTGCAGATGCCGGCAAGGCCATTGATAGATGGCCTTTTTTGTTGATGGATGATTTTAGCAAGAGCAAATTTTTCATGTCATTCCGTAGGAATCCTTTTTGATGCTAAAATAATCTTTAAATAGCAAAAGGATTCTTCCCCAATGACACGGAATGATTTGAAAAAATTCCGGAGAGATGTCCGAGCGGCCGAAGGAACGCGACTGGAAATCGTGTGTAGGGCCACAAGTTCTACCGTGGGTTCGAATCCCACTCTCTCCGCTGACGTTGTTGCTGTCTTCTTTGGTGGTGAAAAATTTTCGCCTCACAGCCCGATCTCTTCCAGCCCCCGTTGCCACGGCAAACACCAAATCCCGCCGATTTTTTTTGCGGTCCGATCCAGCGACAAACAAAACGCCTCGCTGCGGGCGATGTCTTTGCCGAGCGATTGCAAGGAACGAATATCTTCCTCCGTTACGCGTTCGGTGGATTTGATCTCCACCAGCGCGCGTTTCAGCCCGGGGCGCTCGATGATCAAATCGATTTCCACATCATCTTTGGAGCGCAGATAAGATAGCCGGTAATCCTTTTTGGCATAAGCGTGCAGCCGGTTGATTTCATTAATAACAAAATGCTCGAACGCGACGCCAAACGCGTAGGTTTGCGGCTTCAGCTCGACCGTCAGCGTGTTGTGCAGCGCACGCTGCACGCCGGTGTCGAAAAAATAAAATTTGGGATTGTCCCGCTGGCGTTTGCGGATCGATTCGTGGAACGGCTCCAGCAGCAGGCCCACCAGTGTGTCCTCTAAAATTTGAAAATAGGTTTGCACCGTTGGCGTGCTGGCGCCGACTTCCCGCGCGATTTTTGAGAAATTGACGATCTGTCCGCTCATTTGCGCCGCCACAAAAAGAAACCGGCGAAACGGCTCGATCCGCCGCACCACTTGCTCGGCGGTGATTTCTTCTTGAAGATACGTGTGCGTGTAGGTTCGCAGAAAATCGCGTTTCTCCTCGGGGCTTTCCAGCGCAAACAAGCGCGGCAATGTGCCCCATGCCAGCGCGGCCGCGAGAGAAAAAGGCGCGCCGATTTCCCGCGCCGTCAACGGAAAAAGATGATTGACAAACGCGCGCCCGGCCAGCAGATTGGCGCCGCCGCGTTTCAATTTGTGCGCGCTGGAGCCGGACAGCGCAAACTTGAAACGCGAAGCTTCGATCTGTTGATGCACCACGTCGAGCAGCGCCGGAATTTTTTGAATCTCGTCAATGATGATCCATTCCGTTTGCTTGGGAAGCGCCGCAATTTGTTCCAGCAGCGTGCGGGGCCGCAGGCTGTAAGTTTGGTTCAGCTCCGGATCGAGCAAATCGAGATAAAGCGCGTTGGGCGAGCTGAACCGTTCACGCAGCAGCAGCGTTTTTCCCGTGCCGCGTGCGCCGAACACGAAAAAGCTGTTTTTCTTGGGAAATTGAATAACTCTGTTAAACATACTTTATATTTGTCCGACATATTTAAAGTTTACTTTATGGAAATATAATGTGCTTTTGCCGTATTTGCAAGAAAGATTTGGCGGGGGTTGGCGAGAAATGGCGTGGCGGGCGAAAAGGTTTTATCGTGCCCACACCCGCCGCTTTTTATTTCACGGATGGAATTCCCAGATCCTTGCAAGATTACAAATTACGAACGAGTTTTGCAAGCAGTATCTCAAAAGAGCAGAAATCCTGTCAGTTATTCTTGCCCCTCCACAATTTTAATTTTCTCTGCCGTCAACCCATAAAGCTCATACACCAGCGCATCGATCTGCCGATCCGTGGCCTCGATTTGGCGCTGCAGCGCGGTTTACTCGTGCTCGATCTTTGCCGCGGCCAACTGCTGGTGCAAGACCAACATGCGCTCGACCAGTTCCACCATCCGGTCGTGGCGGGATTTTTTAACTCCGATAGGAGTGGGATGTTTATAGAAAAAAAACGCAAAACATTTTCCCAACTCCGTAGGAGTGGCATGTAGTCGGTTCGAGCCATGATGTCATCAAACAGTTTTACATATCACTCCTTCGGAGTTTGCAAATAGATTGCGCTTGGTGCTATAAACATTTGACTCCTACGGAGTCATCGGGGTTATTCCTGCCCCTCCACAATTTTAATTTCCTCTGCCGTCAATCCATAAAGCTCATACACCAGCGCATCGATCTGCCGATCCGTGGCCTCGATTTGGCGCTGCAGCGCGGTTTGCTCGTGCGCGATTTTTGCCGCGGCCAACTGTTGGTGTAAGGCCAACATGCGCTCGACCAACTCCACCATCCGATCGTGGCGGGATTTGTCAACTCCGTTAGGAGTGGGATGTTTATAGAAAAAAAACGCAAAACATTTTCCCAACTCCGTAGGAGTGGCATGTTACCGGTTCGAGACGTGATGTTGACAACCAGCTTTATATGTCACTCCTACGGAGTTTACAAATGAATTGCGCTTGGTGCTATAAACATTTGACTCCTACGGAGTCGTTAAGGTTATCGACGTTCTTCCACAATTTTAATTTCATCATCCGTCAACCCGTAAAGCTCATACACCAGCGCATCGATCTGCCGATCCGTGGCCTCGATTTGGCGCTGCAGCGCGGTTTTCTCGTGCTCGATCTTTGCCGCCGCCAATTGCTGGTACAAGGCCAACATGCGCTCGACCAATTCCACCATCCGGTCGTGACGGGATTGGTCGGCGGGGTCGGAAAAATTTATGAGATGAATAGGAAGTTCGCCAAAATATTGTTTTGTACAAGTTATCCAACCGCCTCGAAAAACATTGCTTATCTGTTTAAGCTTCCAAAAAAGAAGCCGTGAATTAAGAAGCCCAAGTATATATTTTGGACTATGCAAACATTGGGGCGAAATCGTAATTGTGAATCCACCACTCGCCATCGGACAAAACTTCCTGCGGGTATCTGATGGAATTAATGAGAATAAACCACGATTCGCCAACAAAGGAACGAATATATGGGCTTGGTCATGCAATTTCAAATTACGTGGCGCGCTATATCCATACCATTCCTTGAACTGTTTGCGTTTTTTTAGCGCCGTTTGATGAGATTTGAGATAATAATAAGCTTTAGGAAAATTATTTTTTAACTCTTCCTCTTTGTAAAGACGAAAAGCACCATTTTCAAAAACGTATGGAAAAATGATTCGCCATTTTTCGGTTGGCGAAAAATGATAACGGCTAAAGTCTGTGGCAAAGATTGGCATGCGGAGAATTTCTCTCTCGATGTTTAAGGAAATATTGGGCAGCACAAAAACGTCGTCATTTCCACTGCTGCTCCCTCGACTCATTTCAGTTGGGAGATCAAGCAATCGTGACGTGTTTCGTGACAGTTTGACGAATAATGTTGCTATGTCTTCACTGACGAAGAGCCACGCTTTTCTGCTTAATGTTTCGGCCTTTATATTTCTAAATTGTAAATTGTGCAAAGCTTCGACATTTGCCCGTGCTTCAGCATAGCGGAATTCACTATTAAATTGTTTAGCCAAGAACAGCAAACATGTGTATGTTGTGGCATCAAAAACTTGATTCGCCCCAAAGTCAACAATTTCAGCAATCGCCTTATTTTCCGCAAGCAACTCTCTTAATCGTTCTCCATAATCGGTCTTAAAAAATTTATTCGGCAGTATTTCCCCCAGCTTTCCCTTCGAGTTAATCAAATTGTAGCCTCGTTCAACAAAACTTACATATATATCACAGTTCCTTTTAGCAGAGCGATAGTGTTTCGTAAGGTAATCAACTTGTTCTCTGGGGAATCCTTGTATTCTTATATACGGCGGATTCCCAATCACCGCATCGAACCCACCCGCTTTCATAATTTCCGGAAACTCAACTTGCCAATCGAAAACATTTATGCGCATGCGTTCTTCGTCATCCAACAGATTTATTTGCTGTTCGTAAAAATCCGGCCCGATGAGCGAGTTGCCGCATTTGATGTTGTTGCCCAGATCGGGCAGCGCGCGCTCGTGAAAAAACTTGAGCTGCTGCGAAATGGTTTGCGCGTTCTCGCCTTCCAACACTTTCAGCAGCAGCGAGAGTTTGGTCACTTCCACGGCTTGCGGGTCAATATCCACGCCGAAAATATTGTTGAGCAAAATGCGCTTGCGTTCCGTTGTGGTCAGCCGCCAATCGCCTTTGGCCGCTTGAAATAACGCGGGCTGCTTGCCGGCGGCGTGTTTCTCCGGCCCGTCGGTCACGTACCAATCGCGATGCCAATCGAGCAAATTTTGATACGCCCCGATGAGAAACGAGCCGGAGCCGCAGGCGGGATCGAGAATGCGAAATTTTGCCGCCAGCTTCGGCGTTTTGCCTTCCAACAATTTCCCCACCGTATTTTTCACGATGTAATCGACAATGTACGTCGGCGTGTAATAAACCCCGCCGGCTTTTTTCACTTCGGGCTTGTCTTCCACCACGGCGCGATGGCCGGCGGTGAGGCGAATGACTTTGCCGAGAAATTGCTCGTAAACCTGGCCGAGAATATCCGCCGGCAGAACGGAAAACTCATACGGGCTGTCGGGATAATAAAGATTGCGGATGATTTCTTGCAGCGGCTTGTCGTCAATTTTCAAGCCGAGCGTCAAGCCATCCGCCGCTTCATCGCGATCTTTTTCCTTTTGAAAATGAAAGATGCCGGAATTGTATTTTTCATCGGCACGCTGAAAGATTTCGGCCAGGCGTTTGTAAACCCGCTCGCCCTCCAGCAAAGCCCGCAGCGCGCCGTAAGTTTCAATGCCGCGATCTTCGCAAATGCGCAGAAAGATGAGCCGGTCAATCGTCCGCTGCACGGCGAAATTCAATTCGGGCTGGGTGAGGCCGGTATTGCGCACGGCCAAATTGCGCGCCAGCAAATCGCGCCAGTTTTCGATTTCCTCAAGAAAAGCCGCGTCCACCTCGGCGGTGCCTTTCCTGGCCTTGTTGGTTTCGACGTATTTATCGAACGAGCCTTGGGGAATGGCCTCTTTGGAAAAAATCCGGCTGATTTCTTCCCAACGGGTTTCATAGTCCTGATACGTGAGATAAAGGATGCGCCCCACCGCAGGCTTGTCCGCTTTGGAGGGTTTGTTGCGACAATCGTACACCGCAAACTCCTCGAAATCGGTGAGAATGCTGAGCGGCAATTTGGCCGACCACGCGTAACGGCGCAATTGAAACGCCGGGCTGACGTCGTCTTTCAAATTAACCGACGGCTTTTTTGCCTCAACAAAAAACTTGCGCACCCCGCCGAGGCGAAAACAATAATCCGGCGCTTTGGTGCTGCCGCCGATTTTGATGGCATCTTCATGAATAACATCTTTATAAGCCTCGGCATAGCCTTGCTGGTTGTCAACGTCCCATCCCAACGCCGTGAAGAAAGGATCGATGAACTCGCGGCGAAGCTGCGTTTCATTGTAAGTGCCGGAGAGATAGGCCTCACGATTGCGCGCGAAGCGCTCGACCAAAGCGGAGATTTCTTGAAAAGGAACCATTGTTATTTTCTATGCGACATGATCATTTAAAGTAGTGAACAAACGGGCTGTGTTTCAATCATATAACCGTCATATAAAAATTTTGCCAAAAAAACCCATTAAAAACAGAATGTTACCATATTGCTGTAACCCCAAAATTCCGCTCTTGACGGGCTTCCAATCATATAAGCTCTTATCGGATCAGAACCAGAACGGAACATATTTTGCGTGTTTTCTTGACTTGTTGGTTGGATCAATAAGCTTTACAAGACCGGCTTTGACCGTCTCGGCGATGATCCGCGAGGCGACAGCAGCGTTTTGTTCTTTAATGCCAAAGCGTTCTCGCAATGAGGTGTTTGTCATAAACTTGTTTGACACCAAACACAAACACGCATGTTGAAAACAAGCGCGGATGCGATCAGCCGTGCTCATGTCCGCCAACTTCTTCGGCGCAAAGAGCAGGGTTTTCAGCGTCAGCACGTCGTCCGATTTCACGCCCGCCGCCGCAATGCCCTGTTCAAACGACTGGGGCTGAAAAATTGCCCAAAGCGCGCGTTCTTTTTCCGGATAATCGTGCAACTTCTTTTTGTAACTGCCGACGCGAATATATTCCATCCCTTGAAATCGCACCGGCGTGTGCAAGGCGGCCGGCACCTCGAACAACACGATCGGCTTGGTTTCATATTCAAATTCGTGAATGCGAAAATCGACGCTCGGAAATAAAAGCTGTCCCAGCCAATTTTCCAGTTCCTCGTTGCCCTTCTTAACCGAGCGTGGCTTGAAAGATGTACCGACAATGCGATGCGTATCGTTGTCTATACCCCAAACTAAATAACCTTTTTCGTTGTGATGAAGCGCGGCCGCGTTAGCAATGGCGGAAAGATATTGGCCGATTTCGACTGGATCAACGTAACTGCATTTAAATTCAATCCATTCGGATTCACCCGACAAAACCGTAAGCTCGTGTAATAATGCATTTAAATTATGGGTATTCATATAATGCCAATAATTTCAACCAGCTTGCCCTCTGCGCTTTAGAGTTTGAGCGTGCCAAGAAAACTAACACGAGCGGAACTGATTTGCAAGAACTTTTTTCTAATTGGCCGGACGGGCTTTCTTCACTTCCGTCCCTTCGCCGGTAAATATATTCGTTTGCTGATTTAATTTTACGAAACTGGCGGCTCGTTTGACGCCGTGGAAAATAAACGGCGTGAAAAATGAACCGCCAGTTATTTTTTTGAACCCCTCTTAGCAAGTGACGGAGGATCAGATGTTAGGCAAGAAAGAAATCGTCGAGAGCGAACGCTCCGGCGAGCTGAACACGGTGATCGGCAAAGGCACGGTCATCGACGGGTTGCTCACGGTGCAAAGTAGTTTGCGGGTCGATGGCCGGGTGCAGGGCCAGGTGCATGCGACGGATTCACTGATCGTCGGCAAAGATGGCGAGATTGAAGGTGAGATTAAGGTGCGCAACGCCATCATTGGCGGGCGCGTGAAAAATCGCATTCTGGCTACCGGCAAAGTCGTGCTGGAAGCGCACGCCATTGTGCATGGTGAGCTGAAGACGGGCAAGTTGGTGATTGATGAAGGGGCAGTTTTTGACGGCAATTGCGCGATGAACGACAACGGCCGACCGATGGCGCTGCCGGAAAATGGCAAAGCGGAAGAACGCGGCCGCATTTTTGATTTTCGCCCGCGTCAGGAAGCGCTGGCCGCACGTTAAAAACCAGCGGTCCTGCGGCTGTGAACAAACGGTTTGGTTTCCCAAAGGCTCGACATCTCGTCGGGCCTTTTTTATTTGCTTGACATTCTGCGCGTATTTTAATAAGATGAAAAGCGCAGGCAGTGATTCAAATTTCTGTTACTAACAAACGAGAAAGAGCTATTATATGTCAGGCGTAAACAAATTTAAGCGTGGTTTGCAAGAAATGGCCGGCCTCATTTTGTGTGGCGCCCTGTTGGCGTGTCAAGCGCCAGCGCCGAAGACGCAGCCGGTTGATCTCGGTGTGGTTAAATTGCAGGCCAATGCCGAATGGCAGGCGGCGACACCGAATTCGACCATGCGGAAAGCGCAATTTACCCTGCCGCGCGCGGCGGGCGATGCGGAAGACGCCGAATTGGTCGTGTATTATTTTGGCGCCGGGCAAGGCGGCTCGGTTGAAGCCAATCTCCAACGGTGGTACACGCAATTCGCCCAACCGGATAGCAGCCCCTCCGCGGATAAAGCGAAAGTCACGCGCGAAACGGTCGAAGGCATGGATTTGACCATGGTCGACCTCAGCGGTACCTATATCGCGCCGGTGATGCCGGGAGTCGCGGAGAGTTACGACAAACCGAATTTCCGCATGCTCGCGGCGGTGTTGGAAACTTCGGAAGGGCCCTATTTTTTTAAACTCGTCGGGCCGGAGCAAACCATCGCGCAACACGCGCCAGGTTTCAGCCAGTTTATGAAAAGCGCGAAACGTTCGTAACTTGGGCGAAGTTTTATGGGCCATATTGCGGAGCGCACTTGTTTGGCGTGCGGGCGGAAAACCGACAAGGCGGCGTTAGTCCGTCTCGCGCGCACGCCGGACGGCCAAATCGCGCTTGATCTGCGCCAGCGTCTGCCGGGCCGCGGCGCGTATGTTTGCCGCACGCTCGCGTGCGGAGAATTATTGAAAAAGAAAAAAGGCCTGCAGCACGGCTTTCGCCAGCCGGTGGCGATGGAAATTTACGATATGCTTTTGGCATTTTTGCGTGAACATGCTTCCCAATGAAATCATGGGCCTGCTCGGCCTGGCGCAGCGCGCCGGCAAAGTCATTATCGGCACCACGGCCGTGGAAAGTGAATTAAGGCGGTCGCGCGAGATTTTGCTGATTTTTGCCGAAGATTTTTCCGCGGCCACCAAAGAGAAACTACTCGCGGCGGCCGTAAAGCGTCCGCAGGTTTTGCAAGTTGGCACGATGGCGGAGTGGGGAAAATATTTTGGCCGCCAGCAGGTCGGCGTCATTGCCGTTGCCGATAAAAATTTTGCCGCCGGTATTTGGGCGAAAGCACAATCGTGACGCTGCTGACGGAGAAGGAACGGCTGCGCGCGCAAATTCGTTTGCGCCGCCGTGAGTTTGATTCGGTTGCGCGTGATCGAGCGAATCGGGCCATCAATTCTCGTCTCGAAAGTTTGCCAATTTTGCAGCGCGCCCATTGCATGCAAATTTACGTTTCGTTGCCGCAGGAAGTTGACACCCACGCGTTAATTCGCCGCCTGTTGCGCGCAGGCAAACGCATTGCCGTGCCGCGCGTTGCTGCAGAGAATTTATTGCAGCAGTATTTCATCGGCGACTTGGCCGAATTGCAAACCGGCGCATTTGGCATTCTCGAGCCGCGGCCCGGTTCGACGCCGCGCGCGGCGACGGAAATCTTCGACCTCGTGTTCGTGCCCGGACTGGCGTTTGATCGCGCGGGAAATCGCCTCGGCGCGGGCAAGGGCTATTACGATCGTTTTCTCGCCGAAATGACAGCGCCGAAAATCGCCCTCGCGTTTGCGTTTCAGCTTGTCGAGCAAGTCCCCATCGAGAAACATGATCAGCGCGTCGATATGATCGTGACCGAAGATGAAGTGATGGCTTGTCGCTAATCTTTTTGTCCTTTTTTCTTTTTATCTTTTTTGGTGACTTTCGGTTTCCATTGAAAGCGCGCGAGCGCAATCCGGTCGGCCGTGTCGAATTTGACGCCTTCTTTCACGAGCAAAGCCCGCTGTAATTCATAACCACCGTAGCGCGGCAGCGAGATGCCGCCCTGGCTGTTGATCACGCGCTGCCACGGCAATTTCTCTTTATCCGACGCCGAATGTAAAACCCACGCGACTTGGCGCGCCGCGCGCGGATTGCCGGCCAGCGCCGCGATCTGGCCGTAAGTTGCCACTTTGCCGCGCGGGGTTTTTTTGATAAGATGTGCAACTTTAAAAAAGAAAGTTTGGGCTGGTTTCATCGCGCTTTGATTGGAAGTTACGGATAGACCCCGATTAGCATTTTATACGCCTGTGATTGCGCCAACATGAGAATGCGGCTTAAATGCATATACGTGTCAAGCTCGTCCCGTTCCGCCGTCGTCAAGCGATTTTCCTTTTCCCGATTGGCCAGCATTTCGACACGACGGGCCGCTTTCGATGAAAGACGAAAGGCGAGTAGGCGGTGTGGATCCGAACGCGCGATAAAATCAACCAGTTCCTGATAAACGAGAGGCCGTTTCGGAGTTTTCATAATTCACCTGATTGTTGTGAGATAAATATACTCAATATCGTTTCCACAGGCAAGGCCGGTTTTCTTTATTTTCAATGGAGCTAAAAATGCAACAACGAATTTTGCATTGTTTGTTTTTTTTATTTGCCGCTCTTTTTGCTGTCAAAAATCTTTCCGCGCAAACCGATAGTGTCGACGTTGCTTTTTTTTATAAGCCAACCGGGGCGCCGGCGGCGGTTTTTCTTCCGGGAGAATTTAACAACTGGGGCCCGAACAGCGGCGGCACGATTGCGCCGAACGCGCCGTCGCGCATGAATTTTGATGCGGTTAACGGACAATGGGTAAAAACCGTCCGCCTGCGCGTCGGCGGCCAGCCGAACGGCGGCGTTGCCGGCGCGTATCAATATAAAATTAATGAAAACGGTGTGAACACGGGATGGCGGCCCGACCCGCTGAATCCGCGCAAGAACGCGCGCGACAATGACAATTCGTATTTGTATGCGCGCAATCCGACCATTCATTATCTTCTCCCCAACTCGCTTGCACCAATCGTTAAAACCCGTCAGCCGTTAATCGAAGCGTATTTGTTTCCGGCGACGCGAACGCGTATTGACACGGCGTCGATTGTGGTCAAAGTCGACAATGTTGAATATGGTCGCCTCGGCGCCGGTTACAATGAAACGACGAAGAAATTCACCTTCACGCCGCCGATGTCGTTGGCAAACGGGCCGCATCAATTGATTCTGCTCGCGCGCACGTTGGCGGGGACGATCAACTCCGATACGACGCGTTTCACCGTGCAGGCCGATGCCGTGCAGATTCTCACGCAGGCGGCGGAAACCTGGAAAACGAGCTGGCCGATTCGCGG
>Ga0247727_10006777_pt1 | contig 22282 bp, 18 predicted proteins | sample WisWelCaveWW1625_FD_202498 | JGI IMG/M metagenome (GOLD analysis project Ga0247727, IMG submission 202498) | Biofilm microbial communities from Wishing Well Cave, Virginia, United States - WW16-25 | ecosystem: Environmental > Aquatic > Deep subsurface > Groundwater > Cave microbial mat | place...
ATGCGCTGGTCACGTCCGGGCCTGGAGCGTATGCTGCGCTTACGCGCCGCGGTGTTATCGCATACCTTTGATGACGCTTGGGCCGCCGCCTGGAATTGACCACCAGCGGCGAATGCACCCAGTTGGGGAAACCGAATTGACAATCTTCACCATCAAGACGTATGATATAGTCAACGCTGCGGAGTTCGCCCGTCCACTGGTCGGTTCGCAAACAGCGGTTCTACCCCTGGAAAATGGGGTCGAGTCTCCGGCCCAGTTAGGCCGCTATTGTGGAAAAGCGGCCGTCTTGGGGGGCGCGGTCTGGATTGTGTCCGCTGTTGTGGAGCCGGGTGTGATCCAGCAACACAGTCAGTTTCGGCGGATTGTGTTGGGAGAGATGGACGGCCACGAAACCGAGCGGGTCAACATCATTCGTGAGGCCTTGGGCCAAAGCGGATTCGTCGTCGAGATAACCCAACAGATCGAGAAAGTTCTATGGACGAAGCTTCTTTTCATCGCCTCGTTCAGCGGTATCACCAGCGTAACTCGTGCGCCGGCCGGGCCGATTATGGCCAGCGCAGAGTCACGTTTACTTTTAACGCGGGCTATGCAGGAGGTCGAAGCTGTGGCCCGGGCCAAAGGCCTTCCGCTCGAGGCCGATGTGGTGCAACAAACGTTGGCGTTTGTCGAACGGCTGGAAACGACCGCGACCTCTTCGATGCAACGCGATGTGGCCGCCGGGCGGCGTTTGGAATACGACGCCCTCAACGGCGCGGTGATGCGGGCTGGACGCGAGACGGGTGTGCCAACCCCTATTCACGAGTTCCTCTGGACGTGCTTGAAAGTGATTGACGAGATGGCTCAGGCAGGCCGACCATGACCCCCTCCTCCCAACCCTTGCACATTGAAATTGTGGCTTATGCGCCGACGGCTTTCTACCACTGCACACACTGCGAGGTGGTCTGGCAGGAAACCGGCTTCAGCACGGGCGTACACGAGGAGCAGGTGCAGAGCGCCCTCCCGCCCGACCTCTTGCACGAATACCAGGCCATATCCGATTGGGCGCACCACCTGCTGGAGAGGTATGGCGATCGAGTATTGGTTAAGGTGATTGACGCGGCTTCGGCGGAGGGCATGTGGAAGACCGTTCGACATGGACTAAGCCACTATCCGGCGGTGATGGTGGGAACTCAAAGCCGGTTCATCGGCCCCAACTTTGCCGTCCCGGAAGCAGAAATTGCCCGGCAATTAGGCATCTAAGCCGGGCCGCGCCAATGGTTTCACTATTCAAGGAGAAGCCTATTGATCAGATAAACCGCAACCTTGCTCCTCAACGACCGGCCCATATTTAGCATCACTCCGATTATGAGAGGAGGAGAAAGCACCCTATGAACACCCTACTCATTGTTGTCATTGGCGCCGCAGTTATTTACCTGGCCTATAACTTTTATGCCAAGCGCATTGACAAAGATATTATCCAGGCCAGCGACAAGAAAGCCACTCCGGCGAAAATGTATATGGATGGGGTAGACTTCATGCCCGCCAGCCGGAACGTGCTCTATGGCTATCACTTCAAATCCATTGCCGCCGCTGGGCCGATTGTGGGCGTCATCACGGCGGCCAACATCTGGGGCTGGTTGCCGGCCCTGCTCTGGCTTGTTCTAGGGGTGTCGTTCATCGGCTGGGCCAGCGACTATAGCGCCATCATGCTCTCGGTGCGCAACGAAGGCAACAGCATGAGCGCGGTCGCCCACAAACTCATCGCACCGCGCACCCGCACCATCCTGTTTGTGTTCATCTTCTTTTACCTCCTGTTGGTAGCCGGAGCCTTTGTCGGCATCTTGGCCGCTATCCTGGCCGCCCGCCCCGATGTGCCATTCGGCATCCTAATGCTGGCCATCATGGGCCTGCTCGCCAGCCAGATGTTGTATAAATGGAAGATGAACCTGCCGCTGGTGACGGCCATCGTCGTCGTCGTAACCCTGGCGGCGATGATCCTCGGCCCGTTCGGGCAAACGCGAGACGCCAATAACGCTCTCGTTCAAGGCCCGATTGGCAAGGTGGTGGTCGCCATCAACACCGCCGTTAACGGCCTGACAGGCGGGAAAGAACTTTACACCGTCACCGACCCGACCAACGCCGACCCGCGCATTCCACCACCCGGCGCGGATGGCGCCCGGCCCGCTACGGCGGTCTACGACCCGGCGACCGGTTTAATCAAGACCTTGCCCTCGTATCTGGTCTGGGCCTTGTTCCTCTTTGTGTTTTCGTACCTGGGCGCCAATCTGCCTATCTGGCGCTTTGCCCAGCCCGTCAACTACATCGGCTTTTGGATTACGCTCATCACCATCTTGCTGAGTGCGGTGGGCGCGATCCTCGCGCCACTCACCGGCATCAAAGATGCCAGCGGCGCGGCGATTGGCGCATTTGCATTAGAGCAGGTCAAAACGCTTGGCTTCACGTTTGAGGCTGGCAAGACCTGGTTCCCTATCTGGCCGATGCTGTTCGTCACCATCGCCTGCGGCGCAATTTCTGGCTGGCATGCGCTCTTCGGCTCGGTGGGCACGGCGCGCCAGTTGGAATATGAAACCGATGCACTGCCAGTGGGTGGCGGAGCGATGTTCTCCGAAAACACGCTGGCCCTGCTGTCGTTGATTGCTGTCTCCATCGCCGGGGCAGGCGGCGGCGGCGGACGCTTCGCCGCCGGGGTGGGCAAGTTACTTTATGCCGCCACCTTTGGCGCACTACCCGAAACCTTCGGCACGGCGCTGGGCTTTGGCGCGTTCGTCGTCATTGTGCTCACCGTGGTGCAGTTGGTCTTCCGCGTCATGCGTGTGACGTTGACCGAATGGGTCGGCGAGATGGCGCCGGTGGTTAAGAACATGCACGTCTCCAGCCTCATCTCGATGGTGCTAACCCTGTTGCTGGTGCTCACCGGCACCTGGGTATACCTATGGTTCCTGTTCGGCGCGGCCAACCAACTCATGGCCGCCCTGAGCCTGTTGTTGGTGACGGTCTGGCTTAAGAGCGAGAAGAAGAATCCGGCTTACGCGCTCTGGCCGATGCTGTTCATGTATATCACCACGATTGCGGCCACCGCCGTGACGGGCTACAATCTATATGCAACCGTCCTCACCAAACCTGTCGGGACCATCCCGCAGATTGGCGCTTGGTTGATGATTGTGGTTGCGGCATTGCTGATTGTGGCCGCCTTGATGATTGGCTACGATGGCTGGCAGGCCTATCAACGCTACTCGAAAGGCGAGACCCCCGCAACGCGGCCAGCCGCGGCGGCGGGAGACTGAACCTCACCCCCACCCCTTCCCCTCTCCTGACGGTGAACTTCAGCCGTCAGGAGAGAGGGAGGGGCGGCGGCCCGCACAGCGGGCTTAGCCGGGAGGGAGTGAGGTCAGCGCTGGCCCATCTGCTCGGCCAACGCTCGCAAAGCATCGAAGAATTGAGGGGCTTTGTCTTGATTCGGATTGGGCAGAGGCACATGTAGTTCGAATTGAGGAAATTCCCGCCGCGCCGAGAGCCGCCAGACGACAGGCTGAACCTGTCGAGCGGCCTGCAATATGGCTGGCGCTGTTTGGCGAGATAGAGGGCGGGTGGGGGCCGGGGCGCGGAAATTGGTGCCATCGAAGGTTTCGGTTTCCCACTGGCGACCGGCGCTGTGGTTAGTCAACATGCGTGCGCTCCAACTTTCGGGCGCGAGCAGGTCATACTCAAACGGCGGCGTGTTCAACAATTGACCGCGAATGATGAGCATATCACGCCGTTTTTGCCAGCGCGCCAAAAGCCAGAACCAGAGCACGTCACGCGGCTCCAGCACGAGCACCAATTCGACCCGGCGGAAAGGCGGCCTGGCTTTGGCCAGCGCCAGTTCCACCGCCGAAGAGCCGAGCCAGCGCAACGTCGTCTTCTCGCCCAGGCGCGGCAGGCCGGTCTGCATCCACTTAAGCACAGCGTTGCCGCGCCGGATGTTCCAAATTACGCCAACGGCAAACCAGCCCATGACGACGGCGACGAGGGTGAACAGAATGGTTTGGGTTGCATCCATAAGCGTTTTCCGATAGGCCAGGGCGGCAGGAACTGAAGGAACTCGAGCAAGCGCAACGATTGTAAGTCTGAGTCGCCGGGAGAGTCAATGTCAGCATCACTCACACCACCGCGTTGGCAACGCTGGCTCACCGCCGCGCGCGAATTCCTGTTTGGGATGATGGGCTACGAATTGTCCCATCATGCGCTGGAAATGCGCGCCAGCCTGGAGAGTCTCTTCATGTTGGTGACGGTGGGCGACATGCTCGGCGTGCCGGTCCTGCCGCCGTACTATAGTCTGCGCCTGTTGCCATTTGTGGTTCCGCACATCGCCACCTGGAAGCGGCGCGTCATGCGCGAACGAGAGTTCACGGATGAACACGATTATCATTTGCATGGACTGTGAAGAGTGGTAGACAGGTAAATAGGTAAACAAGTAGACACCTGTTTACCTGTGTACTTGTGTACTTGTCTACTTGTGTACTTATCCACTGGAGGCCCTCATGCCTGAAGAACAGCCACCCAAGAAAAGTTTCTTCCAAAACGTGAAGGAGGTGATCTACGGCATGGCCGCCCACGATATGAGCCGCTATGCCATCCGCACCCGGGCCAGCATGGAGCATCTCTTCATCCTCATCACCATGGGCGACCTGTTGGGCATTCCCATCCTGCCGCCCTATTACAGCCTGCGCCTCCTGCCCTACGTCGTCCCGCAAATTGCCACCTGGAAACGACGCATGTTGCGCGAGAAAGACGTATCCGACGCGATGTTCTAAACAGTTCGAGTACCGTGTTTGAGTTTGTGGTGACACAAACTCCCAACTCAACCCGGAGAGCGCATGTCCCTCAAAGAAACCTTTCTCAACAACCCGGATCGGCGTTACGTGATGTTTGGCGGCAAAGGGGGATTAGGTAAAACCACTTTCTCGGCGGCCACGGCCTTCTGGCTGGCCGAACAGGGCAAGAAAGTGCTGGTCTTTTCGGTGGACCCGCAGGCTAGCCTATCCGACATTTTCCAGCAGAATATCTTTGGCAAGGGGCCGGTCAAGATTAAGGACAACTTGTGGGCGCAGGAGATTGACGCCGACACGCACATCAAAGCGTACCAGAACGAAATCCGCCAAAAAATCCTCAGCATGTATGGCTTTGACAAGGTGCCGGACGAAATCGAGCAATACATCCAGGCGGCCAGCGCCGAACCGGCCATGGAGGAGAGCGCCATTTTTGACGCGGTGGTGGACATCGTGGTGGCCGGCGACTATGACTACTACATCTACGACCTGGTGCCGCTCGGCCACGCGCTCTATTACCTCAGCATGGCCAAGGTCTACGACGAGTGGATTAACCGCATCACCAAACTGCGCGAGGAAATGCGCGAATACGAGGAGATGGTCTCGCGCCTCAAGCAGGAGAAGCAGACCGAGGAAGACCAGATTCTAGGCGAACTGATGTACATCAAAAATCGCATCAACGCCTCCAGCCGCATCCTCACCGACCGCGCCAAGACCGCCTTCTTCTTTGTGGTGGTGCCGGAGGAAATGATTATTTTGGACACCCAGAAGGCGGCCAAGCTCTTTGCCGCCTTCGATGTGCCGCTTGCGGGCTATGTCGTCAACCGCGTGGTGCCACGCGAGTTGCTGACTCAGGACATCCCGCCTTATCTTCGCAACCGCATTGGGATGCAGGACAAGTACATCGCCCAAATCAAAAGCGACCTGGGCGCACAGGTGCAAGCCTACGTGCCCGAATTGGAACGGGACGTGGCCGGTCTGGCGATGATTGAAAAATTGGCCGATATCATGTACGGCGCGTAGCCGGTGGTGTGAGGAGACCCATGGGACACATTGCTACTTCGATGCGCGACTACTTCAGGTCGCACCCCAATCTCAAGTTTGTCTTTTTTGGCGGCAAAGGCGGGGTAGGCAAAACGGTGACGGCGGGCGTCGCAGCCCAATGGCTGGCCGGGCTGGGTCGGCGCACCCTCTTGGCTTCCACCAATCCGGTTCACAGCCTGTCTGGGATGCTGGGGCAGGATGTCCTCGGCCAGCCGACGCCTGTGACGGGCGTGCCAAATTTGTGGGCTTACGAAATTGACACCAAAGACACCATCGAGCGGAGCAAGGTCGAAATCCGCGAGAAGATTCAGTGGTTCCTCAAGTTCGCCGATATTTCCACCAAGGCCGACGAATTCGTCGAGTCGGCGACGATGAACCCGGCGTTTGAGGAAAGCGCCATGTTTGAGAACATGGTCGAGTTGATGTTCAAGAGCGAGTATGACTCCTACGTCTTCGACACCGCCCCTACCGCCAACGCGCGCCGCTTGCTGGGGATGTCCAAAGTTTACTCGCTGTGGGTCAACAAAATGCTCAAGAGCCGGGAGGAGGCCCGCAGTCTGCGTGAGCTGTTGTCGTTCACCAAGAAAAAAGAGAAAGACCCGTTGATGGACTATCTGGTTAATTTCCGCAACCGGATGGAACACGCGCGGGAACTCCTCACCGACCCGGCGCAGACCGCCTTCTTCTTCGTCACCTTGCCCGAGGCGTTGCCAATTGCCGTCATCACCCGCTTCATCGGCTGGTTCCACGAGTTTGGGATTCCGGTGGGGGGCGTCGTAGTCAATATGCTGATTGACAAAGCCCAGGTGCGCGATGACTCGCCCGAGTTCGTCCGTAACCGCGTGGCCATGCAAGACCGGTACATGGACGATATCTGGCAGAAGTTCGATGGGATGGTGCGGGCCACCGTGCCGCTGTACGAAACCGAAGTGCGCGGCTCGCCGTCGCTGGCGCGCATGGGGGAAGCGCTCTTTGTGTAAATCCGGCCAACGGCTGGGTCACATCCTCGCCGAAGTTCTTTACGGCCTAGCCGTTCACGACCAGGTGCGCACCCTGGCTCGGCAACGCGGCACACTGGAGCATCTATTTGTGCTGATCAGTTTTGGCGATCTGCTCGGCGTGCCGGTTTTGCCGCCGTATTACAGCCTGCGGTTGTTGCCGTTCGTGGTTCCGCTTATCAACAACTGGCGGCGGCGCATGTTGCGCGAGCGTGATCTGATGGATGCGCTATTTTAGAGTGGAATTCAGCCTATCGCTTGCCGGTGATGTAGTTCTCCAACTGCGCAATCACAAATTCCTGCTCAGAGATAATGGACTTCACCGCGTCCCCAATCGAGATGAGGCCCAGCACCCGCTGGTCTTCGAGGACGGGCAGATGCCGGACGCGCTTGTTGGTCATCAGCGCCATGCAATCCTCGACGGTCTGGTCGGGATGTACGCACAACACCCGGTCGGTCATAATGTCGCGCACCGGAGTCTCACGGGAGGTCTTGCCGTGCAACACGATCTTGCGGGCATAATCCCGCTCCGACAGAATCCCCACGAGTGAACTTCCCTCCATCACCAACAGCGCGCCAATGTCCCTCTCGGCCATCAACGTGAGCGCGTCGTACACCGTCGCATCCGGCGCAATGGTCCAAACTGCACTGCCTTTCACCCGCAACAAATCTCGCACGGTGGTCATGGACTGGCTCCTTTCTGAGTGAAGGTGTGAACACGAGCGAGGCTCAAATACAGAAGCCTCCAACGTGCGGGAGGCTTCTGCTATACTGCGCGCGGGCATTGATCGCGCTTTTGTCAACGAATAGGAAACGAATAAACGAATGGCCTGCCGCCTGAATTGCCTTATTCGTTTACGCGAAGCGGTTGGACATTCGTTGACCGGAGGCGCCAAAAGCGCAATTTGTGCCCGCGCTTAGTATATGAGGGTGGGTTTTTACTGTGCACGCCCGGCCGCGGTCGTCAGCGCGCGTTTGACCAACGTCACCGCCAAACTCTGGCGATAGTCGCTGGAGGCATACCAGTCGCTCATCGTAACCGGCACGTCACCGACTTTCGCGGCGGCGGCGGCGATGTGGACGTCGGAGGGGGCTTTGCCATTAAGCGCATCTTCGGCGGCCTTCACGCGCGTCGCGCTGGAGACACTGCCGCCCATAGCCACCCGCACACCCGCACACTTGCCGCCGTCGAGCCCAACCACAGCGGCCACGCCCACCACCGCGTAGCCGGAGGCGGGATGCGGGTGTTTGAGATACACCCCGCCCTTGCCCAAGCCGCTGGTGTTGATGGTGATGGCGGTGAGCACTTCATCGGCCTTGAGCGCGGTGGTGAGCAAGCCGGTGAAGAAGGCGCTGGCGGGGATGTCGCGACTTCCGCCGGGGCCAGTGACTGTAAAGGTCGCGTCAAGCGCCACCATTACGATGGGCACATCGGCGGCCGGGTCGGCGTGGGCCATTGAGCCACCAATGGTGCCGCGATTGCGGACCTGAGTATCGCCCACTTGCCCGGCGGCTTCGGCGAGAATAGCGCAGTTTTGCTTCACGACCTCTGAGGCGGCGATGGCGCCTTGAGTTGTCATCGCGCCAATCGTAAGTTTGCCGTTGGCAAAACTGATCCCGCTCAGTTCTTTAATGCGACCAATATCCACCAGCGCGGCAGGCTGGGCCAGGCGTAATTTCATGGCCGGGAGCAGGCTGTGGCCGCCGGCCAGCAGTTTGGCGTCTTTGTTCTGGCTGAGAATAGAAATCGCTTCGGCGAGAGTGGCCGGGCGATAGTATTCGAAGTTAGCAGAGTACATAGTGAGTCTCCTTTGGTAATTAGTTATCGGTAATTAGTAATTACCAATAACCAATAACTAATTACTTCTTCTGCATCGCCCGCCAAATTTTCTCAGGCGTCAGCGGCATGTCAATGTGCTTGACGCCATAGGGCGCGAGCGCATCCATCACGGCGTTGGCGATGGTGGGCGTTGAAGCAATCGTGCCCATCTCGCCCACGCCTTTCACACCCAGCGGGTTGTGCGGCGAGGGCGTCTCGGTGCGCCCGCTCTCAATCATCGGGAAGCCAGAAGCGCGCGGCACCGCATACTCCAACAACGTGGAGGCGAGGAGTTGGCCGTTCTCGTCATACGCGCCATGCTCCCACAACGCCTGGCCCACGCCCTGGGCAATGCCACCGACCACCTGGCCCTCCACGATCATCGGGTTGATGATTTTGCCTACATCATCCACCGCCACATACTTCTGGATCGTCACCTGGCCGGTGTCGGCATCCACTTCCACTTGCGCGATGTGGATGCTGTTGGGGAAAGTGAAGTTGGCGGGGTCGTAATAGGCGTCTTCTTCCATACCCGGCTCCACACCATCGGGCAAGTTGTGAGCGGTGTAGGCCGCAAACGCCAACTCACCAAAAGCCTTGGCCTTGGTGGGCGTGCCTTTGACATAGACCTTGCCCGCGTCCTGGTCGTAGACCATATCCTCGACGGCGGCTTCCAATTGATGGGCCGCAATTTTCATCATCTTCGCCCGCACCTTCTGGGCGCTGCGCACCAGGGCACTCCCACCGACCGAGGTGCTCCGACTGCCGTACGTTCCCATGCCATTGGGAATCACGGCGGTGTCGCCATGCACGAGCTCAACATCTTTGATGTCCACGCCCAACTCATCGGCGACGATTTGCGCGAACGTGGTCTCATGGCCTTGCCCATGGCTGTGTGCGCCGGTCAGCACCGTTACTTTGCCGGTGGCATGAACGCGGATACTGCCACTCTCCCAAAAGCCGGTGACGCCGCCCAACGCGCCCGCCAATTTCGAGGGCGCGGGGCCGCTGGCTTCGATGCAGGCACCCATGCCAATGCCCACCACCTTGCCTTGTTTCCGGGCCGCCGCCTGCGCCGTGCGCATGGCCGAGTAGTTGGACAATTCCAGCGCCTTATCCATCACGCCCTGATAATTGCCGCTGTCATATTGCAGGGCCACCGGGGTTTGATAGGGGAAGTCGCTGGCCGGGATAAAGTTCTTACGGCGGAACTCGGCCGGGTCCATCTTTAGTTCGCGGGCGGCATTATCCACCAACCGCTCCACCACATAGGCGGCTTCGGGGCGGCCCGCGCCGCGATAGGCATCCACCCAGACGGTGTTCGTCAGCGTCCCCCACATCTCGCCATATATGGCCGGAATCTTGTATAGGCCCGACAGAAGTGTGAGATAAAACGCGGTGGGGATGAGTGGAGCGACAATGGAAATATACGCGCCGTTGTTGGCCCAGGTCGAGACGCGCAAGGCCGTAATGGTGCCATCGTTCTTAACCGCCAGCTTGGCCAGGGTCACATGGTCGCGCCCCTGGGTGTCAGACATGGCCGACTCGGAGCGGGTGGCCACCCACTTGACCGGGCGATTGAGCTTGCGGGCCGCCCACGGCACCAACACCTCTTCGGGGTAGGTCGGGATTTTACTGCCAAAGCCGCCGCCCACATCGGGGGCAATCAGGCGCAGTTTGTGTTCCGGGATGCCCAAGATAAACGCGCTCAACACTATCCGAGTCAGATTGGGATTCTGGCTCGTCGTCCAGAGTGTCATCTCTTCGGTGAAGGCATTCCACTGAGCCACAGCCGCGCGCGGCTCGATGGCGGTGGCGATGAGGCGCTGATTGATGAGTTCCAGTTCAATCACCTTATCGGCGGAGGCAAAGGCTTTGTCGCAGTCGTCTTTGTTGCCAATGGCCCAGGTGTAACTGGTGTTATCGGGAACGTCATCATGCACCTGGGGCGCGCCAGCGGCGGCGGCCTGGCGGGCATCGGTGACAGCCGGTAAAGCCTCATAATCCACTTCAATCAAATCCAACGCATCCGCGGCGATTTGCGGGCTTTCGGCCACGACCATCGCCACCCGGTCGCCAATGTGCCGGACCTTATCGGTTTGTAAGACGCGCTGAACGGGGACTTTGATATTGGGGACATTCCAGCCGCAGGGCAGGTTGCCCAACTCGGTCGTGTCCTGGCCGGTAAAAACCGCCACCACGCCGGGCAAGGCTTGCGCTTTGCTGGCGTTAATGCTTTTGATTTTAGCGTGAGCATAGGGACTGCGCTTGACGGCCAGATAAGCCATCCCCGGCAGGCTGAGGTTCGCCACATAACTGCCCTTGCCCTGGATAAAGCGCGGGTCTTCTTTGCGTTTGATGCTGGTGCCAACATACTTAGCCATAGTGAGTCTCCTCAGTTTGAGTAGTGAGTTTGAGTTTGCTAAGACAAACTACTAACACAAACTCTAACTGGCTTCGGCGGCTTGTTGAATCGCCTTGACGATATTCTGATACCCCGTGCAGCGGCAGAGGTTGCCTTCCAGCCCATGCCGGATTTGGTCTTCGGTGGGGTGCGGATTGCGCTTCAACAGATCCACCGCGGTCATGATCATGCCGGGGGTGCAATAGCCACACTGCAGGCCATGCTTATCCCAGAAGCCCTGTTGAACGGCGTGCAGTTGGCCATTCTTCGCCAGCCCCTCGATGGTGGTCACCGCACTGCCATCGGCTTGCACGGCCAACACGGTGCAGGATTTGACGGCATGGCTATCCAGCAGGACGGTGCATGAGCCGCACTGGCTGGTGTCGCACCCGATATTCGTGCCGGTCAGACCCAGCACATCGCGCACGTAATGCGCGAGCAGGAGTCGCGGCTCCACCTCACTGGTCCGCGAAACTCCGTTGACGGTGATGGTCACGGACTGTTTCATAGGTTATCCTCCGCAAAAATTGGCATACCGGAGAAGCCTCCGGCGGCAAGCCGGATGGCTCCGGCTAAAACAAAACTCCAGCGGCCCATGGGGTAGGGCTGGAGTTTTGGATCGAAACACGCACGCACAAGGCAAATACCCTTGCTCGGCTGCTTCGCAAGTGAACAGATTGGGCAACAGTGACCACACACCCGGAGGGCGGCTAACGGCACGTTGGTTCTCCTAAAATACATGGCGGATAAGCCAGACTCTATGCAATTTGGGAAGAATGTCAAATGGGAGTATAACCCTGCCACTACTCGCCCGTCAACTCAAATACCCAGGCCGCGCCGTTGGTGTAGAGCAAACGATAATGCGGGCTGTCGAAAAACAGCTCTGGCTTGAGCGGCCCGCCTTTTGCGCCGATGAAAATGTGGGTGACGTTCAGCTCACGCAAAAGCGCCAAGGCCTCTGGCGTATTGGCATCAGTGAGGGCGGCCAGTTTTTCATTGGAGGCATTAATGGCTTTGGCCCAATCCGCCTGATAAAGATAATCCACGGGCGGGAGCGTAGTGCGCCGCGCGGTGAGGGGCCAGAGCCAGGCCCCTCCATCAGAACCGGCCCACGCATTCCCCAGCCACTTCCAGCCATTGATGGCAAACATAGCGTTGGGCGAGGTGTTGTGTTCCACCCAAGCCAGAGCCTCCATGTCGTCAGCCGCAACCAGGCGCGTGACCGGGTTGAGGACGTTGACTTGCACCAATAGGCCGCGCGCTCCGGCATATATCAATAGAATCGTAAACAACATCAACAGCAATAGATGGAGCCCCGACCCAACCGTTCGCCTAATCAGAAACCCGGTTTCCGCCGAGGCGAGAAACCGGGTTTCTCCTGCGGGCAGGCCATTAGGCATGAGCCAAGTTTGAAGTTTTTCGCCGAGACGAAGCCATTGGTCGGCCCCCCACCCCAACGCCATCGCGCCCGGAAGAAATAGGCTGATGGCCCAGGCATTGTTATTCACCACCCACGTCCCCGGCCCGATGTTGAGCAGGGCAAATGTGACCACCACCCAACTGCCCACCACCCACATCGCCCGCTCTCGACGAAGAACGCCCCAGCCAACGGCCACCATCGCCAGCACCAACCAACCCCGTTCTAAATCACTCCGAAAATAATCCACCGGAAAATCGTTGTAGCCGCCGGCGGCGGCGAGGCGCGCCGGGGTAGATAACACCGGCCATACCGCTTGTAGAAAAAGTTGAAGCAACCACGGTAATGTGAGCAGGCCACTAACGAGCGCCGCACCACCCAGCCATTTCCAGCCGCCGCGCCCGCTACAGGCCAGCGCCACCACTACTAATACCAGCAAAAACGCCAGCACACGATAGTGGGCCAAAATGAGTCCGGCCATTAACAGGCTTAGGCCCAACAACATCCGCCAGCGACTCGAATGCGATTGAATTACAGCCCAACCGTTTTCGGGACGTAGCAGTTGCCAGAGCAGGCCCACGAGTGGCGCAAGAATCAGCAGGCCCACCAGTTGGGTGTAGCGCCCCCATGAAACGTAATAGCCCGGAAAGAACGAGACGAGGGCGACTATGTATGCGGCCACGAGTCCGGCGCGTGGGCGACGGGTGAGCAATTCAGTTCCCGCGTAAACGGCCAACGGCATCAGCGCATTAAGCGCCTGCCCTAATATCAACATCAGCTCCGGCCAATCCATCCGAGTCAACCAGTGCGCGCTGACCAACAAAACATGATAGCCCCAGTGATAATAAAACTGATCAACCGGCAAAATAGGCTGATAGTTGGCAGGGACATGGCCGGCTTCGGCCAGTACGCGGGCGATGAGAAGATGGTGGGACGAGTCCACCCACAACGGCGCGGCGAGGTCGCGGATGGCGAGCAGGCGCGTGAGGAGCGCGAGGCTGAGCATGAGGAGCAGGGCGAAATCAGAAAACGTAAAACGTAAAACGGAAGGTGTGGCGTGTAGGGTTTGGAAAGTTCGGGCAATAACGGTGAGGCCAATAAGACCATAGACGAGGCCCAGGCTGAGGGCCGACCCGCGCAGGCCAACGGTTGAAGCCCAGAGCCACGCGAGCGGCAGCAGCGACAGGCTGAGGGCGAGGGCCAAGCCCGCGCGCGCCCAAAACGAGAGTGGCCAGTGAGGCTTGGGAAACAAAAACACCAGGGCCAATTGGCCGGGCGCAAAGAGTAGAAGCCAGAGCGCAGGTGCGAGCAAAGCCACGCGGCCTAATCCGCTGAGCGCATCGCGCACAACATCGGGCCAGAGGTAAGTATATGTGGTAGTGAAGCGCAAGTCGCCGGTGGCTGGCCCGTCGTTGGTTAATTGCGCGCCGCGGCCGCGTGCGTATCCATCGAGCGCATAAGCCCAGGCGGTGATTTGATTGTGGGCCGAGCCTTCCAGCCAAAGGGTATACGTTTGCCCGGCGGAGCGCGGTTGAGGGGCAAAGGTCAAACGCAAAGGGTCGTTGTGTTGGTAGGGGTTGTTAAATGTGCGGGTGACAACTTCATGGCCTTCCGCATCCAGCAGGCGCAGGGTTAATGTTTCGGTGATGACGCCATCAGGATAGACGACAGCGAGCAATTCAATGGCGGAGAGGCCGTTGTGAGTCGGCGCAAAAGTCTGGCCGACACGCGACGCGTCGCGTGGCAAAGGTGCGGCCACAGTGAAGCGCGGTTGTTCAATATCGTTGGCGGTGAGGGGGGTGAATGAATCGCGCGCCAACCACAATCCCGCAAACACGGCGAGGGTCAGGCCAACAGCGCTGAGAATGGATGATAAACGTGCTGGGGGCATAAATGTTGAGTAAAAACTGGTACACGGATTCTCACGGACAAACATGGATTTAAAAATCCGTGTTTATCAGTTTAATCCGTGTACCAGTTATCCGCGAGTCGGAGAAATGGGCTTCGGATGGGTAGCGGATTAGCGGATGGGCCTATCCGCTAATCCGCTACCTATCCGAAGCAAAGACTAACTCGCCCATTCCGGGATGGGCCGGGCCAATCCGCTACCCATCCGAAGCAAAGACTAACTCGCCCACTCCGGGATGGGCCGACAGCACAACACCAACTGCTTGGCCGCGCTCACCTCGTCCAGCCGCGAGACGGGGGCGTTGTGCGGGGCGCTCGTCAGCAGGTCGGGTTGTTCGTGCGCTTCTTTGGCAATGCTGACCAGCGCATCAGCGAAGGCATCCAGTGTCTCTTTCGTCTCCGTCTCGGTTGGCTCAATCATCAACGCTTCGTGGACGATGAGTGGAAAATAATTGGTCGGTGGATGATAGCCGTAATCAATCAACCGCTTTGAGACATCCAGCGCATGGACGCCGGGCGCATCGGCCCAGACGCCCTCGACCACACATTCGTGCATACACGGGCGGTCATACGGCACGGTGTAGTGATTGCGAATTTTGGAGAGGACGTAGTTGGCGTTCAGCACCGCGTTCTCAGAATTGCCGCGCAGGCCGCTGGCTCCGTGAACACGGATGTAGGTGTAGGCGCGAACATGCATCCCAAAGTTGCCGTTAAAGGCTTTGAGGCGGCCAATACTTTTCTTCGGCGTGATAAAGCCGTAAAGCGGTGGCTCATCGCCCTCGCCTTCCTCGACGATGCCGACGAGGGGCGCGGGCAGGAAGTCCACCAAATGCGCGGCCACACCCACCGGCCCACTGCCGGGGCCACCGCCGCCATGCGGGGTCGAGAACGTCTTGTGGAGATTGAAGTGCATCACATCAAAACCCAAATCGCCGGGCCGCGCGATGCCGAGGATGGCGTTCATGTTCGCGCCATCGCCATACACCAGGCCGCCGCACTCATGCACGGCTTTGACGACTTCTTCCACATGCTCTTCAAACAGGCCCAGCGTGTTGGGATTGGTGAGCATCAGGCCCACCACCGTGTCGTTGCAGGCGGCCTTTAGCGCGGCCAAGTCCACATTGCCGCGTGCGTCGGACGGGAGTTCGATAACCTTAAGGCCCGCCATACTGCTCGTGGCCGGGTTGGTGCCATGCGCGGAGTTGGGAATCAGAATCGTGTCGCGTTGGATGTCGCCCCGTGAGCGGTGATAGGCGCGCATGATGAACACGCCGGTCAGTTCGCCTTGCGCGCCCGCCGCCGGTTGCAGGGTGACGCCCGCCAGGCCGCTGATGTCTTTGAGCCATTCCTGCAATTGATACATCAACGCCAGCGAGCCTTGCGCGGTGTCGGGATGTTGCAAAGGATGGCTCGACCAGAAGCCGGGCAGGCGCGCGGTATCTTCGTTGAGGCGCGGGTTGTATTTCATGGTGCATGACCCCAGCGGGTAGAGGCCAAGGTCAATGCCATAGTTCAAACGCGAGAGGCGAGTGAAGTGGCGCACCACGGTCAGTTGATCCACTTCGGGCAAATCCAAATCATCGCGCAACAAGTCGGCGGGCAACGCGGTCTCCGGCACATCCGGGTTGGGCAACGTTACACCGGTGCGGCCAGGGCGGCCCAGGTCGTAGATGAGGGGTTCGGTCATGGGAAAACTCCACCCAATTACTAATTACCAATTACAAGATGGTAATTAGTAACTGGTAACTAGTTTTTCAATTCTGCCAACGCTTCCACCAACGCATCAATTTCCTCGCGCGTGTTCATTTCGGTCACGCACAGGAGCATGTGGGTGGGCAGGGTCGCGTAATCGTTGCTCAAATCATAGCCGCCGATGATGCCCCACTCGTCGAAGAGATGGGCATTGACCTCGCTCACCGGGCGCGGGCATTGCACCACAAACTCTTTGATGAAGGGTTTGGTGGTATCCACGCTATAGCCAATTTCGGCGAGGCTTTTTGCGGCGTAGTGGCTCTTGTGCCAGCACAACTCGGCCACTCGGCGGAGGCCGTGCTTGCCGAGCGTCGCCATGTAAATCGTGGCGGCCAGCGCCATCAAACCCTGATTGGTGCAGATGTTGGAGGTGGCCTTTTCGCGTTTGATGTGTTGCTCGCGCGTGGCGAGGGTGAGCACATAGCCGCGCCGTCCGTCGCGGTCTTTGGCTTCGCCCACCAGGCGGCCCGCCATCTTGCGGACGTAATCTTTTTTGGTGGCGAAGAAGCCGCAATATGGGCCGCCATTGGAGAGCGGGATGCCCAGCCCTTGCCCCTCGCCCACCACGATGTCGGCCCCCAGTTGACCGGGCGGTTTGAGCAAGCCCAGCGAAATGGGGTCAACGGCCACGCACAGCAACGCGCCAACCGCATGTGCCTGCTCTGCCAGTCCATCAAGGTTTTCAATTTGTCCAAAGAAGTTGGGCGATTGCACGATGAGGAGCGTCGTGTCTTTGTCCAACATCCTGGCCAAATCGGCCAGATCGGTCTCCGGGTCTTCATCGCCCACGATGCTTAGGTCCATGCCTTGCGTATACGTCCGCAGAACTTCTCGATACTGCAGATGAATAGCGGGCGAGACAATTACTTTTTTGCGTTTCTCGCGGTGGTGGCTGTAGGCCATGATGACGGCTTCGGCCATGGAGGTCGCGCCATCGTAGTGCGAGGCGTTGGCGACATCCATCCCGGTCAGCGCGCAAATCATGCTCTGAAATTCATAGATGGCTTGCAGGGTGCCTTGCGTGATTTCGGGTTGATAGGGGGTGTAGGCGGTGAGAAATTCGCCGCGCAGAATCAGGTGATTGAGAATTGAAGGACTAAAGTGATTGTAGGCCCCGGCCCCCAAAAAACAGGGGTTGCGCTGGGCATCGGCGTTGGCCTCGGCCAGTTCGCGCAGTTCGGCCATCGTTTCCAATTCGGAGAGCGGGTCGGGGATGTTGAGTTTTGGAAAACGCACGCGCGCTGGGACATCTTCAAATAAGTCTTCGATACTTTTCTCCCCGATGGCGGCCAGCATCTCGGCGCGATCGGTGGGGGTGTGGGGACAATAACTCATGGGGACTCCGAAGATTCAAGATTCAACTTCCAAGATTCAAAATTGAATCTTGAATCTTGAGTCTTGCAACTTGAATCTTTCTTTACTTGCGCTCTTCACAGTATTTCGCGTATGCCGCCGCATCCATCAGCGCGTTTAACTCAGCCGGGTCGGAGAGCGTGAATTTGACCATCCAGCCCGCGACATAGGGATCGCCGTTCACCACCTCGGGCGTGCTGGCGAGCGCATCGTTGATGGCGGTGATGGTGCCGCCCACCGGCAGATAAACATCGGAGGCGGCTTTAACCGATTCGACCGAGCCATAACTCTCGCCCTGCTTGAACGAGTTGCCGACGGCGGGCAACTCGACGTACACGATATCCGAGAGCGCGTTTTGGGCATAATCGCTGACGCCGGTGGTCGCGGTATCGCCCTCAACTCGCACCCATTCGTCGTTTTTGGTGTATTTCAAATCGCTGGGGATGTTCATGATGGGGTCTCCTGTGGATGAAATAAAAAAGGACGCAGAACGAGCGGCTCTGCGTCCTCTGTGGCTGACCTGAGAGATTCACCCGGCATTGTCTGACTCCGGGCTTGCACCTGCGGTGCGGCCGCACCGCTTACGCGGCGCTTACCGACTTTTCAGAGGGGTCACACCCGCCGGGTCCTTTTACCTGAGAGATTCACCGTTTGGGACGCTGGCCCACACGGTTTGCACCTTCGGTGTCCCAGGGATTTCAGATTTGAGATTTTAGATTGCAGATTGTGGGATGCCTTCACCAAATCTGCAATCTGAAATCAAAAATCTGAAATTCCCAGAAGCTCTTCCCGGCGGGTGATTGGATATTGGGTTGCGGGGATTGTAGGAGGAGGGGGAGGGAAAGTCAAGTGTTGTTATAATATGGGGTGTTCTTTGGCGCTTCAACTTTACAGGAGATTTGGCATGTCAAAAACTGGCAAAACCACCGGCAACCTAAAGATGCGTTCCGGCCCCGGCATGGAATATGAGCCGCCCGTCGCCTATCTCATCCCCGATACCGAACTGGAAATTTTAGAAGAATTGGGTGACTGGCTCAAAGTGAAAGCTGCTGACAAGGAAGGCTATGTGGGCCACAAATATGTCGCCATCACCGGCGAGAGCGCGCCTGCGCCCACGCCTGTGGCCCCAACCGCCGAGGAAAAGCCCAAGATGGCTCCTGCCGCACCTACAACAGGCGGCATCGGCAAGGCGTTTGATCGGGAGGATGAGGGCGGCGGCATGAAAAAAATGGCGGCCAAACCCAAAGCCTCCGGCGACGGTGAAGATCACGCCGAAGGTAAAATCAACCGGAAGTAGACATGAAACGCCGGGCATTCTGCCCGGCGTTTTTATTTGAGAGAAAGGGTCCGGTTTTGGCTCTATAAAACTGTTGTATACTCCGGCTACAGTTACCTGGCTATAGGTTTTTCGCGTGCGAAAGTTCTACACCAACACTTACACAGGCTTTTATCAGGAAAAAATGCCTGACACGCCCCTTCTATGGAGGTATATCAGGCATAGTCTCTCGCCAAAGGATTTTATCTGTGAAAAAACGCGGGGTAAACCCTAGTTAGCCCGTCTGACTCCAGTATTGACTATACTCATTTTGAAGGGACGAGCAAAGTAAGAAGCTCCGATAGACAGATGAAGGAACAAATATGAAACCGATTGCTGGCTCTCAGTTCCGCTCCATTGACTTTCATATTCATACGCCGGAATCCGGGGATTACAAAGATAAACAAGCGACTGCGGAGGATATAGTCAATGCCGCAATACAAGCGGGATTGGACGCTATAGCAATCACCGATCACAACACCCCCAAGGGGATAGATTTTGTACGACAGGCAGCAGCTAATACCGGCCTTGTCGTTTTCCCTGGAGTTGAAATCAATGCTCAGGGCGGCCACATTATTGCCCTATTCGATCCCGACATCTCGATTGAGGTCGTAGAAACGGCCTTAATCGAAGCAGGGATTGGCAAGCCTGAATGGGGTAAGGAAGAGGCTCTAGCCAAGGATATTCCAAGTGTTCTCAAGGCTATAAACAAGAATGGTGGTCTTGCTATCGCTGCACACGTTGATGGCCCAAAAGGATTCCTCTCAGCAATTCAGCAAGGTGTAACAAGGATCATGATACTCAAAGATGAGAACCTTTCAGCCATTGAACTCCTGAAAAATGATCGGAGACAAGAATACGCAGAGGGCAAAGTCCCTGGATATGACAGGCCAATAGCTTGTGTGCAGGGATCTGACGCCCATGCTTTGACTGAAATTGGTAGGCGAATTACGTACCTGCGCATGCATCGCATCTCACTTGAGGGCGTCAGGCAAGCGTTCAATGAACCTCTACTGCGTATCCGCTTCGCTACTGAGTTATCTCAAGAGACGCCTCCTTTTATTTCAAGCCTCCGAGTAAGCCAAGGATTCCTATCAGGACAAGACCTGTTGTTCAATCCCGGCCTGAACTGTCTAGTTGGCGGTGCCGGTAGCGGTAAGAGCACCGTCCTAGAGTTCTTGAGATTCGCACTCGATCAAGTCTCAGCAATGGACCAATTTTCCGGTGACTGCTTTGGGAAACTTCGTGATTTAGCAGGAATCGGAGCAACCATTGAGGTCACTCTAGTTACGAGCACTGGCGAACAAATCCTTGTGGCGCGCACCTTTGATGACATAAGCAATCCAGCCATCGTGACCCGCGTTGCAAGTGGCCAGCAGATTGATAGAGTAGACATCCGTGGCCTGTTTCCAGTTCATGCGTACAGCCAAGGAGAGGCTATCAGTATTTCCCGCAATCCACTTGCGCAGTTAGAGCTTATTGACAAACATCTCGATCTGTCAACTTACCAACACGAAATCCAACAAGCTTACGAAAACTTGGCCGATCAAATCACGGGGCTGGTAAAGCTTCAAGCGGTAACGGGTGAGCGCGAATCCGTCCAAATAGAGGTTGCTACTCTCGGAGAGCAGATTCGCTCACTAAATGAGGAACTTCATTCGCTTCAGGAAGCACGTCAGAGTCCGGTAGTCACTTCTCATCAATCATGGATCGCCGAAAGAAGTTATCTCGCGGAACTAATCTCGAGCCTCGATGCAACCAGGCGCGAGATAATGCGAGGCATTGATGATATGGATCTTCCAACAGTTACAGTACCTTTCCCACAGGATAAAGGACCGAATCAAGCTCTACTCGATGAATGCCGCCAGTTAGCTGCTGAACTGGAAGAAACACGTGCGCGGGCGAAACAGATGATGCTTGATAATCTAAGCAGTATCGAATCTCAGATACGTGCAAAAGCCGTGACATGGAAGAAGCTGTATCAAACACACGACACAGAGTATAAAGGGCTTCAAATCGAACATGGCACCTCGCGTATTGCCACCATCAGCGGCCAACTAGAGGCCCTGGGACAAAAGCAGCATCAACTACGTATCAGGGAGCAATCGATTCAAGCTGCGGAAAAGACCTTAAGAACACAGCTCCAGAAGCGCGAGGAATTACTGGAGCACATCAAGGATCGAAAAGCACGGGTTCGAACTGTGCGGGAACGGAAGGCTAAGGATTTCGCCAAGGAAATTGGCAGCACTGTTTCTCTGAAGCTCATTGCTGACGGTAACCGGAAGGAATACTTCGAGTTGCTAACCCGGCTAATGAGGGGTTCTTATGCCCCTGGCGCAATTATCGAGCAAATTTGTAGAAACATTCACCCAGTAGAACTCGCGGAGCTCTTAAAGTCTCAGAACACCCACGAGATTGAGAAACTCTCTCAAATTGGCGATAAGTGGGCGCAAACGGTAGTTGATCGTGCCAAGGCTCATCCCGAGTCTGTGTACGAGGTTCAAGCGGTACCCATTGAAGACCTCCTTGAGATCTCGCTAAAGACCGGCGAGAAGGAATACCGCCCAATTGAAAAACTGTCTACGGGCCAAAAGCTACCGTCATTGTCTTGCTCACAATGGTGGAGGGAAGACAGCCCGTCATTTTTGACCAGCCTGAGGATGCTCTCTACACCCCTTTTATTTACACTGATGTTGTAAAGACACTTCGCAAGGAGAAAGACTTGCGACAGTTCATTCTTGCTACACACAACTCAAATATCGCTGTAGGCGGTGATATGGATTTTGGAATAGTCATGGAAGGCACAGCGGTGAGCACATTGATAAGAGCCTCGGGCGGCCTCGATGATCGGGAAACTCAAGAACTAATGCTTTGGCATCTCGAAGGTGGGGTTGAAGCTTTTCGCGCGCGTCAGACAAAACTTGGACTGAAATAAAGCGCCAGTAATTTAGGGCGGGCTAACAACGGCATGCAGCCGATTTGCTCCGCTTCGCTACGCAAACGGCTGATGCCGACCGTTGGGCCGCTTCATACATGTTTGAGTGTATTTGTAAGGTTCAACGGAGAGCAAGAGCAATGAAAAACATCTTTCGCAAATCAGCCCTTCTCGTCGTTTTGGCATTGCTCCTAATTTCCTGCCAGCCACAGGCAACTCTGTCATTGCCAACGCCCACATTTCAAGTAGCACAAAGCGGCGATGAAATTGAAGATGTGCGAGTGGTTACAGCTGAACCAACGGAAGCCGTTATATACTCTGAAACATTTCCCTTACCCAATTGTGGCGGCACGAGCGAACTAGGCCAGACTTTAGGCACTCATGAGTCCGTCGGCAAAAGTGTAACTGTCGGCATAAAGGCAAAGGTTATAGGCGGTGGAGAAGCAGAAGTTCCAGCATTAGCAAAACTCAAATTGGAAATTGAAGTTGAAGCCGCATACCAACAGACCTTTGCCTCGGCAAATGCTCG
>Ga0247727_10006778_pt1 | contig 22282 bp, 22 predicted proteins | sample WisWelCaveWW1625_FD_202498 | JGI IMG/M metagenome (GOLD analysis project Ga0247727, IMG submission 202498) | Biofilm microbial communities from Wishing Well Cave, Virginia, United States - WW16-25 | ecosystem: Environmental > Aquatic > Deep subsurface > Groundwater > Cave microbial mat | place...
AGGAAAAAGAGGTGGTTCAATTGGATTTTCAATGAAAAGTGAACAATTGCAAAAAGATACCAGCGATTTATTAAAAGAATTTAAGATAAAACACTATAATGAAAAGTGGCTCAATAAGAGATATCAGCTTTATTATTATGGAATAAAGCTTAGCAAAAAATTTACCGCAATGTTTTTATATGAAGTTCCGCTTCGAAATAAAAGCAAGTTTAATGAAATATTAAATTTGCTTAATGCGGATGTGCCGGAGTGGTCAAACGGGATAGAGGATAATTCTTAATATCCGTCCAAGCTTAGGTCGTTTGACAGTCAACTTTTGTCTTAAACGAAAGATACCTATTGGCTTAGTGCTTGCGCAGGTTCGAACCCTGTCATCCGCATTTTTTCTATTTGGGTTCTATTCTGAAAATCTGGCATAATTTTGAGTTTAAATTCTGAATGAGATTTAGTAAGTTTTGGAATATAAAAACTGAATGAGAATTGAAAAGACTTCCCAGACCCTAAATATTGGAGCGTTTTTTTAGGCTTTGGGAAAAAAATCAGGCTCTGGGAAAAATGAGGATTTAATGACGACCACACCCAAAGCCTTCCCCCATAACAAAGTCTATCAGTTCCTTAGGCTTTAACCTGATTGAGAAACGCAAAAAGCAAGACTAAGCCTTAAGGATCAAGGTCAACCAAAGTTTACTAAGGTTGACCGAAATTTAAGATGAAATGAGCTTTGAGGCAAAAATTGTGTGCCCCTAAGCCTAAATTTATGTAATGGATTTTTGGCTCTGGAAATTTTGGAGAAGGTTCTTGAGGCAAAGGCTGAAGCATAGCACAAGCGCAGAAGAAGCACATAAAAAAGAGGTGATTTTATTTTTTTTAAGTTCTCTGAAATTAACAAGTTATTAATTTTGAAGAACACACTAGCTTAGTTTTTCATTGATTGTTTTCAAGTTATATAGGATAATCTGCTGCAAGGCTTGGTTTAATTTCTTATCACTTCTCTCTTTTGCGCCTTTTGTTGAAAATACATACTCTTCAAGCATTCCTAAAGGAATATCCAATATTGGTATGCCATTCATTTGCAGAAAATGGAAAGTAATCATCCTTGTTGTCCTGCTGTTTCCATCAAAGAATGGATGGATATGCTGGAATTCATTGTGAAGATAGGCTGCAAAGTCCAGTATCTCCTGAAGCGTGTGACCAGGCTTAGCAAAATCATTATATCTCTTAAGTAGCTTGTCAAGAAGTTTTGGAATATCTTTATGATCTGCAACTTTATAATCAGGATTCCCCTTTATTGTTACGGGGGCATCCCTTATCTTACCAGCCCATTCTGGCTTATGTTGGAATGCAAGGAAATGGTAATTTAGCACTGTCTCGTTTGTCAATGGCATCTCATTATTGACATTGCTGACCATCTGTAGAAACGCTTTTTGGTAGTTCTGGACTTCCTGGACAGACTCTGCGCTCAGGTTTTCTGGAACTATCTTGTCATGCAAAAGCTTGTATGTCTGGGCTAATGTAATTGGATTGCCTTCTATACTTAAACTATGATGTATGAACTTTATCTGCGTAGCTGCCAATATTTCCCTGTATTTTTGATAATTCCTGTTGCTTAGCCTTTTGAAGTTGGTAAGCTCTTTTTCTATTTCACTAAAATATTCATCGCTTCCCCTTTTTGCAACAAGCGGCCTATGGCCATAATATATAATTAAATCTTCAAGAAAGGAGTTATCAGGAATGAACGCCCTGAACGGCTTTCTTGACAGGACAACCAGAAAACCATTTTCCCCCAGAATCTCAGAAACCTTTGAAAAAGTTCTGGGGTGTAAGCCCATATCTTGGAGTGTAAATGACTTTTTTATAAGCGCCTTGCTTATATATTTAGCAACAGTCTCATCAAACAAATCGTTATAGTTAACTCCATTTTTTACGCAGTATTTGAGCATTTCAAACAAGTGCTTATTTTTTTGGTTCATTATGGCCTGATATCCATACTCATTCTTTACTATTAATTTCATGTCAGCCAAAGAGTCAAGTATCTTCCTGATCTTGTCATACTCTGACTTTTTCTGGTTCAGGTTCCTTACAATATCGACAATCTTTTGAGGGCTACCCTTTTCATACATATCCAAGAAGACATCAAACTTTGTTACCACAGATATAAAATATAGTTCCATTATTAATAAATCTTTCTATTTGGCATCAATTTTCCGCAAATAGCGGACAAATGATGCTTTTTGTCTAAGTTTTTGACATTAAATGAAGCATTTGCAAAATGCAAAAAAGAAGGTCAAAACCTGCAATCCGTAGTTTTTTCAAATTACTTCTTTTTAGATATAAAAAAATAATTCAAACATACGTTTAAATATACTCTCTTTCGCCAATATATAAATGGTATATATTGGAGCATTAGCGTTAAGCGGAGGCAGGGGCGGCAGATTAAATGTCATTACAGCTGATGCGCCAAAGCCTTATAAAAGATTTACTGGAAAGTACAGACTGATTGATTGGACACTAACAAATATTGCAAGAACTAATGCATTACATGATAAAGCAACAAGTATTGATGACGTTATTGTAGCAGTTCAGTTTGAAGCAGATAAACTAATAGAGCATATTGGCAGTGGTGCTGAGTGGGGATTTACAGCTGATAATCCGCTAAGTTCAAGAACAATTTCAATTATGGGGCCAAAAACAGATATAGGCGGTATGGTATTTTATGATGGGACTGCGGATGCTGCAAGGAAAACAATGCCTAGCATGAAAAAACATGGATGGTCGCATTCATTAATATTAAGTGCTGACCATGTATATGCATCTGACTATGCTGGCTTCATAGATAATCACTTCAAAACTAACGCAGATTTTTCTATCATGGTTCTGCCTGTTGAGGAATCAAAAGTAAAGGATTTAGGAATTCTTAAACTTGATTCAAACGGAAGAATTATATCATTTACTGAAAAGCCACAACAACCTGAGATTATTGACGAGTATAGAATTCCTGATTAGGTAAGGAAAGCATATGGTATTGATAATAGATACACTCACCTTGCATCAATGGGGATATACTTTAGCTCTATTCCTACTTTGGATGAATATCTTGACACACCGGGTAATGATTTTGGTAAGGATATTATTCCGAAGATGAAGGAAGACGGAAAAGTAATAATGAGTTATATTTACAAAGGTTCATGGTATGATGTTGGTAAAATAAATGACCTGATATCGCTCCAATTGGATTTGACAAGAAGTAATGCACCTGCGGATATTATGGATGCTTTAGTTATAACCAAAGAGAGGCAGACCAGGGCAAATATAATAGGTGAAAATGCAGTTGCTACGACTTCTATTTTTGGAGATGGAATAAGGATAGGCCAAAATGCTTACATAAATGGATGTATAATAGGAAGAGATATTAGTGTTGGGGAAGGATCTCGCCTAGAATCAAGTATCTTTAATGGTAATTCATGGAGACATAATGACTATAATCAGATTACAGTTGGAAAAAACTGTAATGTCCAAAAGCTATACGCTGATGAGGATGTTACTTTAGGGGATAATGTGAAAATTGGAGTTTCAAATTTAAGTATTGATGAAAAGATAAAAGCATATACGCAAATTGGACTAACGCATTTCAACAGTGAGGCTAGCCCTGGTGATTTCTATATAGTACCTAATGGAGAACTAGAAGGCTTTGTGGTGTTGCGATCAGGCATAGCTATACCAAATGGATTTGTTGGATAAAAATAGTAAATTTCATAGAGCAATACTTTCTTACGCAGAAAAACGTGACAAATAAATAATCAGTAGGAATCTTTATATACCACCTCCTTTTCTTAAGTATTAAGAGAGAAAAAACCGTTAAAATCATTTTTTCTCAAGTGGCGGAAAATTCCACATGAAAGGAAAACCACTTTTACCAACATTAAGGACAAAGAAACGATATGTCGTCTACCAGGTTATAAGCGGCAAAGACGTCAGCAATAACAGGATAGTACATGCTATATTTGATTCTTTCAAGGAATGCTTTGGGATTTTCTGCTTTCAAAAAGCAGGATTAAAAGATATGAAAATATATAATAAGACAAACGGAATACTAAAGATAAATCATAAATATGTAGATGAATTAAGGACTGCATTATGTATGGTCAACAATATAGATAATATTCAGGTTATATTGCACACTGTGGGTGTATCTGGAGTTATTAATAAAGCAAAAGCAAGGGTTTAAGGAGGTAAGAATATGCAACCATTACAACACCAGATGATGGGTTATGATAGGGCAATAACAATGTTTTCCCCTGACGGAAGATTATTGCAGGTAGAATATGCAAAAAAAACCGTAAGGCAGGGAAGCACCGCAATAGGTGTCGCATGCAAAGACGGCGTTGTTCTTGTGACTGATAAAAGGATTGTAGACAAGCTTGTTGTCGCTGAATCTGTCGAAAAGATCTGGCAGGTAGATGAGCACATCGGAGCGACAGCTGCCGGAATTATCAGCGACGCAAGAGTTTTAATTGAAAGAGCGCAGGTCATGGCACAGCAGCATAGAGTCACTTATGATTCAGCGATTGATATTGTCTCTGTTGTAAAAGACATCTGTAATTTAAAGCAGATAACTACACAGTCAGGAGGCTATAGGCCCTTTGGCGTATCTCTCTTGCTTGCTGGAGTAGACAACGGAGTCCCGAAACTATTTGAGACAGACCCAACAGGAATTTATTTCCAATACAAGGCAACTGTAATCGGAGAGGCTGAGCCTGAGATTGAAGAGATCTTGTACAAAGAATACAAAGATGATATGACAATGGATGAAGCATTGAAGATGGCGATTAATGCTCTCAAGAAGACTCTTGACAAGAATTTTGATACTGCGAGGATAGATGCTGCGGTCGTCGGCCTTAAAGACAAGAAATTCAAGATGCTCTCAAGGGAAGAAGTAAATGCTTATTCAAAAGGAAAGAAATAGAAAAGAAAATGAAACCAATAGCCTTTGACAGAGAAAAATTAACAGTGAATCTTGCCAAGCTCAAAAAAGGCGGAGAAAATTTTGAAGTTATCATTAATCCTGACAGGATAATCGAGTACAAAAAAAAGAAGATCGAAGATGTCAGGGAAGTAATCATGTACGAAAAGATTTTCTATGATGCAAAAAAAGGTCTCGAAGCCAGCCATGACCACATGGTTACGCTCTTTGAGACAGCCGATCCCATTAAAGTCGCAAAGATTATTCTAGAAGATGGCGAGATACAGTTCACTCAGGAATATAGGGAACAGAAAAGAAAAGAGAAGTTCAACAAGATAACAGATATTCTTGTGAGAAATGCTGTTGACCCAAGAACTAATCTTCCTCATCCAAGAACAAGGATTGAAGCTGCTTTAGAAGAAGCGAAAATAAAAGTCGATGACCTTAAAGATGCTGAGGATCATATACAAGACATTGTGCATAAACTGATGCCGATTCTTCCTATTAAGTTCTCTATAAAAGAACTGCAGATAAGGATAATGCCATTATATGCCTCAAAAGCACATCCTATTGTGACAAGATACGGAAAATTGATGTCCGACAATTGGCAGTCAGACGGGTCATGGGTGTGCAATGTGGAAATTCCTGCCGGGCTTCAGCATGATTTTTTCGATGCATTGAACAAGCTGACACATGGCAGTGTAGAATCAAAGGTTATAAGAGAAAGAAGTTAAAAAATTATACTAAACGGTGAAAATATGGACGAAAAATTAAAAGTAAATGACAAAGATATTGTCTGTCCTGGCGAAGTATTAGCAGACGGAATGGACTACCTTCCCGGACAAGGCATGTACAGGCTTGGCAACCACATAATTGCCTCAAGGCTTGGACTCATTAAAATAGAAGGGAAAGTGATCAAGATCATACCCTTATCCGGTAAATACCTCCCGAAAAGAGGAGATGTAATAATCGGAAAGGTAAGAGATGTCAATTTCTCTGGCTGGAGTGTTGAGACAAATTCAGCATACCCTGCAATGCTGTCTATGAAGGATGCTACATCTGACTTCATAAGAAGAGGCGCAGATCTGACAAGGTATTTTGATATCGGAGACTATCTTGTGACAAAGATAATAAATGTTACAAGCCAGAATCTCATTGATTTAACAATGAAAGGGCCTGGTTTAAGAAAACTTGAAGGCGGAAGGATGATGAGAGTCGCTCCTTCGAAAGTTCCTAGAATCATTGGTAAGCAAGGTTCGATGGTGAGCATGATAAAAAAAGCCACAAACTGCAACATAATTGTCGGACAGAACGGAGTTGTCTGGATAAAAGGATTAAATCCTGAGGATGAACTTATTACTGTTGAGACAATAAACAAGATTGAGGCAAACAGCCACATATCAGGCCTGACTGAGAGGATAAAAGAATTCCTTGAAAGTAAAGGCAGACATGCTGTAATAGAAGTGATTTCTGAAACTCAGGAATCGCAGTATCCGCAGGATAACCAAGATCAGCAAGGTGATAATGATGTCATATAAATCTGTTTTAAAAAAACAGATGACACGCTCAAAAACAGATGTTTTTGGCACCCTGAAAAACAAATGTTTTTCATGGAAACAAGTGGGTTTCGCCTTTGGCTCAAGCCCACAGATTACAAAAGGTGATAATGATGTCATATAAGAAAAGAATCGACGGAAGGAAATTCGATGAATTAAGAGAGATTGAGGCAAAAGTAGGCGTCATAAAAAATGCAGACGGCTCAGCTTATTTCAGGATAGGAAAGACAATAGCATACGCTGCTGTCTATGGACCAAGGGATTTATTCCCTAAGTTTTTGCAGGACCCTGAAAAAGGGTTACTCAGAACAAATTATAACATGATGCCGTTCTCAGGCTCAGGAGAAAGGGTAAAACCAGGCCCTAGCAGGAGAAGCAGGGAGATTTCATATGTTACAGAAAAAGCACTCTCGCCTGTAGTCAATTTGGAAGATTTTCCGAATTCTGTTGTTGATGTCTTTATTGAACTGACACAGACAGATGCAGGCTCAAGGTGCGCAGGAATCTGCGCAGCATCCATGGCATTAGCTGATGCAGGAATCATAATGAAAGATCTTGTTGCCGCTGTATCAGTCGGCAGTGTAGATGGACAGATAGTATTGGATCTGGACTATGATGAGGAAGCTTATGACAAGGGAGATGTCGCTGACATCCCGCTTGCAATGATTCCAAGTACAGGCCAGTTCTCATTATTGCAGATGGATGGGAAAATTTCAAAAGAGAATCTTATGAAGGCTCTTGAAATGGGCAAAAAAGCCCTTCCGAAAATAATAGAAATCCAGAGGAATGCATTAAAGAAGAAATTCGAGGTTATGCAAAATGAGTAAGGAGACAAGAGACCATATTATCAACTACCTGAAAAACAATCTAAGGTATGACGGAAGGAACAACCTGCAATACAGGGAAGTAACAGTAGAGACTAATGTAGTCAAGACAGCAGAAGGGTCTGCAAGAGTAAAGCTTGGAGATACTGAATTAATTGCAGGAGTCAAATTCGAAGTAGGGAAGCCATATCCTGATATACCTGAAGAAGGGACGATCATGGTAAATGCAGAACTGTTGCCTATGAGCAACCCTGAGTTTGAATCAGGCCCGCCTCAAATACAGGCAATTGAACTCGCAAGAGTCGTTGACAGGGGGATAAGGGAATCAAAAGCAATCGATACAAAAAAACTCTGCATAAAGGCAGGAGAACAAGTATGGACTGTCATAATTGACTTGATACCTCTGAATGACGCAGGAAATCTCTTTGACGCAGCAGCATTAGCTGCAATGGCAGCCTTGAAAAGTGCGCATTTCCCTGCATTAGAAGGCCAGAAAATCGATTACAAGAAGCCTACTAAACAAAAGCTTCCTTTGGTTGCTGAGCCGATTTCAGTGACAGTTTTAAAAATAGGCAGTTATTTCGTTGTTGATCCGCTATTGCAGGAAGAAGAGATACTTGATGCAAGGCTCACTGTTGCGACATTGGATGACGGAACAATCTGCGCTCTGCAAAAAGGAGGAAAATTGCCTCTTTCAATAGAAGAAATAGAGCAGATGATAGATATTGCAACTGACAAGGCAAAAGAGCTTAGGAAGCACTTGAGGTGAAATTCATGCAGGAAGAAGTAATGAAGTATACTAAATATGAAAAAGCAAGAATAATAGGGGCGAGAGCTTTGCAGATATCAATGGGAGCGCCATTCCTCATAAAGATGGATAAGGAAAATCTTGAGGCTGTAAAATACAACCCTGTGAAAATTGCTGAAAAAGAATATGATAAAGGAGTCCTTCCTCTGACAATAAAAAGGCCCATGCCTGACACAAGGATCAGGAGCAGGCATGACGACGAAGAAGAGCAGGAAGAGGAAGAAGAAGAGACTGAAAAAGAAGAAGCTCCAGAAGGTGGAGAAGAATAAGTTTTAATAGTTTCTATTTCTTTTTATTTTATTATGAACATATTGATAGTCTATCATGAAGGAAAGGAAAAGGTTATACTCTCAGGACTAAAAAAAATATTTGTGAAAGAGACTTATTCTGCAGTAAAAAGAGATGACTTGCAGGAAAAAGATTATCTCAAAAAAGACCTTGTGGTTGTGATAGGAGGAGATGGAACGTTTCTTAAAGCAAGCCACCTGAATAAAGACCTTCCGATGGTAGGGATAAACCCTCACCCGGATACAAGGGAAGGCTTTTATTCTCAAATGACCATTAATAATTTCGAAGAGAAAATCAGGATGGTCCTGGATAAGAAGTATAAGATAATTGATATGCTCAGGCTGAAAGCCGAGATAAATAATATGCCAATAAAACAGCTTGTGTTAAATGAAGTCTATATTGGGGATATAACACCATATAATGTATTCAACTATGAAATTACTGTTAAAGGAAAAAAAGAATTCCAGAGGGGGTCAGGAGTAATAATAGGGACTCCAACAGGCTCTTATGCATGGCTAAAATCATCAGGCGGAGAATTGATGAGATTGAATGATAAAAAATACCAGTTTGTCGCCCGTGAATTATATGAAGGAAAGCATACAAAAGATTATAGGATAACAAAAGGGATACTGGATTTTGATGAATCCATAGAGATAATAGTCAAAAGCCCGGGGATTGCTGTCGTAGATTCAAGAGGGCCTGAAATTGGTTTAAAAATCAGTGATCATATTATAATATCAACAAGCAAAGATTACCTGAGGTACATAAAATTAAACTGAAATCATATATATTCGCATTTGTTTTTGTACTCCTTTTTTTCGTATTATTTCCTTTTTTAGCTATCATGATTAACAGATATTTCGGCCTGTTTGTTTTAGACCTATTCTTTTTAAAGGTTTTAGGGATTTGTTTCGTATTGATGGAATTATTACTGAGCGCCCATACATTTTATTTCTTCATAAAATACGGAAAAGGGAATCCGATAGTTACAGAAGGAACTAATAAGTTTGTAGAAAAAGGATTGTATAAATATACAAGGAATCCAATGTATTTAGGGCACATTTCTTACACTTTAGGATTATTCTTATTTTTCGGGCATTTTTCTCTGCTAGTTTATGCTATTCTCATTTTTTTAGCTATACATCTGATTGTAATAAAATGGGAAGAACCTGATTTAAGGAAAAAATTCAAGAAAAGCTATCTGGAGTACTGCAAGATGGTCAGAAGATGGCTATGAAATCAAGAAGATTATCAGGCAATCATTATGAAATAGGATTACAGCTGGGAAGGAGATATAAGAAAAAAGGATTAAGCGTGAATGCATTTAAAATAAACGAAGAATGCCTTGCTAAACAATTGAAAGTTTATAGAAAATATTTTCCAGATTATCTAGAAGAGATCAAAGGCATTGCAGACGGAGGAGGATTCAATGGAAAAAAAACTCAGTCTGCTTTATTGACGGGAGAAATAAGCTCTATCAGGAAGCACCATCCGGCCTGCACTATCTTCGGGATAAAAAGTAATAAAGGCGTATTTGTCGGGAGAAATTATGACTGGTCACCTCAACCAACTGATTATGCAGAGATTCAAACCAGGCATACGGCCGGATATTATGGGTATAAAGCAATCTGCGATTTATATACGGGAGATACTAACCAAAAGAAGATTAATTTTGGATTTTTTGAGCATCTTGACATTATAAACGAGAAAGGGCTCTTTGCTGGTGTTACATATGCTTATTGCAATAATTGGCAATATGGCCTTGTGTGGAAGGATTTTCTTCAATTAATTGCCGAGACTTGTGCTACAACAAAACAAGCAATTGAACTTTTCAATAAGATTCCATGCTGCATTCCAAAAAATTTCTTTATCGCTGACAAGAATGGAGATATGGCAATAATTGAACATGCTGTTAAAGATTTTAAAGTTATTTACCCAAATGAAGATATATTAATTCAGACAACCCACTATCTTGATTCTAATCTTTCTAAGGTGGATTTAGTTCTTGCCAAGAACCCAAAACATACGACCTATAAGAGATATAGCGAAATTCTAGAGAAGCTCACAAATAGAACTTCCTTTTTTTATTTTGAAGATATCATAAAGATATTAGGCGATACAAGTTCATGCGTATGTCAGAATATGGTTAATGCCAAAACAGTCTGGGCATGGGCTCTTGATATGAAAAAAAGAAAATACTATTTATATACAAATCTTTTCGGGAAAAGAAAAGTCGAGCATATTAGAATTTAAGGTTAAAAAGTATATAAACAACACGGACTATAGTTTGCAAAAGATTTTATAGGCGTTTTCTTTCCATGAATTTATGAAAATCGAGGTATTTAATGGCAATCATTTTCAGATCGGGGTAGAGCAAGGCAGATTGTACAAGAAAAAAGGCCTTAATATAGGAAAAATAAAAGTAAACAGAGAACTGTTAACTGGGCAATTAAAGATTTATAAAAAACATTATCCAGAACTACTTGAACAAATCAGAGGCACATGCCTTGGAGGAGGCTATGACAATGAGGCTTTCTTATCAATACTTCTGAGCGGCAAAGTCAAATATTATATCAGAAAAATGAAGCTCAGAGGCGCATGCACAATATTCGGCATGAAAAATTCCAACGGAGTTTTTGTCGGGAGAAACCTGGACTGGACTCCTGATTCAGAAAATGCATTTGAAGTCTATAAGAACATCAATTCAAAATGCCATAGTTTTATAGGCGTAAGCGATATGATGATAGGAAGCAAGAACGATGTAAAGAACAGGTTCCTGTTTTATGACACAACTGACCTGATAAACGAGAAAGGCCTTTTCGTCGGGATAACTTTTGGTTATTACAATTACTGGCGATTCGGACTAACGCCCCAGCATATGTCTCAGATCATAGCTGAAAGATGTTCAACAGTCAGAGAGGCCCTCGAACTTATCAAAAAAATTCCAGTGGCAACACCTAAAAATTTTTTTATTGCTGATAAATCCGGCAACATGGCAGTAGTTGAGCACGTTTCCAAAAAATATAAAGTAATCTATCCTAAAAAAGAGGTTTTGATCCAGACAAATCACTATGTTGACCCTGATTTAGCTAAAGAAGATAAAGTTTTAAAAATCGAACCGAAAAGCAGCACATTCGCAAGATATAATGAAGTAACTGCGAAATTACAGGCAAAAAAAAGCTCTTTCAAATTTAAGGACATATTCGGTATTTTAGGTGACACTAATTCCTGTGTCTGCCAGAATAAAAGAGAGATTAAGACAATATGGTCTTTGGCATTAGATATGAAAAAAAGCAAGTTTTCCTTGTATACAAATCTTTTCGGGAAAAGAAAAGAACAGTTATTGAAAATTTAGGGCAATAAGAATATACGCAACTTTTATATATAAAAAGCGTTTACCATTTAAAATGACAAAAGAGAGTGATTGCCTTCCTTGTCGGATTTTCTCATTTAATTAATCTGGATAATATTATAATTGATATCTACTATAAGCTAATTCTATTCCCTATGCCTGGCCGGAAATTATTCTTTTGATAACTAAAAATATTTTATTTACTGATAATAAGACTATAAGGAGAATGATCAACATGGAAAACACCAGTGGTTGCCTTCCTTGTGAGAGGAAAGCTTCAATATGTAAAAAAGATTGTTATTAAAGTAGGTTCAAATCTTAACATAAATAAGAACAGGGCTAATATTAAGTTTATCAACTCCCTTGCTAAGCAGGTTTCAAAGCTTGTATGCGAAAACAGGGAGATAGTGATTGTTGCAAGCGGTGCAGTAGGCCTTGGCAAGAGTTTTGGAGATATATACGGTTCAGATGATGCTCTCTCAAAACAGGCTTACGCCTCAATAGGCCAGTGTAATTTGATTAGCAATTACATGCTATGCTTTCAAAATAAAGGTCTGCAGGTTGCACAGCTTCTTATTACGCATAAAGACCTTACATACAGGAAAACAAGCTTAAAGAGAATAATAGAAAAACTCTCAGAGAGAAAAATTATCCCGATAATAAATCAGAATGATTCTATTGCAGCTGAAGAGCTCTCAAGAGACAATGATAGCCTTTCAGCCGGAATTGCAGGGATTTTACGAGCAGATGTGTTAATTCTTTTGTCAGAGATAGAAGGGTTTTATAGAGATATTAAGGCAAAAGAGATTATCCCTGCAATAAAAAAAATTGATTCTGAAATCATGGGATATGTAAAAGAGGAGATGTCAGGCTTTGGAAGAGGAGGCATGCTATCAAAGATAAGAGCAGCCTCACATGCATCTCTCACAGAGACTTCAACAATAATCGCTTGCGGAAATATTGAGAATATTCTCTTGAAGATCTTTGCCGGTGAGGATATTGGCACATTAATTCATCTGAATGGAGGAGATTAAAATGAAAATTAGCTCACTATCGTTCGTGCTTTTAATTTTAAATCAAAGAGAAACGGAGGGATTAAAATGAAAATAGGAATAATAGGTGCAGGGAATCTTGGGAAAGCCATAATAGACGGGCTTATTTCAAAGAATATGCTGTTTTCTGTCAGCGATAGATTTGAAAAGAGCTATCGGGGAATAAGCATATTAGACAACAATAAAGAAGTCGCAGAAAAGTCTGACATTATAATCTTAACTGTTAAGCCTTCTGATTTAGATAGCCTTCTTAGCGAGATAAAAGAAGCGACAGGAAAAAAGACAGTAATATCTTTTGCAGCAGGAGTTAAATTATCATATTATGAAAAAAGAACTGATGCAAAATTAGTAAGGGCTATGACCAACCTTGCTGTCAGGGAATGCTCCGGATTTATTATGTATAAATGCTCTAGGTGCAACGCAAGCGATAAAGAAAAAATCCAAGAGATATTTAGTATGCTGGGAGTTGCAACTGAAACAAAAGAAGAAGCTTTGCTTGACGCATCAACAGCAATGTCTGGAAGCGGCATTGCCTATCTGGTCAAGATTTTCCAGTGCTTCATTGATAATGCAGCTAAAAGCGGATTTTTGGGAGATGCAGCTAAAGATATGGTTCTCCAGACAGTTATTGGAGCTACTGCTCTTCTGAAAAAAGACAGGGCTCAAGATATCATCTCTAAAGTAGCTTCAAAAGGCGGCACAACAGAAAAAGGCTTGCTTGTGATGAAAAACAGTAACATCGAAGGGCTACTTGAAAAAGTGATTGAAATGACCCTATTAAAATGCAGAAATATAGGTGATCAATATGAATAATATCCTAAAGATTGCAAAAAACGCAAAAGCTGCGTCAAAAAAACTGGCACAAATTTCACATGGCAAAAAAAAAGAAATATTGCTGCAAATGGCTGGTGCTCTTATTGGTGGCAAAAATGAAATCATAAAAGCAAATTTCAAAGATTTGAAAGATGCAAAAGGCAAACTGGGCCAAAATATGTCGGATCGGCTCATGCTCGACAATAAAAGGATTGAGACTATGGCTTTATGTTTGAGAGAAATTGCAAAGCTTAAAGATTATATTGGAGAGATATTAGAAACCAAAGAATTAGAAAACGGCCTTATGCTCATGCAAAAGATAGTCCCTTTCGGAGTAATAGGGGTTGTATATGAATCGCGGCCAAATGTGACAAGTGATATATGCGGGATGTGCCTGAAAAGCTCATCTGCCGTTATACTTAAAGGAGGAAGCGAGTCCCGCAGGACAAACAAGGTGATTGTTGATTTATTTAAAAAAAAGTGTCCTATTGAAAACGCATTCCAGCTAATTGAATCATCTGACAGGACCATAATCAGGGATATGCTTAATATGAGAGAAGATATAGATCTAATTATCCCGCGGGGAGGTAAAGACCTGATTAATTTCGTAAGAGAGAATTCAAAAATCCCGATAATAGAAACAGGGACAGGGAACTGCCATATTTACCTGGATGAAAAATTTGACTTGAAAAAAGCATCCAGGATAATAATTAATGCTAAAACAAACAGGCCAAGTGTATGCAATGCCATTGAAAAGCTTTTGATCCACAAAAATGCCGATAAATTTGCTGTTGTAAAGATATTAACGGAATTAAAAAAAAGAAGTGTAGAGATCAGAGGCTGCCTTATGACAAGAAAATTAATGGACTGTATCCTTGCATCTGAAGATGACTGGAAGAGAGAATATCTGGATATGGTAATCGGCGTTATGATAGTTGAGAATACCGATCAAGCTATATCTCACATAAATAAGTATGGTTCAGGCCACTCTGAGGCCATTATCAGCAAGAACAAAAAAAACATCGATAAATTCCTTGATGAAATTGATGCCGCATGCGTGTATGCAAATGCCTCTACCAGGTTTACAGACGGATATGAATTCGGCATGGGTGCTGAAATCGGCATAAGCACTCAGAAACTGCATGCAAGAGGCCCATTGGGACTCAAAGCACTAACTACTACAAAATATATGCTCATTGGCAATGGACAGATAAGGGAATAGAAGAAAAATATTAAAATAGGCGTAATTTAAACAGACAAAGGTGAAATCATGAAAAAATTAGGTTTTAAGTTTCACGTAGGAAACACAAAATTCGGATATATTCTCGTTAAAGGAATCCATGTAAAAAAGGAATTTTCACTCCAAAAAGATCAGGAGGCTGTATTTAAGGATGTAAGGGACAAATTTACCCTGGATAACCTGTCTAAAGACTCTGTAGTTGATTCATTCAGGAAACTCTACTGGTCTTTTAATATGGACCCTACAAAGACAAGGATATCCAGTGAGGCTTTAGTAAGAAGGATAATTAAGGGCGAAAATCTCTGGAACGCCAATAATATTGTAGACTCTCTTAACCTTGTTTCTGCCAGATTCAGGCTGCCTATGGGGTATGTGGACTATGAAACTGTAAAAGGTGATATTGTAGTCAGGAAAGCAAAAAAAGATGAAAGTTTTGTAAAAATCGGAGGCTCTGTTGTAAAATGCAGCGGAAATGAGATCTGTGTTGCGGATGATGAGAAGATAATAGATTACGGGTTTGCGACATCTGACTCTGACCTTACAAAAGTGACTGAAAAGACAAAAGACCTTTTAATTCTTGTATATAGTACAGGAGATATCGACCATAAATATATCCAGGATGCTATTGTTTACACAAAAGAATTACTGAAAAAAGCAACGCCTTACAAAATCAGCGAGGAAGGTATTGTCTCTTCTGATATAAAAACAAAAGAAGCAAAAGATATTGAAAAAAACCACGTTAAAGAAACATCAAAAGAAAATAAAAAAGAAGGCAATATACAAGAAGAAAAAAAGCAGACACTTGGCCTGACTGTAAAAAAAGACGAAAATTTTTCAGAGTGGTATACTCAGGTCATACAGAAAGCTGACCTTGCGGATTACACATCTGTCTCAGGATGCATTGTCTTCAAGCCGTATTCATATGCTATATGGGAAAAAATACAGAGATTTATTGATGACAGATTAAAGAAATCAGGCGTCAAAAACTGCTATTTCCCTATGTTTATCCCTGAATCTCTCCTGACAAGAGAAAAAGAGCATGTAGAGGGCTTTACTCCTGAAGTTGCCTGGGTGACTCATGCTGGAAACGAAAAATTAAGCGAAAGGCTTGCAGTGAGGCCGACATCTGAGACTATAATGTATGAGTCGTATGCAAAGTGGATAAGGAGCTATAATGACCTTCCTTTGAGGCTAAACCAATGGAATAATGTTGTAAGGTGGGAATTCAAGAATGCTGTCCCATTTTTGAGGACTAGGGAATTTCTGTGGCATGAAGGCCATACTGTGTATGCGACAAAAAAAGAAGCAGATGAAGAAGTTCTTGAAATCCTGGAATATTATAGAGAGGCATTTGAAGATTTATTGTCCGTCCCTGTCATAAAAGGAAAAAAGACAGAAACAGAAAAATTTGCAGGCGCCTTCTACACAACATCTGTTGAGACATTTTTGCCTGTCGGAAAAGCCATCCAGGGAGCTACGTCTCATGCACTGGGACAAAATTTTTCAAAAGCTTTTGGTATAAGCTTCCTAGACAAAGAAGGCAAAAAACAGTTCGCATGGCAGAATTCTTATGCAATAACTACAAGAAGCATCGGTGTCATGATTATCATGCATGGCGATGATAAGGGATTAGTACTACCGCCAAGCATCGCGCCGATAGAAGCTGTGATCGTGCCGATAATTTTTGAGAAGACAAGAGATGCTGTCTTGAAAAAAGCCCAGGAGATAAAAAAAGAGCTTAGTGATTTTTCTGTTGAGCTAGATTCAAGAGAGCAATACAGTTCAGGCTGGAAATTCAATGAATGGGAATTAAAAGGGGTGCCGTTAAGAATTGAGCTTGGCCCAAGAGACCTAGAGAATAAGCAGGTTGTGATTGTCAGGAGAGATACTTCTGCCAAAGAGACTGTTAAGTTTGCAGATATAAAAAAAAGAGTGCCTGCTTTGCTTAACGATATACAAAAAAATCTTTTTGTAAGAGCAAAAAAACAAATAGAATCAAGCATAATCCATGCAAAAGACTGGAAAGAATTTGCTCTTGCTGCAAAAAATAAAAAATACATAAGAGCAGCCCACTGCGGCTCTGGCGTTTGCGAAGAGGATATTAAAGCCAAGACAGAAGGAGTAAAAACAACCTGTATTCCTTTTGAACAGCCTAAAAAACTGAAGGAGAAATGCGTGAATTGTGGAAAGAATGCTGTTTATGAAGTATTGTTTGCTAAGAGCTATTGATTTAATGGGAGTATTTCCCTAAAATTTATTTTTGCATTTTTATAGAATTTGCCTAAATCTCCGCCAGGTCCAGAAGTAAAATAAAATCTGTCACTAGGCTTTCTTACATAGGACAATACTTCTTCTGCAATAGATCTAATTTGTCTTTGAAGCTCAACATCATGGTATTCTCCTGCACTGGTATATGCGTTTGATAAAACGCCAACATTAGTAAATTTAGATCTTAGTGTTTGTGTCATTCTTTCTCTTACAGGGTTTAGGTTTTCGTTCTGTACACCTATTTCTCCTCCACCGCTATAGTGTGCTTCGTAAATACGCCATAATTCGTTTAAATTATTATTAGCAAGGTGAGAATCCATTCGTTCAAAACTTGACAAAATATATTTATTTAGGGCTAGGGTAAACCTGTCATTTTGGCCAAAATATCTGTATGCTGAGGAGATATATGAATCAGAGTGATACTGATCAAAGTCCCTCACCAAAATTGATAGATTCTCAATAATTATATCTCTTAATTTTGCAGACCTTTCACCTAGTCTAGAGATATTAGAATATATTGTTTCTAAACTGGTTAGCGTAATTTTTTGGCTTTTTAATTTTTTAAAAATTGAGTCTTCGACTTTTGCGTTTAGCTTTTTAAAATTCCCGATGTTTTGTTTTACATAAATCTCTTGAAGATCAAAAACATTAATTCTATTTGCATAACCAGAAAAATCACCAGTCATTTTTTCTACCATATGCCTGCCGTATTTCTCATCAAGATTTACTGCTGTATTAAAGACAGGAATCCAATCCTCAGTTCTTCTTAATAAAGTAAGCAATTTGTTTTCCAATCTCCCCGCAAAATTAGTATCTCCTGCGTACACTGCATTCTGATAAACTATATTCATAGAACCTGATTCTTTTATTTTTAATAAAGAATTTCTAATTCTTCCCAAACTTTTTCTCTTTACGCTCTTAACTTTTCCCTTAGCTTCACCAAATGTAACTAAATATTTCGCAATTGCTTCATCAAGAGTCATAGTGGATTTCATTTATTTCTTAAAAAATGATATATTATTTAAACTTTTCCATTTGTAACTACTAAAAAGTAATATCAATATTGATCTTACAAAAGGTATTTCGTCTTTGCCTTTGTCAAAAGCGATTGATAATAATATACGAATTTCTTAAATTTTTTTATAAATACCTAATGACGAAACTTGATGATTTCTCTATACTCGAAGAGCAAAGTATTTAAATGAGTTCTGCCAACTTTATTGTAAAGATGGGTGATAGTTTAATGGTCGAACAAAAAGAGAATAAAGAGAACTCTATTCCAGAACCTCCTAAATTCAATTTAAAGGACTTGCCAGAGCCGCCGAAATTCAGTACTTCTGTTCCCCCTTCAAAACAAAACTCTAATGTTCCTGATATTCCTATGCCTTCTGGTTTTGATAACCTTACAAAAGCAAAGCCTGAGCTAATCTCAAATATCCCTAAAATTGAAGAGCCAAAAGTAATTCTCCAGGAACAAGATCTTCTTAAAAATGCCTTGAAACCTGCGATAGAGACACCAAAGAAGAAAGGATTTTTGGCTAATCTCTTTAAGAAAAAAGAAAAAAATGATACTCATACACTGTCTTTGCCGCCAACTGATAAAAAAGGAGATCAGTTGTCTTTATCTTCCGGAGCAGCTGATACCCCTTACATGCCGCCGCCGCCTAAATTTGAAGATATGGACCCGATTTCTCCTGAATTTACGCAGGATATACAAGAGCCTAAATCAATTCTTGATCTTAGGGAGTCGACAACAACTGCATTGAAAATAAATCCTGATAAAGAACAGGGTATGCTGCAGGAAGCAGAGAATTTTAGAGAAGAGGAGATGCTAGAAGAAGGAAAAAAATATCTTGAATCCCCTATCCCGATTGGCAATGTGAAAGGTATTGGGCCTGCAAGAGAGAAGAAGCTCAAAAGACTTGGGATAAAAACAGCCGAACATTTGGCAGGACATGATTATAAATCACTTTCAAAAAGAACTAATATCCCTGAAGCACATGCAAGAGATATTATAAAAAATGCAAAAAAGCTCGCAAAGGCAGCAAGAATAAAGCAGGATTTTGATAATACAAAAGTAAAAGAAGAAAAAGGCATCTCTGAAGTTGTAAAGGAATTGGAGCAGGAGAGACGAGAGATTGAGCACCTTGAAAAAAAAGGGGATGTGACAGAAGAAAAGATTGTAGAGATTGAAGGCCACAATGATTTGATCAAGGTTTTAGAAGCCCTTGAAAAGAAAAGAAAGCAGCTCTTAAGCATGGAAGAAAAGCTTACGCAAAAAGAGATGGCATTAGGCCAGCATGACGAAAATTATAAGAAAGATATTGAACAAATTGAAAACTTAAGAAAGAGACTGGATGCCGATGTAAAGGAAAGAACCCAGTACCTCATAAATATGGAAAAAGAATATTTCCAGAAAGCGCAGACACTTGCCAAAAAACAGATAGATGTAGAGGTCAAGGAAAAAGAGCTTTCCCAAAGAGAAAAATTACTTAAGGAAAAAGAGTCCCAGGTTAAACCAAAAGCAAGTGAACTGCAGGATAGGATGGCAACACTTACTGCAAAAGAAAAGAAATATGAAAAGATGATGCAGGGCTTTGAAAAGCAGGACTTACTCTTAAAAGATAGAGAGGAGGACCTATTAAAAAGGGAATCTGAATATATGCAGAAACTTGATATTCTTGAGACTCATGAAAAAAATATACTAAAGCAGCTGGAGACAAAAAGAAAGGGCCTGGAAGCAAAGGAAAAAGATGTCAACCTAAAAGAAAGCAGGCTTCATACAAAAGAAAGAACCGTTGATAAAAAAGGAGTTGCTGTTGAGTATGCGCAGAATATTTTAGAAGAGCAGAAAGGGAAGCTTGTTGACGATGAATTCGAGCAGTATCTCCATGAGCAGCTTGGCCTATTAAGAAACAACGGCATAAACATTGACGACATGAATATGACAAAAAACATCTCAGTTGCGAATTTGGACAAGACTAAAAATATCTATCAGCTGGTTGACACATGCAGAGACCTGCTCAAAACTAGCAGGGTCGCAGAGGCTAAAGTGTTCTACAACCAGGTGAGAGATAAATATTATGGTGCCACCTTTGGCAACCAAAAAGAAAAAGAAGCTGTTCATAATTTAGTGAGGAGCCTCTATGATGAGATTAATCTCGCTGATATAGGAAGCAACAGGTAAGCTATCTTTTTTGTTTCTTTAATTCATTTGTCAATTAGATTTCTGTGCTTTTTGTAATAGCTTTATTTTTGTGTTTTTCTTATGACTGCAGACGGATTTTCAAAAAAAAAAGAAAATCCTATGCGACAGCCCGTAAGGCCCATCCCCAGTCGCATCTGCGTCAAAAAAAACTAAATTAATTGTGTAAAAAATTTGACAACTTCAGTTGTTAGGTTTTTCTGAATGTTTTACCTGAAAAGCGGCAGAAGCAGGTTCGCAAAACTAATGAAATAGACAATCGTCAGGATGCATTCCATCCCGTCTTCACTCACTATCTCAAATATCGGGACTCCTATTCTGCTCCTCAGTGAAAACATGAGTATCACCTGCAGGAAAGATAACGCGATGCCCAAGACAACAATGTCAAATGACTTAAACAGGGATGAAACAAGCGCTGTAACAGCATAGATTGAGCCTGTTGTTGCTGGGTCCATAATCCCTTCTCCTGAAAGGATTTCAGGTATTATCAGGCCAATCAATATGACGAGAAGCCCGTATTTAAACCCGAGAGTATAGCTGAAGAATATGTTGAAAAAAGAGACTAGTCCCGGATCAATCATGATCTTCGTCATATCAAAGGTGTAAGTAAGAAACCCTGTAATTATCGCAAAAAGCATAAAGAAAAAAATTACTCTGAATCTTGTCCCAATAAATAGAATCAATATAATCCCGAATAAAAGCAATACAAGCTTTCTCCTGTCCTTTAGGTAATCCCGGATAAATGTTTGTATCAATTTTTTAAGATAGAGATTCTTATTTAGTTCATATATTTATTGTTTCTATAGTGTTTTCTTTTATCCCGAATTTCACATCCAGAAATTTTTCTATAACTGAGATATTGGTCTTGCAATGCTCTGTTATCGCTGAAGTCCTAATTTTGCCTCCGAAGAATGCCATAAAAGGCAAGAGCTGATCTGCAAGATGATAATCCGCTGCTGCTTTGGATTCTATTTCTTTTGTGAGGTTATTTGCCGCTTCAAGACCTACATTTTCGGCTTTTTTGTTTTTTTCACCAAGAGAATCTACACCTAAAATGACCGGGTTGTCAAAATTTATCTCGTCCCCTATTGAGAATATCGCCCATATTGTAATTCCTGAACCTGTTGATAAAGTTTCTGAGTATTCAGATTCAATTTTTACAGGAACATTAAATTTTGAAAGAGAGTATCTTGCTGTTTTTGCCTGCCGCTCTGCTACTTCTGCTTTCATCAGGTCTTTTGAGGCGTGTGAAACTCCTTTAATCAGGAGAAGTTTACCCTGCTCTAGGAGCTCTATTCTTTTATTTTCTTTTTTTAGCTCATTAATGATAGAGAGGCTGTATTTTGGATATATCTTCAGATTTAACTGCCCTCCTCCTGCAGGATAATATCCTCTTTTTGGCATCTCGGAATCTATATGCGCATATTTTTTGAGCTGCGGCAACAGCACACTTAAGAAATAATCAACCGGCATCGCATAGAGCGCATCTGTTCCTCCCGTAATCTTGATGTGAAGCTTCTTGTCTGAAAATATTGCAACAGGCAAAAGAGCCTGCAATAATAAAGTAATAGAACCTGCTGTGCCTATATCAATATTCAGGTTTTTAAATTCAATTTCATGCGGTTCATAGACTAATCTCTCGCTTCCTAATTCATCTCCTACAGTAACTGCATGACACAATTCTTTTAATGCCTTTACGCAAAATAAGTGCTGGGCCTTAAGTCCTGGTTTTGGCCTGTTTTTTCTTATGTTTGTTATTTCAAATGGCTTGCCAGTAAGTGTGGATAATGCTAATGCTATGCGAACCAGAGCGCCTCCCCCCTCACCAAAAGATCCGTCTAATTTTATCATGAGAATTAAAATTTCAATGATGTTAAAAATTTATTTATACTGCTCGATAAATTTTCTCATCCTGT